>SMTZ1_10000979_pt1 | contig 32035 bp, 25 predicted proteins | sample DeeMarSWOR136_30_FD_25667 | JGI IMG/M metagenome (IMG submission 25667) | reverse complement strand
CCACACCGTTCCCTCTTCAAGGCCCTCGGGCTAACGGATCAAGAGATTGAGGGGCCCATGATCGGGATTGCCAACTCGGCCAACGAGGTTATTCCAGGCCATCTCCATCTCCACCAGATTTCCAGCGCTGTGAAGGCCGGGGTCCGCATGGCCGGAGGGACACCGCTCGAGTTCTTCACCATAGGGGTCTGCGACGGTATTGTGATGGGACATGAGGGGATGAAATACTCCCTCAGTTCGCGGGAGTTGGTTGCAGACTCGATCGAATCGATGGCCATGGCTTATCCGTTCGATGGCCTCGTCCTCATCCCAAACTGCGACAAGATCGTCCCCGGAATGCTCATGGCCGCAGCAAGGCTTGATATTCCTGCAATCGTCATCAGCGGCGGCCCCATGCTCACGGGCGAGTTCAGGGGAAGCCCTTACGATGTCATCACTGTCTTTGAGTGTGTAGGCAAGGTCAAGATTGGAGAGATGACCTTAGAGGATTTGAAAGAGGTGGAAGGCTGCGCATGCCCCGGGGTCGGCTCCTGTTCAGGAATGTTTACGGCTAATTCAATGAACTGCCTCTCCGAGGTTCTCGGCCTCGCCCTCCCCTACAATGGGACGATTCCGGCTGTCTTTGCTGAACGGATCCGGTTGGCCAAGGAGGCGGGCATCCAAATGATGGACGTCGTCAAAAAGGATCTGCGTCCATCCAAAATCCTCACCCCCAAAGCCTTCCAAAATGCGATCACGGTGGACATGGCTTTTGGAGGATCGACCAACACGACGCTCCACCTTCCTGCCATCGCTCGGGAAGCGGGGGTTGGAATCTCCCTTCAAACTTTCAACGAGATCAGTGAAAAGACTCCTCATCTCTGCAATATGGCACCGGGGGGACCTCATCACCTCGATCAACTCCACCAGGCCGGAGGCATTCCTGTTCTGATAAATGAGTTGAGCCGAGGAGGCCTTATCGATCTGGATGCCCTGACCGTTACCGGAAAAAAGGTTGGAGAGAATATCAAGGGAAAGAACAACCGCAACCCCGACGTGATCCGTCCTGTCGAAAGACCGTACCATACCATGGGAGGTCTGGTGGTCCTTTTTGGGAATTTAGCTCCTGAAGGTGCCGTGGTGAAACGGTCTGCTGTGGATGATGCCATGCTCAAACATCGGGGCCCCGCACGCGTCTTCGATTCCGAGGAAGAAGCCTTGAAAACAATCCTAGATGGAAAGATTCAAAAAGGAGAAGTGGTCGTGATTCGCTACGAAGGGCCTAAAGGCGGACCCGGGATGAGGGAGATGCTCGCTCCAACCTCTGCCATTGTGGGCGTGGGAAGAGACAGGGATGTTGCCTTGCTCACGGATGGCCGTTTCTCAGGAGGGAGCCGGGGTGCCGCGATTGGCCATATCTCACCCGAGGCGGCTGAGGGAGGTCCCATCGCTGTCGTGCGCAATGGAGACCAGATTGAGATCGACATTCCGGGGAAAAAATTGAATCTCCTCATTTCTGATGAGGAATTGAAGAAGAGACTCTCTCAGTGGAGGGCACCAAAGAAGGAACTAAGAGGTTATCTGAAAAGGTACGCTCGACTCGTTCAATCTGCGAACACCGGTGCTACTTTTGAAGACTGAAGTAAAACATTTTTCTGGGAAGAAGAGCCGTCTCGCGGTTATGGTAACGATGCCCGTATCGTTAATAAAAGGCTACGTTTGTCGTCTCTTAATACTTTGCACGTCACCTTAACCGTTAGCCAAAACGCCTGCCTGCCGGTAGGCAGGGGTTTCGTAACCGTAACCCAATCCTAAGAACTGAATCAATTTTCGTCATTTGAGGGGTGACGTATCTGACATGAAAAATTACTTTGATATCTGAACAGGTACTGCGTAAGGGCCTTCGCGGATGAAGGCCATCGTGGGTTCTACCCTCTTCTGCCGGTATTGACTCACTGCAAATACGACAGCCTTTTGCACCATTTCCTGGGCCTTTTCAAGAGAGGGCTTGATCCTTTTTCCTTTCATAAAATCGAGGCCACAGACGCCGGGAACGACGCAGTAATTCTCTCTCTCGATTTCAAGGGAGCAGTAGATTAATCCATCCTCCCCCACCTTTTTCAAAACCTTTCCCCAGACCTCAGGTTCCCATTGATCCTTTGTGAATTTCCAACTGGGGGTTCGCAGTAAATCGAGATAGCCGTCCGGTCCCTGCAGTCTTAACAGGTGGAGTAAGCTTCTATATTCCGGCGACCCTATGGGGTTGATGAAATCACGGTTATTCGCAGCAATGATAATGATGCCCCCCTCTTTCACAGCCGGAAGGGCACCGACTCCAGCCTTTGCGGTCTGGTAATGGTCCCTTCCAACATATCCACTGTGAGTCAGTATGATATCAAACTCCTCTTTTAAGGGAATCGCGGCATATCCTTTGATGACTTCAAAAGCCTTCATATTTGCCTCAACCATATCACCGGCAAAGACCCGAACGAGGCGCAAATCTTTATCGAGATTTACGTTGATAACGAAATCAACCCCAACGGTCTGGGCAACCTCTAAAGCCTCCTCATGGCATGGATTCCCTTCCAGCACGAGATTCGTTGCATTGGGATCTTCAAGATAATAAGGGCCATGAAATTTCTGAATCGTCTTGACATCCACCAACCCCGGGCAGACTGCTTTTCTTCCACCGGAAATCCCGGTAAAAAAATGGCTCTCGACAAGTCCTGTGGCGATCTTCAGGTCTGCGAAATAAAAGTCCCGATTGACATAGACATGGGTCCCTCTTTTCGTCGTTCCGATGCTCTCTAAGAGATCGTTATTCTCACAATCGTGGTCAAGGATCGTATACTGATCAACGACCTCCTGACCATACATCTCTACCTTCTCCTCCTGGGTACTTGCCCGGTGCATTCCTGTTGCCACAATGATCTTGACATTCTCTTTTTTTACGCCCGAGGATTCTAACTGTCTTAACAACGGGCGCAGAATCCCGCTTTCTCCTACGTAAGGAACTGGCCTCGTGATGTCTGAGACGGCAATCGCTACGGTCATCTCTCCCGGAGCTTTGCCTTTTCGTCCAATGATTTCCTCCAGCGTAGGGCTCCTAATCGGGTGTAAGAAGGCCTCTTCAATTGCTTTCTGAGGATCCGGTTCAATAGGGACATCCTCCATGGTCAGTTCAACACAGTTCGGAGGCACCAAGACTCCGATGGCATCTCGTCCAAATTCTACAGAGATCTCCTTCCATGCTGTCGTATCGATCTTTTTGAGTGCTCTTTTAATCTCAGGTCGCATGATCCCCTCCCGAACAAACATCCTTTTAGCAATAAACCATGAACGTTGAACAATGGACGATCTGCCATATGCTATCGGCCAATTATGGAATCAAACTTAAATCCCCTGTAAAAGCTGCTTCCAGGACCGGTTTCATCAGTCGATCCACATCTCCTTTTTCTGCATCCATCGGTGTGGGCATATTTTGAAGTTTACTCTTCAGCTGCGGGTTCTTTGCAGCCATGAGCATGCGATCGAGATGTTCTCGGCTGGCTCCTGACTCCTTCAAAGTCGTCGGAAAGTTCAGATTTTTCGCCATAGCAATCATGCCCTTGGCCACAGACAATCCCAGATCTCGTCCACCCAAACTCTTGATCTCATCCTTAATATATCCCGCCTCCTTGAAGATCGTTCCAACGGTCTTAAGTTGATCCTGAATCACTGGGGCAAAAAGAACTGTATAATAAGGATTCAACAAAGCACAGGCCCTTCCATGGCTGAGGATATCGATCAATGAAAAACTCCCCAGATGGGGACCACTTGTCCCTCCAAGCATAATGGAATATCCTCCTAAATCGGTCCCAAGTCCAAGGGCAATTCTACCTTCAAGATCCCTCTTATCCTTCTTCACTCTCTGGAGACCATAAACAATCAACTGGATGCATAATTGAGCCACTTCCTTCACCTTGTCATAAGTGGGACCACCTGCACCCATGAAGACTTCCCAGGCATGGGCAATCCCATCGAGACCTCCATCTAGCGTCAAGCTCATCGGTGAATCGAGGGTGATCTTAAAATCGAACACCGATCCAGGAGGGACAATGGCTTCATCCACAATCAATTTCTTCTGCCCGGTTACAGGATCGGTGATATTCGAATATTTGGTCAGATGAGCGCCCGAACTGGCTGCAGTCTGGACAGCAATGACCGGCATAACTGGTCTGCCGGTCTTCTCTTTTATCTTCGTAACGATCCCTGTTCCAAAATAGGGCTCAATGGAGTCGGCCTCAGCCACATTGGCGCCTAGGATCTCCATCACCTCCCCATGAGAATAGGTGTTGAGCACCGCTGCCGCCTTCGCCGCGTCCACCGTGCTCCCTCCCCCAAGGGCAATGATGGCATCCGATTTTGACCGCGCCACCTGAAGGCTGATTCGGTAGACATCTTCGCGAGGAGCATTGGGCCTTGCGCCATTAATCGTTTCGAAGGCAACGCCATTTGCTTTGAGGCCCGACGTCACTTGTTCGAGAGGATGTTCAATCCACGCCTGGCCTAATTCGGTAACGACGAGCGTCACCCTCTTCCCATATTTCCTGGCATACTTCCCTGTTACTTCAAGGACATCTTCTCCGAAGGTGTAGGCATCGCCTTTCCAATCCTTTAACACCTTCTTCGCGCGTTCAATACTCTCCTTCATGATCACACCTCCAGCTATTTACCCGAAACAAAAAGTTACTCCGTCAAAAGACCCTCTTCAACTTAATATAATAGTTTAAACCCTGTCAAGGCAAAAGGATCCACCTTAAAGAACACGAATGAATTTCAACACAGATTCTTCAACTCATTCGAGGTAGAAATTTTTCTATCTCACAGGACGAATTTCGCCACGCTCTCATCAACGGGTATTACCTCAAGCGTCCTAGCTACGGGATGACAAAGTTCCACCCACTTAAATTCAACGAACACTTCAGGGAAATGGAGCCCTACGGGCAAGCCCGTGGTCCCCAAAAACCATACCCACCTACGCCCCTGGCCGCTGAAGCTCGCTTCGGAGCGCAAGCGCCAAGGCTTCGGTGGGTCATCCGCCGCTGAGCGAAATCCGCCGAAGCGGGATACATTGATCGTTGAAATGGTATAGCGAGCATTAACGCATTCCTCCACGGCCAAGGCCGTGCCTGCACGCCCAAGTGTATGCCTGGCGTTTCTGCACGCAGGCGTGGTCTCCTGCGTAGGCGGATGAAAAACTCTGCGTTAGCTTTGAAGTGGCGTGAATATAGTGTATCGCCAGATTTCAGAAGGTTTTGAACCGGTCAATTCGCCTTATTTCTAAGATAATTGATCATCGGTTGTGTCACCAAAGGAACAACATCCTTAATCATGTGGGGCATTAATTGATCCATTACCTTAGGCATGAGTTCTCCCATCTGTTCCAGCATATAATCCGGCATGGGAATTTGCTCCGCCACCCGACTGAGCAAGACGGGCATGACTTTTGGCATCATCATGGGCAATAACCTCGGAAACAGAATAGGAAACATCGGCCTCATGAGATCTAACGCTCCGGGAACTTTCCCCATCCATCGCATCATAGGCCCCATCCCAAATGGCATGGCATCGATCAACTCGGGCCACATGGTGCCCATCAGGCTCGCAAAGCCCTGAGGCGTCATCAAGGCAATCATCGCTTCAAACACGCCCCACTGCTTTTTGACTTCCGGGTTAGGATCGGGAAATTCATACCCGAGCGTCGAGGCCGCAAAACGGGCGAGATCAATCACCTCGATTGGGACCTGTTTTTTATCTGCACTGACTCGCAATTGCACCTCACAGCACGGGCAGAGCGCTAATATCTTTTCTGCACCTACCTCCAAACCCTCCTCGAGCCTTGTCTGACCTACCTCAGCGGCCACCGGTGGGTCCTTGATGAGTGTTAAAACACTCCCACAGCAGTGCGCCTCTTCTCGGTTATGGCGCATCTCTACGAATTTCACATTCGGGATGGCTTGAATCAGCTGTCGGGGCGGTTCATACACTCCTGAGGCGCGACCAATATGACAGGAATCGTGCCAAGTCACTGTTACAGGGGACTTCTGACCTTTTTCTGGAAAAGTAAATTCTCCTTTCTGGATCTTTTCTGCCAAAACCTCGCTATAGTGCTTGGCTGTCATATCGTATTCCATCCCCAATTTTTTCGCCCACTGGGGGTAGACCTGGCGCCACATCATATTGCAGGCAGGGCAAGAGCTAATCACGGTATCGACACCTGACGCTTTCATGGCCTGGACATTCTTCCTCAAGATTTCTTCAAAGACATCCCATTTGCCGGCAACGAGCATGGGCGTTCCACAACAATTCTCCTTCTTGCCCAGATAGGTGAAGTCCACTCCTGCGGCATCGAGTAATCGGACGCTGGCCATGGCGATATCGTCCTCAACATAGGTGGCAGTACATCCAGCAAAATAGGCAGACTTTGCTTGATGCGTTGGCCCATGCTTTTCTATGAGGTCTTCTGGAAACCAGGCATCTCGATCTTTTCGATAAGCCGCCCAGATGTTTCCTTCCTTTTGGAGGGCCGCTGCCATCATCACGAAGGGGGGGAAGGTCATCTTCTTCTTTTCATGGACAAGCAACCCCCGAAGCTTCATCCAGGACGGCTCAATTGGCAGAGAGGCTGAACAGCGTAAATTACATAGTTCACAGGTCGTGCAAACCAGAATCGTGTCGACCATGAATGGGTTCCATTCCTCTCGGCCTTCCATGTATTCCCGTAACCAATACCATTTGCCCCGGGGACTTTGACTTTCCCATCCTCGACCATAAAATTGGTCACATTCATCAATGCAGTAGCCACACTGTGAACATCCATAAGCATACCAGGCGACATCGGCCGGGATGTCCCGAATCGGCTTTGTCGGACGTTCTCCAATCTCCGCCGTTACAGCATTGGCAACCGGTCGGAAGATCGGCTCGAATCGCTCCGCCAAACTAATCAGCTTAGCTAAGAACCCATTCTGAATGACCTTCCCAGGGTTCAAAACCGACTTCGGATCATACTGTGCCTTGAATGCCTTTAGTCTCTCGACCCTCTCTCTCCCCAGTAACTCGCCTGCTTCCTTCCCGAGGTAAAGCCCGGTTGAATAAGCTTTTCCACCATGTTTCTTGGCAATCTTCAGAATGGTTAAAATGAGGCTAAAGACGAAATTAAAACTGAATTTCCGCTGATCGCTCGGGATGAATCCCAAGAGGACGACTTCGGGCTGTCCGTTTTTGCTCTCACGTATGACGATTCCCTCCTTGACAATGGGTTGCTTGACTTTCTCCTCGATTTCTGGCATCACCTCCCCGAGCGCAGAAAGAGGAATAATGACTTCTGACGGCACTAAACTGGGTCCAAGGCGTTTGACAAGCATAAGCTTGAATCGATTTTTCCATTCGTGTTTGGCTATTTGATCCTCAAGTAAATGGATCCCAGAAGATTTTTGAATCTCTGATAATTCACCCATTACAAGCTCTTTGTCTTTCACTCGAAAAGCGAGGGTAATGATATAAGCTTTAGGTAAGAGTACCCGCTCCTCCACTGGGTGACCGTCGTGCTCCATCAATGGCGCTTTGTTCTTCAATTCTGCCATACGTGGATTGATAAAAATCAATGACCAGATGGGTATTTTTCTGTCCACTAAATATTGTGCCAGCCGCTGCAGATCATGCGCAGTCTGGCAACTGATCGCCACCACTTCTAACTCCTCTTTGGGCTGCACACGAAGGGTCACCTCGCTGATTAAGCCAGTAATGCCTTCCGCATCGGAGATTAGGTCGAGCTCCGGGCCGCTGAATTCTCTCACTTCACCGTTTGGCAAAACCACCCGGGCACTCACCACATTGTCCCTGAACCACCCCGCCTCATAAGACCCAATGCCCGCACCGCCCTGGGCGAGCCATCCTCCCACAGTAGAAGATGGGTAACTGGTTGGGTAGAGTTTCAGGGTTAAATCATATTTTCCCAATTCTTCATCCAACTTATCCCATACCACGCCCGCTTGAACTGTCGCGGTAGAATGGCTGGGATTAATATGAATGGTCTGATTCATTCGATAGAAGTCCACCACGATGCCTTGCCTCACAGGCAAAACCCCCCCATAACCAGATGAAGCTTTTCCTCTTGGAGTAAGGGGTATCTGTTTCTCCACGGCCCAACGAACGAGTTCAACGAGCTCCTGCTCGGTCTCAGGTTGAACAACGGCGTCGGGCGTGGTGTTCGCCAGTAAAAGCTTGATGAGGCTCGGGAGGGCAGCAATATCATGCCCATAAAGTTTCCGTTCTGTCTTGTCAAAAGATACCCGGTTTCCAAACCTCCCCTCCAAGAATATTTGATCCTTCAATTCAATCTTCCCCATTTTGGAATTCCTTCCGTTTAGAAGTTTTTAATTGTTTCCTCTCCCATGAATCTAATTACTCTGTGATATCCCCACAATCAAATTCTAAAAGATTGAAACCTATCTGTAAAGAAAGAGGGAAAAGTCTCATTGCCATGTTGTCCGGATTACCCATGCCCCCCAAGGATAACATCATTCAATATTCTTGACTTTTCGGAATAACCTTGATTAAATACCGAACGGTTTATTCCATGGTGTGCCCCTATAAGAAATCAGGCAAGACCCATGATGCAGAAAATGATAGACCTAAGAAGTGATACGGTCACCAAGCCTACTCCGGAAATGAGGGAGGCAATGAAAAACGCAGTTGTGGGTGATGATATCTTAAGAGACGATCCTACCGTTATCGAACTTGAGGAACTTGCAGCTGATATTTTTGGAAAGGAAGCGGCCCTCTTTACCGTATCCGGCACAATGAGCAATGAAATAGCCATCATGGTCTACACGAAGCCAGGAGATGAAATTATTGTTTTCTATGATTCACACATCTATAACCTTGAAACAGGTGGCATCTCCGCCATCTCAGGCGCACAACCTCGTCCTGTGAAAACAGAAACTGGGGTGTATGATCCTGAACTCCTAAGCCAGGCCATTATGCCCGAAGGTGTTCAGAGACCCAGAACGCGTTTGATTTGTCTTGAAAATAGTTTTCATCTGGATAGAGGAATAGCCATACGGAAAGAGGACTATAAGGAGACAATAGAAATTGCCCAAGCGTACAAGATCCCCATATTTATGGACGGTGCCCGTATTTTTAATTCGGCTGTTGCTGTGAACTGCACTGTAAAAGAGTTAGCTGATTTCTGTGATTCTGTGGCTGTCTGTTTGAGCAAAGGGTTAGCCGCACCTATTGGCTCTATGCTCGCTGGAAGAAAAGACTTTATTGATGAAGCCAGGAGGGTCAGACAACGTCTCGGAGGTGGAATGAGACAGGCGGGTGTCATTGCTGCACCTGGAATCATTGCCCTGACAAAAATGGTTCAAAGGCTCCATGAGGACCACGAGAACGCAGAAAAAATGAGAGTCGGTCTGGAAACCCTGAGGTTTCAAGTGGATCGGGGAGGGATTCTAACGAACATAATTAATTTGAATGTTTCTTCCATAGGTTGGAATGCCTCTGCCTTCGCACAAAAATTGAGCCATGCCAATATTAAGGTGAAAGTCTGTTCCAAAAGTAATTTGCGAATGGTGCTCCATAACGATATTCAAACAGAGGATATCGATTTTGTGCTCGAGACAATTAAAAAGTTGGGAAGTCCGAAGAAGTAAATATCAAAAGAAAGGAGGATCAGTCATGAAACAATTTGCCTTAATTTTCAAACTCATCGTAGGAATCATTTTGGGTCTCATTATTGGATCGTATTCGTGGGATTGGGGAGGAACTAAGTGGTTAATGTACGTCGTCGTTTTTGGGCGTTCCATTTTGAAAGATGTTATTCAATTTTTTCTGCCTTTAATTATGATAGGATTTCTTTCTGTCGGGATTGCTGACCTGGGAAAACGAGCCGGGAAAATGTTGCGATTCACAGTCGGCCTTTCTTACATCTACACCGTGATTGCCTGCGTGCTGGGGGCCATTGTCATTATTGCCTTCTTTAAACTTTTCCCCTCCATCGCTGATATTGCCATGCAGAAGATCGAACCTCGTAAACTTCCCCCGGATATTGTTAAGCTTCATATACCGTTTCCTTTTTCGGCGTCTCTCATCACGTCTATGGTCCTCGGATTCGTCCTTGGGATTGGAATGACCTGGGTCAAATCCGAAACACTGATGAATGTTCTTCGAGATCTGAGAGACATAGCTGGTGAAATGATCCGAAGAGTCATTATCCCGATCATTCCTATTTACGTGGGATGCGTTTTTGCACAAATGGCTTACAAGGGAGACATCTGGCCAAAAATACAGGTTTTCGGAATTATGTTGATTATTATTGTCCTCCTGCAGTGGATATGGCTTTTTGTTCAATATACCGCTGCTGGGGCTTATGTCAAACAGAATCCTTATCCAGTATTTAAGACCATGTTCCCTGCCTATATGACAGCCTGGGGAACCATGTCAAGTGCAGTCACCATGCCAGTCTCCTTGGCAAGAGGGAAAACCATTCCTTTTATGAAGGAAGACATCGCAGATTTCACTTTTCCTCTATGTTCACAGACCCATCTCTCAGGGTCTGCTATGACGATTACAATTAGTGCGATTACCGTCTCTTTGCTCACTTATAAAGCGATCCCAGGGCTACTCCCTTTAATCCTATTCTTTTTACTTCTTAGTGTTATCGAGGTGGGTGCAATCGGAGTCCCAGGCGGATCAATTATGGCCGCATGGCCAGTTTTGGTAGGTGTCCTTGGCTTCACCGAAGAAGCGATGGGATTGATGTTTGCCTTATTTATGATTCAGGACTCTTTTGGAACGGCAGCAAATATCACTGGGGATGCCTCCATTGCTATGATTGTTAATAAGAAATTTGGAGAAGCAGCTATCGGAAGTTAAATCATTTCGTAATACGGGGATGACCTGGAAAGAGAGGGGGAAGAAAAGATAAATATCTTCTCCCCTCTCTTATTTACTGGTTTAACTCGTCAAATATAAATGGCTAACGTCTAGCTTCCGCGTCCTAGCGGCGACTCTAGGGCTTGAAGTCGTTCAGTACCTCACCCTGGTCCATTCGGCAAGCTTGCCGTCCTTATCAAATCTCAGGTGCAGATATTCTCCGCTGGGCGGCGGTGTCACTGAAGTTCCTACGCCAACCCCTGTACCCGTGTGATGGCCGTGGCTTCCGGTGCCAAAGCCAAAGCCGAAGGAGACCATCGGGCTTCGCCGAACCACCCACTCCGCAATCATTGCCTCGCCGGATTCGCCGATGACGTTGGGCTCCCCCAGCTCAGCCAGAGCTTCCTCGTAGGTATACGTTCCGATCCGGCTCCCCCAATCGATGGTATTGATTCTGGCTTTCGGACCGGAGGCGCAACTCCCAGCCAAAAAGACCGACACGATTAATGATAGCCACGCCAATTTCATAACGAATGATAAGAATCAGAGCTCGCTTTTGGGTGAGTTGAATGTACAAAAAACGGTATTGAATGTCAACAAACAAGAACGACAGGATACGGCTGAAACCAAGAAGGGTATCTCTTTTTTTGTTCCGCATTCCCTGCTTCCAGCGCCCATGTCAAGACCTGACTTTACAGCTTTCTTTACAATGTATCGATGGCCTTTTTGATTCGATCAAGCGCTTCAACCAGGACAGATCGCGGGCAGGCAATGTTGATGCGCTCAAAGCCCTCGCCCTCCCGGCCAAAGATAAAGCCCTCATCAAGGTAGACTCTCGCCTTGTTCAGAACCAATTGCTTCAATTCCCACTTATTAAGCCCTAACCTGCGGCAGTCCAGCCAGACCAAATAGGTGCCTTCCGGTCGAACCACAGTCATTTTGGGGATATGGCTAGACACATACGCTTCAAGGTAACGAAGGTTCTTCTCTATATAGTTCAGTACCTGCTCAAGCCATTCCTCTCCGTGGTTGTAGGCCGCTTCAAGTGCGACAACACCAAACGTGCCTATCCCAAACAGCCCATTGCTCCGGAGTGTTTTTTCGAATCTGGAACGAAGCCTGGCGTTGGGGATGATGATAACGGATGTTTGCAAGCCGGCCAAATTAAAGGTCTTACTGGGGCCAGTGCAGGTAATGGAATGTTGTGCAAAATCTTCACGGATGCTGGCAAAGGGAGTGAAAACATACCCTTTGTAAATGAGGTCGCCATGTATCTCATCTGATATGATCAGCACATTGTTCTTTAGGCATATTTCACCAAAACGGAAAAGATCCTCTCTGTTCCAGACACGTCCCACAGGATTATGAGGGTTACACAAGATGGCCAATTTCACCCTCGGGTCTTTAGCCTTTTTCTCAAGGTCGGCCAAATCCATGCGGTAGAACCCGTTTTCATAGATGAGAGAGTTGGCGACAACTTTTCCTAGGTTGTTTCTGATGGCACTAAAAAAAGGGTAGTAAACTGGCGTTTGGACAAGCACTCTATCTCCCGGAGAAATTAATGATCGGACGAGCATATTGAGAGCGGGGACCACGCCGGGACTCGTGCAAACCCATTCAGGCACAATTTCCCAACCCTGACGTCTCTTCATCCAATTGACAATAGCTCGGTAGGTTGATTCCGTTGAGGCCGTGTAACCGTAAATCCCATGTTCAGCGCGTGCGATCAAGGCGCGCACGACCGGCTCAGGACAGGAGAAATCCATATCTGCCACCCACATTGGAAGGAGGCGATTCTCCCCGAAGCATTCGTCGGTGTGGTTCCAACGGAGCGGATCTTGTTCATCCTGAATGAATTCCCACTTGACTGAATTGGTGTCTTTTCGGCTTATCTCCTTGCTGAGATCGCATTTCATGATAGACCCCTGTCCTGCTGCCAAATGTTATTGTGATATCTGCCTTATTGGGCCCTAAAGATTAGCCCTGGGCGTGTTTCAAGCGGTAGTAATATACAATAATCTGAAATCCTAAGGAAGGGAAAGGTTCAAGAAGCAATTAGTGCTCTAAGATTCGGACAAGCTCATCAACAAAGCCTGACTGCCCTTTTATTATTTTGACTTTTGCATCGGGGATGGAGAACCAACCGGCTCGATCCACCTCGGGAAATTCCTCTCTCTTACCAGAACGGGGAGGCCATTCCATTGAGAAGGTATTACTTTTGATCGTCGAGGCATCGCAGTCCCCTTCAAAAGCCCAGGCGGTGATGATCTTACCACTCGCCTGCTTTCGTGAAGACAGAGCAACAAATTCTCCAGAGGCCCTGAACCCCGTTTCCTCTTGGAACTCGCGTTTCGCCACCTCGAGCGGGTCTTCCTCGGTCGTATACTCTCCTTTTGGAATCGACCACGCGCCGGCATCCTTCTTTTGCCAAAAGGGTCCGCCCGGGTGAACCAAGAAAACCTCCAGAACCCCGTGACGACGTCGATACATCAGCAAGCCAGCACTCTTCTTAGGCATCTCGGTTTACCTTTCATGGGAGATGTGTGGGGTGAGAAATCTTTTTTTCAGTATTCGCCCTCTCCCTGTGCGCTTTGCTATGCACCGTGGGTAATAATCTTTACGCAATGCGCCCTACCCTATGTACTACGCTTTGAGTATTCTGGATGGTGTTTTATACTCCGCATTGCGAATTGGTTTTTCTCCCCAAAACCTCATCACCCCATCTCCCTATCTCCTCATCATTTTTTCAAGTCACCCCATCTTTCTTTTCACAAATGACCCCACACGTTTCCAAGGGGCGACGGTATCGGCAGAGTCAGAAAAACCGCCAGAGGGAGGTGAGCGGCTTTTTGTGTTTGAACCGATTGTACTGGTAACAAAATGGATATAAGATCAGCAGCCCCAACAACCAGAAACCGTACATCGTTACCAAACTGCTGCCGCCCGTAAAAAACAATCCCAGCAGAGCGTACACCCACAGATGCAGCAGATAGAAAAACAGCGCCACCCGGCCAAATACCAACAAAGGATGGTAAATGTTTTGAAGGCGCGGCTCGATCCGCATCCAGAGCGCTATCAAAATGAGATTCATACCCAATGTAAACGCCAAAAAACTAAGACTGGGGGGATACTTGGTCACGTTCAGGAACCCCATCGCCCCTGCCGGTACTTCATGGAGATTGCCAAATCCTCCAATGGCCCGTAGGATTACAAAAAGCACGAGGAACCCGAGACCTGTCCAGCCAGCGACTCGTCCAGCCCGCTCTACATCTCTCTCCAAGAGCTTGCCAAAGACCAGCCCCATCCCAGTCGCTCCCAACCAGGGCAACAAGGGATAGAATACGAGCCAGATATTGGTACGCCCAGGAATCACCAGCATTCTTACAAGGGGAGAATAAAGAACACCAGTATGATCGGGGCCTGGCGTCAAGGCTTGCGTAGCAACTGCCGATGCCAGGCTGATCAGGCCAATGGACCACAATGGCGCTCTCCGCACAAAAGCCCAAAAAACCATGACTCCACCCAGTGCAAATAATACCCCTAAATAGATCATACCGTCGGTGCCCCCGCCGGGCACCCCGCCACCTCTGATGACCATGACACCGGGGTCCACGACCAGGCTGCCCACGGCCCAGGCCCGATTCTCCACCAAAAGCTGCAGCACCACCAGTAAAAGCCCACGGATGACAAGGAAGCGGGTTACTCGACCTTCGTCCCATCCTGCCTTGAGGCGGGCGTCAGCGAAAAGGACCATCCCGATACCCATTAAGAAAAAGAAACCCGGCGCACAAACATGAGTGATCCAGCGTGTCCAAAACCAAAACGCAGTTGGATAGACTGGCAAGGCAGTACCCCAGAATTCCCCTGAATGAACCCGAGCGACAAAGTAGCTGGCGTGATCAATCGCCATTAACACCATGATGAACCCTCGGTGTGCATCCAGGGCAACGAGGCGCTGCCCCAGGGACACTGCAGAAGCCGGTTTGAGAATGGACTCCGCTTCGGCCACTTCTCTCTCCACTTTTTATGTACATCCTAATTGGGGCGTCGAATTACTTTTTCTCCCAACATTTTTATAGTCTCCTGATCCCCTATTCCCGGTTCTCCTCATCATTTCTATACTCTCCCCACCTTCTTTTTACCTGTTCGCTATCACCCCATCTCCGTATCCCCCTATCTTTCTTTTCAATGGATGGCTCACTTTTTTATCGAGCACCTAAATTTCTGTTCCTTCCCCTCTAGAATTTAACTTCTTGCAGCCTCTTAGCAATTTGTTCGGCGATCATGGGTGCATTTCCCCCTGCCCTATTATTAATGATAAGATTCATCCTTTTTCTTCGCTTGATCCCTTCCATAATGATCTGGATGGTATCTTCGATCATTTCAGGGTTCATCATTCCATCAACCATCTTATCAAAGGGAAATGCCTTGGCATACGAATCTTCATAGCTCATCCGTAGGGGGGTCATCAGACGAAGAATGCAATCCCCTGCCGCATTAAAAAACCTCCCCTTGGTTTTAGAAAATTGCTTCGACAGGGGTGGGAGCCAGGTCCAGTGGGAATAAACCAGCCCTACCCCGTGCTTTTCAAGAATCTTAAATACAGGTTCACTTAAATAGACCTCCGTGCGAAGTTCAATATGGTAGCGCTTATCTTTCGGGATCGCCTTAAGAAAGGCATTCAGGGATTCTGCCATCTCTTCCACTTCAACCCGCTCTTTTTTTGGCTGATATTCCTGTTCGAAGATAAATCCACCCAAGGAAGGGCCTAAAATCTCAACAGCCGGTTTGTAAAACTGGTTGGTGAAGATGTCAGGATTCAGATAAGCCTCATTCTCAACGAACCTGCCGGCCTTCCGAATTCTTCTTGCAAAAACCAGCTGAGGGACCTTGAGAATCAGCCGGTCATCTTTTTTGAGATATTGCCGATATTGCTTGAGGGTGAAAAAGTTGGGGGTTGGCTTTCCGCTCTTATCCAGAAGCGGTCTGTAGAAGGTATAATCAATTTCCAGGATGGGAAAATGCTCAAAATATTCTCCAAGGCTTTCTACAGGGAGGACTTCTTCGACAAAGGATCTTTCACCGACCTTATGAGTTCTGCGGGTTATTCCCTGAGAATATCGCCCCTCCGAATAAATTTGCCCAGTCCAGCCGGCATATCGATCGCTCGCCATCCCAATAAAAATGTTTGGATGGAGTCCCCGGAATTGATACCTTTTCATGTCAATTTTTTCTTCGATTTGTCTCAGGGACTTTGATCCATACCTTACCTGTGGCCGCAGCACAAGCGATCGCAGTTGAACCTACTCCTATTATAGCTAGCGCACCAAAAGCTCCTCCTGTACAAGTATGGGAGTCATTTCCCACAACGACTGTTCCTGGTTGACAGAAACCTTGCTCTGCCATAACTTGGGCATTTGGGCCACAATGCATATAAAGATGTTTTATCCCATAGCGATAAGCCCAATCTTGTGTAAAACGACTAAATTCTGCCTGTTTTATAGTAGCTGCAGGAGAATAATGATCTACAACGACAACTACCTTATCTGAATCCCACACGTGTCCGCCAAGGGCCTGGAATTCATTGTCAAAACAATTTAGGGCCCAAGGCTTCCGAAATCATAACCACATCGACCGTTGCAATTAATATATCTCCTGGTTTAGGCGATGGATTTCCAGTAGCTCGGCCTAATATTTTCTGTGCTATAGTAAGACCCATTTATTGTCTTAACTCTCCCTCATGAATCAATAGGAGTTGACGAAATTTCTTTTCCTTGCTATTCCCTTGTCAAAAAGACTAAAGGTGCACCATAAACATACAAAATGCCAAAAATAGTTATGACCATACAAAAGATCTGCCTTTGGTCTCCGTTCTCCCCTCCCCTATCCTTTCGGAATTCTATCGATCGCTTCTTTAGATCATTTTCTTAGACACCTAATATTTTGGGAAGCCATAAAGCTACCTCGGGAAAGAGGAATAAAATAATTGCCCCAAGCAGTAATAGGGCCGCGAAAGGGAGATTACCTTTCATGATCGGCCATAACGTATCACCCGTAATTGCCTTAACCATGAAAAGATTTAAGCCTACAGGTGGTGTTAAGAGGGCTGTCTCAACAAACATCATCAGTACGACTCCAAAGACAATCACATCAATACCCAAAGTAGGCATTAATGGATAAAGGACGGGGATAGTTAACACCGTTATTGCCAGTCCATCTAAAAACATGCCTAAGATGATATACAATATGAATAAACCTCCTATAACCTGCCAGTGAGGTATACCGGAAGTCCCAAGCCATTCCGCTAGCATTCTTGCAACCCGCAAATGACCAATAACGTTTGCTAGCACCATAGCCCCTACAATGATCATCATGATCATGGACCCAAGGGTTGCACTCTCTCTTAAAATATCAACAAAGGTCCCCCAATTCATTTTCTTGTAAAGGAAAGCAACAATCATGCTATAGATAACTAGAACCGCTGCTGCCTCTGTTGGAGTGAAAATGCCGCTGTAGATGCCTCCTAGAACAAAAAATGGTGTCAATAATCCTGGCATAGCGCCCTTTAAGGAAAGAATCCTTTCCTTCCAGCTTACTGTAGCTTTTTCATATTTCCTACTTATTAAGCAATAAAAAATCACGTAAAGTGAAAATAGTGTTACTATCATAAAGCCAGGAATGAAAGCAGCAGCGAATAAGGTTCCCACTGAGGTATTGGTAAAAAAACCATAGACGATCAACCCTGCACTGGGAGGGATGAGAACCCCAAGGGCACCACCTGCCACACATCCATAAGCAAGCTCTTTAGGATAGCCACGGGCTACTAATGATGGAATAGCAACCAAACCAATAGCGGCTGCAACAGCGGTACTGACTCCTACCATAGCTGAAAAAAGGCCACAAGCGATTACTGTGCCGACACCAAGCCCGCCGGGGAGACTGCTTAACCACTTACTTGCGAAATCATAAGTCCTCTCACCCACTCCGCATTTGTAAAGAATGACTCCTCCCATAATAAACATCGGTATGGCCAATAGCACAAAATTGTGTAACGTTTCTTCAATGATGACTGGCACAATGGGAAGGCTTTGGAAGCCTCTAAAAATAAAAAATAATCCTGCTACACCACTGCAGCCCAAGGCTGCAAATACAGGAACCCCTCCTAACATTAAGCTTAGAGTCAACACGATAAGCCCTGCCGCTTTATTTATTTTCATTAATAAGATCCCAACGATCATGGAACTAACGAATAGAGCTAATACTAAACGGGGATCATCTTTCCATCCGTCTTTTTTTATCAATTCTCCGCTCTGCAAATTTGTTATTTCATCGGCTAAGATCCTTATCGCTTGTAATCCATATAAACCCATCGTCACTGGAAAGCAAAGATAAAGAAGCCATTGAGGATATAGCAGTAGTCCCATGCTTGTTATCCCCTTAGTGTAAGCCTCCATGCACATTCTTAATCCATAATAGCCAATGGTCATAATAAATATCAGAGAAACCAAATGAGTTAAAATACCTAAAGCTGCTCTAGTTCTTTGTGAAAAAATAATAATGATGAAATCTACAGTAATCTGCCTTCCCGCTTTCAAACCAAAGGCGGCTGACAATAAAACAAACCACACCATTATAAAAAGAGACACTGCAAAAACCCATGTAGTTGGACTGTCAAATAAACGCCGAAGGATAACTTCGTAAGTGGTAATCACAGCTACTATGAACATGGAGGCCCCGGAGAGAACAATAGAATAGTTGGATGCCTTGTCAATTCCAGTAGAGAATATTCTTGGTAATCCTCTTAACTTCAATTTCAAAATAAGATTTCTCCCTGTATTATTATCTCTTGCTCCATATTATTTCTAAAGGAATAAAATTAGACATTTTTGAAATAGTCTTTGTAGCTAAAAAGTACAGAAAGGGGAGAAGAAATTGGCAATTATATCAAATAATTTTGAGAACAAACATCCATTAAAAGTATCTTTCTAAAATATCGCCAATTCCTTCTCCCCAGAAACTTTTTTTAAACCCAGGCATTCCTCTTGCCAAATCACTTATAGACAATAGATAATAAAATGAATCTCAATTTTTTCAAAAAATTAACTCCAAAATAATAATCATTACTTCTTTTTAGCAGCCTCCAAAAGGCTCCAAAGTTTTTCACCCATCTCCTTGCCAACCCTTTTGACAATTAAATCATGCATCACCGGCCGCACAATCCTTGCTATTTTTTCTGTCTCACTTTGTGGGAAAAAATATAGCTCTTTTACTAACCCACGCTGAAATTTCTCATATATGGCCGAAGTCTCTTTAACAACATAAATTCGTGCCCAATCCTCGATTTCACGAGCGGTCTCTGCTAGAATTCCCCGGTCGTTATCAGATAATTTATTCCAAATATCAAGGTTAATGGATAACCAGAAACTCAGATAAGGAAGAGTATAGTCCTGGGTGAGATAAGGTGTAACTTCATACCACTTCGAGAAATAGAAACGGCCTGGACCAGAGTTAGCGCCATCGATAGTCCCCCTTTGTAAAGCCATATATACTTCTTTCGCACTTAGTTCGGTAGGCACTACACCGAGTTCCTTATACATAGTCGCCTGAGCACCCCCCGCAGTTCTCATCTTTAGACCTTTAAAGTCTTCCACGGTATGAACAGGCCTCTTACGGTTACCCGCCAGTGAATTACCATACGCAGCGATAGCCAGAAGTTTGGCATTTAATTTGGTTTTGGCCTCACTGGAAGCAATCTCACGTACTTCCGGTAAGTCAAGGAACCTCCAGTAATGATCATAATCTTCCCAGCACCCCTGACCTCCAAAGGAGCTGATAAATTCAAGTGCAGGAGAACGCGCTCCTACGTAAGCGTTATGGAGCATACCCATTGCTATATTCCCTTTTGCAACCGCTTCAATTTCAGCCTTCGGGCCATATAGTTCACCGGAGGGATAACGAACGATTTTAATGCGCCCATTACTTTTTTTCTCCGCTAAGCTTTTAAACCGGTCACAGGCTAGTTCTAAGCAGCTTCCCGGAGACAATGTGCTCGACAGACCTAATTCTACTTTTTCACCAGAAGCGGATTGAGCTTGAATGACCTTTGCGAAGTTACTTGAAAATACTAATAGAAAAACCAGCACTAAACTTATCATTATTTTTTTTCTCATGTTCACACCTCCTCTTTGAATTATGAACTATTGTAAGCAAAAAATGAGTATTCTTAATCTCCTCCGCAACCGGCGGACTTCGACTTTTATAGAAATAGTTGTAAATACAATTTAGCTCCCCCTGCATTTTTTTCCTTTTCATCATTATCCTAACAATACTCTATGGAAATGCTTGACAAAGTGGGAATCTAAAATCTACCTTATCATTTCCATACAAGATTCAAGGCTCAAACTATCTTATCTATTCGCCGAATTATTCTTCGCCTTCAATATAAATGCTGAAAAACTTCAATTCCTTGAGTGCCTTAACTGAATGTTCCAATCGAGCATTGGAAACACTGCTATCCTCAGCTTCTAAAAAATAGGATTGCCCATTCAGTTTCAACTCGCACTTTCCTTCGATATTGTAATTGAATTCAATTCCCCGGTTGGTATGAGGATCTATACTTTTCCCTTTTTTCAGCTCTCCGTAGGTCACCACAATATTGTCCGCGATCATCTTGCCGGGCCCTATTAATTTCATCTTTAGCATGGGACTTGAAATAGACCGTTGGTTCTTGCGTTTGATCTGCACGGAAGGATTGCTTTTTTGTTCGAAAAAGGAAAAAAATGGGCTTGTTAACAGCGTGAGCAATTTCAGAAAGAAGAATGACAGAAGGACTGCTCTTCCCTGTTTCAATTCTTTGGAGCGTTATAGCGCTTATGCTCACTTTTTTGCCTGATTGTTCCAGGGTTAACCCACTTTTTTTTCGGCTCAATCCTAATCTTTGTTCCTATTTTTTCCATGAGTTTTCGATCCTTGCCATCCAAATTAAACAGAAATTCTCGAAGAAGGGGTTAGATTGGTTAGAATATCGGGCTAGTTTTCTTATTTTTTCAAAAACGGGTTGCGTATTTTATTTCTTTAGCGGATTATTTTGCTTTCGAATATACCAGGTTCTAAAATCTAATTTGAATAAGAGTGACTCAAACGTTTTAAAAAATATCATTCCTTGGAAACCCTGTCAAGGGATATTTTTTGTCAAAAATGATATTTGTTTAAAACAATTGATATTAAAAATTAGGGATGAAGAACGGCCTAAATCACAGGAATTATTCTTTTCAGAAATACTGTTATCTTCCATGATATACCACGCCAGTTGGGTTAGGAATATCCCCTTTCACCGCAAGGCGGACACTTGTTTTTATATTTCTATTGACCGGTTTCTTCGATCACCCTTTTTGATACTAAGTATGTGTAAAATGGAAAAAAGGGCTGCCATGATGAGGATGCTTGTAGAAATTGCCTCATTATGAAGATGGTCGGATTGTCCTTGGAGATGAATAATGATCGCCTAAGAAGCATCTCAATTCTTTCTTTCAACATCCTGCGGAAGATCAATGGTAGAGGAGGAAAATCCAATCTCCTAATTAGTTAACCTTATTTTTTAATCCCCGTAAGAATTTACACAAAATAGTATACATTACTAAAATTTTTTTATTGACAATATCAGTGTAAAGCGATACTTAACTTTCGGTAACGAATAGCATTCTCAATCAGCCAGAAATCAAAACGCCGAATAGCTCGCCGAGTCAAATTCGTCAGAAAACGGTAAGGCGATTATTTCTTTACTCACCCAAATCTCTTAAACGTCAATAAAATGAAAGGAGGGTCAAACATGAGAAAGACATTTAAACTTATTGTTCCCGCTGTCATTCTTTTAATGCTGGCAGCCCAACCAGTCATGGCGCAAGAGGTTTACAAGTTTAAGATTTCCGTAGACACGGTGATGGACCATCCACGGAACCAGGGACTACTGTTGTTTATGGAAGGCATCAAGAAAAAATCAGGCGGCCGGCTGATAGGCGAGCTCTTTCACAGTGCCCAATTATATAAAAGTAGGGACGTTCCAAAAGCCCTGAAACTAGGGACTCTGGAGATGGGTGTGCCGGCGGTTGGGGTTCTACCTGCCTGGGATATTAATTCTAACATTACCGCCTTGCCCATGTTCTACGGTCGATCTCCTGAAGCAACAAGAAGCCTCGCAGACGGCGAGTGGGGGAAAGCAATCTCCGAATCCTTGGAAAAGAAGATTGGTGTGAAGGTATTGGGGCGTTTCTACGAATTGGGCTATGTCCACATATTAACTGTAGGCAGGCCTATCGAAAAAATTGAGGATTTCAAAGGTCTGAAAATCCGCTACCCTGTTTCGCCGGAGTTCGCGATGAGGATAACGGCCTTCGGGGCAAATCCTATGCAGGTCCCGCTTCCCGATCTCCCCATGGCCTTATTACAGGGAACAGTCGACGGGTGTATTACCAACTTTAAGAATGCAGATGCCACCAAGTTGGATGAGGCAGGTATTAAATATGCCCTTAAAGAGTATGGCCAGTTAGTGCACTACGTGCCCCTTGTCAGTAACAAATTCTGGAATTCCCTGTCAGGAGATTTCCAAAAAATCATGGTGGAGGCATGGGAAGAGGTAGTTAACAAAGAGCGTGCAATGTCCGAGAAGATGCAGGAGGAGGCAGAAATCAACCTAGAAAAGAGGGGGGTGAAATTCTACCGTCCAACGGAAGAAGAGCGTACCAAATGGCGGAAATATATTATGCCCGCTCAGGACCCTTTTGTAAAGAAGATGAAATATGACGAGCGATTGATTAAATTGGCAGAAGAGAAGCTGGGTATGTAACCGCATCTAAATGCGATTTATGCAAATGGTGAGGTTGTAAGGGGGAGTAAGGTGAATACTTATTTCCCCTTACGGCGGTTGTTCTGCAAGAGACAAGGAGTAAGAAAAGTCCAATGGGAAAGTTTATAAGGACATGGAATGGAACTGAGAAATTTCTCGCTGGATTGCTGGGTCTTTTTACTACTGTCCTCGCGTTTATAAATACGATACTCAGGTATGGTTTCAGTTATTCGCCTGAATGGATCGAAGAGATAATCGTGTACCTGATTGTCTGGGCGGCTTTTATCATTGCCAGTACCTTGGTGGAGGAACGAAGGCATGTAGGAGCCACTTTCCTGGTAGAGCTTCTGCCACCTAAGATGCACCGCGTGGTGGAGGTGATTACCAGTCTCCTTGCTTTGGGCTTTTGCTTTCTGATTCTGTTTTTGGGATACAAGCTCGTTCACATTACCTATGTTACCGATGAGAGATCTCTCACCAGCATGCGATATCCCCTATGGATTTTCTATATGGCTCTTCCCGTAGGGTTTACATTGATGACAGCCCGGTATTTTAAGAGGATATACCGACTGCTTTTTCGCTTCGATCTTTCTCAGTTGAGAGAGAGTCGTGAAACGAGCCTCTCTACTGATGAGAAGTAAGAAAATGGACACATTCCCAAAAATGAATAAGGAGATCCCCGAATGATCGTGACGTTTTTGAGTGTATTCATGATCATGCTTTTCTCAGGGCTTCCGGTCGGCTTTGCATTGGGGATTACAACTCTTGTTGCGATGGTCCTGTTTTCTCACACACCGCTCATCATGATTCCCGACGTAATGTATAGTGCCCTGAATTCTTTCACCTTGATGGCTATTCCTTTTTTTGTTATCGGGGCCCAATTCATGCTCAGAGGTGGAACGTCCAAATACCTCATCAATGCAGCGAATTGCCTCGTTAGACATATCTGGGGGGGGCTCGCCATCGTCGCAGTCATCGGGTGCATGATATTTGCTGCAATCTGCGGATCTAGCACAGCCACAGCCCTCGCCATGGGCGTGATTATTATTCCTGAAATGATTCGGAGGGGTTATCCCCGTCACTTTGCTACCGGTGTCCTCGCTGCTTCTGGGACGATGGGGGTTATCATCCCTCCCAGCCTTGGCCTGATTCTTTACGGTGTCCTAACCGGTGAATCGATCCCAAGGCTTTTTTTGGCAGGTGTGATGCCTGGCCTTCTTGAGGGAGCGCTGTATATAACATGGATCTATATTTACTCCAGAAAAAAGGGAATTCGCGGAGGTGAGAGGGCCACAGGCAAAGAGACCCTTGATGCCACAGTAAAAGCGCTTCCCGCCCTTTCCCTTCCCGTTATTGTGCTCGGAGGGATTTATTCTGGGGTCGTCACTGTAACTGAAGCAGCAGCCCTCGCTGCCGTGGCCTCCCTGATTATTAGCCTGTTTATCTACCGGGAGGTGAAACTGAAAGACATCCTTTCCATATCGGGAGAGGCCATGATGTCCGCAGGGATGATCATGTTTATTATCAGCACCGCTCTTCTATTCGGCCACTGGATCACGCAGGCGCAAATACCATTTAAATTAATTGCCATTATCAGTGATATGCATGTGTCCCCCATACTGTTTCTTTTATTTGTCAATATTCTGCTCCTCATTTTCGGCTGCTTCCTGGATGCAATCTCTATTACCTTAATTACGATTCCAATCCTGTTACCCGTATTACAGCATATGGGAATCAGTCTCATCCATTTCGGCATTATCCTGACGGTAAACATGGAGGTTGGCTGCATCACGCCACCAGTAGGCTTGAATCTTTTTGTGATATCAGGAGCAACCCGCGCACCCCTCACGGAAGTTATTCGAGGCTCGTTCCCATTCGTGATCATCGGGTTCATTCAAATCGCTCTTATAACCTATGTGCCTCAGTTCGTCCTGTTCTTACCAAATCTGATTATGCAAAAATAGGAGATTTGGAAGTCTATTCCTAACCAGAAAGTGGGAGTCATCCATTCCTTTCTTCGGAATAGAAGTTAGATGGGGCCAGGGTCAAAAGCCCTGCTGTTTCCTTCCCTTCCTTCCTTAATATCTCTAAACAAAATCTTCGAGTTTTAAGATTTGGATTCCTCAGAATTCGGACAGCCCTAGCAAGTTTTCATCTCCACTAGTGAGGTCTTCAGACGAATCGTCCCACAACGATGTCTGTCCCTCTTATCAGCCATCGGTCCCTCAATCACCTAATCACTTGCTTCAAGCTTTGATCTCTACGCTTTGCCTGCCCTCCAAAGGGAGTCGAAGAATTATTTGCAAACTAAAATACCATAGAATTACAATACACAAAAATAGGATATGGAAAAACGAACAGTACAGAAGATACTAACCCGTGATTTCGTTCTTTGTTTTTTTGCACAATTCACTTTCACCTTCGTTTTTTTCAACCTTATTCCAACTCTCCCGATCTATCTTTCGAGACTGGGATCTACAGAAGTTGAGATTGGTGTTCTTATTGGAATTTCCGCTGTTTCTTCATTGGTCCTCAGGCCTTTTGTCGGAAGAGCCCTTCTAAAAATCCCTGAAAAAACCTTTATGATCGCTGGCGCACTCCTTTTGGCTTTCACCTCCGCCGCCTATCTTTTCGCACCTCCTTTTTGGCCCTTTTTGATCGTGAGGGTGTTTCAAGGAATTGGTTTCTCATTCTACTCTACAGCTTCATTCACATTGATCGCGAATATCAGCCCAGAGGCCCATCGAGGGCAAAGCCTTGGTTATTTTACTCTGTCCTTCACTATGTCCGGTGCTTTGGCCCCTCCCCTTGGAATGTTCCTTATCAACCACTTTAGTTTCCCCATTTTGTTCTTGGTCTGCTCAGGTCTATCGTTATGCTCACTACTCATCACTCATCAATTGGGAAGAAGACAAGTCGCTCCACTGCAGGATTCCTCCGTCGAAGACGGTTCCCTTGTTAGTCGGAGAGCTCTTGCACCGTCGATTATTGGCTTTTTCCCCTTCTTCATCTGGGGAGCTCTCACAGCCTTTTTCCCTCTTTATGCAATAAATCATGGGGTGACCAATCCCGGCTTTTTCTTCTCTACAACTGCCATTATACTCATTTTGAGTCGTTCTTTAGGCGGGAAGATTCTAGATCTTCATAGCAGGGAAAAAATAATCCTGCCCTGCCTTATGGCTTATGTCATTTCAATGGTCATCCTCGCTTTTTCCAAAACGCTACCAATGTTTATTCTTGTTGCAGTGATCTATGGAATTGGGCCTGCTTTTCTTACTCCCACTTTACTGGCCTATGCTCTTGATCGTGGGGGGTCTCCAGGTCCCACGATGGGAACATTCCATGCAATGACGGATTTAGGAATAAGCCTGGGGCCAGTGATCATGGGAATTGTCATCCACTTGACAAGCTATCCAATAATGTTCCTCTGTTTGGCTCTCATGGGTATCATCGATCTCAGTTATTTCTATTTTTTCGTGAAAAAGAAACGATGATCCTTTAATAATGTATGCTTTCCCCAGCAATCGGTCCTTCCAGGAGCTAAATTAAAGCGAACATCCGTGAACTGAACAACTCCTTTCCCAGCGCTTCCTTCGCCTACTCCACGATAGGACTTTTTAGAAAAGTATACACGATTTGAATCAGTCATGATAAGTATCCTTTTCATTGCCCGCCTGGTGCTCGAAAGTATGAGAAAGGAGTTCCCATATCTTGTGGCTTTTCTTACATACTACTCTCCCATTATTATATTCGCCTCATTTTCAGGCAAGTCCTCATTACTTATCACTATCACTTTTACTTTAATTGGGTAGTTTTTGAAATCTTCAGGCCAACGGACTCTACCCTGTTTGACAACATGAGCAATTATTGTTATCTTCACTAACGACAGCGGACAGGTTGTTATCTTATCGGGGAAACAGTTTAATTTCATAAGATCTTTTGTTGGAAAACTTCATCCCCGCGTAAAAGGAGGACAGGAATATGAAAACAAAACTGTTCATACTTTCAGGAGCATTAAAACTTAAATCAACATTCACAATAACGTTCATAGTGTGCATCCTTCTTCTTCTGCCCGGTCATGAGCTGAAAGGCGCAAATAGTGTTCTTGTCAATGGTCAACTCCCCGTTATGATCGCGCTTGGAGACAGCATCGGCGAAGGTGTACAATCAGCAGACGCGAGCATTGCTTCGCAGATATTCAGCTATCCCAGCCTTATAGCCTATTTTGTCGGATTCCCGTTCAGGCTCCCGCTTATTAAGACTAGTCCACTGGGAGTGGTGGGCAGCACCTCCAACCGCGCGCGTCTGGACACCTCACATGACCCCTTGAACCTTGCAATATCAGGTGCTGACGTCCATTCACTTTTGTACGAGCGCGCCAATGCAGTCAGCCCTGACCTGATAGACTCGGAAACAGACCTCGTGCTTTTCCCGTGGTTGGGAAGCCAGATGGAAATCGTCGAACATGTCAGTCAGTTTGTACCGTTGTTTATCACCTGCTGGATAGGAAACAATGACGTTCTGTCTGCGGTAATTTCCTTTGACAGGCTCAACGCGTCACAGTTGACCCCTGTGGAGAATTTTCGCTCGGACTTCTCAGAAATAACCGATAGGCTCAACGCATTGGGGCGACCGGTTGTCTTCGCGAATATACCCGATGTAACGAATATCGGTTTCCTGATTGACAGAAACGACCTCATAAAATTCCAAGGGTCAGATTACGGCCTGCGGGAGGGAGATTATACCAGCATTGTAGTCATGTTCTTGATTAGACTCGGCCTGGATGGCAAAAGTCTTATCCAGAATCCCGATTTTGTTCTTGACTCCTCAGAGGTGGCTTTAATTCAGGAAAGGATCACGACCTTCAACCGAATTATCCAGGAAGAAACGGCGAAGTATAATTTCCCGGTGGTCGATATCAACGCAATGCTTGATGCCTTTATTACTGACCCCCCATCATTTTTCGGCATACCGGTTACCACCCGTTATCTCGGCGGAATCTTCAGCCTCGACGGCGTACATCCTTCGAATATAGGTCACGCGCTTGTGACAGCTGCATTCATCGATAAAATGAACTCTCATTACAATATGAATATACTGCCAACAAGGTCACAGGCCGTTTTGGCACAGGTCTTCTGGAAACGGTCGGGCCTTTCTTAGGGATCTCGGGAGATGCTAATGATTTCAATCCAGATGTGTCTGGAATGAACGAATCTATGAGAAACACAGACCCGTCCATACAGAGACCTACACCTTCTGATGACGTTCTATCTCTGGAAGTCTCCAGGTTGTCAAAGGATGATTTTGTCGGGTTATTCAGGAATATCTTTGGATTAAGGAAATAAGCCATTATATTCATAAGCCATGAAGCAGAAGAAGAGGTGACAAATGAATGCAAGCCTTATTAAGTGAGGCAATTCAATTATAACCATCTTCCCTTATCTTGAGGCGAAGCCTCTAACCTAGTGAACGATTCATTGAACTTTGTTAATGGTCTGTCTTGCGGCATGTTTTATCGAATCAAGGAGAAAATAGTCTCGGAGCCGAACAGCCTTTAAGATGCTTTGAGTCATACCTCTCCGGCATCTAAGATTCCTGTTATTAATCTTCAGAAATTTCAAGGCTCATTTAAGATCTTTACAGGCACAGCGGAGAGACTGCATCGGAATTTCTCTAAACAATAAACGACATATTACTTTTTTGCTTTAGCGACTGTCCATATTCTTACCAATTGAATTCTTCTTACCGGTAAAGGTTATATTTGAAAAGGTGTCGAATAAAAATCATTTCTTACCCCCCCTTTGTACCTACCATTAGAATGGAATGCGGTATTAATAATGTGGGATAGAGACAAAAAAAGAGTGGGGTTAGAATCACCGCCTTTTATGTTAAACCTTACGCTTAACTAATCATGAGTGTCCGCAATGTATTTAGCCAGGCCAAAGGACCGATGCGATAGTCAATCCGGATTAATGGGAAGTCAACGCTCGGGCAATCCGACAACTCAAACTAACAACAGCCGGCACCCCTGAGCTCTATTGTTACCAATTCTTTCAACTGTATTTATCTTGCTAATATGAAATTATATTTGCGCATGAGTTGTGTATTATGAAAAAATGGTAAATCGGTAATATTTGAATTATCAGTCAAAACATAAAAGGGGATATTTCGGTGATTGAAAAAAGACAAGATGCAATCAAAGGAAATAGGATTTACTTTTTAGATAATCTAAGAACTTTCATGATTTTTTTAGTAGTTTTATATCATGCTGGCGGTGTTTATGAAAGTAGCGGCATTTGGGCTTCTTTCTGGCTTGTTGATGACCCTTCAACTAACAATTTAGCTGGTATTCTCAATCTAATAATAGACATTTTTGTTATGCCAACCGTATTTTTTATTTCAGGCTTTTTTACACCTTCTTCATTGAAAAACAAGAGCGGGTGGGCATTTCTAGAATCTAGATTTATGAGACTTGTAATTCCGTGGATTATTGCAGTTCTGACGCTAATTCCACTATACAAAATTATATTTTTATACTCTCGAAATCTACCTCAAGAGAGTTGGACTACCTACTTTCACTGGAGCAACGGAATTTGGAGTCAAAACTGGCTATGGTTTCTACCTGTTCTTTTTTTATTCGACATACTGTATTTATTCATCTCAAGAGTAAATATAGATATATCAAATATTACTCTGAAGAGAGCTATTTGGGCAGTCTTTCTCCTTGTTTTAATTTATGGTTTCAGTATGGACATTTTTGAGGGTCGGGGTTGGACAAAAACAATATTTATAGATTTCCAAAATGAAAGACTATTAATCTACTTCATGAGTTTTCTATTAGGTTCTCTATGCTATAAACTAAAGATATTTGAATCAGAATGGAAAAATAGAAGACTTGAGATTATCATTCACAGTACTGGTTGGATACCCATAAATCTATATATTTTCTTAATCATTTATTCCTTATTAAACCCAGGTAATTATCTTATTTCTGAGATTGCCGACGCACTACTAATCCGGTTAAGTTATGTTCTTTCATTATCATACTTACTATACGTGGTGATAACTACTTTCAGAAACTATCTGAATAAACAAGGAACAATCAGTAATGAACTTAACAAAAATTCTTATAATGTTTATATCATTCATGTGATAGTTATAGGGAGTATAGCATTAACCATGCTTAACACAGCAATTCCTTCACTATTAAAGTATCTTATTTTGACAGTATCATCCTATGTAGCAAGTAATGTGATAGTTTCTTTTTATAGAAAAGTCATTAGATCGAAAATATAAGTTGACAGGATGAAATACAACAATGAATAAAAAAGCGATACTACACATTCGCGCCGCCACGGAGTTTATGCTGACCGTTGAGAATGATAATAAGGTCACATAGCAAAAAAGTTCTACGTAACAAAACCGCCTTGCTTCAATTTAAGTTCAGTGGAAAAATGTAGTGTCTTGTGCATTGTATCAATTTCAGTGTAAGCGGTTTGGCAGGCTAATTTTAGCGTTATCTACCTTTTCAACCGGTAATCTTCAAATCTCACCATGTTCTATTTTTGTTGAGTTGTACTTGGAAGTTGCAACCCCCGGTTCTTCCCTCTTCCCTCCTTGTAACTTTCTATTCCCTAACTTCAGAAAAAGGTGTATATTACAGGCCGTAATTCACAATTAATGGCCCTGCTCCTCGGGGTGGATTAATTTTTTCAATTGTTATATCGCTGCAATATAACATTGGTTAAAACAACATTATATTCCGAAAAAGGGCTTTTGGGAGCCGATGTGGGTCGAAAACGGCCCTTTAAAAGACCAAAAATTAGGATCTTCACAGAAAACATCGCTGCAACATAAAAAATAACGCTAGGCTTTCTTCTACATGCAGAAGTATGTATGAAATAACTCAGATGCATCTCCAAATTGACAAGATAAAGTATCGTAAATATACGCAAGGTAGCCTAAATGCTTACTCTGGAATATAAAAAAAGGAGGACGACAAATTAATGTCGCTTATGCCAGCTTTGGAAATAAGTTTATGGAATGCCTGGATTCTCACACTCTATCTTCCAGTACATCCTCTTTTATTAATGCTGATTGTTAAAAATGCCAAAGAAAAAATGGCGTTTCCTGCCTATACCAGGAATGAGAAGATAATTAGCATTTTCACGAACTTCGTTTTGTTTTTTGGACTCTTTATATACTCTATTTTTCTGCCATTACAGTTAGGGACAGCATGGTTTTACACAGGTCTTACTATTTGTATATTGGGAATGGTAACGTGGACGATCGCTATGGTAAACATTGCCAATATACCACTCGGTGAGCCATGGACTAAGGGACTTTATCGCTATTCAAGACATCCCATGACTCTGTCTTCATATTTGATATTCATAGGTGCGGGCATAGCTTCGGCCTCTTGGATTTTTCTGTTATTTTCAATTATATGGATAATTCTGTCTGCCGTTCTTGTAACTGCTGAAGAACGACACTGCCTTGAGAAGTTTGGCACTGATTATCGCGAATACATGAATAAGATTCCAAGATGGATAGGTATTCCGAAAGCGCGGGCAAAGTGATAACCCTTCCATCATTCGCCCTATTGAGCAAGAGATGATAATCTGAATATATTGCAGCATTGGGATCAGCCTTTGACATAGAAGGAATTGAATATCTGGCCTAACCTGTCAATCCACCTGACCTCAATTCCGCTGCCGCTTCGTAGGGGCAGGTGATCTCCAGTGTTAGCTAAAATTAGTCTATTTCACTTATCTAAGGAGGAGCTATGAAGACAATTCGTCATATTGGCTCGCTGGCCTTCGTGCTGGGGCTCTTCGTTGCAGTATTTATTGGCATACCATGGTACGTAATCGTTGCCGATGATCCAGTCGTGCCCGGGTGGCTCAGGTTGGCCATTTTCTGCCTTCTGGGGGGCATCATTGTAGTCCTGCTGACAGTGGCTCTCGAACAAAGGGGAAAGAAGGTTCCAGGTGAGGAGCCACTGCAGACTGAGCCTGATCGCGCTGTTTTGCTACTGAATTCCGCAGTATTGCCTGGCAGAGAGATCACGAAGATTCTGGGTCTCGTCCAGGGCCATACGGTATTTGCCATCTGGCTTGGCAAAGATCTCTCAGCCATGGTCAGGTTGATCCTTGGCGGTGAATTGACCGAATACACAGAGATGATGGGAAGGGCTCGGGCAACAGCTACTAATAGGATGATCGCCCAGGCTGCAGAGATGGGGGCCGATGCAATAATCAATATTCGCTATATGACTACGAGTGTTGTGGCGAG
>SMTZ1_10004916_pt1 | contig 32042 bp, 26 predicted proteins | sample DeeMarSWOR136_30_FD_25667 | JGI IMG/M metagenome (IMG submission 25667) | reverse complement strand
TACAGTGACTACGATCTGGCAAGGCCATTGATTGGGGTTGCCAACTCATGGAATCGGATTGTTCCTGGACATTACAACCTTAGACTGGTCTCGGACTATGTCCAACAAGGAATCCGGCAGGCTGGGGCGACACCCGTGGAATTCGGGGTGATCGCTGCCTGCGATGGGATCGCCAATGGACACGAGGGCATGCACTACATTTTGCCCACCCGTGACCTGATTGCCAGCGACGTGGAGATGATGATCCAGGCCCACCTTTTCGATGCGGTCGTGCTCCTGGCCTCCTGTGACAAAATTGTCCCTGGCATGCTGATGGCAGCGGCCCGCCTTGATATCCCCTCCATCATGGTGGTGGGCGGCCCCATGGAGGGTGGGTGTGAGTTTGACAAACGCTCCTCTGACATCACCTCCCTCACCGAGGGCCTAGCCATGCTGGCGGACGGCAAGATTGACGAGGCGGCCTACCGCGAGCTGGAGGATTGTGCAGGACCGACCTGTGGATCGTGCTCCTTCCTCGGCACTGCGAATACCATGTGCTGCATTGCGGAAACCCTTGGACTGTGCCTTCCGGGCACTTCGACCATTCCGGCTACCCGCGCCGACCGCCTGCGTGCAGCGCAGGAATCCGGGCGCCAGATCGTGGAGTTGTTCAAGCAGGACATTACCGCGCGCCAAATCATAAACCAGAAGGGAATCGAAAATGCAATCCGCGTGAGCACGGCGATCGCCGGTTCCACCAACGCTGCTCTCCACATACCGGCCATCGGGTATGAGGCGGACTGCGAGGTCACCATGGATCTTTTTGAAGAACTGAGTCGGGGTACCCCGCATATTGCCAAGATGAATCCGGCGGCCCCACCGAATGTTCCGGATTTCCACTATGCCGGCGGCGTGCCAGCGGTGATGAAGGAGATTCTTTCCCTGCTCCACGGTGACGCATTAACGGTTACCGGCAAGACGGTGGCGGAAAATGTTGCCGATGCCAAGATCATGGACAGCAACATTATCAGGACCATGTCAGATCCCTGGAGCAAGGAGGGTGGCCTGGCTGTTTTGCGCGGAAACCTGGCACCAAATACAGGCATCACCAAACCTGCCGCCATCGTGCCCGAAATGCACAAATTCGCTGGCAGGGCACGTTGCTTTGACTCCGAGGAGGCCGCGAATAAGGCAATTCTGGACGGCAAGGTCCAGGAAGGCGAGGTGGTAGTGATCCGCTACGAGGGCCCAAAGGGCGGCCCGGGCATGCGTGAGATGTATAAGGCCATGAAACTAATCTATGGAAAGGGCCTGGCCCTCAAGACAGCACTTGTGACAGACGGACGTTTTTCCGGAACAAACAATGGCTGTTTCGTCGGCCATATCTCGCCAGAGGCGGCCGAAGGCGGTCCCCTTGCCATCGTCGAGGATGGTGACCTCATCACCATTGACATTCAGGAGCGAAACCTGCACCTCCAGGTTTCAGACGAGGAGATCAAGGCTCGCCTCTCCCGATGGCAGCGGCCGGAACCAAAGTTTAAAAGCGGTTATCTGGCCCTGTATTCGCGCCTTGCGGAATCGGCAGACAAGGGCGCTATTATCAGGCACAAATTCGGGTAGGCGGCCGGGGTCCCTGGAAGTGTCTAGCGAATGTAGTGAGAAAGCCACCCAATCCGGGCGGACTCCTCCATCAACTCCGCCCGGTACTGGGCCTGGTGTAGATTCGAGCCCACAGCCATAAGGCCATGGTTGGCCATCAGGAGCCCTACCACCTCCACATCCTCACACGCCCGGGCTACCGCCGCTGCCAACTCAGGGGAACCTTCTGGGTGCTCGGCAATGAGGGGAACCTCTTTAAGGATCCGCCGGGCGTGAAGTGTGGGCAAAGGAAGGGCGAGCCCCCTGACCGCATAGGCCGTGGCAAATGGGGCATGGTAATGAACAATACCGTGGACATCGGAGCGGACCTGAAAGATGGCCAGGTGGACCTGGACCTCCTTGGTGGGCGTATCGTGACCCTCCAGGGGGCGGCCTCGACTGTCCACCAGGACCAGATCCGAGTGCGAGCATTCGGTGAGCCCGATTCCTGTGGGTTTGGTCAACACACGGTCTGGGCCAATCCGGATGCTGATATTGCCACCCGTACTCGCCTGGAGGCCTAGTTGAAAGGCTCGTTGGGCCGCCCAGCGGAAGCTCTCGGCGGCTTCTTGAAGATCCTCTTGGGAAATGGCTTCCATAGGTTCCTTTTACTTGAGTAGGGAAGGGGTGTCAACAGATATCGAGGTCAGGGTTGCCAGGGAAGGGGTAGGGGACAGGAGATGCGCCAGCAAAGATCTGACTCAAAACAGTTGACAGTACCCGGTTTTCTCAATATATATCTTACTGGGATTTGATCCCCAATGCCCGGGCATTGGCGGAGAGAAGATCTCACAATAGCGAATAAGGTGAATCGAATGGCCAAGCTGGCGTTGTGCGGCGGTAATGCGGTGAGAGGTCATCCCTATCCATCCTGGCCCCAGGCAGGCCCTGAGGAAGGCCTTTACCTGGAAAAGGTGCTGGCCAGTAATCGCTGGTTTGCGGGGCCGCAGGGGGATGATCCGGACGCCCTGGGGACGCTTTTTGGCGAGCGATTTGCAGCGCTTCACGGGGCCCGTTTCGCGCTGCCGGTGGCGAACGGCAGCGTTGCGATCGAGATCGCCCTGAGGGCACTGGGGATACGGCCTGGCGATGAGGTCATTGTCCCTGCGTACACATTCATTTCCACGGCAACCTCAGTGCTCATGGTGGGTGCAGTCCCTGTGTTTGCGGACATCGACCCCCGGAGCTATTGCCTGGACCCCCAGGATGTGGGCCGCCGTATCAGTCCGAACACCCGGGCCATCATCCCGGTCCACCTGGGAGGTCATATGGCAGACATGCCTTCCATCCTGGAGCTGGCCAAGAGACACGGAGTTGCGGTGGTGGAAGACGCTGCCCAGGCCATCGGCTCCGCCTTGGGAGAAAAAAGGGCGGGTACCTGGGGGGATCTGGGAACCTTCAGCTTCCAGTCAAACAAGACCATAACTGCCGGGGAAGGGGGGCTGCTGACGGTTGATGACCCTGCGCTGGCGGAAAAAGTGGTGGCGCTGCGTGCCTTCGGCAGATTCAGGGATGGGAAGGGAGTGCGGTCCTCGGACTTGACCTGCCAGCACCTCTCCAGCAATTACCGGCTTTCCGAGTTTCAGGCCGCTGTGCTCCTGGGGCAGCTGGAAAGATTTCCAGACCAGGACGCACGTCGTCAGGCGAATGCGTCGTATCTCACAGAGGGTCTCCAGAGGATACCCGGTCTCACCCATATCCGCGTGGACGACCCGTCACTGAAACACGGATACTACTACTATCTGCTCCGGTACGAGCCTGAGAAGTTTGGCCACCTGGATCCGGACAGGCTCTGCCAGGCCCTCAACGCAGAGGGCATCCCCGTTGTCCCGGGTGATCGGAAACCACTCTACCGTCACCCAGTCTTTGAGGTTCAGGACCTGGCCGGATACCTCTGTCCACATGCCCTTGAACGATACCGGGAGGCCGTGGACCTGGCCCACCCCGGGTGCCCGGCGACTGAGGAGGCCTGTGAATGCACGCTCATTTTGCGTCACCAGGTACTCTTGGCCGAGCAAGGGGATATGGACGACATTGTTGAGGCCATGGGGAAGATTCAGAAAAACATCGATGAATTGCGCTTTAAGGAGGAACAATGATGCAAATCAAGGAATTGAAACGCGCCAAACCGGTGCAACCAGGGGACATCAAGGAGCTCCGCCAGAGGGTTGAGGAGATTCTGGATCGCGTGCGAGGGGAGGGCGATGCTGCCCTTGCTTCCTATTCCCGGGACTTCGATGGGTATGAGGGGCCCATTCGGGTCGGGGAAGCCGAGATCGAGGCTGCAAAGAAGGAACTTCCGGCCCATATTATCGAGGGCCTTGACTTTGCCATCGAGCGGGTGACCGCCTTTGCCAAGGCACAACAGGGGCAGATCGGTGAGTTTGAGCAGGAGATGATCCCCGGTGTGTTCATGGGCCATCGGCTCGTTCCCGTGGATTCCTGTGCTGCCTATGTGCCGGCCGGCCGGTACCCCTGCTTGACCTCTGCGGTAATGTCCCTGGTGCCAGCCAAGGTAGCCGGTGTCCGACGGGTTGTGACCTGTTCATCTCCAGGAAGGGAAAAGCGCATCAATCCGGCCATACTCTATACCATGGCCACTGTCGGGGCGGATGAAATCTATTGCCTGGGCGGTGCACAGGCGATTGCCGCCATGGCCTATGGCACGGAAACCATCCAGCCGGTAGATCTCATTGTGGGCCCCGGAAACCAGTATGTCATGGAGGCAAAGCGGCAGGTCTTCGGCACAGTGGGCATCGATTTTCTGGCTGGGCCCAGCGAATGCGTGGTCATCGCTGACGAGACAGGCCGCGCCGACTACATCGCTGCCGACCTCCTCGCCCAGTGCGAGCATGACCCGCAGGCCCGAGGGGCCCTGGTGACGACATCGGAGACCCTGGCCACACAGGTGCTGGATGAGGTTGAGCGCCAATTGGGTGATCTCAAGACTGAGGAGGTGACACGGCGTTCATGGGAGGACAAAGGGATCGTGGTGGTGGTGCCCACGCTCCAGGACGCAGCCGCGTACGTCAATGAGTATGCGCCGGAGCACCTGGAGGTTCACACAAAGGAACCGAGGGCCCTCCTGCCCATGCTCACCTCATATGGTTCCCTCTTTCTGGGTGAAGCTGCTGCAGAGGTGTTTGCTGACAAGGTTGCCGGCACGAACCATATCCTCCCCACCCTGCGGGGTGCCCGCCACACGGGCGGCCTGTGGGTGGGCCATTTTATGAAGGTGATTACCCATCAGTTGGTTGATGAGCGCGGGGTGCAGGTGCTCGCCCCCTATTCCGTGAGGCAGGCAGAGTTCGAGACCATGGATGCCCATCGACGGGCAGCCTTGATACGCTTAACCAATAAGCTGTGAGGCGGTGACCCAAGGTTGCGTCAAGAGCACCGCCTTACAAAAACATTGGTAGACTGAATATCTCAGTACACGTATTCTTAAGTACGGTGACGTGTTTAGTTAGTGATTGATAGGGGACCAGGGGGTATTTTTTTCCCGGATGCCCCACACAAGACTCCGTCCAGCGGGCCGGCTCAAAATGGTTTCCAGCAACGAGTCAATGACGGACAAGAAGGGAGTGGAGGTAAACCATTTTGAACCGGCCCCTCCGATGCACAATGTAGGGGCATCCTGAGGAAAAAAATACCCCCTGGTCCCCAGTCGATCAATCTGTGAATTATCGACGTGCTCGGTAACGCTAAGAATACGTCACGGAATGTAGGAGTTACACCACTAAATCTAAAAAGGGAGGTCTATTATGGAGTGGGAAGAGAAAAAAGAGGTAAAGAAGGAGAAGATATACAATCTTTTCAGGTGCGGTTACTTAGAGGTGAGAGAGTGGTTAAAGGAGACGGATATCATCATAATTCCCTTGGGAAGCACCGAGCAGCATGGAAGACACTGCCCGGTGTGTACGGATAGCATTGCAACAGAATTGCCATGTCAGATTGCCGCAGAGAAGGCGAACGTGCCATATTTTCAGCTCATACCCATCGGGTATTCTCCGCAGCATCTCCACCCGCCAGGGATAGGATCCGGGACCGTTACCCTCAGCGCGGCCACCTACCAGAATGTGCTGTATGAGATAGGGCGGTCTCTGATTCACAATGGATTTAATAAGCTGATATTTGCCACCGGTCATACCTCCAACATGAAGGCGGTGGATCCTGCCTTGAGGGCCCTGAGGTACGAGACGGGCGCATTCGTGTGCTGTTATAGGAATGATGCAGAGGCCGTGCCTGGTCTTCTACAGGGCACTGATATTTTGGAAAATCCCCCGGAGGAGGCGCCGGGGTGGCATGGGAGTGAGGTTGAGGCGGCCGAGTGTCTCTATTTTGAGCAGTTGTACGGGAAGCAGATCGTTCATTTGGACAGGACCGAGAAGGACTGGACGCATCCGCCGAAGTGGGTTACGGATGTGAGCGATAAATTTACCAAGGCAAATGGATCTCCGTATCTCACCATGAACGGCCTTGATGTGGCCTGGGTCCCCATGGATCATCAGGAATACAGCGACACAGGCCTGATCGGTCGTCCGGGCAACCCTTTTACGGCATCCGTTGAGAAGGGGAAGCGGATAATTTACAAGAAGGCTGAAATCATGGCGGAGTTTATAGAAGAGGTGAAGAAGATAAAGGTGGAGATCAGGAATCGGGATTACTGGAACAGGACCTTCAGGCCCCTATGATGTAAACCGTAAGGGTATGGGAGATAGGGTATGGGGCATCAGTGTTCTATGAGCAAGAACTCCGAAGCACCCTGGAACCTCTCAGTGGGAGGATGTGATGAGCCAGAGGAACGAGAAGGCCATCGCCATCATTGCCACCCTTGACACCAAGGGTCCCGAATCTGCGTTCGTGAAGTCTCGGATTGAGGCCGCAGGCTACCGTACCCTCGTCTTGGATACGGGAATTCTGGGCCGAGGGGATCCTTCGGCCCCGGTCCCGGACGTCTCGGCTGATGAAATCGCCGCAGCGGGGGGTGAAGACCGGGCGGAGCTGGCCTCTCACAGCTCGGAGAAAGGCATCCGGGACCGGGGGATACGGGCCATGGCCCAAGGATCGGCTCGGATATTGAGACAGCTCTATGAAGATGGTCGCGTTCGTGGCGTACTGGGTCTTGGTGGGGCCCAGGGGACCGAAATTTGCACCACCGCGATGCGGGCCCTGCCCTTGGGAGTTCCCAAGGTGATGGTATCTACTGTGGCATCGGGTGGAACCCCCTTTGGCATCTATACCGGCACCCGGGATATCACGATCATGCATTCGGTGGTGGACATCCTGGGGCTCAACTCCCTCACCCGGCGTATTCTGGCCAATGCGGCCGGGGCCGTGGTGGGCATGGCTGAGGCCTTCGTACCAGGAGAAGGAAGTACTGGCCCCAAAATCGGGATGACTATCTACGGACAAACTACCCCAGCAGCGATGGCCATCAAGGGCGTGCTGGAGGCCCGAGGATATGAGGTATTCACCTTCCACTGCAACGGGACTGGGGGCAAGGCCATGGAGGAGCTCGCCGTGGAGGGCTTCCTGGAAGCCTTGTTCGACCTGAGCACCCATGAGCTCACCGACGAACTCCTGGGCGGCATCCATGGGGCAGATGCGCAACGCCTGGTGGCAGGGGGCCGAAAGGGGGTGCCCCGCCTGGTGGTGCCAGGGGGCGTGGATGTCATAACCCTGGGCGAACGTGAGACAGTGCCAGAGGCCTACCGGGAGCAGCCCTATGTGCCCCACAATCCCCATATTACGCTCGTTCGGGTCAATGAGGAGCAGATGACCCGCCTGGCCACGGTGATGGCACAGCGGCTGAACCAGGCACGTGGACCTGTGGCAGTGGTTATCCCCAGGGGAGGGTTCTCCTTTTACAACCGGGACGGCCTCCATTTCCGCGATCTGGAGGCTGACGGGGCCTTTGTCCGTACCCTCCAGGCCCAGCTTAAACCGGAGACTCCCCTGTACGAGTTCGAGAGCCACGTCAATGACCCGCAGTTCGTGACAGAAATCGTACCGGTATTTGAGGCGCTCTTACGCAGGGCCAGGGCAGAGGAGAGCACCACCAAGGCCTGAGATATACTTATACCACGCGGGATCTTTGCCAGGCCTGGTCAAGGAGGCACCCTCCTCGTTGAGTAAGACCGAACAGCCTACTAGGTTTCCACCTTTCGCACGACCACGAGATTCCCTTCTCGGTACGCCTTCAAGGCAAACTCATAGATATCCCGCTGCAGGCACAAGACAGGGTCTTCGGCTGGAAATTCGGCCCTGTCACCACGCAGGAACTTTTGCGTTGTCTCGTGAAACAGGATATCTCGAAGGGCATCATTATGATCGTAGTCTGCAGCGCTCAGCAGGTGGGCGATATAGCGGGCACACCACTCATCTTCAGGGGCTATCTCCTTGAGCTGCACGCCCATGGCCACAATGCTGACCCGCTCGGGTGACCTGGAGAGGATATACCGGGCCGTGGCATTCGCGAGGCAGTAGGAGGCCAGGAGTACCTCATCGGCCACATCCAGTGCGGCGAGGGCCCCCTGGACACCGGCCGAGGTTCGCTGAACCACGGTCTTACCGGTGAAAAAGGCCTTACCTTGACTGAGGATCTGGCTTGGGGAGTTTCCCAGGTCAAAGCCCTGGATGGGCACCCCTTTCAACTCACCGACCAGGATCAGGCTTTGGTCTTGCTGTTTCATGGCCAGGGCCTCCTCAGGAGTGGCTACCAGGATGGAACGTTCGATGCCCATGGAAAAAAGAAAGGGGGTGCATGTGAAGGCCCGGAAGACATCTACCACAACCGCGATGCCCTGGGCGGCTTGAGCCCCAGCCAGTAAACGGTCAAAGGTTACCTGCATCGGTGCCATGGGTGGTCAGTCCTTCTCGGAGCTCATTGCAGGATACACCTCCACATCCATGGTCCTCATATCATGTCCGGGAAGGACCACATCGGCCCGCTTCGCGATTTCCTCCAGGCTCCGCCACGCGGCGATAATGTCCGTGAAACGCCCCAGGATGGTGAAGGGAAGATGTTCGCTCGCTGGCTGGAGGTTATCATAGGAAAAGACCGCATCCCCGGCGATGACGTGCACGCCACCTTCGGTATCCACGGCTACGGATTGATGTCCTGGCGAGTGCCCTGGCGTGGGAAAGACCGTAATGCCAGGCAGGACCTCGTTTTCCCCATCCAGGGTCTCAAAGGGAATCCCCACAAAAGGTGCCCTTTTGCCGAGCTTATGGTGCTCGTAGGATTTGTAGTACGGTGGTATGGGGTCCAGGGCGAATTCATACTCCCGGGCACTGACCAGAAAACGTGCATTGGGGAACTGGTCCAGGTTGTGGCAGTGGTCCCAGTGGAGATGGGTGAAGATAATCAGCTCGATCTCCGCAGGGTCCACGCCCAAGGCCCGCAACCTCTCGTGAACAGCCTCACCTGGCTCCTGCCAGGAACCATGGTGATGCCAGTCCGCCAAGGAGGTGTGGCACATCCCGATGTCCACCATGATCTTGCGGTGGCCATCAGTGAGGTACCAGGCAGTTGCCGGAATCTCTACCTCCTTGCCTATGTCGATGCCACGTGTGATGTAAGCCCCCTTGTCCACGATGATTGTGCCTGTTTTCAAGGGTCTGATCTGATAGTTACTCATCCTTATTCCTCCCCAAGCCCATGTGGTGTTCAGTTATTCCGTTCTATTCTCTTGAAGCATGGGTGCATTTCCGGTTTTTCCGGTTTATTCGCGTGTCCCCTTTTTTCCCCAGTCGAACCTCTTACGGAGCAGGTCGTCTCTCACGGGCGCAAAGCACTCAAAGAACATAGTCTTCGCCCCAGACTCGTTCCGCTCGCCGTGGGGCACGTTTGGGGGGATGTGGTACACGTCACCCTTTTTTACCAGGTAGTCCTTGCCGCCTACGGTAAAGATGGCCTCGCCCTCGATGCAGATGCCGATCTGCTCGTGCGGGTGGGTATGGACGGCGAGCTGGGTCCCAGGTTCCCAGACGGACATCAGGGTGGTCATGTTTTTGCCCTCGGCCACCACTCTGGCCATAACTCCCTCTTGGATCTTCCAGGCTTCAATGCTTTCGGGATTGATCACTGGCTTCATTGCTTCAGCTCCTTTCAATAGGGTTGATAACCAGGCGGCGCCTGCATGGGCGCTGCCAATCCTTGGGTGGGCTCAAATGCCCAGAACCCGGGCCGGATTGTCCGCGACCATGATCCTGATCTCCTCTTCGGACAGTCCGAGGTTGAGCATGTCTTTGATGTAGATCCCCATCTGCTGGACAGGCACCGGGTTCAGCCACTGTCCGGAATCCGTTGACATGACGCAGTGCTTTGCCCCGATGGCCCGTATCCCTTCATATAGATCCCTGACTTGGATGGGATGAGCCACCTGACGGGTGGTATCGTTGTATACATGCTCCAGATAGGTGGCCCCCAGATCAAGGATTTCCTTCATGGCCTCAACGCTGTAATTCAAAAAGCTCGCGAGGGGATGAGTTACCACAATCTTTTTTACCCCTGTTGCAGTCGCCTCCCGAACCGCGACCTTGGCCTCCTCAATGCTCACATGTCCGGTGGCAAGCGCCACATCCCACTTCGCAATAAGGTCAAAAATGGTATAGAGCTCTTCTCTCAGGGACCCATCCTCCTTAAGCAGATAGATGCCGCGAATGTCCTCCCCTATCTCTCCGGCCAAATTGGCCACATGCATCTTGTCCCGCACGAACCTCTGGGAATGCAAGGTGGGCAGCCAGACGATTTTTGCCCCCAACTTCAGGGCAACCTCTACTGCGTGGTGATTCAGTTCCCCCACAGAGAGATTCAAGGCAATACCACCGAAAACCGGAAAGTCCGCTTCGTCCGAGGCCAGCTGGGCCCGGTCCGCGGTCTGGGCGAAATGATTCTTAATCACTATCGCCCGCATGCCCATCTCTTTTGCTTGCCGGGCCAGTTCAATATCATTGAGGATGCGAGGATACACATCCGGTGCCGAGTGGATGTGGAGGTCTATGGCGCCCTCCAGCAGGCGTAAAACAGTGGTGTCAAAGCGGAGTCTCATGTGCCCTTTCCCGTGAAGGACCTTGTGGGCATCTGAGAGGGAACGATCCACTTGCCATAAGGGAAATTGCCCACTTTCAGATCACGGCCATATTTATCCCTCACCATGTCGTAGGCCTCTTGCAGCGAGTCCACAGCCGGGATTTTGACGAGCTCAAAATCAGCCAAATTACGACTGGCCTGGCCCGTACTCCAGACTCTTCCTCCAGTTCGTGAGTTCACGATTATCAGGATAGCAGTAACGCCCAATGTTCATATCATCGGGGTGTATGTATCGAGCCCCGGGTAACAGGCTGACCGTCTTCATTTCAGGATGACGGGGCTCCTTGTTCTTCCGATTCACAATGTCTTCCAGGTAAGAGGGTTCCTCATAACAATTTGCCCAGTTGTCATGGTGCATGGGCATGATTACCTTGGCGTTGAGGGCCTCAGCCACGCGCCACAGATCCCACGGGCTCATCTTGTCGGTATAGCCTGGAGCATTGTTTCCCATGGCCATGGAGACCACATCCACCTTATAATTCTCACCTACCATGCGGTACCCATTGTGATACAGGGTGTCTCCCAGGAAGGCGAATCCCCCTCCCTCTGTGTTGAAGATGTAACTGACTGCCACCTCTTCGAAAGGCGCTGGCGGGTCAAAACCGGTCTTGCTGGCTATAATGTCATAGTTAGGCGCAAAGTCGATCTTCATGTCTTCAATCTGAACGCTCTTACCCACCTCTGCAACAATCAATCGATCCTCAGGAACACCCATATTTTTTCTCATCCGCCGCGACGCCTCGGGAGGAGCGATGAACTTGCAGTTGGATGTCTGCAAGGCAGCGCTTATCATATAGAAATCCATGTGGTCCTGATGATGGTGCGTCACGCACACTGCATCGAGCCTTTTGAACTTCCATGGATCGATTACCATGGGAATGGTTCGCATCCACCAAAGCTTCTCCGCACCGCTTGTTCGGCAGACACCACAGTAGGAATAATCCGTAAAAAGGCTGGGGCCAGCGTAGAGATCCACGGTAAAAACAGCTCCTGCCTGAGACTTCATTGCACATGACATCGCCCCAAAATACCACAACGCACCAGTACCGGGTTTGACCTCAAATTTATCTATTTCATAATTGAGGTAGCTACCCCACTCTGGAAAAACCTCTTTTAACCAGATATCGCGGTTCATCTTCCTGGGCAGGCCGATTGTGCCTCCGTCCATTACACCTCGTTCATCGTATTTTACCACGCTGTCATTGCTCATCATATACCTCCTTTAAAGATTGAATTACCATCTGTGGGCTGCCCAGATCTCTCATCCCGGCCGGATCCACAGGGAAGGGCTGGATATCGCGTGAGGGAGAATGTTTTTCCCGGATATATCCTTATCGTGGGCCGTCATTTATCTATCCAGGACAAACCTCTACTCTGGACATAAGCTCCAACACCTTTAACATGGAGGAGTGGTCCCAATCAAGGCCACCCTGGGCAGCAACCGCATTCCATAGGTGAGAAATGAGAGAGGTTCCAGGCAAATACATACCTAGCTCTTTCGCGACAGACATGACGATCTCTATATCCTTTTTATGTAATCTCACCTTGCCGCCGGGCTCAAAATTCCGCTCCAGCATCCTCTGGCCATGGAGCTCCAACACACGACTATGGGCAAATCCTCCCAGCACGGCATTTCTCACCTTTTCTGGGTCAACCCCTGACTTCTTGGCAAAAATCAGGGCCTCAGCAACCGCCTCTATAGTCAAGGCCACTATGATCTGATTTGAGGCCTTGGCTACCTGCCCTGCTCCGTGATCACCAACGTAGTTGATATTTTTGCCCATTTTTTGCAGGACCGGCAAAACTCGATCAAATATCTCCCTGTTTCCACCTACCATGATGGAGAGGGTACCCTCGATTGCCCCGATATCTCCACCGCTCACCGGAGCATCGAGCATTTCCATCCCATTTGTCTCCAGTTTTTCGGCAATACCCCTGGCCGTGGTGGGAGAGATAGTGCTCATGTCGACCAGAATAGCCCCTCTATTCATACCTTCAACAGCACCATCCTTGCCCGTGACCACCTGTTCCACTATATCATCATCGGGCAACATGGTGATAATCGCATCAGCTGACTCTGATGCCTCCTTGGGGGAGAGTGCCTCTCCGGCCCCAGTTGCTACCAACTCCTGGACAGCCTCACGATTTACATCGTGCACCACCAACTGGTACCCTGCATTTATCAGATTTCTGGCCATGGGCTTACCCATGATACCAACTCCTATAAAACCAATTCTCTTAATCATTGTTCCTTCCCTCCCCAATTAATGTTTCCAGTTTATTGCGCAATTAATGACTTCACGTCCACAGGCTGCTTTGAACCCACAGTTTAAGGAACGATAGAATTCTCGGTGAATTTCTTAAAGGCACTCCTGCTCCCATAGATCCGCACTAGGTTATCATCTGAGAGGGCCGAAAGAGGCCTAGAAGGTACTTTGAGGCATTTTGTTCTAGGTTTTGCGATAGATTTCTATAATGGATACTATAGCTTGTCAAGGAAAAAGCCCCTCGTTCTATTTCAGCTGGAGTCAGAAATGTGTACTACTAACGAGAGCAATATATTGTTTCAAGCCGCAGCTCCGCCGCAGGCGGAGAATGCGGAGGGGGCAAAACTCCCCCATGGATAAGTCACTGAAAAGACCAGGCCGGGAGGCTCGGAACGAGAGAAAAGTCCCATGACCCGCATGCTTCTTGGAATACTATGGAAACAATTTGATGTTCCGAGCAGTAACTATTGGAAAATTGATGATATTATCTGATTCACAGGGAGGAGCTCTCAGGGGCTACGGTGGATACTTGTGGGGATGTCTTAGACATTATAAATAGTTTTACTTTCTAAGGGAAGTATGTTAATGGAGTAGTCCAAATTAACGTCATGGAGGAGGTGCATACTATGGAGTACAAAGTGAAACCAATAGTGCTCGGTACTATTGAGGCGGATAAGTCGGTATTTACCTATATGTGTTTTCCTGGTGAGCACATGGAGGTGGAGGTTGTGTACTACCTTATTGAGGGGGCACCCAAAGTTACCCTTGTGGACACAGCGTCATGGGCTGGCCTGATGGCTAAATACTGGCCTGGGAAAGGGGTGGATTTTCAGTCATTTGAGGAATCACTGAAAAAGGAAGGCCTTAAACCCGAAGACGTCGAGATTATTGTTCAAACTCATCTGCATCATGATCACTGCGGTAACACCGGAAAATGCAAGAACGCAGAGGTATATGTTCAGGAAGCGGAGTGGTTTTTTATGTTGGCCCCACACCCATTACAGGCTCAGTATTACCCAAGGGAGCTATATAAAGACTGGAGAGTTCGTCTCATTAAGGGGGACTACGAGCTTTTTCCAGGAATCACTATTACACATACGCCTGGACATACGCCGGGCACCCAATCGGTGATTGTTGACACCAAGGAGGGACGAACGGTTATTCCCGGATTTTGCTGTACAACCCATACCTTTGAAAACCCATCTGATAGCCTGCCGCAGGGTCATCCATTCGGTGCGTGGGAAACATTCGTACCTGCCATCGCTACAGATATTTCTGAGGCATACAACAGCACCCTCAGGCTGAAGAGCATTGCAGATGTGATGCTACCTTGCCATGGGCCAGGGTTTGATGAGCGGACCAAGAAATATGTGTAACAGAACGCGCTCCCATTGATTGTCTTCTCAGGTGCCCATTATTTTCTGAGGAGCTTTCTAAAGGCTTGGAGGTGAGGGGTCATGGGAATCCTCCTGAGATTTATAGACGGTACTCGCCGGCCGTATCCACAATTTTACCCAACGCCAGGGAAAGGCTGCCAATGTCACACGCTTGCCTGTGACCTCATCAATCTCTCCGCCAACGTTCTCGAATCCGACGATACCGTGTGAGAGGATAGCCCTGTGACATGGCTCCCAGAGTGGAAAATCCTCTAGTACGTCGCGCCCGGTTTCTTTCTTGTATTCTTCACAAATCCACGGCGCAAGAGGCCCTGTACCGTGAGGAGCTATAGCTGTGCCCAACGGGTGGTCGAGAGCCTGCGTGTCAGTTCCTACTCCCTTGATGCCCTTTTCAACAAACCACTCACCGGCCTCCTTGTAGAATCCGGGGGAGTGACAGAAGTATTGTTGGCTATCTCCCCAGTATTTGTGCCAACCGGTATTGACTATCACGATGTCGCCCTTCTGGATCTTGGGCTCGGCCTTTTCCAGATCAGCTGGTGTAATGACCTCCCACTTTTGCTTAGGAATGGAAACAATCACTGCCTTACCGAAATATGATGACAATGGAACCTCGTCAACATAGGGGGCGCCCTCTACAACATGGGCTGGGGCGTCAGTATGCGTAGTGCAGTGCATAACTGTGGTGATCTTCTGCGATAGCACCCTTGACTTGGCATGATAATGCATGCGCTCAATCTTTACGTCTTCGAAATAGGGCCACAAGGGGACCTTGTCCCCAAATTCATTACTCAGGTCATAAAACTCTAACCCCTCTTCCTTTGAATTCATAACATTCCTCCTTTTTGTGTTACGTGATAAAAAAGTTGGGCCGTCATCTTGGATGCTGTTTCATGTCTGGCAGCTGGTGCTCATTTAGGGGTGATATTAGTGGGAAAGGATTGGCCTGTCAATGTACTTCTTTACTGGCTTTTCCCCTTGACACGCAATGCTATTTCCCCCTATACTCCCCATCCGACAAAGGGAACTCTTATCATTTAAATGAGGTGAAATAACTTTCAAGGAGGGAAACCATGAGTAAAAAGAAACCAGGTCGGTTCGTACCTTTTTTTGAGGACACATCTGTTGGCAAAATGAAGGAAAGAATTTGGAATATGTCTGACAAAGAAGTCGCAAAGGTTCTTGAGGAAGAATATGAAATCCCTTCACCAGGGGAATTGGATAAACCAGGGTGTTACATTCAAAATACTCCCCGAGCTGATTTGGTCAAAAACCGCCGGAAAAACGATGTCGTAATTATTCCTGTTGGGTCCACGGAATGTCACGGGGACCATCTGGTAAGCGGTCACGACACTTACCAGGTCGCGCGCATAGCCGAAGCCGTCCGCCGCAAGACGAAAAAGATGGGGGCCGCGGTGAACATCGCCTTGCCCATCAGCTATGGCTGCCACCCACCTTGGCATCAGGGGATGTATGGGACAGTCATGCTCAACGACGACGCCCTTGAGCAAAGCATCATGCAGATTATGTATGGCCTTTGGAACGATGGGTTCCGCAAGCAGATATGGTTCAACAACCACGCGCACCAGAATGAGATTGAGAAGGCCTTAAAACGCTTTATGAACACCTATCAACTCCCCGGTTTTTATGTGGCACCTGAGCTTCAAAGGACGGTCCGTGAATTCTTTGAAACAAAGGAGCATGGAGGGAAATTTGAGACCCGTTTTGTCCATGCCGACGAAGCCGAAACCTCTATGGGCCTGCTTCTATTCCCTGAAATGATCAAAATGGAGCACTCCGTGGACACTGGCCCCATGTCGGATTACAAGTACTTTCCCGATGGACACTTTGACTTGTCAGCCGAAGATCTTTGCAGACCCAACACGTACCGGACTCGGGCAGGTGATCTCCCACTTGAAATTGTCGCCACTCCGGAAGGGGTCGTGGGTAAAGCCACTCTGGGAGACGCTGAAAAGGCAAAATGGCCGATTCTCGCGGTGTGTGAATATCTCGTACTTCTCCAGAAAGAAATCTTGGAGACGTGGCCGGTTGGGACGGTTCCCGAACCTGAAAAGACTACATTCCGCACCAACAAAGAGATGGAGCCCTATCTCAAAGAGCCTGGTAGTAAGGGGTGGAAGTCCGTGTATTACTTGCCAAGGATTGGTCCCTACTGATAGCAGGGGTTCACAAAGAGGAAGGAGTCAAAGATTCACCTCACCCCACACCAAAAAACTTAATATTTTCAAAGCCTTACGAATTTTGTGAAAGGCTAGAATTTAAAGAGAAAGGAGGTGACTTCTTATGTATAGGTACAGGGTCAGCATAGATGATGTTAAGTCGGCCGCGGCAGCAAAAAGCGATATAGGTTTTGCGAATATGGATATAAGGTTTCTCATTACCGATAAGATATCCGGTGCCACAGAGCTTTCCCTTTTTCGCACTGTTTTTCCGCCGGGTTTTTCTGCACATCAGAAGCATTTTCATGTTGATATTGAGGAGGTCATATTCGGGATCCGAGGTCGCGGCGTGGTAGGAATTGAAGACCCAGACGGCAGAGTAGAGGAGTATGAGATCTCACCCGGGGTGGCCGTGTTCATTCCCAAGAGTTACATTCACTGGTTTCGCAACCTGGATCCGAACAAGGAAGTTGAGATCTGCGGTGTCTATTCGGCTCCTGATGCAGGAGAATACAAACCGGAGGACTATAAATACATAGGAGAAATAACAGAAAAAGACAAGAGATTAAAGTGAGGAACCATCTAAATTAAAACAGAAAGGAGAAGGACAAATGAGTAAAACAGATGACATTGAAATCAGAAAATCAGGGCTTGATCATTCTTACATCAAGTATCCCCATCACTACGCTCCGAGGCGTCTGTTCAGTATGTCTGGAGCAGATTGGGAATCAAGGATCAATTTTGACCGGATGCGCACCGAAAGGCTTGCCAGGGCAAAGGAGGCCATGAAGAAATTTGATTTAGGGGCCATGGTACTATATCACGGTGCCAATGTCAGATACGTGACCGGTGTGTATCAGGGGATGTGGAAATACAGTATTTTTATCCGATACGCTGTCTTGTGCAGGGATAGTGAGCCGGTTCTGTTTGAGACGGTGGGATCGGACATGGAAAGGGCCAAGCTTGACTGCCCCTGGATGTACGGCAGGGTCAAACCGGCCATAACGTGGACGTGGTCCGAGGGAGCAACAGAACGGCAGGTCAAAAATATGGTAAGTGACGTTGTTGATGTCTTGAAGGAGAGGAAGGTATTCGGGGAAAAGATCGGCGTTGACATTATGGATATGTGGGTTCATGCAGCCTTTGAAGAGGCCGGTGTGAAGTTGGTAAATGCCTGGCCGGCAATGTCTGGCGCCCGGGCAATAAAGACAGTGGATGAGCTTGAGTGTTGCAAATATTCAGCGGCTATTGGTGATGCCTGCATGGATATGATACGTAATGAGTGGTTAAACCAACCGGGGCTTACAGAGAGTCAATTAGCAGGAAATATTATGAAATACTTTACCGATCATGGCTTCGAAGAGGGGCAGGCCTTCTGTGTTGCATCGGGTGGTAACACTAATCCATATCAGAGGTGGTGGTCGGACAAACCTATACGGAAAGGGGATTTGGTAATTACCGATATAGGTGGCAGAGGCCCTGGTGGAGGTTACTATGTTGATTTCACCAGAACTCATATGTGTGGGGATGTTGCCCCTACGGCCGAACAAAAGAAACTATACAAGGAAACAATGGATAGCATGAATGGTGCCATATCAGAGGCATGGCCTGGAAAGACAACGGCTGATGCGGCCAAGCATTTTCCGGTATATGATGACGATAAGTACAAGACCTGTAGTCTGTTTCAATTTGGCCATAGTATTGGCCTCACCCTTTATGAGGGAATGTGGATCTCGAGAGGGTTTTCACTTGATTTCCCTGCAGAGTTCAAACAAAACATGTATATGGCAATTGAGACATATAGTGGTAAGCCTGGATTGGAGCAGGCGGTCAGACTGGAGCAGGATGTGGTGATCACGGATAAAGGTCCGGTGTTGTTTACCCTGTATCCCTTTGAGGAGAAATTCCTGGAGTAAGGCATACACAAGATGAATTCATACGAGAGAGTTATGTCCTGCTTTCAAGGGAAGAGGCCCGACAGGGTTCCCATTGTCCCCATCGTAAGGGAATGGTGCTGTAAACAGGCGAACATGACCCTCTCGGAGACAATAGAAGAGGCCGAGAAGCACGTTTTTTCACAGTATTACTGCGCCAGGAAATTCGGCTACGATGTTGTCTTTGGTCTCATTGGTACGAGTGAGGAGTCCGAGGCCATGGGTTCCGTGCTCAAGTATGGGGACGGTTATCTGCCCATGATCTCGGATTATTTCATCAAGGATTACCAGATCGATCTTCCTAAATTAAGGATTCCCAATCCTTACAAAGATAAGCGCTTACCGTTAATATTGGAAGGTATCACACGATTGAAAGAATTGTGCGACGGTGAGATACCGGTAGCCGGCAGTGTCCAAGCCCCCTTCCGGCATGCAGCCATGCTGCGAGGTCCTGAGAACCTGATGCGCGACCTTTTTAAAAACCGGGAAAATGCCCGGAGATTGATGGAACTGGCCACAGACAGCCTTATTGTCTGGGGGCTCGCCGTGGTTCAGGCTGGTGCGGACATTGTGTGGCTTCCGGATCCCGTGGCTTCCGGAGATGCGGTTTCATGCAAGGCTTATAAAGACTGGGTTCTGCCGTACACACAACGAGTGGTGAGTGCCATCAAGGAAACGGGGATCAAGGTGTTAATGCACATATGCGGCGACACATCGGACCGGCTCAAAACGTTAGCATCCACAGGTGTGGACGGTTTGAGTTTGGATGCCAAGGTGGATTTCGGGTTCGCCCGTGAAACCCTCGGTCCGGACTACCTTCTCATGGGAAATGTGGAGCCGACTGACCCGCTTACCTTAGGCACGCCCGAGTCGGTATATGAACATTCAAAAAAGGTAATTGAGCAGGCGGGCAAAGAAGGCCATTTCTTTCTTAGCAGTGGGTGTATCATACCTGGTGAAGCACCTGTAGAGAATATGGAGGCTATGTTCAGGGCCGGGCACGAAGCCGTGTATTGATGCTCCGGGGTAAAATATTCGGGATATTTGCTAAGGCCACCACCTCAAAAGAGGCGGTGGCTGACCTTGATACGAGGGCATTTTTCCAGAAAGTGCTCTCATTTTTCCCTTTGAGCAAATTTCCAGATTGACCGTGCCGCTATAATTCAGTAAGTTCACGGCAAAAAAACTTTACGACAGGAGGTCAACCAAAAATGAGCCTAGATTCAGAGCAGTTAGCTCAAGATCTAAAACAGATTGTGGGCGAGGATCATGTGTATACAGATGTGTTTGAGAGAGTAAACTATGCTGATACCTCACTACCGTATGATGTCGAGGATGGGGATTTACCAGATGCGGTGGTTCAACCTGCCGATGCCCAGGAGACTTCTGAGGTGCTCAAGTATGCCAATGAACATAAGATTCCAGTGACGACTATGCCAATGAACATAAGATTCCAGTGACGACCTATGGTTCCGGCACCTCTCTGATCTTTGGCACAAAGCCCAAGCACCATGGCATCACGTTGAGCACGGAGCGGTTGAATTCCCTGGAGATCGATGAAGATTATCAGTGGCTTGAGTGCGGGGCCGGAGTGAAAACTGGCCATGTGATAAAGGAGCTTGGGAGGTTGGGCTACTTCCTTCCGATCCAAACCCAGGTTGGCTCCAGCGTGGGGGGAGCGGTGAGTGTGAACACCCTCGGGCATTTGACAGATAACATCTTTGGCAGGCCCGTGAATAATATCTTGGGCCTGGAGGTTGTCCTGCCCACAGGAGAGATCATAGAAACAGGGTCGAAGTGTTTAAGGCGTTCAGCCGGATGGGATTTAGCGCGGATCTTCATAGGCGCTGAAGGGGTATTAGGGGTGATCACAAAGATCAGGATGGTCCTTTACCCGATGCCGGAAACGGCTGATGCAGTGGCGTTTTTCAAAACAACCGAGGAGATAGGCCACGCCATTGGATTGATGTACAAGAGAAAGCTCCCCCTTCCAATGGATGGAGAGTTTGTGGGTGAGAAGGCCTGTAAGGTGGGCTATGAGGCCTCCGGGCTGGATTTCCCTGAAGGCGCCATGGCCATCACCAGATCAATGGGCAGAACCAAACAGGATGCCGTAAGGGATGCGAAGGAGCTTGTTGAGTTTTTCAAGACTGCGGGGGCGACAGAATCATTTATCCTGGAAGATGCTGAAATCGGGGAGAAGGTCTGGGGAGTTCGGGAAAATGCCATGCGCTGGGGGCAAGAGAAGGGGCTGAAAGGCTACCTGGCGATAGAGGTCAATCCGGCCCTTCCTCTTCTGTCAGAGGCGATGACGGAGCTGAGCCATATTACCGAGGGCAGGAACGATCTCATCGGCGAGACAGAAGCCTATCTCTACGGTCATGTGGGCTCGGATTCCCTTCACTGCCTGTTCGCCTTTCCCTACACCTGGTCTACAGAAAAGATGAAACAGGTGGTTGATGAGATCTGGAACGTGGAGAAGGAGCTCCAGCTAAAATATGAGGGAGTGGGCGGCGATTGGGGCTGGCTCCCCCACCGTGTTCCCCTCTATCGGGAAAAATATGGAGAGGCCAGCTACGGGATAATCAAGAAGATGAAACAACTATTTGACCCCAATAACATCCTTAATCGTGGCAACGTTGAAGGAGAGGTATGATGAAAGAAGAACAACTTGAAGAAGACATAGAGAAATACCTACACGAGCAGCTCATCACCTGTGAGAAGTGCCATTTCTGTAACACCGTGTGTCCGGTTGTTGATACCCGGGTCACCCAAGGGCCCTTTGGCATAAATCGGGCCATCTACTATGGAGTAAAGTGGAATGAATTCAATGAGGTCTTGCGAGATTTGGTCTACTCATGCACCACGTGCGGAAAATGTACCGCCATGTGCAAAAGGGTGTCAAGGGCCTTGCCCCTTGTTGAGATCTTTGAAAAGGCCAGGGAATTCCTTTTGGTAGAAAAGATGGTTGGACCCATGCCTGACCAGGTGGGGGTTTTAAAAAATATGCATGTCCGGGGTAATCCCTGGGGTAACCCTGCCCATGAGAGAACAAAGTGGGCCGAGGGCCTTGATATAAGATTCGCCTCCCAGGACAATAAAGTGGAGGTACTGTACTTTGTGGGTTGTGCCTCTTCCTACGATCCCCAAGGCCAGAAGATCGCAAAAAACCTCACCAAGATCCTCAAGCAGGCAGGCGTTAATTTTGGCATCCTGGAGAAAGAAACCTGCAGCGGCCATGAGGCCCGGAGAATGGGTGAGAGCGGCCTCTTTGAGTATCTCTCGGAGGCCAATATGGAGATGTTTGGGCAGGCCGGAATCAAACATATTGTCACCGGCGACCCTCACAGCTTTTATTCCTTTTCCCAGGAGTATCCCATTAAGGAAAGCGGCATAAAGGTTCAGCACTATACCCAATTTCTCAATGAGCTCATGGATGAGGGGAAATTAAAGGCCTCCTCAGAGGTGGGAAAAAAGGTCACCTATCACGACCCTTGTTATTTGGGCAGACACAGCGAGGTGTTTGAGGAACCAAGGAAACTGATACAGCGTATCCCTGGTGTGACCTTTGTGGAGATGGAAAACCGTAAACAAGACAGTGACTGCTGCGGTATGGGTGGTGGCAGGATGTGGATAGAGCCGCCCAAGGGGTTAGTGTCCTCACAGGAAATCGCAGAGAAGCGGGTTCAACAGGCACTCGATACCGGTGCTGAAATACTGTTAACTGCGTGTCCCTTTTGCAACATAACGCTCAGTGATGCGGTCAAATCCATGGAAAAAGAAGATTCCATCAAGGTCATGGATATCACGGAGTTGGTTTCCACCTCTCTGTCCGGAGGTTAAAGAAGATTATTGGAACGGATTCATAACTTCATAACACTAAGAGGGGGAAGATATAACATGAATGAAACTGAACGGTCAAAAAGGACTCAGCCATGGAAAACGGCCAACTGGTTTGTCAGCCCGTGGAATTACCTCGCTGAGGTCACCAAGGATTTCCATCCACCCACAAAGGTGAAGATTCATGACATTACCCTGCGCGACGGGGAGCAGCAAGCTGGGATCATATTTACCAAGGACGATAAAATACGGATCGCCGAGAAGCTCTCCGAGATAGGGGTGCACCGCATTGAGGCCGGCATGCCAGCAGTCTCCCCCAATGATGAAGCCGCTGTCAGGGAGATAGTAAAGCGTAACCTGAGCGCTGAGATCTTCTGCTTCTCCCGGTGCATGGTGGATGATGTGAAACGTGCGCTGGATTGTGGCGTAAGGGGCATAGTCATAGAGATACCAGCCAGTGCTCACCTCATAGAGCAGGGGTATAAATGGCCCCTGGAAAAGGCGATAGAGCTCTCCATCAAGGCCACGGCCTTTGCCAAGGAACAGGGGCTGTATACGGTCTTTTTCACCATTGATGCCACCAGGTCCGATCTGAACTGGCTACTGGATCTGATAGATCGGGTTGCCACCGAAGGCCATATGGATGCCTTTTCCCTGGTTGATACCTTCGGGGTACTTTCTCCACAAGCGGCCACCTACTTCACCAGGAAGGTTAAGGAAAGAATCACAAAGCCACTGGAAATCCACTTCCATCCTGACTTTGGTCTGGGAGTGGCCAATACCATAAATGCGGTGCTGGCTGGCGCCGAGGTAATCCATTCCACGGTTACTGGCATTGGGGAGAGGGCGGGCAATACCCCTATGGAGGAGACCGTGCTTGCTCTTTTGACTATGTACGGTATCGATGTGGGCATAGACTACAGCAAGCTCAACGAGGCTGCTAAGCTGGTGCAGGAGCTCTCTGGGGTTAAGGTGCCAGGCAACCGGCCCTTTATAGGCGATGGTGCCTATACCATCGAGTCCGGGATCGTCACCGGTTGGTACAGAAACGTCTTTGAGGATAATCCTACCACAGTCTTCCCTGTGCACCCTGATTTCGTGGGTCACGAGAGACCGAAGATAGCAATGGGCAAGAAAAGCGGGGTTGAGTCCGTTGCCATCTGGGCAGAGAAGCTGGGCATTGAGCTCAACGAAGAGGAGACCCTGGCTGTGCTCATGGAGGTGAAGCTGAAATCCCACGATTTGAAACGGGTGCTTACCGAGGAAGAGTTCAGGGAAATAGCCGAGGAGGTAAAGGCTGCATAAGGATCGTCAACCCAGTGAGGATCAAGGGATTACGGAGGCAAAATACCATGGAAAAGGTGAAATTTACCCAGATCAAGCGACCTTTCATCTGCACGATCATCTCGGATTCCAATCCTACCGATTGCAAACGGACCATCTGGCTTTCAGATTATGACGGCTCAGATGCCTACCAGATGAATCTGATGATGTTGGAGAGGCGATTTCTCAATGAGAAGGATCTAAGGCCCGTATTTCAGGCTACAGCCAAACCAATACTGGTCTGTCACTATCGGTGGGATTACGAAAAACCGCTTCCCATGGATGAGGAGAAGAGGATCCGGCTTCTCATTGATGCGGTTCGTTGGGGAGCCAACGGGATTGACCTGGAGGCGGATGCCTTTGACCCCTCTACCGGACCCCCGGAGTGGAGCGATGAGGCCAGAGGCTACTCCCTTGATCCAGCCTCGAAGCCGAGGGATTGGACGATGAATCCTGATGCGATTCAACGTCAGAAGGAGGTGATCGAGGAGATTCATGGCCTCAACGGGGAGGTTTTGATGTCTGCCCACACTCGGGTGTGCCTCCCTGTTGAGCAATGTGTCTCCATGGCAAGGGAGATGGAGTCCAGGGGGGCCGATATTGTCAAGGTAGTGCGTGTGGATACTAGTTTTGAGGATTTACTTGACACCATGCGTGCCACCCTTGAAATCAAGAGGGTTCTCAAGATTCCATTTATTATGGGGAGCCATGGTGAACATTCGAAAATTGGCAGGGTCGTGTGTCCCATGCTGGGATCGATGCTCGCGTGGTGCACTCAACCCATGACACCCGGAGGATATCCGCTTCAACCCCCCATCCGGGCCCAGAAAACAGCCTGGGAGAACATCGACTGGAGTGTCACCAAGCCGCCTGAGGAACAACGCTGGCTTTAGGCCAACTCTCCGGAAGGTTTCTCCTCCCAGATTATTGCGCACCTGGTGACACAACCAGGATTTTTCCCTCAACCACTGAATTTGAACAGGGGTAACATTTTAGCTCTTTGAAAACTACTCATGGCCTTCTATCAAGGCCACATAGTTACCCGTGGTGAGACGCATGAGCATGGAGATGTCTTTTTTTGCTCCATGCCCCGTAACAGGCGGCATGAGCGTGCCCCGGAAATCAGGGCACCAACAGCCCAGCAGTTTAATAGACAATGTCTCGTTGCGCGTGTGCCCAGATTTCCGGGGCCTGCCGGTGCATCACATAGGGGGCATGAGACAAAAAAAGACATCTCCATGCTCATTCACCAGTTAATTTCAAAGAGCTAAAATGGTACGAACAGGGCAAATCCTCTCGAAAAAGGTCTCCTCTATTAAGGAGGATCAGGTGAGGAAATCCTCCTCGTAAGGGAAAAGGGTGAATATCTCGTGGCCGGTATCGGTAATCAGTAGATCCGTCTCCAGCCTGGCGGTTTGTTCAAGCAAAGGGTGTCCCGCAAAGGTCTCAATGGCGAAATACATATTGGGTTTTAGCTCTGCCGGGTACTCAAGAGAGTATGCCCTGGAAATCCACATTCCCTCATACAGGGTCAGACCAATGGAATGGGCAAACTGCTGAAGGGTGACGGTTCTGTACTTGTCATCGTCATACACAGGGAATTTTTCAGCCACGTCCCGAGTCGTGTTGCCAGGCTTCATCATCTCGATCCCAGCGTGAAGGGAATCATAGCACTCTTTGTAGAGATCTTTCTCTTGCTGTGTAGGCTTGGCCTCCACCTTGAAACAACGCACGTAGTCCACAAAATAGCCGGACGGCCCCACTGTATTGTTATCGATGATCACCAGATCACCCTGGCGAATAATTTTGTCAGTAGGCCAGCGTCGGTAGGGACTGGTGTTTCCACCGGTAGCCACTATGACCTCGTAGACGATTTCGCATCCTTTCGAATACATGTACTCGGATATCTTCCCGGACAGTTCCCGCTCGGTGATCCCTGGTTTGGCCCATTCATAGCGGGCCTTATACGTAGAGGCATCAGCAATGGCAGCGGACTGTTTCAGGAGTTCGATTTCATCCGGAGTTTTCACTACCCGGGCGGCTGACATGGCGGGCCATGCATTGACCACATTAAGCCCTTTGCCCTGAAATGCGTTGAGTGAAGCCATGTCCAGAGAATCGATTCCAATCCGCTCCTTCTCAACCTTGTGCTCCTTGAGCACCTCCAGGACGCTATCGGCCATACGGTTCACCATCCAGTCCTGGGCTCCCTCGGACCACTTCCAGGTTATGGCTGGACGGATTCTCCCTTCCATCCAGGGAAGATCAATTTTGGCACATTCAATATCAGAGCCGGCGGTCTCAAAGAGAATGGGTTCTCCTCCCCTGGGAAGAACCGCGTAGCGGATGAAGATGTTGTACTTCCAGTTTCCCTGGAAAGATCCGGTCAAGTAACGAACGTTGGCTCCATCATAGACCACCAGCGCACCTAAATCGTGGATTTCCATCTGCTCCTTGGCCCGAGCAAGTCGATCCCTACGCAACTTGTCAAAATTAACCCTCTCCTGCCAGTCAGCGCCGCTTTGGGAGAATACCCTGCGAGCACTATACTCGTGAGGTTTGCCGATAAAGGAAATGTCTTTCACCATGATTTATCCTCCTCTCTAAAATTGCCTAGGATTACTGTACATTTGGAACGCCTGAACCTCCACATCAGGAGGTATGGCGTTCCTGGTTAGATCTCTATCTTGGCCTGTTTCCCTGTGCGCGCCGATTCAATGGCTGCCCGAATCAAGGCAAGGGCAGCCAGGGCTCCTTGCCCGTCGGTCTCCGGCTGGGCCCCTGTCCGGATGCAATCGGCAAACTCGTCAATTTCCTCCAGGATGGGGTCTCCCTCGGTTATGGGAATATCCCTCGATCCAGTCTTCCCCTTTTGGAATATCTGCACCCGGGTATCCTGATCTACCCGCGGCAGCCAGAGGAGGTAGTCCGCAAAGGGCAATTCCGGCAGGGTGACCGTGCACAACAGATTGGATTCTGTGCCGTAGATATACATCCAGTGGGCCTTTGGTGAGGCATAGTTGGCACCCAGGTAGCCTAAAACGCCTGACTCAAATTGGAAAATCGTCGTGGTCACGTCTTCAACAGGCGCCGGGATGTAGAGCTTATTAAAGTAGGAGAAGGCTGTCTTGATCGGGCCAAAGAGATGGTTGAGGGCATCGGCGTAATGGACACCCATGCTCATGAGCGCGCCAGCAGGACATCCGGAGTCGTCTCCACGCCATCGAAACATTTCTGGAGCTAAGGCAAACCCAATATTGTGGGAAAAGTTGGCCTCAACCTGGATAGGATTTCCGATTGCACCTGCATCAATGAGCTCTTTTAGCTTTCGGAATCCTCCCCACCGACGCATGTAGTGTCCGGTCATCAGAACCACACCCGCCCTTTCACATGCCTCGATAATTTTCTTGCCATCGGCGATGGTATTGGCGATGGGTTTTTCCACGAACACATGCTTCCCATGCTGGGCTGCCAGCACCGCTTGTTCGGCATGTACATTATTCGGCGTTATCAGAAGGACCCCGTCAATGTCATCTCTCTTGAGGAGGGCTTCGTAGCTCTCTTCCTGATCACATCCATACCTTTCGCTGAATGCCTTCCGTTTCTCCGGGGTTCGGGTGAAGCAGGTCGCCAGCTTAACCTTGTTGCTTTTCATTACGCCATTGGCAATAGCACTTGAAAAGGCCCCGATACCAACAAGGCCCAACCTCACAGCGCTTCCTTTAGTCATTATGAACTACCACCTTTCTTGTAATGACGCGCTTGATTCTGCATAAATAACGTGCCTTTTACCACTCATTCTACAACATTTTTCGGGTTCATAGAGCCTCATAATCATTTATCTACTCTCTCACCTCACTGGACTTTGGGCTTAAAAACAATTGCAGGTTTGCTCTTTCCAGAATAGGTAAAGCCTGGGGCTTCTGTGACATCCCCATACTTGGCTCTCAATTCCTCTATAGGGCCAGCATCCAGTGCCCTCATGGTGCACGCGCGAACACAAACGGGCTTCCTGTTCTCCACCAACTCCTCCAGACAGAGATCGCACTTCTGCATTGTGGCATTATCCTCGGCACCGAATGAGGGGCTCCCGTAGGGGCAGGCTACCAGGCACATACCCCGGCAGTCAAGGCACCTGCTCGCTTCCACCATGGCCTGCTCCTTGTCCAGACCACGCTCTATCTCCGACAGGTTCCGACGCCTCTCATGAACAGGCAGTTCTGGAATCGCCACGGCCGGTTTTTTCTCAAAGAAGTCGGTATCGAGAAGGGTATATTCTTTGTATCCTTCAGCCGGTCTCTGGGTCTCGAAGCCCATCAAACGCCTATCAATGGCCTGAGCCGCCCTTCTTCCCGCGCCTATGGCATAGGCAACCCTTTCTTGGCGAACCGCGACGTCTCCGCCAGCGAAGTATCTCTTGTGTGATGTAGCGCCGTGTTCATCGATGAGGACTCTTCCCTTATCAACCTTGATCTCCTTGGGCAAGAACGAGAGGTCGAGGTCTTCGCCGATGGCGAAAATAACGGTGTCAGCTGCCAGGACATGTTCAGAGCCCTCGAGGGCATCGAAGTGCAATTTCCCCTCCACGTCGAACTCCATGGACCGTAATCTAAGGCACTCAACACCAGAGACGTGTCCGTCTTTCCCCAAGATCTTGGTAAAGGCACGTGATGGATGAATGATCACACCCTCCATTTCACCCTCCCTGATTTCTGAGAGATCAGCAGGGATGCTCTCATAGGCCTCAGGGCAGGCCAGGTGTACCTCATTGGCACCCAGGCGCCGAGCCATGCGCGCACAGTTAAAGGCCACGTTACCACCTCCGAGCACCAGCGTCCTTTGCCCCACGTTCCCTTTTCCAAGGACGTTCACCTCTCTGAGAAAATCCAACCCGCCGACGACCCCCTTAAGGTTCACACCCGGGATATCGAGGCTTCTTTGCTTATGAGCCCCTACTGCCAGGAAGACAGCATCGAACTGGTCGAGCTCCTTCAGACTGAGGTTGTGCCCGAGGCGCATATTCGTTTTTATCTCCACCCCCAGGGCCTTGATGAAGGCTATCTCCCGATCCAGAACCTTTACTGGCAGCCGGTATCTGGGGATCCCTATCCTAAGCATACCCCCTGTCACAGGCAGGGCCTCAAACACAGTGACCCCGTACCCACGCCTCGCCAGGTGATAGGCACACGAAAGTCCGGCAGGGCCCGAGCCCACTACCGCGACTCGCTCGCTCTTTCGCTCTACAAAGAAGGGTGGTGCCGCCGGAGCATGTTCTCCCAGAAAGCGCTCTAAGGCATGGATAGATACTGGCTCCTCGACTTGACCTCGGATGCATGCCGCCTCGCAGGGGTGATAGCAAACCCTTCCGCACACCCCAGGCAGCGGATTGGTCTCAACAATGAGCCTCCAGGCCTCTTCGTATTTCCCCTCCTTTATGAGGGATACAAACCCCAGAACATCATTGCCCGCAGGGCACTCAATAGAGCACGGGTGGCCACAATTGTCCTGCCCAATGCATTTCTCCCTATCAACCACCACTACCCCGTTATCTTCCCGCTTTGTGATGGCACCTACTGGACAGACCGCAACACATGGCGCATCTGCACAGTGGTAGCAAGGGCTCGGCCGGAAGGCCACAAAAAGATCCGGGAACTTGCCCTCTTCAATCGTGGAAACCCTCATCCAACTGGCTGGCCCAGCCGGTACGTCGTGCCAGTCCTTACAGGCCACAATGCATGCATAACATCCTGTACACCGGGTCTGGTCAATATAGAAACCCATCTGTTGTACCGCTTTCCCTTTCGCCTGAACAGCCATATTTATACCTCCTCCCAAGAAGCTAAACGTGGAATAGAGCATGGAGATGTCTTTTTAGAGACATCTCCATGCGCAACGTAAAATTTATTTCATGAATAACTCGTAAGCTCGGCGTCGGAGTCAGATGCCAAAGTAAGATTACCAGCTAATCGGCCTTCTCGACCTGCACCAAGGCTGAACTCCAAATAAACGACCCACAGGGTGAGTACTCATCCCTTTCCAGTACATTAGGACATCCTCCTCTATCTACCCCATTCTCATCAGGTTTGAACCAGGCGCCCTGGGGCACATCAACCACCCCTGGCATAATTCGCTCCGTCACCTTGGCGGAGATAATAATCTCTCCCCAATTACTAAATACCCTGACCATATCGCCATCACTAATTCCCCTGGCCTCGGCATCGTCGGCGTTAATTGTCACCTGATTCTCTTCAAGCTCTCTCAGCCAGGGGATGGTATCAAACTGGGTATGTGACCGCCTCATGAAGCGGGAGGTGATAAGTTGCAATGGGTACTTCACAACCAAGGGGTCATCAGGGCCTTCCTGTGGACTAAACCATTTGGGAATGGGGGGAAGCAGGGGATTATTCATATCCGCCAATTCTTGGGAATAGATCTCGATCTTTCCGGAAGGGGTAGGGAAGGGGTTATTTTCCGGGTCCTCAATCTGCTCCTTGAACGCAACATACGGCTCAGCAAGCCCCACCCTGTAGATAGCCTTTTTCTTGAAGGTCTCCCAGTCGGTGACAGGGCTTCCCTCCGCCATGATCGCATTTCTCAACAACTCATCCTCTGTCATAGTGCAGTAATCGGAGATGCCAAGACGGTCCGCCAATTCGGTCGCAATCTGGAGCTGAGACTTGGTCTCATAGAGCGGCTCGATAACCTTCTTTAAAAAGCCATAGAAGGGTGTCGCCCCCCCGGCAATGATGTCATTCCTTTCAAGGAGGGTGCAGGTGGGCAGTATAATATCGGCAAACCTGGCGGTGGCCGTCATAAATTGCTCCATCACCACCATGAACTCCAGCTTATCGAGCGCCTTGATCCACTTGTTGACACCGGAGAACTGATTTACCGGATTTGCATTTATCACGAAAAGGAGCTTATAGTCAGCGTGATAGCCACCGGACCTGCCTTTGAGAATCGCATCTGCCAGTTTTGCGCCATGGACCCTGGCGTAGCTCCTGGGAACAGGCACCCCCGCCATTTTATAGTTACGGAGGGCAATCTCTCGCGTTGGCGCCTCTTTATCTACCGGGTTTTCTCCTCCCCACGGCATTGGCTTGCCTATTTTGAATGGGTAAAAATTAAAGGGATGCTGGTCTCCAAGAGACCGTGCCGCGGGGTTTCCTCCGTGGTTACCAATATTGCCAGTCATTGCAGCCAGGGTTGAGGTAGCACGATGAAATTGCTCCCCAAAGGCAGTTCGCCCTGGGCAAATGCCACTGATTAGCGCCGCTGGTTTTATTGTGGCGTAGTCCCGTGCGAGTTTCTCAATGGTAGCGGCTGGTACACCGGTGATGGACTGGGCCCACCTTGGTGTCTTGGCGACATTATCCTCCACACCCAGTACATAGTCCTTGAACTGCGCAAAGCCTATGGTGTAACGATCGAGGAAGGTTTGATCTTGAAGGTTTTCTTTGATGATCACATAGGCCATGGCGAGCAGCATAGCAGTATCAGTGCTCGGCCTTATGGGTATCCACTGGGTAGCGAGAGTCGCAGTGGATGCGGTATATCTGGGGTCGATAGAGACGATTGGAACGCCTTTTTCCCTGGCTTGAGCCAGATACCACGTGGTGTTGGTGCTGTGTATGGTGTTTACCGGGTTAATGCCCCACAAGATTATTAAGCGCGAATTGAGAAGGTCGTCTCGGGAATTGTCAACATACATGGTACCGTACTGAACCACCGATGCAAAGGTCGCTGCCTCCCAAGACATCCAGCCCCATGCCCCAGTGTAACCACCGAACATGGTGAGCAATGTTTCTATTACTCCCCCCATGCCATGTAACAAGGTCACATTGCCGCAGCCTATTGGTAAGAGTATGGCAGAATTGCCGTAGGTTTCCTTGACCCTCTTGAGTTCGTTCGCTACGGTATCAAGGGCTTCATCCCAGGAGATTCGCTGGAATTCCCCAGATCCCCTGGCTCCAACCCTCTTCAAGGGGTACCCGAGCCGGTCAGGGGCATATATTTTCTGGCGCAACGCATGCCCTCTAAGGCACGCCCTAAGTTGGGGTTCCTCTCCGTCATCGGCCTCGATCCGGGTAACGACACCATCCTTGACATGAACCTTTAAAAGGCAAATCCCACCACAGTGATGTGCGCAGATACTCCATTCCACCTTTTCTTCACTGGCTGATTTCTTCTTAGTTTCCTTATCCATCTGGTTACCTCCTGTACGAACTTATTGATTCTCTTAAGATTCCCCACATCAACTTCCTGACAGGCCTTTGATTCCCATCACCCCTCTGCTGGGGCCTCGTGGCACATCAAATCCCGCCATGGAGCTCACAGCCCGCGTCAAAATACTATTGCCAAAAACCTATGTCAATACATAAATTCGC
>SMTZ1_10002434_pt1 | contig 32064 bp, 8 predicted proteins | sample DeeMarSWOR136_30_FD_25667 | JGI IMG/M metagenome (IMG submission 25667) | reverse complement strand
GCGTACTGTGATGTTAACAGCTCTCCGGTATTTACCAACTGCAACTTCGACGATAACTTCGCCACTGGTGATGGTGGCGCAGTGTACTACAATCTTGAGAGTACATCAGTGCTCAGACAGTGCACAATTACGAATAACACAGCGGATACAGGTGGTGGAATCTACTATAACATGGGCTGTGTATCAGACATAAATGACTGTACTTTCACCAGCAATCTTGCCTTTGGTGATGGTGGTGCCATCTTATACGAGCCGAACAACAGCACGATAATGATTGCCGACTGCAACTTTACAGACAACTCGGCAACTTACGGCGGTGCGTTGTATTTCGACCCGAACTGCTCAGGGGTAATTTCCAGGACCGTATTGTTCAGCAACGATGCAAGCGAGGATGGTGGTGCAATATATATGGCCGATTCTAACATGGCCATCATGGATTGTAACAATATCACCTATAATACTGCCGCTAACGGAGGTGCTTTGTATTGTATCTATTCTCCGGAAACGTCGATTATCGACTGTGTCATCAAATACAACGAGGCTACCAGTGCGGTTACCTATTTTGAGTATTTCACTCCCAATCCTGACGCGAACCTGCCGCCCATCCCGGGTGGTGACCCGAACGACCCGAATGTTATCGTTGTCGTGCGTCAGGACAGGTCCGGTGCCGCCCAGGGCGGTGGTATCTATTCGTTCGCAGGTCCGACGTTAATTGAAAACTGTGAACTCAGCTACAACTTAGCCGGCACCTCAGGAGGAGGTATATACTTCGCCGGCGGACTGCATGACGTAACAAGACTCCACAACTGCCTGGTGACCAACAACTCGGCCGGCAGAGACGGCGCCGGAATTTCAAACAACTGGGAGAACGAATTGGCCGTATCAAGCTGCACGATAGCTCATAATACACTTACAAATATTATCTCTTACGGTGGAGGCTTGTGCGTCTCTTATGACAGCAATGCCGTTGTTATAGATTCTATCATTTCGGGTAACCTGGGTACAAGAGGTTCGCAGCTTGCAGTAACCACCGATGACCCGCCTCATCCTAAGCCTTCAAGGGTCAAGGTAACACACAGTGATATTAGCCTTGATATTGAACAGATGGTGGGGCTTGTTGAGACTGATGAGCCGCCGGCAATCCGTCCCGGATTCAACGCTTATTCGGTGGGGCCGATAGACGACTTCCCGAGCCCGGGCGCCAATATGGGATTCGACATCAACTATTTCGGTTCCACCTATCGTTGGCTTTATGTCAACAACAACGGCAATGTGACATTTGATGGGCCCTTGTGGTGGTTCACGCCGTTCGCTTTAACCGGAAATATCGGCACCTCGATTATCGCCCCTTACTTTGCTGATGTCGACACAAGGGTGGGTAACGTAGTGACCTATGGGCCGGGTATGGTTGCCGGCCGCAACGCCTTCGCTGTCAACTGGATCGATGTTGGTTACTTCTTCATGCATAATGACAAAATCAACAGGTTCCAGATGGTCATCATTGAACGTGCCGATCGCGCCCCGGGCGACTTCGACATCGAGTTCAACTACGAGACAATCAACTGGGAAACCGGCGATGCCAGCGGTGGTATCAACGGTTTGGGCGGTTTCTCGGCCCGTGCCGGTTTCTCAAACGGCTCCGGTAGTCCCGGAACATTCTACGAGTTCCCGGGATCGGGTATTCCCGGTTATTTCCTCGACAGCAGCCCCACGGGTCTTATCTATGACAGCCGAAACAGTTCGGTTCTCGGACGCTACGTCTTCTCGGTTAGAAATGGGGCCGTTGACGTAGGACGGTTGTTGGGTATTCCCATTCATGTAGACAATGGCTGCACGCTCGAAGGATGGGATCCCTACGATGCCAATAATCCTCTGGACCCCAATGACCCGGATGGTCCGTGGGATCCGAACACAAACAACATCTGGGACGACCCGAATTTTGTAATGGGGCCTCTGGGTAATCACTACCTTAGTCAAATTGGTGCCGGCCACCTTCAATTGGCCGACAGCAATTGCGTCGATGCCGGAAGCGACCTGGCGAGCAATCTGGGTCTGGATATGTTGACGACAAGGACAGACCTTGTTCCTGACGCAGGTATCGTGGATTTGGGTTATCACTATCCACTATATGGAATAGAGCACGAGGTTATCCTTACTGTGATTGGTCCCGGTTCGGTTGCGGTTGATCCCAACCAGCTTGATCCGAGCAACGTGGCGTATGATCCCGACAACAACGTATACACATACAAATACTACGCGGGCACCGTGCTTATCCTGACGGCAACACCCGATCCCGGCTATCGTGTGAAGAGCTGGAGCGGTACCGACAACGACCCGTCCTGGAATACTAACAGCAACACTGTAATGATTGATGGTAACAAAACTATTGTTGTCGAATTTGAGGAGGACAAAACCACTCTCTTAAAAGTCCCAAGAGAATATGCTACAATTGAAGCAGCTATAGCGGCCGCTCCGGAGCATGATGCCAAGATTGTCGTAGAAGAAGGAAGAACCTACTATGTAACTAACCCGGCAGGTATTGATTTCCAGGGCAAGGAAATTACTCTTACACAACGCTACTGGTATAAGCCGGAGTATGTAGCGTCGACAATCATTGAGTGCGCAGGCAGCAGATATTTTCCGCGACGTGCCTTCCACTTCCAGAGTGGTGAAGGTCCCAATACGGTGGTAGAAGGATTTACAATAAGAGGCGGTTTCATGGTCGGTCCTACCGGTCTGCCGGGCCTTTACGGAGTCCTGACTCCTGATCCCTACACAACTGTCTGTTCAGGTGACGACCCGCCTCCTCCGCGTGCTGAGATGGGGCAAGATGGCAGTGGCCAGGCCTACGGCGGTGGAATCCTGTGCGAGAATGCAAGCTCTCCCACCATCAGAAACTGCGTGATAACAGACTGTACTGTTATTGGCGCCTATGGTGGTGATGGTGCCCCCGGGCAATCCGGGCCGTGGAGTTTTCTGCCGCCCCTGGAGACTCAAGTGGAGACTACTGAAAATGGCCAGTGGGGCGGCCACGGCGGTGACGGCATCGGAACAGGATACGGCGGTGGTATAGCCTGTCGTAGTCGGAGTTGTCCGATTATCATCAATTGTATCATCAGAAATAATATTGCCAGAGGCGGCTGTGGTGGAGACGGCGGTTTCGGCGGCCTCGGAGCCCCTGATGACGGCAGATCAAGCCACGGCGGCTATGGCGGAAATGCCATAGGTGACGGTATCGGCGGCGGTATATACTGCGAAAACGGAAGCATACCTGTCATCACGAATTGCCAATTCATTAACAACCATGCTACGACTGGTATTCCGGGACGTGGCGGTCTTGCCGGTTGGGGAGCGCCGCTTGAGCAGGATAATTGCCCAACTGCTGCTGTGGGCATTGACGGCCAGTCATTTAGCCTCGGTAATACAACCGGCGGTGCAATGTACTGCCGAAACGCTGATGTCAACCTAACTGATGCCAACTGCATTTTTACCCTCAACCGGGCCTACCAAATACAGCATAACCTGGTTAGCGTTGACTTAGTCGTGGTTCCAGAGTTCATTGTGTATATAAACATAGATGATTATTTCCATTACAACTCTTACACATACGAGTCAGTTCCATCTTATACCAGCGGCGGTGCTTTGGCATCTGGTATTAGCAATGTTGTTACTGTTTCAAATTGTGACTTTACAGGCAACCTCGGCGGTGCCGTCCGCATAGACGCCAACTGCGTTGTGGACTTCGATGACTGTTTATTCAAGCAAAATACTCAGGCAACAATTGGCGGTGCAATGACCATTGCCGAACTTGGATTTGTAGATATAAACGACTGTACGTTCACGAACAATACCGCCGTAACTAATGGTGGCGCGGTGCATTGCAACAGCGACGCGGTCTACAAGGACTGCTTGTTCGAGGAAAACCGGGCGGGCGGCGATGGCGGTGCAATGTATGCATATTATACTTATGGCGGCCCTGACCCCAACATTACATCGACATTGAATATCAACCTGGAATCCTGCAACTTCTTAGGAAACCAGGCCGTTACCAGTGCAATCGGTGGGGGCGGCGGCATCTATTTCAGGGACTTTGTCGCCTTAGTCAACGATTGCTACTTCCTGAACAACGCCGCCAGTAGTGGAGGCGCGCTTCATTTAATACTTGGAGACATAACAATTAATGGAGCAGTTATAAGTGGAAATACGTCTGTTGGCGGTAACGTTCCCGGGATGGGCGGTGGTCTGCTCTGCGTCGATTCTTCTGCTGTAATTGAAAACTGCATTCTCAGTGATAATGTCGTCGAAGGTATTAACGGCTCAGGCGGCGCAATCAGTTTCCAGGGTGGATACCTTACACACCTCGTCAGGAACTGCCTTATGACCGGTAACTCTGCAACGTTTAGAGGTGGTGCTATTGCGGCCTATCTCTACGCGACGCCGGAAATCCGGAACAGCACGTTTAGCCAAAATTGGACGGGAAGCCTCGGCGGTGCGATATTCTGTGACAGTAGTTCCGATCCCACAATTATCGACTCTATATTCGATAACTGCAATAGCGACGCAATACTTGAAGAGGACACCGGTAACGCGGTCGTAACACATTCCTTGTTCTACAATAATCCCAACGGCGATTACGGGATTTACAACACAAATATGGAGCGGATTACTACTACTGCCGGTGTTGACCTCGATGTAACAAATATCGAAGGTGACCCGCTGTTTGTGACCGGTTTGTTCGGAGACTACTATCTCGACCAAAGCGCAAGTCCGGCCATTGATAGCGGCAGCGATACCGCTGCTAACCTCGGGCTGGATACCTTTACCACCGATCCCAACGGCATTACCGATACGGGACAGGTTGACATCGGCTATCACTACCACGACCCGTTAAATGTTCCGCAATTTGCGCTAACTGCTATCGTCAATGGCTACCACGGCACGGTTGAGGCAAGCGGGCCGGCCCCGATTACTTTCGGACCTGAACCCGGTACTTATACTTACTATGCCGGCACGGTCGTAACGCTGACTGCCACTCCCGATCCGGGCTATCGGGTCGCCGGTTGGAGCACCAGCGATACTAATGACATTTTCGGCTGGAATCTAAATAACATAGACGTGACTATGTACAACAACAAAACCGTTACGGTTGAGTTTGAACCGGATGTTCACAATACACTTAAAGTTCCGTTCGAGTACCCCACAATCGAAATCGCGGTAGCTAACGCCGTGAGCGGCGACATAATCCGGGTAGATCAAGGAATCCACTATATAAGCGAACCGAACGGTATCGATTTTAGGGGCAAGAGCATTACTCTAATGTCAGAAGATCCGGATGATCCCGTCGTCGTAGCGAAGACGATTATTGACTGTCAGGGTGCTAAGTACTTCCCGAAGCGTGCCTTCCAATTCCATAGTGGCGAAGAGAACACTGCCGTAGTGACCGGATTTACTATCAGAAACGGTGTCATGAGCGGTGTAATCGGTGAAGACGGCCGGTACGGAGTTTACTATCCCATTCCCTTCATATTGACAGATCCTAGTGATGCCGACTCACCCCCGAGGGCGGAGAGTGGAAAGGACGCGATAGGTGATGGTTATGGCGGTGCAATACTTTGTACCAATGGCAGTTCTCCGACAATCAGGAACTGCGTGATAACCGACAACATCATTACCGGTGCAGTTGGTGGTGTGGGGGCTATGGGTGTATCGACGACTCCGTTATCGGATACGTGGTATTACATATTTTCTGATCTAACCGACGAGCGGGATTTGGGAGATACTCAGGACGGCCAGTGGGGTGGCCACGGTGGTGACGGTGAAGGTGTTGGGTACGGCGGCGCCATCGCCTGCCTTGACAGGAGTTCTCCGGTCATCACGAAGTGTATCATAAGAAATAATGCTGCCAGAGGCGGCTGGGGTGGTGACGGCGGACCCGGTGGCAGCAGTGACTCTGCGGTTGGCGGCGCCGAAAGCTGGGGCGGTAATGGAGGCTATAGCTACGGTGTCGGTGTCGGCGGTGCTATCTATTGCCGAAACCAGAGTATCCCGATTATCACCGATTGCAACTTTGTAGACAACTTCGCTACGGTAGGCATCATAGCACCCGGTGGCCCCGCGGGCAGCGGTGAGCCGCTTGCTCCGCCTCTTGGACCTGCCGGGCCGGGTTCCGACGGCTATGCTTATAGCTTTGGCTTTGGCATTGGTTTTGGCTTTGTCGGTATAGCCGGCGGTGCCATATACTGCGACATCGAATCTGATGCAAACATTAGTACTTGCATATTCTCCGGCAACAGTGCCTACGACACTATCACAACAATTGACGCGGCGTTGAACATCGTTGACATGCCGCTGTATACCGAGGGAGGTGCATTGTATTCTGTCTCTGACAATACTATTAACATAAATAACAGCGACTTCTTGGGTAATCTCGGTGGCGCCATTTATTGTGAGCCAAGCTGCCTTCTGGATTTGGACAACTGTGTATTCGAGGAAAACGCCGAAGCGGCTGCCGGCGGTGCGATTTACATTGCCCAGGATGGATTTGCTGATGTTGACGATTGCAGCTTCAGGGGTAACTTGTCTCTCGGAGACGGCGGTGCGATTCTTTGCGACAGTGATGCCGACTTCACCCGATGCTTGTTCTCCGGGAACATGGCCGGCGGCAACGGTGGTGCAATAGAGGCATATTACCAAGTAATTGATCCTAATATATATAACATTCTGAAATTGAACTTCGAATCCTGCGGTTTTGTTGGTAATAAGGCCGTTGATGACGTATATGCCTATGGCGGGGCGGTGCATTTCCAGGACTTTGAGGCTAACTTCAATGATTGTTATTTTGTCAACAACACTTCCAAGAGCGGCGGCGGATTGTTCCTAACCGCCGGAACCGTCACTATGAACGGGGCAATCATAAATGGAAATAGGGCCTTAGGAGCCAGTGGTATCGACACCAGTTTAATTGCTCAACCCGACCCGCTTTTGATTGGGGCGGTTTCCGGAGCCCCCAGCGGTGATACGATCAGCATGTTCGATATGGTTGGCCTTTTCGGAGAAGCCCACTGGATAGACCTCAGTACCAGCTCCAGCATGGGTGGTGGTATGGTTCTGGCCGATACACATGCGACGATTGAGAACTGCGTCCTGCAAAATAACGTGGCCGAGAGTGTTAACGGGACCGGTGGTGCCATTATCCTGTACGGCGGTAACATGAATCATCTGATAAAGAACTGCCTCCTGACGGACAACCTGGCGGAGGCGGAGGGTGGTGCGATTGCAACTGCCTTCTACTCCAGGCCAAGGATTCAGAACTGTACTTTTGTGAACAACTCGGCTGACAAGTTTGGCGGCGCCGTGTACAGCGATTGGACCGCCGAAGTTGTAATCAGCGACTCCATATTCGATAACTGCAATAACACGGCGGTAGGGGAGCAATACTCAGGCGGCGACATTTTAAATCACTGCCTGTTCAACAACAATGCCAATGGTGATTACGGTATTTCCGACGTCAATACCGGCCAAATTAATATCATGAGCGGTACCGATCCTAACATTGATCCTAATGGTACGAACATTATAGCTGACCCGCTGTTTGTTGCCGGACCGCTTGGTGACTATTACCTCAGTCAGATTATTGCGGGACAGACGCAAAACAGTCCGGCGGTGAATGCGGGCAGCGCTCTGGCCCTCAATCTCGGATTGCACACACGAACCACTCGTACAGACGGTTTCAATGATATTTTCCTTGTTGACATTGGTTACCATTACCCGAACCATTTGAAGCTTGAGCAGTTTACCCTAACTTCAACGGTAATAAGCGGTCACGGTACGGTCGAACCAACCACCGGGACTTACTATCACGGTATGCTCGTGACGCTGACCGCCGATCCGGGTACAGGTTACCGCGTACGCAAGTGGAACGGGACCGCCAATGATACTGTCAGGGATGAGAACAACTTTGTTGTGATGCTGGGTAACAGGGACGTTACGGTTGAGTTCGACAAGCCAAGGGTTATTGTTGTCGGTGGTGATGACCCGAATTATACGTCAATTCAACGCGCTATCGATGCTGCGGAAGATGGTGATACCGTTGTGTTACCTACGGGTGTTTATGACCCGCCGTATCCCGGTTTTCCGTACCCGCAGCTCACTATAACGATTGATAAGGGTATAACCCTGAAGAGCGTAAATCCCGACGAACCCGGCTGCGTAGCGGCTACCATTATCGACAATGTGATTTTTGAAATATATACTGTTGATACGGAGGCGACTATTGACGGCCTGACTGTCACGCACAGCAGGGTGCATATCAATTTCTGCTCGCCCACGATTCGAAACTGTGTATTCAGAGAGAACAACTGGTTTGGCGCAGATGGGCCAATGGTTGTCGGAGCGGACGGTTTCAACGGGGTCAGTGTCAATGGCGGGGCGATGACCATGTATAACAGTTCGCCTGTCTTACAAAACTGTCTGTTCCAGGATTGTTCGGTCACCGGCGGTGACGGTGGCGACGGCTGGGCTACGCCTCAGCCCGGACAGGACGGCGGCTGGGCAGGATGGGCCTACGGTGGCGCGGCATATATTGGATTCGGCAGTAATCCGGTATTTACCGACTGCTCGTTTGTCAACTGCTTCGCTCGCGGCGGCAACGGCGGCAACGGCGGCAACGATACGGGTAGTCCTCCAATTCACGGCGGAAGGGGCGGCAATTATATGTGGTCTCCGAGCGAGGAGACGGGACCATTTACGTACCCGAACTGGTACTGGTGGGACGGCTGGTTGTGGGGTCCTTATGATGAGGACGGTATCCCAGTGTATTATGGTGGTTACTACAAGGACTACTGGAAGTACAGTGGGCACGGCGGCGCCATCTATATTGAGAACGACAGTAATCCGAAGTTTTATAACTGTAACTTTGTAAATAACCAGACGTACGGTGGTATTTCCGGCTTGGGTGGGACTCCATTCGAAACTCCGGACGTACAGATGACAATAGAAAACTTCGGCGGTGCGGTCTATGCCTGTTACGGCAGCGCCCCGGTATTCACGAAGTGCAATTTCACCGACAATATGGCTGATCCGACGTTGGATCCGGCTGTGTACGGCGGATTAATTGCTCCCGAGGACATTTTTGCAAGTTACGGCGGCACGATAGCCGCAGAAGACGGTGCCTTTGTGAAACTTGTGGACTGTAATGTTGTACTCGGTGAGGCGACTGCCGGTGGTGGAATTTACTGGTCTAATGCGGATATGAAAATAATCAACTGCCTTGTCAGCGACAACATTGCATTCCACGGAGGAGGTTTACACTCCGTCGAGTCTACAGGCGAAATTACAGATTCTACTGTCATCGGAAATCAGGCTTTTGTTGACACGGATATAATTACCAACCCGACCATGGCCGTTCCTGTGATGTTCGGCCAGGGCGGCGGCTACCATGGCAACTCCTCAATCGTTGATATAACTAATAGCATCTTCACCCAAAACTGGGCAAGTGCTTCCGGCGGCGCCATTTACTTCTGTAGCGGCGATAATGACAACCCTGATACTTCCATCCTCCATAACTGCCTGCTGACGGAAAACAGGTCCGGCCGGGACGGTGGTGCCATTTCTTCGTACGAGAACGCAGAGCCAATAATCTCTAATTGTACGATAGCTGATAACAATGTCACCGGCTTAATTGGTTTGGGATATGGCGGTGGCATCTACTCCTCCGATAAGAGCTATGTGGAAATTATCGACAGCATCATCTGGGGTAATCGTAGTTACGATGGCGCCCAGGTCGCGATCTTTAACGAAGCCGAGGTGAATATTTCCCACTGTGACGTCGGGCCACGGTACGATCCGAATTTACTCCTTGCTTTCGATGTCAATGACCTGTTTGCTGATCCTCTGTTCCTGTTGGGTGATGGCGGTACGGTACTTATTGACGGACAAACCATTTATGACCAATTTGATGCCGGCCAGAACAGTGTGGAAGTAATCGTTACTCTGGTTGAACCTGCCAACCTCCGGGCGGAGACCGACTGGGATTCACCACAGTCAGTCACCGCGCTTCGGGCGGAAATAGACCGTCGACAGGATATGGTGCTGTCCTCACTTACGTCCGCTGACTTTACATTGGAGTATCGTTATGACAATGTAACAGCTTTCTCTGGCGGTGTAACGCTTGAGGGTCTTAATAAGCTGCTTAATCAGCCTATGGTGACGCATATTGAGCCTGTCAGAGAACTGAACTGGGCAATGACACAGGCGATTAATTTAGCGAATGCATACAGAGCCCGCCAGGCCTTTGATGGTGCAGGTGCGGCCGTTGCCATTTGTGACAGTGGCTTTGACTATACTCATCCCATGCTCGGTGGCGGTGGTTTTCCAAATAGCAAGATTGTCGGTGGTTACGACTTCGGATCAAATGATCCTGACCCATTCCAGGAGGGAGAAGCCCATGGAACCTGTTGCGCAGGTATATCTGCCGGGACCCTGGGTCATCATGGAGATTATATCGGCGGTGTTGCGTACAATTCCCATATTTATGGTCTAAAGATATCTATTGGAACGGGAGGCCCTCTGACAAGTGCTTGTCTTGCCGCATGGGATTGGTGTATAACTCACCGCAATGACGATCCATACCATCCTATTAAGGTAATTAGCAATAGCTGGGGTGGTGGTATATTTAACGATCCTGCGGCAGCCGATGCTTCTTCTCCGGCCTATGCTGTTGTGGCTGATGCGGCTGTGGAAGCGGGCATCATAATACTGGCTGCGTCGGGTAATAACGGATTTGCCGGACAGGGTATATCATGGCCCGCCGCGATGTCTAAGGTTGTTTCCGTTGGGGCGGTATTTGATATAACCGATGAAGTAACGGGATATTCCAATACGGCTGATATCCTGGATATTCTGGCCCCCGCCGACCCTGTTTACACGACGGATATCGTTGGCCCAGGCGGCTATGATCCGGGCGATTATTTCCCGTATTTCGCCGGCACGTCTTCGGCCACTCCTTTCGCTGCAGGTGTTGTGGCAAGCTTGCAGTCTGCTGCTTTGGAGAAAATCGGTCATTATCTTACGCCGGGGCAGGTCAAATATATGTTGATCGAAAATGGCGACCCTGTTACCGACACAAAAGTTGATATAACCAAGCCGCGGGTCAATCTGGGCGCTACAATTGCTGCCTTGGGAGTTGGCCCACCCATCTATATTGAACAAAATTCTATACTCAATGGCTGGGAGGCCCCTGACACCAATAGCTACTGGAGCTGGAATTCCAACACCCCCTGGCCCGACAGTAACACTATCGATGAAGATCCCTACTTCATCTACGGTTACTACCTAAGTCAGTACGCCGCCGGCCAGGTTGTGGAAAGCAACTGCGTTGATGGTGGAAGTGACCTGGCAAGCGTCCTCGGTATGGACGCATATACAACGCGTATCGACGGCGTCAACGACCTCGATATCGTTGATATGGGGTACCATTACAACCATGGAGTTGCCGTGTACGAGTTGACGGTCAACGTCATAGGAGGTAACGGCACGGTCGTACCGAATAGCGGGTGGTACTATGATGGTGAGATAGTTCGATTGCGGGCTATACCCGAACCTAATTATTACCTTGAAGGGTGGTACGACGTCAATGACTTACTGGTCTCTTCCAATAAGAGATTTGATGTAGTGATGGATTCAGATAAGGTCTTCTATGTCAGCTTCAGGCAGCCGGGTAAGGTCCTGGTCTCAGGCGGAGCTGATGCCCTCCAGGATGCTATTGACGCTGCAGGAAATGGTGACACACTTATCGTTGCCGCAGGTACTTATAACGGCGATATCAACTTCCGTGGTAAAGAGATTAGATTATTCAGCACCAATCCTGATGATCCGAATGTTGTCGCCCAGACCATTATTGATTGCCAGCAGGGTGGACGCGGCATTACGTTCGATAATCTTGAAGATCCAAACACGGTCATAGACGGCTTTACAATAGTCAATGGTGAGCTTACCGATAGACATGGAGGTGCTATTTACATCGGGGCCGGCAGCAGTCCGACAATTGCCAATATCATAATAAGCGACTGCAACGTCAATAATGCCAATGGCGGTGCGATATATCTCGAAGCCGGCAGCAGTCCGATCCTTAGCAACATTAATATAAACAACTGTTCCGCGATTAATGGCCATGGTGGAGGTGTGTATATTGGAACTACCGCCGGTATTACACTCAGGTATCTCACAATTACTGATTGCTCAGCTTCCGGCGCTGGCGGCGCTGTTTACGCTGTTGCCGGTAGTTCGCCGATATTTGTCGGCTGCAACTTCAGCAGCAGCAGCGCCTCGTTAAATGGTGGCGGTTTGTTTGTCGGTCATGGAAGTACGTCGGTGCTGAGACAATCCATTCTGACAGACAATACTGCCGGCCTTAATGGCGGAGCAATCTACTACAGCATGGATTGCGTATCTGAAGTGAATAACTGCACGATTGGCGGTAACATCGTTTCTGAAGAAGGCGGTGGTATTTTCTACGGACCAAGCAGTTCGATAACGGTTGCCGACTGCAACATAAGTGGTAACCTGGCTAACTATGGTGGTGCGATATATCTGGATTCGGAATGTTCAGGAACAATTGCCGACAGCGTATTCGTACTGAACGATGCAAATGAGGATGGAGGCGCGTTATTCCTTGGTGATTCTGTTGAAGTGGAGATTTCCGACTGCAGTATCGCATACAATACGGCGATCCGTGGTGGTGGTGTTCATGGTATTTATTGTTCTGATTCGACCATTATCGGGTGCTCAATCACCTACAACGAAGCTGCGGAGGATGTTGGGTACGAGTTCTACAATCGCGACCCCAATGACCCGAATCTGCCGATTGGTCTGCCCGATCCCAATGGCAGCCTGGGCGATCCGAATTACATTGCCATCCAGCAAACCGGTGGTATAGAGATAGCCCAGGGCGGTGGCATATATTCGTTTGAGGGTCCGGGATTGATAGCTGATTGTAATATCAGTTATAACACGGCCACCACTTCAGGTGGAGGTGTGTACATCGCCGGCGAATACAGTCCGTGGTTGAAAAACTGTCTGATAACCAACAATAGGGCCGAAAGGGACGGTGCAGGTGTTTCAGCTAATTGGCAGGTGAACGCTACTATCTCTAATTGTACGATTGCTGATAACGAAGTAACTCAGGCACCGTCTTATGGCGGAGGTCTGTACGTTTCTTATGAAAGCCATGTGGAGGTTATCGACTCCATTATCTGGGGCAATATTGGATATCACGAGGGCGCTCAGATTGCCGTTGCCAGTGAAGACTGGCCAAATCCACTGCTGTCTACGGTCAATATTACTTACAGTGACATCGAGCCTTCACCGGATCCGAATGTATATGTCGGCCCGAGTGAGCTGGATATTGTCTTCGCTATCGACACGACCGGCAGCATGGGCGTTCCTATCACTGAAGTCACAAATTCAATGGTGCAAATTATCGGTCAGATAGCGGCCAGGGCACGCGATTGGAGAATTGGAATAGTAGGATATCGTGATCCTCCCGCCAGTGCCCAGTCAACCAGTTATCTATACTATGACTATTCACCGCTGACAAACAATACAACGGTGTTGATTAATGCCATAAACGCGATTACTCTTGGCGGTGGTTCCGGAGCTCAGGAAGCGGTCTACTCAGGATTAATGCATTGTATTGACCCGAATGCGCTAGATAACTTACTGAATTCGGCCGGTGTTGGTTTCATGGTCGACCCGGCTTCACCGGGACCGTTCTGGCGTCCTGTTGGGCCGGGTGTAAGGAGGGCAATTATCCTTATGGGTGATATCGGGCCGATGCATCCGGAACCTAATACAAATTATGTGGCCGATGATATAATTACAGCAGCCAATAATGAGTCGATAGATATCTTCTCGGTCTTAGTTGGAACTCATTCGGCACGCACTATTCAGGATGAGGTGTTATTCACCAGTTTGGCTGAAGATACGGGTGGGGCATACTTTGAGGTGGCTAATGCGAGTGAAGTTGTTGATGCGATTTTGACCGCCATTCGTCTGATTCAGGCTCAACGTGCTGATTCCATCTATGTCGAGAATGGCTGCTCGGTGTCTGGATGGGATCCGAACACCGAGGTCTGGGATCCGAACACACATAATATCGGCATAGATCCTAACTTCATTGCCGGTTACTATCTCAGCCATATTGCTGCCGCCCAGTTGCTCGACAGCCCATGCATCGATGCCGGAAGTGCCGATGTCAATGATCCTAATATCGCCCTGGATACATATACCACCAGAACAGATGGTGTCAATGACGTTAATATCGTGGATATGGGCTATCACTATAGCCAGGGGCTTGCTCAATACGTATTGACCGTTACTGTGGTCGATGCTAACGGTGACCCTTGTGACCCGAATTTTGCTCCCGGCTATGTTGATCCGAATATGGCAATAGTGTATGAGGGATACACCGATAATATTGTAGAATTAACTGCATATCCTGATACGGGGTATAAGGTGAAGCAGTGGACCGGCACCGATGACGATACAATTACCGGCCGCTATAATACGGTCACTATGACCTCAGATAGGCACGTCACCATTGAATTCGAGCCGGCTCCTCTGTCCAATTTGTACTTGGCCGTAATTTCTGATGGATATTGGCCGAACGGTACGCTCGAACCAAACACTCCATGGGTTAGTTACGATCCGAATTTCGGCTTCTACCAACATTACCAATATTACGACGGCACCGAGGTAACCCTCATTGCGACACCCGACCCGAACTACGAAGTCAGATATTGGAACGGAACAGATGACGATTCGTCCAAGGAACCGAATAATATCGTAACCATGGATAGTAACGACAAAGTTGTCACAATCGAATTCGGATTGATTGGTCACAATATCATCAACCTCTATGATGAGAACATGGTTCTCGATCCTCGCAGCCCATTCCCCACGTTCCAAGATGCCATAGATGCGGCCGGGAATAACTACACTGTGGAAGCTTCCAGGGGTGTCTATAGCGGTCCGGGGAACTATGACATCAATCTCCGCGCAGGCTTGGATCCCAATGATGTCAGACTGATAACCGTCCGCAGTACTGACCCGACCGATTTCGATGTCGTGGCGAACACAATTATTGACTGTGGTGGATTAGGCCGGGCCTTCATATTTGATAGCGGTGAAGATCCGAACTATGTCGTATCCGGTCTTACCATTATGAATGGTGTTGCTGACAACGGTGGTGCAATGCTAATCGATAGTTCTTCACCATCGATAAGAAATTGCATAATAGTCGATCATACCGCTGTCGGTGATGGCGGTGCAATCTATATAACAAACGGTTCGCCTGTAATCGTCAATACGCAAATCAGCAGAAACAGTGCAGGTGGTTTCGGCGGCGGCATTTACGCTCAAGCCGGCTCCGTGCCAGAGATTATCAACTGCTTAATTTCTTTCAACTATTCGGGTGATATTGGCGGTGCAATGTACCTGTACGAGTCAGACGCTGTCATCAGGCTCTGTACAATTGCATACAATACCGGCTTGGACTATGGTGACCTTGATCCCTATCCAAATCCCAAGGGTGGAATTGCCTGTCGCGACTCCGATCCGGACATTTCTAATTGTATCATAGGACGCAACGGCAACGATTATTGGTGGTATGGAACCGTGTTGTACGGTGTTTGGGGTGACGCCTTTAGTGCCGGTGACGACCTTTACAATTGTGATGCAGCATGGTCGAATATAGAGGAAGGTGGCGGCACCGACAGCATAAGCGCAGACCCGCTGTGGGTGACCGGCGGCCTTGGTCCCTTCTACCTGAGCCAGACTCGGGCCGGTCAGCCGCAAACAAGCCCAAGTGTCGATGCCGGCGAACAATATATTCTGGGAACTCTCCAGACCACCTACAATTTGGGCAACATAACAACCAGTATCATGAATCATACGGATACCGGATGGGCCGATCAGGGTTACCACTATCCATTCTTTACAGGTCCGCCTATTGAGTACAGCCTGGTGATGTATGTCATTGGTAATGGCCGCCTCGAGTATAATTATTATGTAGACTTTAACGACGTCAACGCTGTTGTTGGCCCGAACGAAACCCCGGCTGTTATTTCCGTAATTCCGGGCTCAACGGTACAGCTAAGGGCAATACCGGATCCCAATTACCGGGTACTCAGATGGACCGGTACTAGTGATGATTCGACCTTCGGATTGTACAACAGTGTTACTATGTACGGCAGTAGATATGTTATTGTCGAGTTCGAGCGGGCTGTCAGACGGATTTTGGACGTGTCTGTGGATGGTCAATATACTTATCTGGGTATTCAGCATGCTATAGATGATGCAAGAGACGGTGATATGGTTGTCATTCACAGCGGTACATACGCCGGTACTGGCTTTGAGGTCATAGGCAAAAACATCACAATTACAGGAACCAATCCTGACGACCCCGCTGTTGTTGCTTCTACCATTATAGACTGTACAAACGAGCTCAATGGCGGTATCCACATCCTTGGTGCCCCTGGTGGCCAAAGCGTGCTCAGTGGAATCACGATAATGAACTCGGTTACCACAGAAATAAGCGCTCCGGGGCCACAGGGTGCCGGTGCCCCCGGAATCGATGGTAGCGATAACCTGCCTTATGCTTACGCCTATATGTCCGGCGATGTTTATACCGGCAGCGGATATGTCTACAGCAATGCCGCTCTAACTGTTATCGGAAATCACGTGATTACCAATTGCATTATCAGAGACTGCTCGGTCACCGGAGGCAATGCCAGTGGCGGTAACGGTGGTGATGACAGACAGCGTGGTGGTAACGGTGGTAATGGTGGCTTTGCCGGAGCTGCCGGCATCTATATCGGCGATATCTTCGATTACTATTACGATTATTACTATGTGCCCATCTATCACCCCAACCACCCCAACGACGTCAACTGGATTATAGACTATGATTATTATTATGAAGAAGTTGTATTCAATTGGGGAGGTAGTCCCCGCTTTGAAAACTGCATAATTGACAACTGTGTGGCAATTGCGGGTAACGGTGCCAATGGTGGAAATGGTGGCGACAGAGCTCGCGGTGGCTCAGGTGGCGTACCCGGCCGGGCTCTCGGAGCCGGTATTTACTGTGATATGGCAACAAACCCGACATTCATCAATTGTACGGTCACAAACTGCCGCGCCTTCGGTGGCAATGGCGGCAATGGTGGTGATGGTGGTAATTTCGGAGCCGGTGGCTATGGAGGATTAAGCTATGCCGATCCATGCCAGCCTGATCCTGAAATCTTCAGCGCACATGGAGCAGGTGTATATTGTGGAATTGGATGTAAGCCTACGTTCATTAATTGCACGATTAGCGATAATATTACTGATGGCAGTGTGAGCGGTGTTGGAGGATTTAGCCGGCCCAGTAATATTCAACAACAACCGCGTAGGAACTACAATATCCCCAGCTATGGTGCCGGCCTCTATTGTGACAGCGGCTGCAAATCTACATTTACAGGCTGCAATTTCCAGGATAACCTCACGACATTTTATGCCGACTTGTACACAGGTTACGGCGGTGGACTATGCCTTGATGGCGGTAAAGACTATGGTTATGATTTCGACTATTATATTAGCCCGTATACAAGCTACTACTATCCGAGCTACATCTTTGACAGTAACTATGTCAGCACTGTCTCAGCTGCACTTACTGATTGTCGATTCAGTGGCAATTCCGCTTCGGTGGGTGGTGGTATCTATGCCGTCGTATCAGACGTCAATATCGTGGACTGCAATTTCGCCGACAATACATCCTTTATTGGCGGCGGCCTGTGCTTCAACGAGAGCGTGGCGACTATTTCGGATTCCATTATTCAACGCAATATTGTCAGTGTGGACGCCGACCCCAATGTGATATTTAATCCCGCCGATCCTAATACCATCGGAGTTGAATTTGGTGCTGGTGGTGGTATGTACAGTTTGGCGACCGATACACTGATTCGAAACAGCAAGATTGTCGATAATTTTGCCAGCGGTTCCGGCGGGGGTCTGTATCTGGCTGACGATCCGAATGAATTCTCCGAGGATCAGGTCATTATTAACTGTCTGGTAACCGACAACACGGCGGGCAGAGATGGTGGCGGGATTTCGGCCAACTTTAGGGCCCGGCTAAGTATCTACAATTGTACAATAGCTGACAACAATGTCAGTGATCCGAACGGTTATGGTGGAGGCTTGTACAACTCCTATGAAGGCAGCCTCAAAATTATGGATTCTATTATCTGGGGCAACTGGGGTAATGTTGGTATTAAGGGCTCACAGATTGCGGTTATGAATGGTGACCTGCCCTATGTGCAGCCCTCCTCTATTACCGTTTCCTACAGTGACGTTGAGGGTTGGCAGGATGTCAACGATTTCGGCAGAATCGATGCTAACGCCGTCTTCATTGATCCGGACATTGACGCGAACAACTTCCGGCACTGGGACTTCAACACTGTTATCGACGAAAATCCGTTGTTTGTCAGTGGTTACTATCTGAGCCATATTGCTGCCGGTCAATTGTTAGACAGCCCGTGCGTCGATACCGGGAGTAATTTTGCATCGCAGGTCTTGCTCAACGACATAAATGAGCCGAACATCAGCCTGGCCCAGTATACGACACGAGTGGACGGCGTCAACGATGTCGGCGTCGTGGATATGTCGTGGATATGGGATATCATTATCCAATCGTGCTGTACCGGTTGACGGCCTATGTAGAAGGTGGTAACGGAAGCATCGATTTCGATCCGTATGGGCTCTCGGATCCCGATCCGAATAGCCGATGGTATAACAAGAATGCGGAAGTGACCCTCATCGCCAGGCCGGACCCGAATTATCGAGTCAGAGGCTGGTACGATGTCAACGATGTATTAATCTCCGTTAATAAGAGCATTGAAGTGGTTATGGATTCACACCAGGTCTACAAAGTTCGGTATGAGCTGCCTCGTGTGGTTCTTGTCTCAGGTGGAGGCAACGCCATACAACTGGCCGTTAATGCGGCACAGAGTCGCGACAAGCTTATCGTTGCTGCCGGAACATACGACGGAGATATTAACCTGCAGGGTAAAGACATTACTTTGGTCAGCGCCAATCCTGATGATCCTAATGTTGTTGCGATGACAATTATCGACGGCCAGCTAAGCGGCCGAGGCTTTATCTTCAACAGCAACGAGGGTCCGAACACCGTCATATCCGGCTTTACAATAGTAAATGGCAGCGTTACGGGCCAGGGTGGCGGTGCTATATTTGTTGACGTTAACAGCAGTCCGACAATTAAGAATGTTAATATATACAACAGCAGCGTTACAGGGGCCGATGGCGGGGCAATTTATGTCGATGCCAACAGCAGCCCGAATTTCATAAACTGCATAGTCTCCGGTTGCTCGGCCGATAACGGCGGCGCCGTCCATTGTGATGCCAACAGCGCGCCTATCTTCTATCACTGCACCTTCATCAACAACTCGGCTGCCCAGGTCGGCGGTGCAATGCTCTGTGATCCCAATGTCTCGATAAATATTGACGACTGCAACTTCCTCGACAATACTGCCGTCTACGGTGGCGCCTTGTATTGTGCTGAGAACTCTTCAGGTGTGATGATTGACACCATATTCGAAAGAAACGATGCAAATCAGGATGGTGGTGCGATATATCTTGCGGAGGCAAATGACCTCTTAATTACCGATTGCAACATCTCTTACAATACTGCCCAGTATGGTGCGGGCATATATTCGCTCTATTCTTTGAGCCTGAAAATCAACGCATCCAGCTTCAACTTTAACCAGGCCCCGCTCGTTTTCGTTGACCCGAACGATCCCAATACATTCTCAATTGGCCAGGGTGGTGCAATGTACTGCTTCGCAACAGAGATGCTAATAAAAGACAGCGTCTTGAACCACAATAATGCCAATACCTCCGGCGGTGGAATGTATCTGGCCGGAGAGTCTGATTACATTGAGATTATAAATTGCCTGATTATCAATAACCTGGCAGGCAGGGACGGCGGCGGAGTATCGGCCAACTGGTATGCTGAGCCTAACTTCGCTAACTGCTCATTCGTCAGCAACGCCGCTCCCGGTACTTTCGGTACAATCGGATACAGCGGCTTCGGAGGCGCTCTCTACTGCTCATACCATAGCGACGTAGAGGTCATCGACAGCATCCTCTGGAACAACTTCGCTCTCAACGGATACGAAATCGCGGTCGGAACCGGATTCGAGTTCGACCCCAGACCTTCGGAACTTATGATTTCCTACAGCGACATCAAGCGAACCCCACTGGCTGTAATGGTTGACACCGGCTGTAAGCTTTGGAATCCCGCCTATCCGGCGAAAAACACTGCGTTGGATGCAAATAATCCCAATATCATCTGGATTCCTGACACCAACAATATCAATGAAGACCCGTGCTTCGTAACCGGTCCTCTCGGTGACTATTATCTCAGTCATATTGGCGCCGGACAAGCCGGGGACAGCCTGTGTATAGACGCCGGTAGTGCCCTTGCAATCGACCTTGACATGATAAAGTACACCACCCGCACCGATGAATTACCCGATTCAAGAATGGTTGATATGGGATATCACTACCCGCTTCGGATGGAAAAATGCAGGTTCTGTGACCTGGTTCGTGACGGTTTCATCAACTTTGAGGACTTCGCGATATTTGCTTCCAACTGGCTTGAGGTAGGTTGTTTCGACCATATTGGCCCCTGCGAGGGTGCTGACTTTACACTTGATACTTATGTTGACATCAATGACCTGGCCTTCTTCGTTGAATGCTGGCTCAGAGAAGATGTCTATGCTCCGATGCCTAATCCGAGTGAGTGGCGGATTAGACCTGATGTATTGTCTACGACCTATCCGTTCTCGATTAGTATGACCGTCAAGGCCTCCTATGACGAATGGAGCTGGCCGGTCCAGTACTACTTCAACTGCGTCTACGGACCCGGTCACGACAGCGGCTGGGTGGACAGAAACAGCACAACGTATGTAGACACCGGCCTCGATCTCGATCTCTACGGCTACAGGGTAAAGGCACGCGACATGCGTGATTATGGTAACTTCTTGTTTAGCATCGGATTAGAGTTCGGGACTACTTTGGACAATGGCATCATCTCGCAGGAGTTGCGTCAGGAATTTGAAAACAGGGGATTCCCGCTGTCATTGGTTGCTGCGATTTCAGTTGAAGATGCAGGAAGCGTATGGTGGATAACCGACCAATGGAAGCAGTACAAGATTATGGAGGAAAAGGGCAGGCTAAACGTTTATTATTGGTATCCGAACGAAACCGAATGGTCGGTCGTCGCCTATACCGGCACGGGAGACATAATCCCGCCGGCACCGGTGCCGTATATAATACTCATAGCACCCGTTTCGGCGAATTCAATCACAATGACGGCCACAGAAGCCTACGATGAAAGCGGCGTACAGTATTACTTCGAGGCCTTAACGGTTGGCGGCCACGACAGCGGCTGGCTGGACGAGCCCAATTATGTAGATGTCAATCTTGTTCCCGATACTACCTACTGCTACAGGGTCAAGGCCAGAGACAACTCAATCAATCAAAATGAAACCATCTGGTCACCCCAGTCCTGCACGGCCACACTTCCGCCGCCGGATACACTACCTCCGCTGCCTGACCCGATGCAATGGGACCCGGTTCTGGATGCGAATGGCTATGATGGCCGCCCGCTTGAAGTCTTTCTTGATCCGTTTGGCTTGAACGATTACGGGGCCACGATGAGAGCAATAGATGCTGATGACGTAGCGCCGGCTGGTGTCGCCCCGGCCGAGGTTGAGTATTACTTCCAATGCCAGGATGACAGCGCATTCGACAGCGGCTGGAGGACCGTAGGTGCTTATCCAAATGAAGATGACCGTCGAACATATACGGTACGATTAGGTGGCAGCGGACTTGCCTACAGATTCAGGGTAAAGGCACGTGATACATCCGCCAACCTGAACGAGACCGACTGGTCAGATTGGTACCCGGCAGTTTATCGAGATCCTCCATAATAGGTAAACAGGCAATGAGGTAGACAAAAAGTAACCTCATTAAAAAACAAAGGGCCGGATTTGGAAATTGCTTCCAAACCCGGCCTTTTTTAGTCTTTGTTAAGCAAGTGGCTTAACCGCATTTTTCCTTGAGTGCCTGGTAGCCGTAGTGTGCGAGCAGGTGGTCAAGTATAACCATCGAAGTGTAGTTCTCGGCAACCGGCCATATACGGCCGACAATCGTGGCATCACGCCTGGTGATGGCCGCCAGTTCCTTGTTCTCAAGCGTATACTTGTCGATGGTCTTCTGTGGCTTGTCAATTGTAGGCGTTGGTTTTACGGTAAGTCTGACGATAATGGGCTGGCCGGTGGAAAGGCCGCCGGTAATTCCGCCGGCGTTATTTGACTCGAATATGACTTTGCCTCCCTCGGCACGCATCTGGTCATTATTCTCGAATCCTGTCATGTTGCGTGCGCCAAATCCCGCTCCGACCTCTACGCCTTTGACTGCGCCGATGCCGAGCATTTTTCCCAATTCGGCGTCCAGTTTATAGAAGACCGGTTCGCCGAGACCTGTCGGTACACCCGTTACCACTACTTCGACCACGCCACCGGCTGAGTCGCCTGTCGCGGCGATTTTATTACAGGCTTCAACCATCGCATTGGCGACGTCAATATCAGGACAGTTAAGAACTGGATGTACGTTATACTTTTCCCGGACCTCTTCCGGCTCGATTTTAGGTGCCTTCTCACGTATGGATTCTATCTCCTGTTCGATCTCTGCCAGTATTTTTGTTTTTTCCAGAAATCGCATCTCCATCGTTATGCGGTTCTTGGCATAAATCTCCTGATAAAATGGGTCAAGGTCACGTCGCATTTGTTTGTAGCTGTCGGTATACTGCAAAGCCGCATCATGGGCAATATCCGGGCAGCGAACCCCGGCAGTCTCTTTCACATAAGAGAATATGTCGATGCCGCATGTTTTTAGTATCTTTTTTGCTACATATCCGGCAGCCACGATGGTAGAGGTGTATCTTCCGCTGAATATGCCCGCCCCGATTGCATCATCATCGGGACCGTATTTTATAAAGGAGGCATAAGAAGCATGGCCCGGGCGGGGCGTGCGGTTCGTGTCCTGGTATTGCTTGATGTGAATGAAGTGGCGGTCAAGATTGGGAATCAGAATCGACAGTGGCGTTCCGTTGGTGTGATTTTTGTTACCGGCACCTTCAATTGTATCTGCCGCATTGAGGCCGCTGTAGATAATCGGCAGGTCCGGCTCTTTACGTGGACTGGACAATTCATCTGCTCCGGGTTTTCTAAGCAGTAAATCACCGTAAATTTCCTCTTCCGAAAGCAACATACCCGGAGGATGACCCTGTACCACGGCGGTTAAGCCCTCCTGGTATGAGCCGCCGGCCACGGTTACCTGAAAAAAACGTCCAATGTGACAACCTATCATTTTTGATACTCCTCGAAATTGTGTTTTCTAATTAGTTCATTTCCATATTTGCGCCGATACTTTTCATCAATTCGATATAATCAGGAAAAGTAACATTTACAGCTTCTGCTGTGTCTATAGTGCATTCACCCTCTAAATTCAAGCCGGCCAACGACAGCCCCATCACAAGTCGGTGGTCACTTTTGCCGTTAAGCACAGCAGCTTTAGGTCTGCAACCCTCTATTATAAGCCCGTCGGGCAGTTCTTCAACAACTACCGCCATTTTTTTCAACTCTTCGGCCATGCACTTGATTCGGTCTGTCTCCTTACTTCGTGCCTGCGCGACGTTTACGAGGCGGGTTTGGCCCTCAGCGAACGCCGCGGTAACAGCCATGGCCGGCAGGGCATCGGGGGTTTTGTTCATATCTATCTCGATACCTTTGAGCGGAGCGGCTTGAATTGTGGCTGAATTGGCTTCGATGCTGATATTGGCGCCCATCTCCTTTAGATAATCGCCCACGGCTTTGTCCGGCTGACTGTCCGAAAAATCCAGTCCGAGCAATGTTACTTCATCTGCCACAATAGCGGCCGCACAAAGGAAGAACGTAGCACTGGAAAAATCGGCGGGAACTGTTACGTCAAAGGCCTTGTAGCTTTGACCGCCTTTGATTTTGAATTTGCGCAGCTGCTGATTTTCATATCTGACACCCTGTCTATCAAGCCAATCGAGCGTCATTTGCACGTAACCCGGCTCATTAAGCACAGTAACGTCTATCTCGCTATCCTCGGCCGCCAGAGGTGTACACAATAGCAGGCTGGACAGGTATTGGCTTGTATGGCAGGCAGTAGTCGTTTTCCCACCTGTTAGTTTCCCTGTTACATCAACGGGTGCTTTGTCGTTGTTTTTGAGGGATTTGCATTTTGCCCCCAGGTTACTGAGGGCCTCCATCAGGGGCCCGATAGGACGGCTCTGAATTTGTTCATCACCAGTGAAACTTATCACCCGGCCGGCTTCAACCAAAGCAGCTGAACCCATCGCGATACGCAGCGTCGTCCCCGAATTACCCACGTCAATGGTTTCTGACGGAGCGGAAATTTTACCCCCCGTGCCGGTTACCCTCCAGACTTTAGGATCGGATGTATCGATTTTGGCTCCTAATGCTCCGTAGCACTGGATCGCAGCTCGTGTATCACTTGACTCCAGCGGATTGCGAATAGTGCTTTCGCCTTCGGCCAACGAAGCAATTGCAACGGCCCGGATGGTGTGAGACTTGGACGCCGGAATAGTAACCGTTCCTTTTAATCGAGATTTTCTGACAATCAGCTTCATAGCTACTTTCAAATTTCGTATCGTGGATTGCACTTTTACCAGAAATAATAAGGAATTGAAAGAAGTTTCTGATTTCAACTACGGATTTGACAGATTTAAGGAATGAATTTCAGAAACATATACACTCTGATTCAAAGGATTTAGCTATTCAAAACCGGCCAGCCAGTTTTTGAGAAAATCCCGCAAATCATCGGATGCCACTTTCCCATCGCCGGTAAGATCCGCGGCACCGCACGTGCCGCAGCCGATATCCTGCCAGCGTTTGGCAAACATGGCATAATCTACCATGTCGACATCGTGGTCAAAGTCGAGGTGGCCAATAGCAATCGGCTTGATGAGGGCAATGCCGATCGCATCCTCCCCTCGCCCACAATAGAACAAATACAACGTATCATCCTTGTCCCTGAAAATGTACGGGTCGCGCAACTCGTTGACGTTCTCCGGGGCGGCACTGCCTTGCGAGTTGGTCGGCGGGATGTCGCCGCCTTCCCAGTCAAGCTCAGCCTGAAGGATTTCACGAGGCGGGAAGGTCGAGTCCCAAAGCTCGTAATCACCCACGCTCAGGTCGATTGTGGACATCATGATTCGCTCCGGACAGTCATGGATACGGGTGTAGAGCATCTGCACCGTGTCTCCAACCCGACGCGCAGTGAAATGGCGTATCCGCCAGGGATCGTCAGGAATCCCCGCAAAGTTAGCGTCATCAATGTCATTCTGGAATGGGCTGTCGGAGCGTTTGACCCACAGATCGTCTTTGAAGTCAAAACCGGTTGGTGGTGTCCATGGATCGTTCGGATCCGGTGCCTTAAACAAATAGCCGCTATTGGAGGTGGCGTAGAGATTGCCCTGGTACTCAAACACGCGGAAGTAGAACCGGCCGAGAACCACTGGCTCAATACCGTCGTTGAATTCCAGACCGTCGCTTGATGTAGCCACGAGGCTTTTTTGGCCAAGGCCGGTTCCATTGACCGTGACACTTCCGGCATGGAAGTACATCACTATCCGCTGGTTATCATCTTCCACGAACACATCTGGTGAAGCAACATGATTGGAGATGGTGATACTATTGCCAAGGTCGATCTTGTCATCGCTGCCTAAGTCGAGCACGCCGCGGTCTCCCGAGCCTACGCCGGAACCAACCTTGTATAAGTGCCAGGGGCCCTCTATTTCCACAGCCCAAGCCAGGCGAATGTAGTTGCCACCGTGGTGGGCGAAGTACATATAGTATGTGGCATTTGGATCAGCCCGGTTTTCAGGTGCGATCCAGTCCGGAACGCGGATTACTGAGGGGCCGTTGATGTTATAGCTTTCATACTCAGTTGCACCCAGGGCGTCGAACATGGCCTCGGTAATAATCGGCTCACCACTATTAAGCCGGGTTATGATAAAGGTTTCATCCTCTCCTGCATCTGCTTTTGTTGTATTCGTGCAGGAAATCAGGAGAATGATTACTACCAGCCACGTGTTTAGCTTTATTTTCTTGCCCATGTTCGTCCCTTAATATGATATGCCGCATGGGCCATTTGTTTTGGCTGTTATTACCAGCAGTCCACGTTAGGAGCACCCGGAGTCGCTTCGTCCCCATTAGGTATCTCAGGACTGGTCGCGGGGCTGTTGCACCAGTTGTTGGGGTTGTTGTTGTCCAGGAAGAAGGCATTGGGGTCAAGGTTTAAAGAGCCGGATGTGGCCCGGGGCCAGCCGGTGTTCTCATCGTACCAGACTTCATCTATTACAAGGCCGTCAAAGTCCAGAATCAGCTCATCAGCGGTGTTCCCAAGGGTAAAATGACCGTACTCATAGTCGCAAACAACGCCACCGTTGAAATTTGCCGACAGAGTATGGCAAAAAACCGCAAATCCTCCGGGTTCGACGATAACATCGTCGTTGACAACGGCGATATCCTGCTCACTAGTCGGCTGGTCTCTAAGCAGCCATGTTCGCATATTGATGGGAATATCCGTAGAATTGAACACTTCGAACCATTCGAACCTTTCGTCAGGCACCTCAGAGGAATCATATAATATTTCAGTGATAATGATGTCCCCCGGCATAATCAGGCCTTCATCGGCCTTGCCGTCAGGGTCGCAGTTATTGTCTTTTCCATCTCGAATCTCAGGGGCGCCTGGGAAAACGTTGGGGTCCCGGTCATCACAGTCAACGTCGGATGGATAACCGTCGTAGTCGGCATCATACAGGTGGTCGAGATCCGCCCCGCCGCAGAAGTTGTTCGAGGCATTGCAATCCGTCTCAAGCCAGTATTGGGCTAATATTGCAAAGTCGTGGAAATCGACTATCCTGATAGGACCGTTAGCGTTTTCAATGCCATTGCTCCTTGTATCTAATCCATCTTGGCCGGCATTTGTGCCTGAGATTAGTGTAATCATTACCAGCAAAATAATCGAATACATGCTAAATTTTTCGATAAGTAAATCGATACCCGTCTGTTTCATCGTGAAATCCCCAAATAGCAAGCCCTGACAAATCTGTATAGATATTTTCCTTACTGTATCGGTACGCCTGCGCCTGGTCTGAACTATTGGATAGTATATACTGTTACTGTTGCTATATCAAACATATTATGGGACATATTGTGTTTTTCAGACTTTTTTTGGAGGCCGTAAAGATGTGAAAATGTGCCAATGAATATAAGACAGACAATTTCAGACTACTTTGTATACCAGGTGGCTTTGCGGTTTACATTGTTGATAAAGATTTGCACATCATTGGTGTCAAAAACGCCGTTACTGTCGATATCGCCGTACAGATAACTATCCGGGGATGTAATGCTATTGACCCAATTGTCGAGAACAACGGTAAAATCTGATTCGTTTACGATACCGTCCGTATTCAGGTCATACCAAAGGATGTTGTCGTTGTTTGGTGCATCGCTGACGTTCCACGCCAGGCCGTAGCGCTGCGTACCTGATATTTGATTTTCTGTGTCGACATTGCTGTATGAAAGAACAATTTCATAATCAGTATAATTGGCGTCCACCCGGCAGTAAATATGTTCTACGTTGTCAATCTCACTATCGCTGTAATCCAGCAGATGGTCGTTGCCGTTGTTTTCCGGGTCAACCGCCCAGAGCTCGAGCCTTAGATTGCTGTCTTTCTCGGGCATGGGCTCAAAAGGATAAACACTGTTGTAATGCTTGTTCCAGGTGGCCGTGATATTAATGAATTGCTCTGTGGAATCTGTTATCGTAATTCTGTAGATATTTTGCAGGCTTGAGTTTTCACCCAGTTCATTCAGGTCCCAGCCTGTTGTTGAAACATCACCGGGTTTGTTTCGCCCGGCAACGAGATGCTTATAGGCACCAACGGCGTTTAACATGCCTGCACCTTGAACATAGTCGAGAGGCACATGGTTGTCGTCATCTTTTGCCAGCCGGCCTTTATGCCAGTAGGGCAGTTTGGTCGCCGAATTCATCAGGATGGCTTTCATTACGCAGTTTCCGCCTTCCGGTGAAATCGCTGCGATCAAGGCAGGATCTTGTTTGGCTTTCTGAACAAGCAGCCCGATTGTTCCGGCAACTATCGGCGTGGAGAAACTCGACCAGTCACCGGTTGGTTCATAGCCGTTGGGTTCGTTGACATTAGCGGCCAGGCAGTTGCCCGGTGCGACTATATCCGGCTTGCATCGACCGTCGATTGTGGGGCCAAGACTCGAATGGTCCGGGTAGGCCAAAGAGAAATGTGAAAGACTTGTTGCAAGGTCTTCGCTGTTAACAGAATCAACCACTCCAACCCCGATGACGTTTGCCGCTGCTGCAGGGTAAAGCAGAGGGTCATTGGCATTTAATCCGTTGCCTATACCGGCGACGACAATAAGGCCGTGGTGCTCTACCAATGATTCAATACCCCTTGTCCACCAGTATTCAAAGGGACTGCCGATACTGGCCGATACGATGTCTGCATCAGGGGGCGAGTGGTGGAATACATTATTGATTAAAAAATGCCAGAATTCATAGATGTCGACACGGGCCTGTGGGGTAGCACCTTGGTAATGGAATTTTCCCAATTCTGGATTGGATGCGTCAGGGTCATAACCGAACAGTATGGAACAAATGGCTGTTGAGTGGGGTGAAATTGCCGGTCGTGGTTTATCCTGGTTGTGAAAACCAAAATCCATGCCTTTGAAACAGTTATGCCAAATGTTCGGACGATAATCGTTTTGGGGTTCACCGTCGATATAGGTTATGCTTCGGCTAATAAGGGCAAATTTTACGCCTAAGCCGGTCAAATTCGGTTCTATTTCTTTTAATGCGTGAATACCGGTGTGATTTAGTGCTTTCGGCTGGAGAGTTGTTTCTGCTTCCGTGAAGGCACGTACGGGTAATGTCATTGATGCCAAGCTTGTCATCAGGCCCAAAAAGAACAATATTTTAGGACTTTGCACCATATCCCCCACTCCGGAGGTAACGACAATACACGCAAGAGTGTTACTCCCGCTGCCGGCCTCCTTAGCTTCGAAATTCTTGCACTTAAATCCTTAATGGTATGATACCATAAACAGGTTTGTCTTTCAAGTATATTGTTGCCCTATTTTACGCAATTTTGGTGTTTTTTAGTGTTGAAAAGGCGGTTTTTAAAAACTTAATTTAGAAACATTGCTTAATCTGGACTTAGTTGCTATACTCGTGCAAATTTTGGTGTTCATCTTTGCTAAAGGTTTGCCGTAAATATGAAAGTTATTTTGAATTCTGAACAAATAGAGCGGACTCTCAAGGATCTCGCAGGCCGTATTATTGCTGACATTCCAAACGAATTGGATATTGTTGCTATTGGTGTTCGCAGCAGGGGGGAAATTCTTGCCCAAAGATTATCGGGCCAGTTATCCCGGCAGTTCCGGAAAAAAGTGCCTTATGGTACCTTGGATATCACGCTTTACCGCGACGATTTGAATTCCCCGCAGGGTAACGCCCAGCCGAAGGTTCGGACCACGGAAATCGGCTTTGATATAGATGATAAAATTATAATTTTGGTTGATGATGTTTTATACACAGGCCGCTCAGCGCGGGCGGCGATGGACGCCCTTATAGATTTGGGAAGGCCGAAGGCCATAAAGTTAGCGGTATTGGTCGACAGGATCGGCAGGGAATTCCCCATACAGGCTGATTACGCCGGCTACAAAACTGATGCTGAACCCGGCAAATTAGTGCAGGTTTTGCTCCTGGAATCGGATGGAAAAGAAGAGGTTGTTATTGAGTAAGTATTAACGCTTACACTCGTTTAAGCATTGACGCATATACGAGATTATGGCAATAAAAAGAAAAAGCAAACAGTTCAAGTGGAACCGAAAGCATTTACTGGGCTTAAGGGAACTCAGCTCTGAAGAAATAACCTATATTCTTGACACGGCAAAAGGTTTCGAGCAGATAAGCACCCGGTCGGTAAAAAAAGCACCTCCTTTACGCGGCAAGGTTGTAGTGAATATGTTTTTTGAAGACAGTACGCGAACGCGGAACAGCTTTGCTTTGGCCGCAAACCGTTTAAGCGCCGATATCATAGAATTCACCAAGAAAGCAAGTTCCGTCAGCAAGGGCGAAACGCTTTTGGATACAGCGAGAAACCTGGAAGCAATGGGGATTGATATTGTCGTTATTAGGCACAGTGCCGGTGGCGCGCCAAAATTATTGAGCAGGAATATAAATGCTTGTGTTGTAAACGCAGGCGACGGTTTCTGTGAACATCCGACGCAGGGCCTGTTGGATGTTTATACCATTCGAAAAATCAAAGGAACTCTTGAGGGCTTGAAAATAGCAATTGTCGGTGATATAGCGCACTCGCGCGTTGCCCGAAGTGATATGTGGGCTATGACAAAACTCGGTGCAGAGGTTATATTCGTTGGCCCGCCGACACTTATGCCGGGCAGGGCAAGCGAGCTGCCGGTCGGCGTAAGCTATTCCCTTGACGAAGTTATTGAAAAAGTTGATGTGATAAATATGCTTCGGATCCAATTCGAACGGCTCGGTGGAAATCCGTTTCCATCGGTGAGGGAATATTCGCACTATTTCGGGCTGACTGTAGAGCGCATGAAAAAAGCAAAGCCCGACATCCTGGTTATGCACCCAGGGCCGATTAACAGAGGACTGGAGATGGAAAGCGAGGTCGCCGACGGGCGAAACAGTGTTATACTCGATCAGGTAACAAATGGTCTGGCTGTGAGAATGGCCGTATTATTTCTGGTTAATCAGGGAGCGGCAATTACGAATCGATAATTTGGTAAATTCACTGTGAACACTGAACTCCTTATAAAGAATGGACGGGTGATAGACCCTGCAAATGGCATCGATAAAGAATGTGATGTGCTTATCGTCGATGACAGAATTGCAGATGTCGGTAAAGTTGAAAAACCGGCGCAGAAGGTTATCGACGCCACCGGTAAAATAGTAACCCCCGGTTTAATTGATATCCACGTTCACTTTCGTGAGCCCGGTGATGAAGAGGAAGAGACTATTGCAAGCGGCTCAGCGGCGGCGGTGGCGGCGGGATTTACTTCGGTTGTATGTATGCCCAATACTAATCCGCCTATAGAAAATGAAACCGATGTCGAATACGTTCATAGAAAGGCAAGGCAGGCAAGAAAAACACATGTTTATACAATGGGGGCCATCACAAAAGGCAGAGAGGGTGTTGAGCTTGCGGAAATGGGATTTATGGCCGAAGCCGGAGCTGTCGGTTTTACTGATGATGGCAGCGGTGTCCAGGACCCGGCTGTTATGCTAAGGGCCCTTAAATACGCTGATATGTTTGATGTGGTTATAGCTCAGCATTGCCAGGATAATGCTTTCGCCGCTAATGGTGTGATGAATTCCGGTTACTTTTCAACCATATTGGGGCTGCCGGGGATTGATCCGCTGGCGGAAGAGGCGATGTTATGGCGGGATATTCAGCTTGTCAAGAAGACCAACGTTCGGTATCACGCCCAGCATATATCAACGGCAGGCTCGGTCGAGCTGATAAGGGCCACTAAAAAAGACTCCCTGCACATTACCTGCGAGGTCACGCCGCATCATTTGCTCATGACCGAGGAACGTTGCGCTGAATACGACACTAACTACAAGGTAAATCCACCTTTGCGCTCAGCCAAGGACGTGGATGCTCTAAAAGTAGCCATAGCCGAAGGTCTGATTGATGCTCTTGTCACGGACCACGCGCCACACCTGCAGACCGAAAAGGAGCTCGAATTTTTAGCTGCACCATTCGGTATAGCTTCTCTGGAATGTGCTTTGGCACTCTTTGTAAAGGCCTTAATAGAACCGGGC
>SMTZ1_10000700_pt1 | contig 32078 bp, 30 predicted proteins | sample DeeMarSWOR136_30_FD_25667 | JGI IMG/M metagenome (IMG submission 25667) | reverse complement strand
TGTTCGCGTGCAGCGTGTCGTTTAGCCATTCCACTGTGATGTCTTTCGTCGTCTCTGGTATCACTACGGTTACCTCCGTGCGATAATGAAAGAGTACCAGTCAGTACCACGCCTTATATCAACCCTACGCCCCCAGTATCTCCTTGTGCCTCAGCACCCTCTCCAGTGAGGGCCGCATCTTCAGCTTCCCTCTGCGACTATTTATAGACGAACCTACCACTCTCATATAGTAACTCATCGTCCACCCATATCGCACCACCGTTACGTAGGTCACATATAAGATCCCAATGGATAGCCGACTGGTTCTGACTACCGGTCCATGGAAAACCAGCTCCGAGCGCTAAGTGAACAGTTCCTTGCATTTTCTCGTCAAATAGTATATTCCCAGTGAAACGCTGGATACCCTCATTAGTGCCGATTGCGAACTCCCCTATATGCCGGGCACCTTCATCAGTATCAAGTGCCTTTAAAAGGGAGTCTTCATTCTTATCAGCTGTGGCTTTGACAACCTGCCCACGCTTGAACTCAAGTGCCACGCCACCAACCTCACGGCCCATGTAATTGCTAGGATAGGAGAACTCAATGTGACCCTCGACGCTATCCTCAACTGGACCAGTACCCGTCTCACCACCGGGCATATTCCAATGACCGTCTTCATTATCGAAGACCCGCCCGACAATACTGAAACGCAGGTCAGTACCCGGTCCAACTATACGGACTTTCTCCTTGTCCCTAAGCCATTCGACTATTTCTTGTTGCCAAGTGGAGAAGCGTCGCCAGTATCCAATCGGGTCTTCCATATCTGGTAAACAGGCACCGTAGACAAAATCCTCATACTCGGTGAGACTCATCTCAGCCTCCTGGGCACGAGCGTTAGTCGGGAACGCAGCCACTGTCCAGCGTACCTCCCCAGCTGCTGAGCGGCGCATGAAGGTCTGCATCGTTTCCATACGTGCTTGGTTGCATAATAGTATCTTGGCTGGGTCGATACCAGAGAGTGTCTTTGTATTCTCCTCGGCAATAATCGCAATACGAACGTCGTATGTCTCCATAATCAACTTAAACGGTTCGGGTACATGTTGTAACTGCTCAACAGATGCACTACGGAAGAACACTTCGTCAAATCCGGGAAGATCAACCATCATAGTAGGGTGTCCCCCTGCTCGGAGAACATGCTTATATATTGCCTTGAGTAGTGGTTCAGCAATGGCCTCGCCAGTGATCACAACCTTGTCACCAGGTCGCACCGCTGTCGAGTAATCAACCAGCAGGTCAGCCAGTTTCTCAATACGTATATCTGTCATCTGATGCCCCTGTGCTGGCTTGGTGCCCACAGTCTAGAGGCGAATGGAAGTGATGTCAAGCCGCCGCGGCCCGACGGTTGGCCGGCGCTTCGCCACACCGGCTGGCCGGCCTGATGCGCATATGCACATATGATATATATTTATATATATGGCCTTCGAATACGAACCTGGCGGCAAGTTGAATTCAAAAGCGCGTTTTGTTGCCAGGCTGTTGCCAGCTTGTTGCCAGGCCCATGAGCTTCCGCCCGCACCACTTCCCGTCTAACGGGGCGGCCACCAACAAGCCAATAGCCCGGCGCCCTCATACCCCCTGCCTTACCGCCCTTGCCAGAAGCACCACGTCGCGAAACTACAGCACGTCAACTGGATACCCTAATTACGCCCTATAATCTCTCTGTATTGTATCCATAGTCAGTTTGAGCAGCTCTTCATCATTCATGCTCTCGATCGCGGAACGGTTGACGGGCTCGTGTATCACGACCTCCAGGTCTGAATCAGGATCCAAGTATGCCCTTTTAAGAGGTTTTAGGTGGTAGAAACCCCTAAGTGTAACTGGCAACAAGTCCATGGAACTATGTCTGAGAATATAGATAAACCCACGCCTAAACTTGCGAATCTGCCCATCGGGAGACCGTCCTCCCTCGGGAAGGATGACTATGCTTCTATTCTCGTTATAACTCAATGTATCGTCTATCGCTCGTTTGGTTTTTCCGAATCTTTTTCTCTGAACAAACGTTGCCCCTATCGATTTGAGGAGAAAACCCACTATGGGAACCTTAGAAAGAAAAGAATGTACGAGAATAGAGGCGTCGGGAAACACATTCATTAGTGCAAAACCCGCGTACGATCCAGGATAGTTGGATACAATGACGTAACTTTTTGTTGGTTCGAGGTTCTCCAATCCGACGACATTCAGCCGTTGACCAATGATTCTGAATAACGCATCCGTAACAGTCTTCTTAACACGATACCCATTCCTAGTATCGAAGATAATTAAAGGAGTTCCAATGGGGAATAAGAAGAGAAACACAATTAGATGGGTTACTAGATACATTGATGTCGTGTAAACTACAATTCGTGCAAGTCTTTTCATCTCTCGTAATATACCTGAGACTTTGGGCTAGGTACAAGCTCCCACTCCAACACGGAGCGCCACGACGTGAAACGGGGCTTGCCTTCAGTAAAAAGAGTGCCTGGACTAAGACCCCTCAGATAAGACGTGCCTACCGAATTCGACGGAGCCACCAGGCGAGAATCCGGGGCTTTCGGCAAAACAATACCTGTTAAGTGCCCTAAAAGGTAACCGATTGACAAATAATCCAATGAAGTCTAGACTCGAATTCGTATTGCATCCACCAATGTAAGGAGTCACGATTACGATGAAGGAATACATATGTGTTCAGGTGAATCACCATAAAAATGTTGCCGAGGCCGCACAGAAATATATCATGGAAGGTTGGCGCCTCCACACCTATCAGGCCACGGGGCAGGGAGCATTGATAACGCACTATTTACTATTTGAAAGAGGGTAGTCTACGGGTATCAACTGGAACCTTATAAAGACGCGTGATAACAACTGCAATCATACCGCCCCGCACGGCCTCACCAGGAGTGCTACGTCGCGAAACGGGGCTTGCCGGTGGGGAAAAGAGTGTCAGAGGTAAGGCCCACCAGATAAATCACACCCGCCGAATTCGACGGAGCCACCAGACGAGAATCCGGGGCCTTCAGCGGGAAAACGCCTATTCGCTCCCAAACAATCCCGTATCCAGTCCGCAGAAAAGTCGCCCCGCGCGACAGCAGGGGCCCCACAGGGGGGATAATCCTGCGGTCTGGCAGGGATGAATTCAACCTAAGGGAGCGTAAACAGTAGACACCATGGTATAATGCTGGTCGTGAAGAACAAGTTCACGCTACCAGTCATCATCTTAGCCATATATGCATTCTATACCGTAATTTACACGATCCAACTGAATGAGATTGTAGGTGCTTTTCTAGAAGTAATACCCGGGGTACTCGGGATATCTGTTCTGCTGGCTGGCGGGTTCACAGTCCGAGAATTGTATTTACATAGAGCCCCAATTTCACTAAAGGGAGCACTTCTGTTATCTGCTTTCTTTTTAGTTCTACTTCCCATATTACTTACAGGTGAATGGGTCGGATTCGATCCAATGCAGATGTTACTCTTAGCACCATTGGGCGGAATTACGCAGGAACTGTTTTTTCGGAACTCTTTGTTGCCTTTCTGTATGCGCATTCTAAAAGGGAGGCGGTTCGCTGCACTAATAATACACGCTCTCCTCTTTTCCATTTGGCATATGCCACTGGTTTTCTCCGAAGCTCCTCTCGCTGGGGCCGTCGGTGTTACAGTAGTCACATTTATCGGAGGACTCATATGGGGAGGGCAGGTACAGCTTGACAGAACTGTTTATTGGGCTATGGGCCAGCACATTCTATACTTGATGCTTATGTCCATGTTTACCTGGGGCTAGCCAGGTGTCAACTTTCCGTTTAACGGATCAACAGTTCGGTATTACAGCTTTACTAACATCAAAAAATGCGCAAAACCCTCGAAGGCAGCGGAGCCACCAGACGAGAATCCGGGGCTTTTCTGCCGTAAATCCCTATTCAGCCCCAAACAAACACATATCCGATTCGTAGAAAAGTCGCCCCACGCGCCCAAAGGGGCCCCACAGGGGGGATAATTTCGGGGTAAATGGGCGGCGAATTCATATGTGGCCGTTAACCAAGGAGTTATTGGCCGGACGCGGCCAATTTCCCAGAGCATTTGCACTGGTGGGGCAAGGGGAGGGGGAGTTAAGCCCCCAGTATCTCCTTATGCATCAGTGCCCTATCCAGCGAGGGCTGCATCTTTACCCTTCAATTTTCCTGACATTGTGTCCTCAATTGCTCATAGAAACTGACTGGAAATGGCGATGATCATAGCTGATGCTCCATGATCAAAGTGTTAATCTCGGCAAGAACTACATCGGGTTTTTCCCGGATAGCAAAATGTCCAGCGCCTTCGATGAAGACGAGTTGTGAATTCTGAAGACGATTATTCAGGTCACGAGCGTTATCAGAGTGTCCGATACGATCCTCGGTGCCGTATAACAGTAGCACTGGCACTGAGTCCGGAGTAGTTCCCCAGTAAGTTTCGGTTGGCGTGGTCGCGATAGCTCGTACACGGTATTCTCCAGCCTCGCGTTGTGGTCTCTGTGCGAAGATCTCATTAAGTAATCGACGAGCTGCCTCAGGTTGCTCATCACGGAACTTTGGTCCACAAAAACCGGCAAGGAAGGCTTCCTCTCGTGGTAGATCCGGTGGCAGGTCATCGATATGAGGTGGATAGAAACCACCCGTTCCGCAGATTATGAGCATTGACGTTCTGTCAATATGGTCGCGGCTGAATATTTGGGCAACACGACCGCCGAAAGCGTGGCCAACGAGTACCACCTTCCAGATTTTAAGATGGTCAATTAAAGCCAAGGCATCAGTGGCCAAGGTTTCAAGTGTGTAGTTCTCACGGGGTAGATCTGTCTTTCCGCAACCTCTGGCATCGAACCGGACTACTCGCCCTAGTCGTGATAAGTGGTCGGCTAATTCACCCCAGGTTTCTGTTGTACAACCGGCACCGTTAAAAAGTAAAAATACTGGCGGACCCTCACCATGGCTGCAGTAGTAGGTACTCAGGTTCCCCAGTGTAATATGTGGCACAAATGACCCCATGCTGGCTCGGTGCTCACACTCTAGAGATAAATCGGGGCGATGTCAAGACGCGAAAGCACAGAATGAACAAACATCGGGATGTTTGTCCAGCCAGGAGTACTCGTGGGTGATACCGTTTGCCTTTTATACAAGACGGTGCACTTAAAAAGGAGAGAAAGATAAACGGTGAACGCGGAAAGCCAAAGGGGGATATGTGTTACCGTTAAGGGGCAGAGGTTGCTTCATCGGGTAACTCAATTGAAATAATTTCATTATGGTCAAACGTAGACATATGGCTTGTTATGCTGTATTGAGCACCCGACTCTCCTGCGTCAATCCTTATATCTGCTTTAGTAAGGAAAAAAGAATCTTTCGCAACCCATAGTTTGAGAGATGCGCTTTCTACCATGTTTGCTGTCGGCGGTGTTCCCATGAAAAGCCTCATTAACTGCAGTTCTAATGCGTCCAATAAATCCCCAGAATTCACTTCGACTTGGAGTGCGTAACAGTTGATACCGTTTGTTCTTTCACTCCCTAAGAGTTCTACCTCTCTGTTTTCAAGAAGTGACAGTAATTTGGGAATTATGATTTGAATATTGTAGCTGTAAACACGTCCAACTAGTGCATTAACATCCCAGAAATCATCAGGAGCGTCTTCCATTTCCCATGGAGATTCTTGAGCTTGCCCGACTATTTTGGTGTAGAGAATATTATCGACTAAGTAGATTTCTAAGTCATTCTCCGTTTGCATGGTTCCATATTGTGTACTGGTCATGTCTGCATTGAAACTCATATTCATTGCCATTGCTTTATTGTCTTCATCAGCAATACAACTATAGTCAATCGATACAATCCCTTCTAACTGGCTGGAGTCAACTTCGGCAGTTGACTGCACTTCAAGTCGGTAATAGTTTAATTCGGAACTGGCAGCCAACACGTTGGTAATCACCTCCTCCACAGACAATTCTTCACCAATAGATTCACTCCCACCACAACAAGTAGAAGTGGTAATCATGATGAACATAATCCCTAAGAGTATTACTTTACCTATCCTGTTATTCAACACCCACTCCCTCTAGCAACTGCAGGTGGAGTGCACAAACAATACCACCGCAAGCGTGAGAAGTCAAAGGGCGAAGAAAGGAACTACGAAACGAACATCGGGATGTTTGTCCAGCCATGCGTATAGGTATTTGATACCATTTACGTTTTCTGTTGCGGTGCCCCTCTAAAAAATAATGATTATTTGATTTGACCCCCATAGTATCTCCCTGAACCTCAGTGTATACAATAGAATGGAATACTAATCAAGGAGAGACAATGTGTCCGGTATGTACGCTACTTTCCGCGTCAGTTTCATTTTACGGGACTCAATAGGACAGGTTAGTACGCAGAGTCCACACCCGATACATACTTCTTTGTCAGTATATGGTACTGATTTTCAAGGGAGTAGTTAATATTCATATACTCTTAATAACAGATTGGCTACTACTTGCTCTTTTCTATTAACGTCTGCTCCATGTTCTCCATTGGTATATAATTTTTTGCCACAATCCTCTCACCGTCTTCTATGTAGGTTCTTTCTCCCCAACCGCTTAACGGTAAGCCAACTTTATCAGTCCATGTCCAAAAAACCTCAACCGTGTATTCTGGAAAGAAAACGGTTGGGTCAGGCACGTACAAACGTAATACGATGCGCCGTGTTTCATGCGGTTTAATAACCGCTGGAAGTGACGGCATACCTGGTACGCTGAGGATTGGCCCTTCGTAGATAACTTCGCCATTCGCATCTATTATGAAGATTCGCTCGATGGTTATTTCACTGACACAATCTGGATTTGTCAAATGAAAAACGGTGTCATCATGCCTCATAATACTTCCACCAGGGGGGATACCGTCATGGCATAGACCGTAACCGACAAGCTTCTGGCCAGTCATTGCACCGTGCAGGCTTACAGTAGTATATGGTACTGGGGGCACCAAGATATAGCTCTGCTCGAGAATGTACGGAACAACTCCCTTCATCAATAGGCGCTTCTCGTGTTCGTTAGCAACTGCGATAGCTTCATATACCTCGTTAATAACCGGGTCGTTAACCATGCTATAGTTATTTGGCATCCCCGGTAGTAGCCTGCTGAACTCAAAAGGTCTGGCAGGGTCTACAGTATGCATGTACATCCAATCGTATTCCTTGTTAGCGCCAATAGACATCCACTCAGCATATGTCTTGACCTCAAGTACTAAATTAACGTTAATATTAGCAAAGCAGTCCTTGATTACTAGTAGCAGGTCTACCTGGTCTGGATTGCATACTACCGGGGTAGTAAAACCATCTTCATATCCAGCTTGAAAAAGAAGATTCTGTGCCTCATCTAGGTCACACGTATATAGTTCAGCGACTGATTCGGGCAGCTCCGCAAGTGGGGTGTACATGTCAATGAATTCCGGCGTCGGCATTATTGGCCAGGCTAGTACCTCGGCATTTCCGCCATAATAGACTTCCTTTATCGCTTCGCGGTCTATAGCCATGGACAGCGCCTGTCGTACTTCCATTTTATACAACGGTGAATCCGGATTGTCTACTCTCATGAATAACGCCGGTGGGTATGGAGTAAAGACAATATCATCCTCGTCACTGGCTGCTGTATCGGTAATAAAAGCCGCTGTTAACAGAAACAGGCACAGTATCAAGGTAATAAGAATACTCAAATACTTTTTCATTTTAGCTCCCTCCACTCATTCTTCGAGATTATTGGTTAAACACTCGTTTACGTTATTTCATAGGCATCACCTCCCTGTTCGCAAGAAAGTTGAAACCGACCCCTTCAGGTCGGTTTCACTATTAGCTCTCCGCTACCCAAGTGGCCAAATACAGGTAGCGTTTCGAAGCCCCCCTAAGCATCCTGTCTATACTTATGCGCACAAGATGTTACATTATAGGAACAAATATGTCAACCTTACTTAAGTTAATTTTTCCCACATGGAGGAAATGAATAGGGAAACTCTTCTAGACAAACATCGGGATGTCAACATGGGCGCAAAATTCAAGATGCTTTCCCGAGTCACGCTCAGTTTGAAGGGCATCAACCGGGCTGTATTACGACTATACAAATAGCATAGTGTAGGCAACGACACTTCCCAATTTTAGCACCATGCTCGTTTTGATAACTCACTTAGTACTTTCATCCTTCCGGCCCTTACTCAGGCATTGGGGGCTCTACTACGATTACATGTATATAGTATGTCTTCGTTTCGATATCGGATGTCCCATCACCTACTACGAGTGATACCGTGTAGACCCCTGCCTCCACGTATGTGTGTGACGGATTCTGTTCAGTACTGTCCACGACACCATCATCGTCAAAGTCCCACTCCCAGTAACTGATATTACCCGTGGATTCATCCGAAAAGTCAACCGTGAGGGGTGCATCACCCTCTGTCGGACTGGCACTAAATTCAGCCTGCGGCGGCATCCATACGGTAATATATTCAAGCTTTGTCTCTGTGCTTGAACCCCCATCACCTACTACGAGTGATACCGTGTAGACTCCCGCTTCCATGTATGTGTGTGACGGATTCTGTTCAGTACTGTCCACGACACCATCATCGTCAAAGTCCCACTCCCAGTAACTGATATTGCCCGTAGACTCATCCGTAAAGTCAACCGTGAGGGGTGCATCACCCTGCCCTGGACTGGCACTGAATTCAGCTTGCAGTGGTATCAACACGGTAATATAATCTACCTTCGTCTCCGTAACCCAAGTGACATCGCTAACAGTAAGGGAGACAGTGTATACCCCCGCTTCCATGTATTTGTGTGACGGATTCTGTTCAGTACTGTCCACGATACCGTTACCGTCAAAGTCCCACTCCCAGTAGCTGATATTGCCCATGGATTCATCCGTAAAGCCAACCGTGAGGGGTGCATCACCTTGCCTTGGACTGGCACTGAACGCCGGCTCCATCGTATCATCATGCGTACTACTTACCGCAATAGGAATAGCGATTGCGGCAGCAATAATAGCGCCAATTACCAATGGATTTTTTAGCCAATTCATTATCATGTCTTTACCAGCTATCCTCTCTCATAGAATGCGCACTAGTGTTAAGCAGACAAGCAAATTATACTATTTTGTTACATTGAACAAACATCTCGATGTTTACGTGGGTGTAAAACCTACGGTTTTTACAATATAGTTACGTTCAAAATACAGTCCAAAAGTTGGCGTTAATTTGGCGTTAAACTAAAAAGAACTAGTCGCTACTAAAAGGTACAATAGCTTCAAAACGCAATTGTACCAATTAACACAATAGTTCTAATTCGAACGTAAAATGACCCGTTGGAATTTAAACTCGGAATTTGGAGACCGCTGCTCTACCAGACTGAACTACACTCAACCTGAATCTACAATATTGCTAATAATTTGCTAATAGACCGAATGAAACAGTATAGTACCAGTTGATATTCTACGTGTAAAACGGTTTTTAAGCAATTGATATAAAAGTTCTTATTTGAACTTAACATCACCGTTTGGTACCATTGACACCAGACTCATAACCCGAAGGTCGTTGGTTCGAATCCAACCCCCGCTACCAATTTCCATTTAGCTTTAAAACCGCTGATTTTCCACGATTTCCTATCCAACTTCGAGCTTGAGAGCGGTTCGAATCCTGTTTCCTGATCTGACTATATCATTCATTATTTTCGTCCATCCCTGATATCTATTGACTTCCCTCCACTTGTTTGTTATTATCGTAGTCTGAGAGAATTCCGATGAATAGCCATTAGATTATAGGTCGGGTGAACTCGTAGATTACTGCCTTTCCTTTTCATAGAAGGCATAAACCGGCTTGTCTAGTGGTTTTTAGTTTCTGGATAATTCCACTATCTACAACCTTCCGCTTACTTGTATGCTTTCTTTTCAACGCGTCTTTGCCCGGCTGTCAGATATTATTATTTCAGCTAACCGGAAAACTAATAAGACCGCTTGAAAGGAGCAATACAATGGATAAGATGGATAACAATAGCTGTTTGTCTGTTCTTTTTGAATTACCAATAAAACCACGCCTGTACGAGCCGGGAGAATCCCTTTTCTGGAATGATCCACATATATCAAAGGGTATGCTGGAAGCGCATCTAAACCCTGACAATGATGCTGCCAGCCGGAAGCATAAAACTATCGATCTGGAAGTCAATCATCTAATATCCTCCGGTATTTTAAAGCCTGGGGATAAAGTACTTGACCTCGGGTGCGGGCCGGGCTTGTATTCCAGTCGCCTCGCTGCTAAGGGTATGAAAGTAACCGGAATCGATATATCAAAAAACTCTATTGATTATGCCAGACACTATGCCTCAGAGAAAAAGCTCGATATTGACTACCGGTTGGTAAATTTTTTCGATATAGATTACTCCGGGATATTTGATGCAGTAATACAGGTCAATGGAGAGTTGAATACATTCTCCGATGATAAAAGAGACGAACTCCTCGCGAAGTTACGAAAGGCTTTGATACCGGGAGGTCATCTTATTTTCGACGTAACGACCAGAGTGGCAAGGACGAAATATGGACTTAAAAACGGTTGGTACGCCAGCAACTATGGTTTCTGGCGACCGGATAAGCACCTGGTATTGGAGCGGGGTTTCGATTATCCGGAAGATAGTGTTTGGCTGGATCAATATATTGTCTTGGATTCCGATGGAGTAAAGGTATACAATAACTGGTTTCATGATTATTCGCTGGAGACCATCAGCCCTGTTCTTGGAAAAGCCGGATTCACTGCCATGCAGATATGGAATGATTTGACCGGGACTCCGTATACAAAGGAAGGAGATTGGTTTGCGATCGTGGCAAAAAAAGCATGAAATGAGCATGGTTTCACTGACCATTTGGAGCAAAGCGCGTGCCGAGGTTTATGATAGCCTCTGGAGGAGAAATTTGTCATGAGCTGTACGTTGCAGATCGATGGCGTTTCATTTGAACTGCGGGAAAAGCATGATTTCAGATGGTTGCAGGACATGGGAAAGGTTTTTATTGTCTTCGACCGGCAGCATTCAGGTAACCTTTGCTTCGGGGTTGAGACTTCCTCCGGCAAGGTCTTCGTGAAGTATGCCGGGGCTAAAACGATCGAATACAAGGGCGAACCCCAAGGTGCCGTCTCTCGTCTGCGTCAGGCCGTGACCGTCTACCGTGAGCTGAGACATCCTGTATTGGCCAGACTTCTTCGCACGTCCGAGACTCCGGAGGGCTTCGCGGCTGTGTTCGAATGGTACGAAGGGGAATGCCTCATGCCGGAGACGGGCATTCCCCCTGCCGAACAAAAGGCAGATTGGAAATCGCCATATCGCCGGTTCAGGCAACTCCCCATTTACAAGAGGCTCGACGCCCTTCTCTCATTTCACGTCCACGTGGAAGCAAAAGGTTTCGTCGCCATCGATTTTCATGATGGGAACATCCTATATGATTTCGCCACCGGAGAAATAATAATCTGCGATATAGATTTTTATATGAAAAAACCATTCATCAACACCGTGGGAACGCTGTGGGGTTCCTCACGATTTATGTCGCCGGAGGAGTTCGAGATGGGTGCGTCCATCGATGAAAGAACGAATGTCTTCAACATGGGCGCAATAGCCTTTGGACTTTTGGGAGGTTAGAAGGATCGGGCCTTCTCGTTGTGGGAAGCGGGCCAACCTCTCTACGACGTAGCTATACGGGCTGTGGACCGGGACAAATCCAAACGCTACACGTCGGTCGCGGAATTTGCCTCCAAGTGGGCAAACGGACGGAACACCCAATCGTAACTCCGCTCAACGAAAAAACATATGTTGGGTAATACTTGCTTGTTTCATCGCTTTCGAAGAAATAATAGATCGCATGTATGATGTCACTTTCAAGCAATAAGTGTGATAATAGAAGTCGCTGAACTTCCGGTATAAGCTCGTTCCTCTCAAAGAAAAGTTCGGAAAACTTCCCGTTTGGGCTACCAACGAAATTTGAGAGGCGCAGACGTAGAGTTGTGCCTCTTTCTGTTTAGCCAAGACTGTGCTATATTGGGCTACAGTGTAATCAATCAATAAAGAACAAAAAGGGAGTTCTAAAGGATGGAAAATAAGAGCGCGATGGGTTTTCCTGCTGGCTCAAGGGACCCGCTGTACGACAAGCCGTATGTGGATATCGACGAGTGGCGGGAGCAGCCGGTCCGTCATCGCTATGTCCACGGCGGGTTTGAAGGTACCGACTGTCGGTTCTCCTTCTACTTCCCGCCAGCAGAACGCTACGAAGGAAGGTTCTTCCACTTGCTCTTACCGGTTCCGGGCATAGAGACTGCCGCGATTAATCCGCCAGCAGCTACAACACTGCCTAATCCGATTCCCTTTGCCATAGATAGCGGCGCCTACCTCGTGGAGTCGAACCAGGGCAGTACGAACATGTTCGGTAGTGATGACGCCACCATCACCGGCTACCGGGCCAGTGCCGCCGCCGCCAGGTACTCGCGGGTGCTGGCTGCCGAGATGTACGGTGCGCACCGCCCCTACGGCTATGCCTATGGCGGTAGCGGTGGAGCTTTCAGGACATTCGCCTGTGTGGAGAACTGCCCCGACGTATGGGACGGCGGGGTGCCATTCGTGCAAGGCTCGCCCATGAGCATCCCATACATGTTTACGGTGCAGAGTCATGCCTTCCGAGTATTGCGCGACAAGTTTGCTGATATCGTTGATGCCGTGGACCCCGGTGGCAGCGGCGACATGTATGCCGGTCTGAATACTGAGGAGCGTGAGGCGCTCGCCGAGGTGACCCGGATGGGGTTCCCGCCAAAAGCGTGGTTCAGTGCCGAAAGGACCGCGCTTGCCTACACGGGGATATTGGCCATGTTTCTGGACAACGTGCTCAAGTGGGACCCCGAGTACTTCAAGGACTTCTGGACAGTTCCAGGCTACCTTGGACAGAACCCTCCTGAGTCCCTCCTACGCGAACGGGTCCAGCACAAGGTGAAGATTAGCGAGGTGCTGAAGTCCAAGGATATTACCGAACTGGGCACCATGGTATCGATGCCATCGAGAATAGCTGACAGCGAGGGGGAGATGCCGGCAGCAGTCAAGTTCGAGAAAATGCCGGAAGGGAATCTCCAGGGTAATACCATGACCTTAACGAGCGGCGCAGCCGCGGGGCACGTGCTCTACGTCGCCGGAGTGGTGAATGACCTGGTGATGGTGGGATTTGGCGGGGTGGACTTCCGGGAGCTGGTGAAAATGAGGGCCGGCGACGAGGTACTGATCGACAACGGGACATATCTCGCTATCCAGACCTATCACCGTCACCAGATTCCATCGCCTGACTACTATGTCTGGGACCAGTTCATGGTAGCGGGTAAACCGGTGTACCCACAACGACCCGTGCTGGGTCTGCGCTACGCCCGGTCTGCCATGGGCACCGTCATGACTGGTCGGTTTGCGGGGAAGATGATCGTGGTTGAGTCGGCGATGGACGAGGCTGCCTTCCCCTGGCAGGCGGACTGGTATCGCAGTCGCGTGCAGGAAGCGCTGGGGCCGCGTCTCGACGACCACTACAGGCTCTGGTTTACTGATAATGCCCTGCATACGGCGCCGGCGGTTATGCCGCCAGGCGACCCCCGACCGGTGGCGACGACCCGTGCCATCAACTATACTGGCGTCGTGCAGCAGGCGCTGCGCGACCTAAGCGACTGGGTTGAGAAAGGCCTGGCACCTCCGCCGAGCACCAACTATGAGATAGTGGACGGTCAGGTGTGTTTGCCGCCGACGGCTGCAGAGCGTAAGGGCATCCAGCCGGTGGTCACCCTGAAAGCGAATGGTGGCGAGCGGGCAGAGGTCACGGTCGGTGAGCCCGTCGAGTTCACCGCCATCATCGAAGTGCCGCCGGGTACCGGTACGGTAGTGGCCGCGCATTGGGACTTCGAGGGTATGGGCAATTACCCACTCAGAGAGCAGTTCGACGATACCAACTCGTCGTTTCCTCGTGTGACTCTGAAGACAACCTATGCCTTCTCCGAGCCCGGTACCTATTTCCCGGCACTCCGGGCTACCTCACAACGTCAAGGCAACTTCAAGACCCGATTTACTCGAATCAATAACCTCGGCAGGGTGCGGGTTGTTGTCCGGTAGAGCAGGCGACAGTTCGGTATACGTCCAATGTGGGCTACCAAGCAGTCTGAGGGAAACGTACTGGCTTCCCCTTTTGTTTTCTTAGCTAGAGAAGACTAACGATTCAGTATTAATACCTTTAGCTCGGGAATGTGGCTAAAGGGCGGGTTCCAAAACTAGTATTTGTCCTACGGGGTATTGCCCTGCACTAAATTCCATTTCGCTCTTGCCCAGCTGAATGGCCGTCGGCTTTACCTTGATTAAGTCCTCTACTCCGTACCTGGGAAACCTGCATTTCTGGTTGCGGAAATGCATAGGTATAATCACACCAGGCTTAAGCTTATCCCACAGAGCTATAGCTTCATCCAGTTCAAGCGTGGCTGCCGGACCTCCTGTCGGGATTAATATTACATCTACGTGGCCCATGGAATTCAAGACACTGTCATCCAGTGGATGACCGAGATCACCACAGTGGCATATCCTGACGTCATCTATGGTGAAGTTGAAGATGGTGTTATCACCCCGTTCTTGCCCGGAGGCCCTGTCGTGATAGCAAGGGATGCCTGTAAACTCGATGCCCTTCGCCAGATGCTTGCCAGCGCCTTGGACAATCTCCGGGCTTCCCTGCAAGTCGCCGGTGTAGTTATGGTCACCATGCTGGTGACTGATGGTAACGATATCAGGTGACTCCCTTATCGGTCCATAATTGATGATATCTCGGAACCCCGCCTGATAGGGATCTGTGATAACCTTGAGTCCGTTGTCGGATGTTATAAGAAAACAAGCATGTCCCAACCATTCAATTTTCATTCCGTTCTCCTCGGTCTTTTTATTACGACTTGGCCGTTGCTCTAGCGACCTCGCCGAAATTCAGCAAAGTCAGCTTCCTAGTGGCTTCGTTTGGTTGCGTGGTTCCGCTACCAAGTGTGAGGGTAACAAACCAGTTCTTTATTAGGCTGACCGCATACTTCGAGCCACCATCCAATGCTAAGCAATTTCAATTGATGTCATCTCTTCTCATAATGAAAAAAACGGAGCCATTACGCTCAGGGTTTTCCTTGAACCTGTCTATTTCTCGTTGCGAGCTGCCAACTGCTTCAAGGATTTTCGGGTCATCACCATATTTTGCCAGAGTCTCCGCAACGAGCTTTTTCAGCGGAACAAAATACTCCACCCACCAGGTATCTACACTCAGCAGGAAGTGACCAAGTAACTTGTAACCGTAGCTTGATATCTGTTCCAGTTTCTCGTCGATGTTATCTTGTCCGTCATGAACCACCATGTATCCATTCGGCTTAAGGAATCGTCTCCACTCCCGGAGCCCCTTTTCAAAACCAACTACGTGTATGCAACCTTCCGACCAGATTATATCGAAACTCTCTTTCGCGAATTCCATATTCAAAACAGAATGGTTCGTGGTCTTTACTCTGTCCGATAATCCTGCCCGGATGGTTTTCTTCGTAAGTATATCCAGAGCAGACTGGTCAATGTCCAGGCCGATGATTTCTCCATTGCTCAACCGGGCCAGTTCCATTGTCGGGACACCAGAGCCGCAACCCACGTCCAGAATCCGTGGATTATCCAGTTTTGGCAGCATTCGAAAAGCCTTTCTAGTGTATTTGAGAAGGCGCTTTCTTATCTGCTCTCTCTGCCTCCGGAAGATTAGTTCTTCCCTTCGCAATGTTTTATCCATGGTGTTAGGATTTATCTTCGCCTCCTCCATGCCCTGATGATTCCCAGGAAGATATTCATGCCGGGCACCCTTTGTATATAGCTGATATAATCATCACCGAATTTCTCGACGAGGCGTTTGTCTTCCTCTCTGGTACTTAAGTACAGGCACACGACTCCAGGTGTACCTAAGATGGCGAATAGCCAGTGTGGATAAAATAGTAGTGTGGCTAGAAAAATCGCATATATCCCCCCTGTGTATTGTGGATGCCTGACGATAGCATAAATCCCGGTGTCAACCAGACGAGTCGTGTATACGAACGATTTACCCTTTGGGACACCCCCGCGACGGGGGAAAAGGACTATCGGGGCCATCACCAGTACCATGCCAAAAGCCCAGACTACCCAGCCAATGATGGATAAAGCGTCGTACGATTTGACGTCCAGGACGCCGGTCAAGACGAGAGGGTTTGCCGGGAAGCAAAGAATACACAGAATAGTAAAGATTGAAGACCAGAGGATTTCCTTCCAGTTTTTCATCCGCAACCACCATTTATTCAGTCATTCATTTAGTCTCTTTCCGAAATGATTAATGGAGAGCAAGCACGGCTCTCTTTACTTGGCACCCATTCATGTGTTTTCACCTTGGGCAACGGTTACGCCGTCCTGATTTTTAAGAGTCCATAAATAAGTTACGAGTACCCTGTCGCCTTTTGAGGTCTCCTTTCTGCCGATTACTTCGGCTTCTGCACTCAGGGTATCGTATGGATAGACTGGAGAGAGTAATCTAAGATTATTAAGTCCCGTGAATATGGCACTTCCCAGGAATTTACCTAGCAGGGAGAACAATATCGCCAGTGACATTGCTCCCGGCAGGAGCCTGCTTTTCATACCGAAAGCCTTGGCCGCTTCGTCGCTGAGAAAAGCTGCTCCCCTCATGCCGGTGATATTGCAGAAAATGTCCAGTTCCGTGGGAGTAATGAGCCGCGTCTCGTCGCTCACATACTTCTCACCGACAACCCTGTCGGCAAGTCGTTTTTCTGCCATCTTTAAACACCCCCTTTTAAATATTCAGTCCTTCTATTTTAGAAATGCCCTTATTATCTTCAGGATATATTCATCTATTAGTTGGAGCCAGCTACGGCAATGTAAAGCGGGTACCGGCATTGTTCAGGAAGAAGGAGTCTTCAAACTCATGAAACAGTCGTGCCGAGGCCGGGAAACCGGTACAATGCGAAACACCCAGTCGCTGAATTCCCATTTCCCTGAGGTCGGCTATTGTTCTTTCCATCCGTTCCTCAGAAGCCCCGATGAGATGAGTACCTCCAATGACTGCGTAGACCAGCTCTTTGCCGGTGAGATTCCGGGCATGGCGCAGGGTGTTAATAATGCCCCGGTGAGCACAACCGAGAATGACGACCAGCCCAAAGTCAGCATTAATAATGAGAGCTAAGTCATCGGCGAGAGGGTCGGACTTGAGCTCACCGCCTTCTTTAACAAACAGGTGACTGTCAATCTCTTCATAACCGGTAACCATCGGGATTTCCCCGGTAGTTAGAATATTCTCGGTGATATAGACTGGTTCTCTCGTCAGATTGAATCGTGCCCCAAGACTCTCCAACTCCTCACGTAAAGATGGAAACCTGATGCTACGTTCGATTCCTCCCCTACGCTTGGTGTATTTCTCTACCCAGATGTCAGGGTGGGCAATTATCTCAACATCACCTGTTAAGCTAAGTACGTCACGCAAGCCGCCGGTATGGTCGGCGTGCCCGTGGCTGAGCACTATTCGGTCTACAGTTGACAGATCCATTTCCATCACCCGGGCGTTATGCGCTGCTGTGAAGCTCAGTCCGGTATCCATCAGAACACGCACTTCGTCTGTTTCTACCAGAATGCTGAGCCCCCATTCTCCGAGGAAGCCATAGTTTGCCGTGTTTTCACTCAGTGTGGTTATTTGGATTTCCATTAGTCCTTACTCACTTTCCCTGGCCGTCCTGGTAGGTCTCTATTTTTTGCGTTGGCAGTCTCGCTTTGAACTGGTCAATGATGTACCGGCAGGCAGCAAAGCCTTCGTCACGGTGGGCTGAGGCTACAGCAACCACCAGATTAATATCTCCGACCTTCAACTTGCCTATCCTGTGGGATATAGCAACGTTTTCTATTGGCCACCCACGCCTGGCTTCATCGGCTATTTTCTGTAATGTACTAGAAGCGCTTCCATCAGGGTCCTGGTATTCTACAGAAAGAACCGGCTTGCCCTGAGAATGGTTACGGATCAGCCCAACGTAGGTGACCGTGACCACACAACCACTGCCTTCGCTTTTTACACTTTCAACTATTCGCTCGGGAGATAGGGGGGATTCGGTAACTTCAATCATGTTTAACACTTTCAGAGATAGTGTTTACTATCTGTGATATGGATTCCTCCTGCGAATCTATCACATTAACATTGTAACGCTCAAAAACATCCTCATCATAGAACTCGATTCACTCCGGGTCAAGAGAGTGTTGCTTCTGGCACTCCTCAATCGAGAAGACGAAAGCTCTCAAGGGCAATATCAAAAGTAGACTCATAGGAATTAAAAGACTTCTGTGGACAGGGGAAACATACTATCCAGCCAGTCTCACTCTCGAAGAAGTATACTTCCAGTTTTATATATGTGGTCAGGGAAACGGTCTCAGTATAAGTGTGTTGTATTACTGGTCTCCCATTGATAATTGATTCTTCCGTGGAGACAGCGGCATAATCATCAATGTTATCGGCCAAATAGTTGCGTCTATATTCAGAGAAGCTCTGGAGGTTGTAGCCCGAAGCCTCGTACTTTCCTACCATGATACTCGCTGCATTAACACCAATCCCACTTGACCAGATAGCGACTTTGAGTTCTGAAGACGTCTTAGGTTCAACAGCCCAATTCTCAGGATAATCAATCGAGAAGCCGTTTTCCTCATCGGTATAGGTTACAAACTGGGCTGGCTCCGAAGACCCGCAGCTCAGGCAAAGTCCCAGGGTCGTGGCCGTGAATAACATGGCAGCTAAGATAACTCGTCTTCTCATGTCTCTAATCTCCTCAAAGCGGTCGTTCTTTGCTTACAGCTACCGTGGTCGGAAACTGTAGATAACGTCATCAATAATCGCCTCATGCTGCTGGAACGCTTCTGGATAGGTGGAGGCCATCACCCAGAAGGCCTGCTCTCCATGAAAAATGATTAGATATTTGCACTTGATGGTGTATCCCGGCGACAGGTCTGACATACCGGTGAACACCAGCTCATAAGCAGAAGTCCCACCAACGGTCACGCTCCGTTTGGAAGTGAGATTGAAATTAGCCCAGTAACCAGAGGTAGGGATGCTCTCCACTACGCTATCAACATAATCCTGAAGGGTGGCATCTTCCGGACACGTCTGCACGGAAATATGTACCGATGGGCTCTTCTCAACCGGTGCGAAGTGGCAGACGTGCTCTGAACGTAGTACGGGATACTGGCACCACCCTTCGGGAATGGTAATAGAAAAGCCAGAGCCTGTATATGTACCTCCCGGCCAGGGCTCCGGTGGAGCAAAGGTGAAGGTCGACAAGAGCTTGAAGCTGTCCATTATAGCTTCTACAATCTCCTCCTGGTCATCAAACTCAGCAGGCTCACCATGAACTCCGTACGAGAAACCCTGTTGCCCACGTACCAGAAAAACGAACCTGAACTTCTCGACTTCCCCGGTCCCAATGTCACCTTTGGCCACTATCTCACGACCGGAGATACCATTACTAATACTCACAGTACGTTCCGAAATCAACTCGTAGCCGGGTACAGAACTCAGGTAAGTTTTGCTTTGAGCTATGTAATCCGACGAGACAAGCTCCTGACATTCATACTGTAAATACACGCTGGCAGATAGGAGTCCATCAAAGTCAGTGAATTCGAAGGAGAACTGTGTGCCTGCCTCCTGCACATTCTCCGACCACTCTTCCGGATACTCAATGGAGAAGCCATGCTCTGTGCTCTGATAGAGCGTCATATCTTCTGAGGTCGTAGAAGTGCCATTACAGCCGGCAGACAATAAAACCATGAAGAAAATACAACATGCCGTTAACCGGATAGTTTTGTATGACATATCTCACCCTCCTCTATTATATGTTCCTCAGGTCTTCACGAGTTTATAGACCCCTTTTTCCTGTTCAATAAATGAAAACATGCCACGTTCCGCAGCCTGATTTAGTGCATTGGTCACCTTCTTTTTCTCATGCTCTTCCCATATCGCCAATGTTCCCGCTGGTTTAAGGACACGATAAAGCTCCTTTAAAGTCTGCTCCATCGGGAACTCATGAAAGGAATCAGATGCATAGACCACATCAATAATCCCATCCAACAGATTGACAGAATCTGCACTTGAGAGAAATATCTTCAGATTTCTCACCCACCTGATTCTGGCTCTAAGCCAGAGAATCAGCACATGCACTGGCTCGTTGTCCAAGGCATAGACCATTCCTTTCGGCCCTACAATACGAGCAGCTACAATTGACGAGGTGCCCATAACGAACCCCTCATCGAGGACAACGTCTCCCTCCTTAACACCAGCCCTTACCAGCCATTTCCTCCTCCACCAGGGGTTTCTGGATATTTCCATGAACGGCCAGACTAATAGCAGGACACCACTGTACCCAATAAAGAGCCACCAGGGGGCTACCCGTCTCCTGAGGGTGAGCTTGAGCACAATCCACATCAGCGTGAGAAAGAGGTGATACCCCAGTATCCCCACGCCTACCCAGTGCCCCGGGGCAAATTCACTCCAATTTGGCATATTAATCACCTAATGACTTCTAATAACCTCAGCCTTGTTTCTGATGGTTGAGGCACCAAAGAGTCATGAGCAGACTGACCGTTACTACTTTATTGTTGTTTGAGTAAATTTACTTACCCTTTTTTACTGCTGCTTCTTATTTTTTAAAACATCTATGTATACGGCTACTGCCCAGCCTATATACCAGGCTATGCTAGACACAAAGGCAGCAACTGCCAGCAGGAACCAGGAAATTGGTGCCAAGCCAGGGTTAGTGTTAGCGGCATCACCAATGATTCCAATTAGAGCAAAGATAATACCAAGAGTCCAGCACATGCCACCCCACATCGACCACTTGCTACCCATGCTCACTATCCATTCGTGGTTGTTCCAACGCTCCCACATAGAATTACCCTCCCTTCATTGCATTTCAGATTATTCAAGGTTTCGGCATTCCTATCCATCTGGACGTTCTGTTCATGTATTCACGGTAGGCATCACCATATTTCTCAAGACAAAAGCGCTCTTCAGGCATTGATAAAACCGTCATATACATTCCGAGAACTATCAGCAGTACCAGTAAGTAGACCCATGAAGCGCAAGCTATGGCTATACCGAGATATATTAAGAGGAAGCCGAGGTACATTGGATGTCTTGAAATGCTGTAGATTCCGTCAGTATTTGGTTTATCCGGTGAAGTCCGGGCGAAAGTTAAAGTTGCTAGCAAGGTAAAGATAAGCCCCACCAAGTAAATGGGAAGTCCTACATATAACCAGGCAGTGCCCAGTTTCAGTGGAACGAAAATGCTATAAATCCATGAACCAATCCAAGATACCATCATTATGCCTAGAAGTGGTCTCTCTTGTTTGTTATATTCGGGCCAGCTGAATAGTGCCGACTCCCTATTAACAATCAAGTAGGAAAGGCCATAGGTTACCAGGAGAAAGGGAAGGATAAAAATCCAGGCATTCCATACGCCAACTTCAAAAGCCGGTATAGCAGACATAGTTTTCCCTCCTTCAGTTCATTCTATCTAAGATTTCGGTATTCCTAACCATCTCGGTGTCCTGTTCATGTACTCACGATAGGCATCGCCGTACATTTCGAGGCAGTGGTTTTCTTCAGAAGTTACGAGTATAGATGAAAATGTGGTATATACAACCGTAAACAGCAGGAAAACCCATGAAGCGCAGGCTATACCGATTCCTATGAACATCACAAACTGGGTAACATACATGGGATGTCTGGAATAACGGTAGAGGCCGCTGGTAAGAGGTTCTTTCTCCATCGGGGTGGTAAAATGACTCACGAAAACTGCGGCGTAGGCAGCCGAGCCTACCAGGGATATCGGTAGGCCCACGTAGAACCAGACCGTGCCTACTTGGAGAGGGAGAAAAATAGAGTATATTACGGCAGCAAACCACATTATCCACCCGACGGGGTAGAGCTTTCTTTCGATTTCACTATGGGCCTTGGACGCTTCCTGCATCGACTCTTTGTGAACCAGCATCATCAGAGGCATAGGCAGGGCGTGATAAAGCATAAAAATCCAGGCATTCCATGCCCCTATTTCAAAGGCAGGGACAGCAGACATTGCTTTTCCTCCTTCAGGCGGTTTTCTTCGTTCCACTGAGGTACGAGAACCCCCAGATGCCAAAGAGACCTCCCAGGTCGAGACCCGCCTCTTGCAAAGTCTGGAGTTTTACATTTTCAACGCCTAGCGCTTGTACTTTCTCAATTAATTCCGGGGCACTTTTAACCCCGTATCCTTTGGGAAAGATATCACATACCATAAATGTACTGCCTGGAGCCAGGACTCGAATAACCTCTTTGAGTAGCACTGTGTGGTCTGGTACCCGGATCTCGTGAAAGCAACAGGCGCTTGTCACCAGAGAAAACTCTCCATCGTTAAAAGGAAGCTCGAGGGCATTGCCAGGCTGGAATTTGCACCGGTCGCTTACCTGGGTTATCGTCGCATTCCTTTCGGCACCTTCTTTGGTCTGGCCCCACGCTCCCCACATTTTCGTCCATGTATCAACGCCGGTTACCTGAGCTTCGGGAAACTCACTGGCTATTGCGACTGCCACCCGACCGCTTCCTGTTCCGATATCCAGCGCTTTTCCTTTGCCGTCCCAAACACCTCTCAGCACGTCAAGGTAGCTATCCTGAAACGCCTTCATCTTGGCGGGATTCGTTACGAAGGCCATAGACAGATGCCAGGACACGCCCATGATTAGCAGTATGACGCCCAAGGCCCAGCAGAGGACCAGGGCCCAGGTTGCGTACGACAATACCGTAAAGACGATGGCAAGCGCAGTTAATATAATACCGCCGCCAATCAGACCAATGTCGATACTTGTAACCAGCCTGTAGCCATACTTCAACTCCTCTGCCTTCTTGTTCATAGGGAACCTCCCGAACTATTGATATACTAAGCCATGTGTATTAGCTCTTTATCCCGCGTGCGAGCATCATCTTGGGCATCATCATTCCTCTTGCATAGTTGATGGAAACATCCGAGAATCCAGCGTTTTTCATCATCTCTCGCACGTCACCTTCTGTCCAGAGCTGCATCCCGTATTTCTTAATATCCTTGGAGTGGTCTTTTCCATCTTCAGCGTTCCACTCTATGCAGATGACTACCCTGCCTCCGGTGCGTAACACCCGGTACATTTCTTTCAGTGACTCTAAAGGCTCAGGGAACATCATGAAACTGGCCATTGCTGTAGTGACGCTGAACTTGTCGTCTTCCCAGGGTAGCTGTGAGGCATCACCCTGTACGATTTCGGCGGTTCCCGCAGCGATGCGGTCTTTGTTCCTCTTAGTCGCCAGCTCTACGGAAAGCTCCGAAAGGTCTAAGCCGGCAATGCTATGGACGTGAGAAGCGTACTTCTTCAGGAAGTGGCCGTTTCCACAGGCGACTTCAAGCAGGTCGTCTTCTGGTTTTAATTCCGAGACCTTGGCCACATTTTCATAAATGGACTTGTGACCCCTGTTCATGAATATGAAAGTAATTCTTCCTAATAACCCTCTGGGCAGTTCGAACTGTGTTTTTTCCCTTTCGCTAATCATCTTTTCATCTCCTTATCCTGGCTATAAAACCCATGCCTTCCAGGCAACTGCTCCAAGAAGCGGTGTGAGCGATTTGAGGTTCTCCTTACCAAGAGGAATAGTTACCAAATATTATTGTATTAGCGTATCTTGGAACGTCTCGTGTGTCAATAGTTTCTATTAGGTGACTTAAATATTAATATTGAAGTTATAGTGCTAAATCACGCTCTTCTGATAATCTAGGCAATCGGTCCGTTAGGGGCGAGAGTCCTATTTATAAACGGGGGTAGACAGAATGTTCTGTATAGCATACCGGAACATTAGGATACCCAGCAGCTTACTGCGAAACCTCTCGTTGCTCCGGTTCTATTCGAAATTCACAGTCTGAGCAAGTATTCTCATTACCATTGACTTGGCAATAAGTCCCTTCATATTTCCAGCACGGTTTGGCACATACGGCAAGCTCCGAACGGTGCATGCAGACCGGGCAGCCGTCCCGTTGCCAGCAAGGGTAAAGCCGTAGATAATGACGGATGGCTGGTAGGTTCAGTTCTTCCGATATTAATCTTTGAATGAAACGCAACCGTTTCAGGTCGGTCTCGGAGTAAAATCGTCTACCACTTCTTCTTTGTGGCTTGATTACCCCGTATCTCTCCCACACACGGATGGTCTCAGGGTGGACGTTCAGTAGCTCCGAAACAACACCAATTGGAAATACTGGCAGATTATTCATTATCTCTGGCTCTAGTCGCATTCTAAATAGATGACATTCTGTTGTCAATCATTGGTAAGTATCTGCCATGTCGATTGTGATACACATGGATTGAACATTCCGCACTGTGGTAGCCAGTTCGACTATGACTGGCGAACTGGCTGGCGCCCCCTCAGAACCACCCGAAAAACTTAACAGGTTAGGCTGCTGCTGCTATAATAAATATACAGCCAGTATAAATGAGTGGCTGAAGTTATAGACCTTTGGGCTGGAACAGGTGAGATAAGGGGTCACGCTGCAAATACCAATCGACGAGGTGCCTTATCGCAACGTGCTTGTGGCATACTTGCTACCGCAGACCTTATAATGGAAGTTAGTGTATAGCTGGAGGAATATATATGGCTGAGTATTCACTGGAAGAGGTCCTTCATCCGAGGTCTATCGCTGTAGTTGGAGCTTCTGATGAGGGGCGTGGTTCGCAATTTTTGGGAGCTCTGGTTGAGTTCGGATTTAAAGGTATTCTTTACCCGGTCAACCCCAAATACTCCGAGGTAATGAAGTTGAAAGCCTACCCCACTGTTAAGGATATACCGGACCCGGTTGATTTTGTGATATCCGCCGCCCCCGCCCCACAGGTACCCCAAATTATGCGTGATTGTGTCCAAAGGGGAGTCAAAGGAATTCACCTTTTCACCGCACGCTTCAGTGAGACCGGAAGGAAAGATGCTGCTGACCTGGAACAAGAAGTGCTTCGTATCGCTAGAGAAGGAGGCGTGCGTATTATTGGCCCTAACTGCATGGGCGTCTACTATCCTAAGATGGGTATGGCTTTTCAACCTCAGTTTTCCAGAGAGTCCGGCTCGATAGCACTAGCCTCCCAGAGCGGCCAGGCAGCTGGGGAAATTATCGGCAGGACCACACAAAGAGGTGCCTATTTCAACAAGGCGATTAGCTATGGCAATGCCATTGATTTCAATGAAGCTGATTTCCTGGAGTACTTTGGTGCTGACCCTGAAGTAAAGCTTGTCATGATGTATATCGAGGGACCTAAGGACGGTTCCCGTTTCTTTAATATACTCCGTGAAGTAACCAGGACCAAGCCTGTCGTGATAATTAAAGGAGGCCGTGGACAGGCGGGGACGAGAGCAACAGCCTCCCATACTGCTTCTCTGGCTGGGGCAACAGAGGTGTGGAATACGATGATAGAACAGGCGGGCGCTGTCTCTGTTAGCAGTATAGACGAGCTGATAGATGTGGCCGTCTCATTCTACTTCCTGCCGCCAATAGCTGGTCGGAGGGTTGGCGTCGCGGCGGGAGCCGGAGGAGCTACTGTTCTGGCGGCCGACCAGTGTGAAGAGGCCGGTCTTGACGTTGTCCCCTTGCCTCAGGAGATGAGAGAGGAGCTGAGGAGCCAGGGTGTCCAAATCTGGGACTGGATAAGTAACCCGGCAGACTTCTCGATAAACATGGGAGACGAAAACTTTGGCCCGGCTGAGCTGTTGAAGATGATGGCCATGCATCCCGATTTCGACCTGATTATTGCCTCCATTAATATTCCCGGCTGGGGTGGCCCGCCTGGTGGCGGACGTCGCCGTGGTAGAGGTGGTCCACCTGGTAGGGGTGGTTCACCTATGAAGGGTATGCCTCCATGGGCAATGCTCAATCTGACACCCGAAGAAATCGTTAAGCAATATAAGCAAATTGATGATTACAAGCCGGTACTGGGGCTACTCCCGGACAGGAGTCCTACGTCAAACAGCGATGATAATGAGCAGGACGATGAGAGATGGAAAACCGTCTGTGAGGTAACTGCTGAGCTTATTAAGCAGGGTATACCCTTCTACCCAACTGTGTCTCGGGCAGCTTCAGCCGCTAACAAGGTGATAGACTATTATCAAATGAGGGAGCGGTAACAACCGTCACACCCTACGCCCCCAATATCTCTTTGTGCCTCAGCGCCCTCTCAAGTGAGGGTTGCATCTTCATCTCGCGGAACTCGTTGATGGCGAAGTCCAGGTGCTCCAAGGCGTCTGATTTCTCATCGGGGTAGTGCTCCAGAATCAGCTCGGCAAGCTGTAATCGGGTGAGGGCCAGCTCCGGACGGAACCTCATCTCCGTGCAGACCCTGATGGCTTCGTTGTAGTGTTGGCGGGCTTCCTCTGGTCTATCCAGCAAGGCGGCTGCCCCACCCAGATGACGAGGGATGCAGGTGGTATACCAAAAGCCCGGTGTGTAGAGACCACTACCACTGAAACGGTTCAGTAGCAGTTCGGTAGCTCGCTGGTGACTTATCAGGACGGCTGCCTCGAGGAATAGGACGTCGGGTACTGTCGGACTTTCGTCTCTCAAGGTACCGATATTGGGGCGACTCACCACACGTCTCTCCAGGATTTCTGAAGCCTCTTCCTTCCGTACCAGATGAGCCAGCACTAGGCAACGTTGTGATTCTGCCTGGGGTCCACGAAGCACACGCTCAAGGGCTTCAAGATACATACCAAGATAGACACTGACTCTAATGCTAGTAAAACCTACCCAAAGATTGGCGATTACTTCTACACCAGTTTCCTTACCACGAGTCCGTGTTTGTCTAGCCATATCCATAGCTTCGTCAAGACGGCCATCCATCACAGTTAGGACACTGTCATTTGCTGCCGATAGGATTTCATGGTGGATATCGCCGCCGCGCTGAGCCAAAACCCGCAGCTCATCACAGACCTCCTCGGCTCGCTGCCGCTGCCCAATGGTGAGGAAGGTATCACCTATCCAAGACATTGGGTACATCGTAATAGGACTCAATCCAGCGTGTGAACTTGACCAGACTTCTTCAGCTACTCGAATCCTCTCCGCAGCATGCTGTGGCGCTCCGATATTGGCGAGAAATGTGCCAGTAGCCATGAACAGGGTATCTTGGTCACCCAGGCGATGGGCTAGGTCAACAGCCTGACTCATAAGCTTGTGTCCCAACCTCGCTTCACCGGTCTGGCATTTCCCAGCTCCGAGAAATACATCAGCAAGGGCACGCTCAGTGGTATCAGGCGTGGCGTATCGGTCTAACCGCTCCACCCACTCGGCTGATTGAGGAGCAGTAAAAAGCCTGAGTTCGGTGGAATAAGTATATACTGCTATTATACAGGCCCGGATAGCTCGTGAACTGTCGCCAAGGCTCTCAGCCAGGGTAAATGCCGCCGGCGCCTCTATATCAAGTATGCGTTTGTTATCCGCAGCGAGATATAAGGCATCACACAGGTCCAGTAGCAGGTCGCATACCTTTCCCTTGTCATCCGGGTCTAGAACCCTCTGCACCTTGAGGGCCTGGTCAAGCAAACGCACCGCCTCTCCATAGGCGTAAACGTTCATAGCACGTTTGGCTGCCATCTCACCGTATTCAACCGCCTTTGTAAGGTCAGCGGGGTCGGTAGACTGGGAGAAGTGCTCGGCAAGCTCGGCGGCATGCTCCTCAGGGCGTCTGGTGTATAAGGTTTCTAGGGCACGTGCTACCTGCCGGTGTAGCTGCAGTCGCTGTGGGGCAATCATCTCCTCATACAGTGTCTGCCGGAAGAAAGCGTGCGTGAAACGGTAAGCTATGATACCGACCTGTGAACGCTCCTCCAGTATCGATAGTTGTACTGCCTCCTTGAGAGCGTTAACAAATACATCCTCGCTGATGCCAGCCACAGTCTTCAGCGTCTCCAGGGCAAACTCGCGTCCTATGACGGAGGCTACTGAAAGAAGCTGATTACACTCAGGACTGAGCAGGGATAGTCTCTTGCCAATGACATCGCGTAGCCCCTCGGGGATGCTCATCTCCAGTGGTGTGTCCCGGGCAGCCCGCCACTGTCCCCCTTCCCGACTAATAAGACCTTCCTCGACGATATGGCGTACGACCTCCTGAACAAAGAGAGGATTACCTTCGGTCTGGCGGTGTACCGCCTCGGCCAGCCCCCAGGGCACGTCCTGCCTGACGATGCTCTCCAGCATCCGCCTCACCTCATCGGCATTGAGGCCCCGCAGCAGGACACGGTTAAAGGTGGTGACACGCCTTAGCTCAGCCAAAGCGGCTGATAATGGGTGAGTCCTGTCTACCTCGACATCACGGTAGGTTCCTACAATCAGAAGCCTTGCACCTGATAGATGCCTCGATACATGGGTCAGCATCTCCAGCGTGCCTTTGTCGGCATCGTGAAGGTCTTCTAATATAACCAGTAAGGGCTGGACTTTGGCGGCGCTGGTAAGGAAGCTGGTAACAGCCTGAAACAGCCGGTAGCGCTCTTCCTCGGGGCTCTCAGGGGTTCTTGGCTCTACCTTGAGCTTCTCTCTTACCTCGGAGACGATGCGGGCTACATCAGCCGCCCCGGTGCCAAGCTCTTTCCTCAGGTCTCTGGTCTCTCTTGACAGCACATAGGAACGCATCGCTTCGACAAAGGCTAAGTAGGGCAGTGACAGTGAGCCTTCCTCATAGCAATGACCGACAAGGTATTTGCCACCTCTGAGCGTTACGTAGGTGGCCAGCTGCTCACACAGGGCAGTCTTACCGATACCCGGCTCTCCCACTACCATCATCAATGCACCCTGCCCAGACATGGCACCATCAAAGGCCGCCTGTAGCTGTTTTTGTTCCGGTTCACGGCCAACAAAGACTTTTCTATATAGTGGGCTCTCCGGGGCAGTCGCTACCTGTGATACCGACTCGGTCACCTTACCCTGCTCGATGGACTCCAGTGCTTTGAGGACGTCACCTGCAGAGTTAGGTCGTTTCTCGGGGTCTTTCTCCAGCAGTTGCAGGATGAGTACCTCTAGTCCTGCTGGCAGGTCGGCCCGGTGCCAGGTGGGCGATACCACTGACGTGTTGATATGCTGCCCGATGATAGCCACCGAGTCGTCCCCAATGAAGGGTGGCCTCCCGGTCACCATCTCATAGAGCATCGCTCCCAGGGAGTAGAGGTCAGCTTTCGGTGTTACCTTGCCGCCCATCGCCTGCTCCGGGGGCATATAGGACACCGTGCCCACCATCATGCCTGACTGAGTAAGGCGGGAGAGGTCGACCGCCACCGCCAGACCGAAGTCACCTATCTTGGCAGTACCATCAGCGCTCATCCAGACGTTACCCGGCTTAAGGTCGCGGTGGATGATACCTTTAGAATGGGCAAACTCCAGTCCCTGACAGACTGATTTGGTAATACCGATTACATGCTCAAGAGGGAGTCGGTGTTCAGGTGCTTTCTCGATAAGCCCCTCGATATCACCTCCCGACATGACGGGCAGGACGATGTAGGGCTGGCCCTCATGGTCTCCGAAATCGTAGACAGTCACGATATTGGGATGGTCACCGAGTCTGCCCATGGCTTGAGCCTCACGCTTAATACGGGTGCGGGCTTCGTCATCGAGCTTCTCGGTCTTTATCAGGGCAAAGGCTACATCGCGGTCGAGAGTGTTATCGTGGGCGAGGTAGACCTTCTTCTTACCGCCTTCACCGAGTAGTTGTTTGACCTGATAACGACCACCAGCAAAGGAAGTGGGTTCGGGGGAGAGGGGTGCTTCAGGAACAGGTATAGATACCTGCTCAGTTAGAGGATGGGCACAATTATTACAGAATTTGCTATCGAGTGCATTAGTGTATCCGCATTGTGGACACACTCGCTCTGCGATTAACGGCTGTGCGCATTCTTTGCAGAACTTGGCATCTTCTGGATTCTCTGTCTGGCACTTTGGGCACTTCACGACTCACTCGTAAGCACAGGCTCGGTGCCCACAGTCTAGAGGTAAACTAAAGTGATGTCAAGTGAAGTCGAATTGTGCGATTCGACTGTAGGCTGCCGAAATTGTAGGACGGCCTCCGCTTGTTTCTCACCTAGCGGTGGGGGGAAAGTATAAAGCACTTAACAGATAGCGCTTCGATGTAGATGAACATAGCCAAGGCGGAAATCCGTTGTAGCAGTCCGGCAATGTCTCTGAAAACCGGAATCAGGGTGAACACAAACAGTATAGAGACAATGCCTATAGCCACCAGAGATAGCCTCGTTACGCCACGCCAGGCGGGCTCAGCCCAGATCATCCTGGCCATTATCAGCATACCGGTTATGAACGCCACACAGGCCACAATCGATACCAGGTGGTGTGATGCGTCTTTTATTGAGTGTATCCCTTCTGTTATCGCTGCGTTATAGGGAAATAACGCTGTAAGAATAACTCCCACGCCATGAAGGATTACCATGAGCCAGACTATTGTGGTCCCGGTCCTTGGGGCAAGGTGTTGTCTCACGGCGAAGGACAGGCCGATTATTAGAATACCGTATAATATGAAACCGGTATTCATCCATTCGGGGTGAGGTGCGCCTACTGCGGAAAGCTCGCTTATGGTATTTCTGATATGGTCGTAGCCCGGTGTCACTGCTGCCCCGACAAGAATAAATGCAATTGCCGCCAGCGGAGCCAGCATCCCGCAAATTGCCAGATACCTTGACAGGCGGGCAAGCCAAAAAGAACGTACTGTTTGTACTCTCATTGCCCCGTTCCAGTATCTCTGTGTCAAGCGTAGATATGCGCTATTTAGTATATACCATGCTTGTGTTATAGGAAACAGGCATGGGGCAAATCCCCCTGTACTTACGGGGGTAGAGCGTTAAACAGTAGGCGCGAACTATCAAATTCTCTAAAATAGCTTGCCAAAGACCCTTCGGTTATGTTATACATTCAGGACAAATAGCAGGTGTTGGGGGAAATAGGAAATGCCGCGTGCCAGAGCTATCTTCACCAATATGTCCGTACCGATGCCGCTTTACCGAAAACTGTACCTCGTATTGCGTAATAACCTGATAAAGGTCTGGAAGCGGCAAGGCTGCTGTGGTCATCCCGGCGAACCGGGCTGCTGAGAGGTGGGAGGGTAATCTCCCGGTCCGGGAGATTAGTACAACAGCCAGGACGTGTCGATACCACAGGAGGGAGGTGTTGCCATGACTGAAGAGACCAGAGTATCCATTCCTCGACTTCGCCGTTTCAACCTCATCATGGGTATTTTTCACCTCGTTCAGGGTATTCTCATGCTGGTGCTTAGCAGCGATTTTTCGCTGCCGGTTACCAGCGCATTCCAGGTTTTCAACCCAGAGGTAGGCAGACTAGAAGCATCATATGATACTATCGTAGACCTCCGCATCGGGCCGATGGTGGCCGCTTTCCTGCTGATATCGGCGGTGGCCCACTTCTCGATTTCAGCCCCCGGTGTCTTCGGCTGGTATGCTCGCAATCTGGAGAAGGGCATCAATCACGCTCGCTGGATGGAGTATTCACTGAGCGCTTCGTTGATGATTGTGGTCATCGCCATGCTGGTCGGCATCTATGATATCGCCAGCCTTATCCTTATCTTCGCCGTCAATGCGACCATGATTCTTTTCGGGTGGCTGATGGAGCTGTATAACCAGAGGACGGAGAAGACAAGCTGGACACCGTACTGGTTCGGCGTGTTTGCCGGGGCAATTCCCTGGGTTGCCATCGCGATATACCTCATTGGGTCTGGTAACGAGGCGGGAGGACCTCCGGGTTTCGTCTATGCAATCTTTTTCACCATATTCCTGTTCTTCAATAGCTTCGCGGTCAACATGGTGTTGCAATATAAGAAGGTAGGCCGGTGGAGGGACTACCTCTACGGTGAGAGAGCATATATCATACTGAGTCGGGTAGCCAAGTCGGCTCTGGCCTGGCAGGTATTCGGCGGCACCCTCCGGCCTGTCTAGGAAT
>SMTZ1_10001157_pt1 | contig 32114 bp, 36 predicted proteins | sample DeeMarSWOR136_30_FD_25667 | JGI IMG/M metagenome (IMG submission 25667) | reverse complement strand
CCAGCGCACGGTGGGCGGCTTCGACGGACTCCGCTTTGACGACGATGACCAGGTCGTGGACTGTAGCAGCCTCGATCGCAGGCAGGAGCAGCCTCGCTACGCGCAGAATGCCCTTGTTGGCCTCCGTGGCCATGACCACGGCTGCGTCTTGCACAGCGGGGAGATGGCTCACCTTCTCGGCCAGCTCCATCAAGGGCTTGATCAAGCATCTGGTGGCCAATTCGCGCTCCTTGCATAAACGCAGACACCGACCACGGCTGTGCCAGTGATCGGTGTTCAGCTAGTGATGCGGCGGGCGGACGTGCGTCCCTCGGCGTTGTTCCCCAGCAGCTTTGCCATGGGCTCCTCTCTCATCGCTCAACTGTGCCCCAAGATGACGGTAATCATACGTGGCCGTCCTGATGATGTCAAATCTGCGGACCTGCGGTAGGGAACGTAGCCTCAGCGATGCGAACAAGAGGCAGTCGGCCACGGCCCGGTGCACCACTCAGTCTCTGCAGCCCGAGACTCTCAAGTGCCTGTGCAGAGTGTGCAGATCTATGGGTTCCGAGTCGGATCACCGTCTTGTCGGTGCAGACCTACCGCTTGCCGAGCAAAAGCGTTGAGAACATCGGGCCGGATGTCCCCAAGCGAGGTGATTCTGACATGGCCGACCTTCTTGTTGCCCCCACTCTGCAGCCGTGTATCACTTGTGCGCTGCAAGCGAGCGGTCCTGCGCCCTGCCGTTCGGAGGGCTGTGTCACCTATTGCTGGACTAGCGTATCGCCCTGGAGCTTGTATTTCTGAGAGGCTTCTTGAGTAGGGCAGCACATCGGATCATTGGGGCCGTGGGTCACCAGGTTGACGGTGACTTCGCCTGACTCAATCACAAGCGAGTTGATCCGAGCCCTGTCGCCCAGCTGCGCACTGGCGACATGCTTCGGCGTGCCCTGCTCGTTGACCACCGCTTCCAGGCTGATGAAGGTGCCGCTTCCGCCGCCAGACGTTGCCAGCACCACAGCGGCATCGTCCACGCCGTCACCGTTTAGGTCGCCAAAGGCGTACATGTCAGGGTAGACCACGATGACCAGCTTGGATGCCGCGCCGGGCACGATCTCCTCTTCGTACTGGCCGTCCTTCAGCTCCGCCACGCCATCTCCCGGCCATTCTGAGTGATAGTCAGCATTCATCAGAGCCTCTACTGTGAGAGGGGGTGGGGGCGTTTTCTGGCTGCATGCAGCAGGTGAGACCAGCAGCACAACCAGCAATGAACAGCAAACCGCTTTTGAGACATTCATGTTATCTCCTCCTCGAAAGGTGGTTGTTATGCACAGAGTCCACAGGGCAGAGCCTGGCAATCGAGTCGGCGACAGGGGTCTATCAGCTTAGCACCAGATGTAGTGGCAAAGCATCTGACTGTCGCCCGATACCGAATGTTACAATGATCGGCCAAAATGGACAAAGCAACGAGCGGTGGTCTTTGCGTCGCGCGACGCTATCTGGCACCGCCGGCCTCTGGGTGTCGGACTGTGGATCCTGCTCTGCCCCTTGCCGGGATCCGATTGCATGGGGAACCCTAGTCAAAGGCAGCTGGACGACGGGAATCCTTCAGATGAGCAGCTACCTCGTTCAGGTGCAGCTCATTGGTGCGTTCACTGGAAAGCGGAGGAACGCTATCAAAGGGGAAAAAACCAGCCGCCATTGTTTCGTCATCGGGTCGAGCCTCGCCGCCAACCAGGTCACACAGGAACACGATCTTATAGGCGTGATAGAACTCGAGCGGGATGCCGCTTCGGTTGGCATCATAGACACCAATCACCTTCTGGGCCTTGACCTGGAAGCCGCTCTCCTCCCTCACTTCGCGTGCGACCGCCTCCGAAGGGAGCTCTCCCACATCAGCCCACCCGCCAGGCATGCACCAACGCTGATCGCGGCGCTCCTGAACCAGCAGTATCTCCCCATCTCGAACCACCGCCCCCCGTACGTCGACCTTCGGAGTAGCATAACCGGTGTGCTCCAAGAAGCTCTCCAACAGCGGTCCTGCGGGGAGTCCCGTGTGAGTATGGACGATCTCCGCTGCGATTTCCATGAGGCGCTGATAGCGTTGGGCATCGTAGTGGGAGTTGCAGTAGGTGAGACCGCTTTGGCTGAGTGCCTGGATCTCGCGGGCCCATTCCAGCCAGCGAGGCACAAGAGTTGGTGTCATAGGAGATTCCCTCACTCACAACGAGTCTGCAGGTCGGCTCGTGCGTGGTCTGTCCCCATCAGGAAGCCCCTCCGCCGAGTCCGCCCTGTGCCACCAGCAGTTGATCCAGCTTAGCTTCGAATGACTTCGCGGTGGCGTAGTGCAGGCCATGCAGGCCCAGTCCCCGTGCCGCCTGTACATGACCCAAGGTGTCGTCCACAAAGACGGCTTCCGCGGGCGCGACACCCAGCCGCGTCAGCACCAGATGAAAGATCGTTGGGTCTGGCTTGACCACTCCTTCGTCACCAGAACAGACGACGACCTCGAACCAGTCCAGGAGTCCCCAGTCGGCCAGCCATTGGGACAGGCCGGGTGGAGAATTGGAGAGCACGGCCAGCTTGTATTGGCCGTGCAGTCGCTGGATGATATCCAGCACAGGCTGGTTGATCGCTTCGTCCTGACCGTATCGACGACGAAAAGCCGCAATGGCCTCTGCTGTGTGCAGTCCCAGCACAGGCCCTACCCGGCGCCAGTACTCATCGGATGTTATGTGCCCGACCAGCACCTCCTGCCAGGCTTGGCTGCCGAACATGATGGAGTTGATGGTACCCGCTGCCAGACCTAGGTCGTCTTCGTACTTTCGGAACAGCGACGGTGGTTTGGGAGCGGAGATGACGCGTCCAAAGTCGAAGATGACGGCTTTGATCATGATTGTCTCTCCTGGCAGGGTTCCGTCCGTGCACCCGGTAGCGCCTCGCGTTTGGTCAACCGATTGCTGACCGCTCTGGTCATGACGGCTGCTCAATTGCCGAATGGCAGATTTCGATCATCGTTGCCGCATTGGCACGCGCCCAGCCAGCTAATCCGAGCACCTCTTCCAGGGCCTCCAATGCCCTAGTCGGGCGACGTCCCTGTTCCCACAGGCGCTGCAACGAAACCTGTAGCCAGATGCACCGGATATAGTCTGGCAGAACCTGCATCTCGCTCTCGTCTGGGACTGTAACGCGCGCATAAGCCTGCAGGAATCCGGCAAAGGGTTCCCACTGCAGTACACCCGGATAGACCAGATGCCTCAGATTCCCGGGCCGCGGTGAGGCGAAGTAGATTAGCGCCTCCGCCAGCTCGACAACACGCGGTTGCCAGCAAGCCTTGTCATAATCGACGACGCCAACGATTCGATCGCCGTCAAACAACAGGTTGTCGGCGTAATAGTCGCCATGGATGAGCAGCTCGTGCAGGTTGCCGTGCTTGGCAAAATGCTTCGCCAGGTCGCTCGCCTCGGCCCTCAGCTTCGAGTGGAGCCTTGCCAAACCGTTGTCCTTGTCCAACTGCCAGGTCTCGGCCAGTCTGGTCAGGTTGGTTCTCAACAGGCGGGGATGATATAGCTCGCCGGGGAAGCACAACACTGCAGACGCGAAGCCTCGGACCAGGGCATGGTGACGAGCCAGTGTTGCAGCCGCCTCTTCCAGATGCGCGGCCCGACTGTGGTCATACTCCGAGCCCTCAATGTACTCCTGCACCTCATAGCATTCCCTGCCCAGGATCAGCAGCGTATCGCCGTCGACAGTGGGCAGCAGGGCAGGGGCTGGAAAGCCGTGCCTGCGAAGCCAGCGGGTAAGGGCGTGCTGGGCAGCGATGAAAGCGGGCTCAGCCAGGGTCGGATGGCGGTGCTTCACAAAACAGCGCCCGGCACTCGTCTCCACGATCCAGTTGTCATTGATAAAGCCGTGGGCCGGCCGCCAGGCAGCCTTGAGTCTGCCCAGGCGATAGCGACTCAGCACCCGATTCAGTTGCGCTTCAGTAGCTGAGGGGTTCATATAAGTGTCTTTGGTGATCTGGGAATGCCCTGCGGGTGCTTCGGACCTGACAGGTGGGGGGCACCATGACAACAAACCACCCCATTCAACGAGGCAATCTTAGTGGACATCGAGGTGAAACGCAAAAGCTCTGGGCTGCACTCGGCGTGTGCTGGCTATGCTCACGGCGTATGGGACACAACCGCTCTTGCAGGAGCACCCTTTGATGGGTCCCCAGCAATGCGGCGAAGGCGGCTCGCTCCAAGTCAGGCGGTCAAGCAGCCCGGTATCCTGAACAGCGCGATCACCTGACTTGTGGACCACAGGTCCGCTGGAATGGGTTTGCGTGAGTAGGTCAATATGGTATAATCCGTCACAATTCCACCTTAGGCCTCCCGCCTCAAACACCCGAGGCGGGTGACCGATTCAGGAGGGATGCCATGGCCTGGTTAGCTGATGGCCGTGACCTACCAGGCAAGCTTTTCATCGTTGAAGGTATTGATGGCTCTGGCAAGAGCACGCAGCTCGACATGTTGCGCAAGTGGCTTGTTGGACAGGGTTACTGTGTCGCCTTCAGCGAGTGGAACTCGTCACCGATTGTCCGCACCATCACCAGACGTGGCAAGAAGAAGCAACTTCTGACACCCACCTCCTTCAGTTTCATCCATGCCGCGGATTTTGCCGACCGCATGGAGCGGCAGATGTTACCGGCGCTCAAAGCCGGTGCCATCGTCCTCGCCGATCGTTACGTCTACACCGCATTCGCCCGGGACGCGGCCCGAGGCGTTCATCCAGACTGGGTGCGCCAGGTTTATTCCTTCGCGATCCAGCCGACGGAGGCCTTTTACTTTCGTGTGACAATGGATGAATCTCTCACCAGGATCTCAAACGGGAGGCCCAAACTAAAGTACTACGAGGCAGGGATGGATCTTGGTCTCAGCAAGGATCCACAGGAGAGCTACAAGCTGTTTCAAAGCCGCATTCTAGAGGAATACGAGAAAATGATCGCCGAGTTCGGACTCAGGGTAATCGATGCCACGTTGCCACTCCTGGCACAGCACGACCAGGTGCGTGAGATTGTGCAGCCGCATTTGAGCAACGCGCTGCTCGCTGAGCGGACGGGATGGCGAGAGGTGCTGGCCGCCGAGGTCCTGGAGGGTCGCTACCTGGACGAGATTGTGGCTCCAGGAGGACAGCCATGACAGAAGTCCGCTTCTACGGTCATGGCCTGCCGGACTTGAAGAAAAAGCGCCTGTCTGGCAGATTGGTGGTGCTGGAAGGAACGGACGGCGTCGGACGCTCAACTCAAATTGCCCTCCTGCGTGAATGGCTGGAGAAGGAGGGGTATGCCGTGGGGGCAACAGGCCTCAAGCGCGGCAAACTGGCCGGAAGGGGCCTAAGGCAGGCCATGCGCGGACACACATTGGGCAATATCACAATGAACCTCCTGTATGCTACCGACTTTGTGGACCGCCTGGAGAGGCTGATCATTCCCGCCCTGCGGGCCAGCTTCGTGGTGCTGACTGACCGCTATATCTACTCCATGATCGCGCGCGCTCAGGTGCGGGGAGTCGATCCAGTGTGGCTACGCAATGTGTTCGGTTTCGCCCTCATACCTGATGCTGTCTTCTATCTACAAGCCGATGTCTCTCATCTAGTCCCTCGAGTTCTGAACGCCCGCGGCTTTGACCACTGGGAATCGGGCATGGACTTTTTGCGAGCGCCCGATTACTACGAGAGCTTTGTCGATTACCAGACCCGACTGCTGGCGCAGTTTGATGCTATGGCCGGTGAGTTCGGATTTGTGCGCATCGATGCCAATCGCGGCATCCACGACGTCTTCCAAGATCTGCAAGCTGGCATCGAAGAGGTTGTCAAAGACATGAAACCCCCCAAGCAGCCGAAGGAGGGGAAGAAGGACGCAAAGCGCGCCAAGTAGCCACAACATGGGAGCCGAGCTGGCTCAGCAGGTTGTCAACGCATTGGGCAGGCTATGGTTACAGCGTGCTTCACTGGGCCGAGATCCTGCGTGCGGACACAAGTCGGGAGATGGCTCTCTGTGACAGAGGCTGCCTAACCCAAGCGAGAAGCAACCAACGAACGATTCGACATCAGGCTAGGCCTCTCAGCGTCGTTCATACGCCCTGTAGACTGGATCGAAGGACTCTCTTGCGGGATGGCTGTTGTACGTTTGCAGCCGTCATTGCTTGTACAAGAAGCTGCACGCTTGTGGAATGGTCTCCATCCTGGGTGAGCAACTTTTGCCAGCCCGGGAAGTGGTCTGGGTGCGAGGGCTAGCCCCGGGCGACGTTGTCCACGCCGCGACAGAGGTCGCAGAATCAGGCGCAGCAGTAGTGCTGGCCGGTCTCCTGCTAATCACGGGCGTAGATCAGTCCACGGTGCAGTTCCTTGAGCGGCGCAGTCTTGCTTCTACGCGAGGATTGGCTGTGGAGCATCTACTGGATGGCGCCGCCTGACAAGATCACACGATGAGGAGGACAACGTGGGCCGCTTGGTGATGCTGTCTGGGCCATCGTGCGTGGGCAAGGGGCCCTTGCACAGTGCTCTGAAAAGGCTCCATCCTGGTCTCGAATCCAAACTCGACAAGCTGATCCTGTACAATAGCCGAGCACCTCGACCCGGCGAGCAGGATGGTGTCGACTACCATTTTCGCCCCCGCGTCGAGATCGAGGCCCTGCGCGGCCAGGAGCAGTTCATCGTACTCGACGTGCGAGGTGATCTGCAGGGCCTTGACGTGCAGTATCTGGAGGCGGTTCTGAGCGGAGAGAAGGACGCCTTCTTCGAGGGCAACCCCTTTGTGCCCATGGAGATGCTCAGGTCGCCGATTCTAGCTGAGGTTCCCAAGCTGAGCGTTTTTCTCTCGCCTCTGTCCAGGGAAGAGGTACTCTACCTGAAGGACCCTGCAAGACGGGTATCGCTGCCGGACTTGGTCACGGATGTGATGCGCCGCAAACTTCTGCGGCGCACTCGGAAGCAGAAAGGGATCCTCTCTTTGGAGGATCTGGAGAATATTGAGCGGCGAGCGAATAGTGCCTACTGTGAAATGAAACTGGCCTGGCATTTCGACTATGTGATCCCCAATCATGACGGGGAGGACAGCGAGAACTGGGATGCGTTCTATTATCCGGTCGGTGACGCACACAGGGCGCTCGTCGCCTTTGCAGCTATCCTCAGCGGTGAGGAACCTGCGTACGCGGAGACTTGGGAGCCGGAGCTCTTGCCCTAGAAGCCAGCGGGATTCTCGTCTCGGAAGTGGGCAAGGGTCAAGACGCGAGAGGGGACCCAGGCGGAGGCTGGCTTTGCGCACCGCGTTCTGGACATGCCCCACTCCGTCGGCGACCGCTTGTCGCTGGACTAGGTACTAGGCCGGGAGGCACATGAAACAGCGCCTCACAGATCAGGAGCGGTTCACGCTGGAATCCATTGCCGACCAAGGGAGGCCAGCCCTAGTGCGGCGCGCCCGTCTCTTGCTGCTGTGGGGTCGCGGACTCGCTCCCAAGGAAATCGCACCTGGGATCGGCTTGTCCGTTCGTCGGGTATACCATTGGCTGCGAGCGTACAGGGAGCGCCGGATGGCTATCTTCCCGGTTGAGGCGCTGAGTGGGTCGCGACCTGCTGAGACAGTTCGTGAAGCGGAGTCTGCCAGAGAGCCAGTTGTGGGGGTGCATTCCGGGGCATCAGCAGTTCAGGAGACGGCCGCTGTGCCTGATGCAATGCCAAACGCTGGGGCAGAGCGCCCGGAGGTCACGATAGAGGAGCTGTGCCAGCGCTACGATGTGGACCTGGCCCACGCCCGGCACGTGGCTGATCTAGCCTTGACCCTCTTTGATGTGACAATCGGGGTTCATGGCTTGTCACGCCAACGACGCGCGCTGGTTGAGACAGCGGCTATGCTGCACAACGTCGGCTTCGCCCTATCCCCTGCGAAGCATCATACCCATGGCCGTGACGTCATCTTGGCGCACCGGTTGGTCGAACTGCAGGAGGTGGAGCAGTCGATTGTGGCCTGCACGACAGCCCTGCACCGCAAGAGGTTCAAGACCAAACGGTTGGACAAGGAGCTATCCTTTCTCGCCCTCCCAGAGGCGGTCCGGGCGGATGCGCTGTCGATGGCTGCCCTGATTCGAATGGCGGATGGCTTGGATTACTCGCAGAGCCAGACCACGCGGTTGGGCGACGCCGAGGTCCTCTCTCAGGGTATCGCGGTGGCGGTGCTGGGTCCCGTCTGCGCGCAGGACGCAGCGCGTGCCCAACAAAAGGCCGACCTGTGGCATCATCTTTTCGACGTGCAGTTGCGCTTTGTGGCCGAGGGAGAGCCTGTGATCTGGGATCAGCTCCACGAAGTGGAGAAGCCGGAGTTCGGGCTAGCGAAGGAAAAGTTGAAGGCGCCCGGTGTCCTTCTGGAGGATCTTATGAGCGAGGCCGGGCGCAAGGTGTTGCGCTTTCACTTCCAGCGGATGCTTGACCACGAACCTGGGACGCGGCTGGGTGAGGATATCGAGGAACTGCACGACATGCGTGTCGCCACGCGTCGCATGCGTGCTGCCTTTCGTGTCTTCGGCCCGTACTTTGAGTCTGACAAGATCAAACCGTTTCTCAAGGGTCTGCGCCGCACTGGCCGCGCCTTGGGGAGCGTGCGCGATCTGGATGTGTTCATGCACAAAGCGCAGGTATATCTGGATAAAGCGCTGCAGGAGGAGCAGTTTAACCTTGATCCGCTCCTGGCCAGCTGGCAGCAGCAACGGCAAGCCGCACGGGAGGGCATGCTCGCGTGTCTGGACGGAAAGAGATACCAGCGATTTGTACGCGATTTTGGGCAGTTCCTGTGGACCGCGGGGGCGGGTGCTGTGCCCGTCCCAGCTGATCAGCCACAGCCACACCAGGTCCGTCATGTGGTGCCCGCGCTCATCTATGGGCGCTACGAGGTAGTGCGCGGCTACGAGACAGTGGTGGAGAATGCGTCGATAGCAGCGCTCCATGCTCTGCGTATCGACTGCAAGCGACTGCGCTATTCGCTCGAGTTCTTCCGAGAGGTGCTCGGCTCGGAGGTTGAGGATGTGATTGACGAAGTAGTGGTCATCCAGGATCATCTGGGCAACCTGCACGATGCGGATGTGGCTTGTCACCTTCTCATCGAATTCCTCAATCAGTGGAGTGAAAGGGAGGGCAGGGAACGCATCAACATCGGTGGGGTGACACACTACCTGGTGGCCAAGCAGAATGAGCTGCGCACGCTCCTGGATTCCTTCCCCGAGGCCTGGCAACACTTCAATCGACCCGAGATGCGCCGCAAGCTGGCCCTTGCGGTCTCAACACTGTGATGAGCAGCAGACAAAGCGTGGACAGTGATTGCACTTGCTCAGCGCATTGTGCCCCGGGTCAGTAGTGATGCGCTCGCCAGGTGCAGCGCACATCGTGCATGACTTGAGGAGGGACACGCAGTGCTAGAGAAGATCGACCTCAGCAAGAAGTTGAGCAAGAAGGAGTACAAGAAGCAACTACCCACCCTCCAACGCAGGCTGTACGATCTGGAGACAGCAGCGTGGAAGGCAGGTATACCCAGCGTTCTCCTCTTCGAAGGTTGGGATGCAGCGGGCAAGGGCACAACCATTTCCACGCTAACCCAACGCCTGGATCCGCGCGGATTCAAGCTCTATCCCATCCGGGCGGCACGCACTTTCGAGAAGGGGCATCCTTGGCTGTGGCGCTTCTGGCTGAAGCTGCCCAACTACGGTGAGATGGCCATCTTCGACCGCAGCTGGTATGGCCGGACGCTGGTCGAGCGAGTCGAGGGCCTGACGCCGGAGCAGGAGTGGCGAAAGGCATACCGCGATATCGTGGATTTTGAGCGAACCATCACTGACGACGGGTATGTCCTGGTCAAGTTCTGGCTACACATCAGCAAGGGTGAGCAGCGTCGCCGCTTTAGGCTCTTGGAGAAAGACCCACTCAAGTCTTGGCAGGTAACAGAGGAGGACTGGGAGCATCACCGGAAGTACGACGCATACCTGCAGGCAGTCGAGGAAATGCTGGAATGCACGGAGACTGAGTGGGGGCCGTGGACCATAGTGGAGGCCACCAGCCGCTGGTGGGCACGGGTCAAGGTCTTTAACACCGCCATCAATGCTCTTTCCATGCGTCTGCAGGAAGTTGGTGCTTCAGCTCAGGCGCCCGGCGGAGACGACGAGGAGCCTGTCGCAAGAGCGCAGCTTGAAGCCCAGGCTGAGTCAGAATAGGACACTCCTGAGTCACAGCAAGGAAGGATCAAGGCAGCATGCTGGAGACCATTGACATCAGCCAGTCCCTAACCAAGCAAGAGTACGTCAGAGATCTCATCCGCCATCAGGTGGCACTGCACTCCCTCGGATTCCAGGTGTACGCGCAGCAGCGGCCAGTTATCATTGTCTTCGAAGGGTGGGACGCAGCAGGCAAGGGCGGAGCCATCAAGCGGGTGACGGAAAAGCTCGACCCACGTGGCTACGTGGTTCATCCCATTGCAGCTCCCAAGGGTGAAGACAGGACGCATCACTATCTGTGGCGTTTCTGGCGGAGGCTTCCCGAAAGGGGGCAGATCGCCATCTTTGACCGCAGCTGGTATGGCCGGGTGATGGTGGAGCGGATCGAGGGCTTTTGCACGGAGGAGGAATGGAAGCGTGCCTATCGTGAGATCAACCACTTTGAGCGGCAGCTCGTGGATTTTGGCACCATCCTCTTCAAGTTCTGGATTCACATCAGCCGCGCCGAACAGCAGCGGCGTTTTGAAGGCCGGCAGGGCACTGCGTACAAGGCCTGGAAGCTGACTGATGAGGACTGGCGAAATCGCGAGAAATGGGACCAGTACCTGCAAGCAGTGAATGATATGCTGCTCAAGACCAGTACGCTGACCGCCCCCTGGACGGTTGTGGAAGGCAACTGCAAATGGTACGCCCGTCTCAAGGTGCTGAAGACGCTCGTCGATGGGCTGAGCCAGGAACTGGACTTTGATCCGTTTGCTGAGGTGCCAGAGACCAGGAAGGGAGGGAAGAAGCGCGCTGAAAAGGGGAAGCGCAGAAGGACAGGGAAGAGGACACAGGCGAGAAGGTCGGATCCCTCTGCGACAGCGATGCCCATGATCGACCGGTTCGAATACGGGGCGATCGTGATTGAGGGCACGATTCACCATTCAGAGGTGATGATACTGCCCGACGGCCGTGTGAAGACCTTGCGGCTTGCGGAGGGGAGCGTGCTGCGTGCCAAAGACATGAGCAAGGTCTTCAAGGCCAAACCAGAGGTGACTATTCTCGGTCGCGGCACAGCGGGCAATCTGAGGCTAGGTCCCGAGTTGGAGAGCCGACTCCAGCAGGCGGGAATTGAGCTTCAGTCCTATCGGACCCACAAAGCGATTGAGACCTACAGAGAGCTTCGGAATCAACGCAAGACGGCTGCCGTTCTGCACATTACTGCATAGCGGATGGCAGAATGACCCACCTGTCTGTCACCTATCGATGAAGAGGAGGCCACATGACGCAAGAGAAGGCGGAGAACACCATACAGGAGCAGGCAGAAGCACTCGAGCCGGAGGAGCCGCAAGCTCAGGTGGAGGTTGCCCCAGCAGCCCCGGTGAGTGCAGGGCAGTCAACGAGCGGTGAGGAATCCCGAGCGGCTGCGCCAGAGGGGAAGGATGAGGGGACCAAGCCCAAGGGGAAAAAGGCCAAGAAGACGGCGACACCTGGAGGGAAGAAGAGAATGGCCAAGAAGAAAGGTGGCGCCAAGAAGAAAGGTCAGGGAAAAGGCAGGGGGAAGAAGAAGGGCAAGAAGAAGTAGCCTTACTCGGAGCGTCTCGCAGAGAATCTTCGGGCAAGGGATTCCCAGAGGGACAGGGGGCGTCCTTTGTTTGTCAGGTGTGTCCTTGAGCAGGTGCTGCACACCGAGCAGGCGCTCAGCAAGGCGGCTGCCACGGTCGGTGTGTCGTCACACGTCGCCTCGCGAACCAGTGGAGGCATCGGCAACCCATGGGAGGACTGCAATGTATCTTGTCTTACTTGGCCCACCTGGGGCCGGGAAAGGCACCCAGGCGGAGCGACTGGAAGATGCACTACATCTGCCGCATGTGTCGAGCGGTGAATTGTTCCGGGAGAACATCCACAACGAAACAGAACTAGGCCTGCTGGCCAAGAAGTACATAGACAAAGGCAACCTGGTGCCCGATGACGTGACCATTGGCATGATCCGGGAGCGTCTGACGCGGCCTGACTGCGACAAGGGGGCTATCCTCGACGGGTTCCCCCGCACCCAGCCCCAGGCTGAGGCGCTGGACAAGATGCTGGCCGAGATGGGGCGCAAGCTGGATAGGGTACTCTACATTGCCGTCCCCGATGAAGAACTAGTGCGCCGCCTGTCAGGGCGCTGGCTCTGTGGGCAGTGCCAGACGCCGTATCACAGTATCTTCGATCCGCCGGCCAGGGCGGGAGCATGTGACGCCTGCGGCGGGAAGCTGTACCAGCGGGATGACGACCGGCCGGAGACAGTGCGGGCGCGCCTGAAAGTATATCGCAAGCAGACAGCGCCGCTCGTCGACTACTATCGTCAGGCGGGTTTGCTGATAGAGGTGGATGGGACAGGAGACATCGAAACCGTCCACAAGGCCACGTTGAGCGAAGTTGACAGTCTAGAATCGTAGGGTGTGTCCATTTCCCCGGTTAGCGCGTGCTATTCTGGAGAAGTACTTTCCGGGGGCACGACGCCCAGAGGGTGGGCGCCGTGCCCCGCTATGCCATGTAGACGCGATCCCCGCGTCAGCTGGAGCAATGCGACTCCCACAGCCGCGCCAGTGTCTCCTCCGGCCGCGCTGCGAGCAGAGCAGGGTTGTCGGTGGTCACGTCGCCTTCATTCTCCAAGATGACGTACGGTACCCGTGTGGACTGCACCGTCAGGAGCTCGGCGTCGCCAGCGCTGAACGCTTCCCAGTTGTCATCACGGTACAGACGTATCAGCTTCTCGTCGGGCAGGGAGTGCTCCACAATGATGTCGGGACGGTCAGGATTGAAGCGACGGCGTTTCTTGCGTAGTGGTTCCAAATGAGAGACCTGCACGCAGGGGACACCGGCCCGCTGCAGCAGATGATCGGCGAGATGCGTGAACGCTGCGGCATAGCCTCCGTGCTCGCTGCCGCAGGAGAATTCGGAAATGGCTGTGGAATGCTTGTGGCAGACTGGATCGTCACGCAGCCGCTTGTGATGCTCCAGGCTGATGCGCTCGATCAGAACGTGCCAGAGATAGTGGTGCCCGAACTAGCCTTTGGCATGGGTGCGCAGCCTCGGCTGCGCCAACTGTCTGTGAAAGACGTGATCCTCGTCGTACAAGTCCGAAGCATAGGGAAATCATCGATCATCCCATCCAGATGCGCAATGCCAAGTCTGCCTTGCCAAGTCATCCGGAATCCGCGCCTAGAAGTAGATGGTCTCGCTTTTGCCAGAAGCAGGCCGGCCGATCAGGATCAGAACATCGAAAGTGCTTTCAGACCTGGCGAGATCTTCCTGAACAAGCTCGTTACGTCGCAAGTCTTGCGGGCGGCGATACACTTGTTTGTGGGCCCCAGACTTCGGCTGATTGGGAAGTGGCCGGTCACTCCGGGATGATGTACGACTCGATGTCGGGCAGCGGCTCGGGGTAGCGCAGGTCCAGTGTTTCCATCGTCTGCACAAGAACCTGGGCAACCGCCAGGTTGCGGTACCATTTGCGGTTAGCGGGGATGACATACCACGGGGCGTGCTCCGTGTTGCATTTCGTGAGCGCCTCCTCATACGCTCGCATATAGTTATCCCAAAGCTTGCGGTCGTCAAGGTCCCCGGGCGAGAACTTCCACTGCTTGGAAGGATTCATCTGGCGCTTGCGCAGGCGCGCGGCTTGCTCAGCGCGGCTGATGTGCAGAAAGAACTTGACGATGGTCACACCGTTGTCGGTCAGCAACCGCTCAAAGTCGTTGATGTGCGCGTAGCGCTTGCGCCAGGTTACCTCAGGGACCAGCTCCTTGACCCTGACAACCAGAACGTCTTCGTAATGTGACCGGTTGAAAATGCCAATCAGGCCGCGGCGTGGTGTCACCTTGTGCACTCGCCAGAGGTAGTCGTGAGCTAGTTCCTCTGTCGACGGCACCTTGAATGGCCATACTTGCACTCCTTGTGGATTAAAGGCGCCCATGACATGCTTGATCGTTCCATCCTTGCCGGCGGTATCCATGGCTTGCAGCACGATCAGCAGGGCACGCCTGTCCTGCGCGTACAGCATCTCTTGGAGGTCAGTGAGCCGCTCCAGGTTCTGCTTTATCTGTGCCTTCGCCTCCTGCTTGCTCGTATAGGTACCGGTGTACGCAGGATCAAGCTCCTCCAGATCAAAGGCAGTTCCAGGAGGAAGGGTCAGAGGTTGTTCAGCCATGACTTGATCTCCTTTTCGTGGCGGTGGTGAGGCGGCAGGTATTCTACCGCCTGCCCTCGGCTCCCGTCAAGACTACCCGTACCTATCACGTTACTCTGGCGACGGGTATCGCGCCTTCAGAAGAGGCTGTTTTGCACGCTGCCTATTGAGCAGTATGATAAACAACAGAGGGAGAATGCAGACGACTCGTTTTGTGCTTCGGGGGCACGGTCCTGTGCGCTTGGATTTGCTGGCGCACTCGCACGGCTGGTCGCAGCTGTTGCCGATGGCCTGGGACGAAGAGCAAGGCCTACTGCTGCGGACCGAGCAGATCGGCGCGGCTGCTGCGGACCTAGAGTTCAGGCAGGCAGATGAGCAGGGGGTCGAGTTGACCGTGGCTTCCGAGGCGCCACTGTCACGGGCGGAGTGCGATGCTGTGGTCACTCGCGCGCGGTGGATGTTGGCGCTCGACGAGGATTTGGCCGAGTTCTACCGGCTCTGCGAGATGGATCCATATTTGGCCCATGTGCCCAGCGAAGGGCGAGGTCGCCTCCTGCGCTCGCCAAGTGTGTTTGAAGAGGCGGTCAAGACCATCTGCACCACCAATACCACCTGGGCGCAGACCAAAGGTATGGTGCAGCGTCTGGTGGAAAAGCTGGGCCGACCAAGCCCTGTGTCTATGCGCAGTGCCTTTCCGGACCCACAGGCCATTGCGGCCGCCGGTGCGCGAGTGCTGAAGGACGAGGTTCGTCTGGGCTATCGCGCGCCCTATGTGCGCCAACTGGCGCAGCAGGTCAGTACCGGTGAGCTGGACCTGGAGGCGATGCGTTGCTCCTCCGATGCCACACTGGAGCTGCGCAGGCAGCTGCTCCAGATTAAGGGCATTGGCCCCTATGCGGCGGCAACGCTATTGGTCCTGCTGGGCCGCTACGACTACATCGGGGTAGATAGCTGGGCGCGCAAGCTGGTCTCCAGGCATTTCTACGGTGGTCAGCCGGTTGGGGAGAAGGAAATACAGGCCGCTTTTGATGGTTTTGGACGCTGGCGGGCTTTGGCCTATTGGTTCTATCGTTGGGATGAGATGTAGAATCTATGAAGGGAGCTGCGCGCCACATGACGGCTTCAGATACGCCTTCCGACTTTATTCGGGACATTATTCAAGAGGACCTGCGGACCAACAGGTGGGGCGGTCGAGTTCACACTCGATTCCCTCCGGAGCCGAATGGCTACCTGCATATCGGGCATGCCAAGTCCATCTGCCTGAACTTTGGCGTCGCCGAGGAGTTCGGTGGCCTCTGCAACCTGCGCTTCGATGACACCAATCCGCTTAAGGAGAGCATTGAGTATGTCGACGCCATCAAGCGGGACGTGCAATGGCTGGGCTTTGACTGGCAGGATCGAGAGTACTACGCGTCTGACTATTTTGAGCAACTCTACCAGTTCGCTGTGCAGTTGATTCAGCGGGACAAGGCCTTTGTTTGTGATCTGAGCCAAGACGAGATCAGGGAGTACCGCGGCACACTGACCGAACCTGGTAGGCAGAGCCCCTATCGCAATCGTTCGATCGAGGAGAACCTGGAGCTGTTCGAACGCATGCGGGCTGGTGAGTTTGAGGACGGGGCGCGCGTGCTCCGGGCAAAGATCGATATGGCGTCGGCCAACATGCTGATGCGCGACCCTGTAATCTACCGGATTCTTCACGCCACGCATCATAGAACGGGCGATGCGTGGTGCATCTATCCTATGTACGATTTTACACACTGCCTGTCGGATTCCATTGAGGGAATCACGCATTCGCTCTGCACCCTGGAGTTTGAGAACAATCGAGAGCTGTATGACTGGTATCTTGATCAGCTAGGCGTGTATCACCCACAGCAGATCGAATTCGCCCGTCTGAATCTCTCCTACACCGTTATGAGCAAGCGCATATTGAAGCGGCTGGTGGACGAGGGATATGTGACTGGGTGGGATGACCCGCGCATGCCAACACTGTCGGGCCTGAGGCGCGGTGGGTATCCCCCGCAGGTTATCCGTGATTTTTGCAGCGCCGTCGGTGTAGCCAGGGCGAATACGACCGTTGACGTGAATCTGCTTGAGCATCACTTGCGCCAAGACTTGAACAAACGCGCTCCGCGCGTGATGGCTGTGTTGCGCCCACTGCGGATCGTTATTGACAATTACCCCGAGGGCCAGGTGGAAGAGATGGACGCCGAGAACAACCCGGAGGATCCATCTGCAGGTACACGCAAGATCTCGTTTTCGAGGGTACTGTACGTTGAGCGTGAGGATTTTCAGGAGGAGCCGCCGAAAAGGTGGTTCCGCTTGGCTCCAGGTCGTGAAGTGCGATTGAAACATGCTTACTACGTCACGTGTGTGGGCGTCGTCAAGGATGAGAAGACAGGCGAAGTGGTGGAGTTGCATTGCACCTATGATCCTGAGACGAGAGGGGGGTGGTCCGCAGATGGCCGCAAAGTCAGGGGAACGTTGCACTGGGTATCCGCTGCCCACTCCCTCCCGGCAAAAGTTCGTCTCTACGATCGTCTTTTCGCCGAGCCCAACCCCCTGGATCGTGAAGATGATTTTACCAACTACGTGAATCCCGACTCGCTAACCACATTGGAGGCCAGCCGGGTCGAACCGAGTTTGGCCGGCGCGGCACCCGGAAGTTGGTATCAGTTCCTGAGGCATGGATACTTCAGCGTTGATCCGGATTCGCGCGATGGGGTGTTGGCCTTCAATCGCTCTGTATCGCTGCGCGATACCTGGGCCAAAATCCGCGGTCAGCAACGCAAGGGGTAGTGGATTCTGAGCTGCTTCGAGTGCCGTCAGGCAGGTGCCGATGTGTACAGAGGAGTTAGCCACTTGGCGTGACGTGTCCCTCGTCCTATTGGCCGCAGAAGCGCTGCTGACCGGCCTGCCTGTGGCCCTCATTCTAGGGGCGAGCCTGCGGCGTCTGAGCCGGCTGATGGTGGGCATGCGCACGGTGTTGTTTCAAGCGCGCATGTATGTCTGGAGGACAGGTGAGGTGACCAGGCGGGCCATGGGCATGGTGGCCGCTCCCTTCATCCAGCTACAGAGTACCGTGCATGGCCTCTGTCGAGCGCTGGACATCCTGGGCTGGAGGTAGATGGAAATGCTGGATCAGGGAGAGAGGCGAGCGATCTTTGTTGGGGCCATCATTGGGGCCCTGTCCGGTTCGTTTCTGGCGGTGCTATACCGTCGGCGGGCCCAACGGCGGCCAGTTGGGGCGGCAAAGCCGGACAAGACTGGGCAGTGGGTGCGTCTTGGCGTTTCGTTGATCCCCGTCTTGCGTCAGTTTCTTGAGTTGATCTCCTGATTCGTTGTGCTGTTCTTGGGGCGCGCAACGATTTGGATGGCGGCAGGGACGCGGTCTCTTCCCCGACGGCAAAGGTGAGTCCAGTCGAGGGACAGCGTGCCGACTCTCTGCCGCTCTTTGTTGCCTACACCTTCTGCGCCGCTTCTGTTGACACGCCTGACGTTCGGGCTATAATGGTGAATGAATTCACAAACGGATGCTCAGGGCGATGGATGTCTGTTCCGCGCCATACCGTTGCACTGACTCCCGGTCTATCGATACCACAACGCAAGGAGGCTAGGAGGTGTATCGTATCACAGCTAAGGAGGACCTGACGCCTGTCACCAGGCTGCTCAAGATCGAGGCGCCTGAAGTCGCTCGGAAGGCCCAGCCCGGACAGTTCGTCATCGTCCGCGCCAATAAACGTGGGGAACGAGTTCCGCTTACCATCGCTGACTTTGATCGTGAGTCGGGGCAGATCACTCTTGTGTTTCAGGAGGTGGGCAAGACGACCAAGCTGTTGGGAACCATGCAGGTTGGTGATGAGTTGGCTAGCTTCACGGGTCCGTTGGGAAGGCCGACGGAGATCGAGGAATACGGCACGGTCCTCTGTGTCGGAGGCGGGGTGGGCATTGCACCACTCTACCCGATTGCCCGCGCGCTCAAGGCTGCCGGAAACACGGTCATCTCTATTATCGCTGCGAGGACCGAGAACCTGCTGTTCTGGCAGGACAAGATGCGTGAGGTGAGCCATGAGTTCACGGATGGCGCCCTGCAGGGACTGATCGTATGTACCGATGACGGGACTTGCGGAATCAAAGCGCTGGCTCCCGAGCCAATCAAGGAGATCCTGGCCTCTGGACGAAGGGTCGATGTGGCCTGGGCGATCGGCCCGGCGATCATGATGAAGTTCTGCGCCCTGGCCACCGAACCTTTCGGTGTCAAGACGATTGTCAGCCTGAACTCGATCATGGTGGACGGCACAGGCATGTGCGGGGCGTGCCGGGTCGAGGTGGGGGGCGAGACACGCTTTGTCTGTGTCGATGGGCCGGAGTTCGACGCACACCAGGTGGACTGGGATCTGCTTCTGGAGCGGCAGCGATTCTACCTGGATCAGGAGAAGCAAGCTCTCGAGTTATTCGAGAAGCAGCATGCTGGCCACTGTGGGGAGGGTGAGTAGACATGGCCAAGGTCGAACCCAGAAACGAAATGCCGCGTCAAGACCCCAAGGTCCGGATTCGAAACTTTGACGAAGTAGCATTAGGCTACAGCCACGAGCAGGCAATCGCCGAGGCCAGCCGCTGCCTGCAGTGCAAAAAGCCCACCTGCATTGCCGGCTGCCCGGTGCAGGTGCGCATTCCGGAGTTCATCCTCTGCCTGAGTGAGGGGGATATGTGGGGTGCCGTGGATGCGCTAAAGGACAAGAACAACCTGCCTGCCATCTGTGGCCGAGTTTGTCCCCAGGAAACGCAGTGTGAGGAGACCTGCGTTCTCCGGAAGAAGTACGAGCCGGTCGCCATCGGCCGCCTCGAAAGGTATGTGGCGGATTGGGAGATGGGGCAAGGAGTGAAGACACCACCACGAGCTGCCAGCACGGGCAAGAGTGTTGCGGTGATTGGTGCAGGCCCAGCGGGTCTGACCTGCGCTGGTGACCTAGCCAAGATGGGCCATGCGGTTACCCTCTTCGAGTCTCTGCACGCACCGGGCGGAGTGCTTATGTACGGCATCCCAGAGTTCCGCCTCCCGAAATCTGTCGTCCATGCCGAAGTGGAGTACGTGCAGAGCTTGGGCGCAGAGCTCAGGTTCAACTCGGTGATCGGCAAGCTGCACACCGTGGATGAACTCCTTGACAACGAGTATGATGCCGTTTTCTTGGGCACAGGTGCGGGCTTACCCAGATGGATGAAGATTCCAGGTGAGAACTTCAATGCGGTGTACAGCGCCAACGAGTTCCTTACCCGCACCAACCTGATGAGGGCATATCTCTTCCCTGACTGGGATACTCCCGTCATGATCCGACCACGTGTAGCTGTCGTGGGTGCGGGTAATGTGGCGATGGACTCTGCTCGCTCTGCGCTGCGTTTGGGAGCGGATGAGGTACACATTGTCTACCGCCGTGCGAGGGATCAAGCGCCAGCCAGGCTCGAGGAGTTGGAGAACGCGGAAGAGGAGGGCATCATCTTCCACTGGCTGACCAATCCGGTGGAGATCCTGGGGACAGAGAGAGGCTGGGTGACGGGGATGCGCCTGCAGAAGCAGGAACTGGGTGAGCCGGACTCCAGCGGGCGGCCGCGACCCGTGCCCATTCCTGGCTCAGAGTATGAGATGGACGTGGATATGGTGGTCGTGGCCATTGGCACGCGGCCCAATCCGATGGTCTTCACAGACCAGCCTGATCTGGTGCGCACCAGGTCGGGCACGGTGGTGGCAAACGAAGACACAGGCCGTACCAAGAAGCCTCGAGTGTGGGCCGGTGGGGACATCGTGACCGGCGCAGCGACGGTGATCAGCGCCATGGGCGCCGGCAAGCGTTCTGCGGCGGACATCGACGCCTATCTCAAGGACTCTGACCAACCGTGGTGGGTCGAGCTGGAGCTAGATCAGCAGAGCTGAGAATCTAGGTTCCGTCAGCGCCCCGAGCGGACAAACGGACTTACGCTTATCCGTTGTCCGCTCTTGCGTCCCTGGACGGAATCTCTACAATAGTAGCATGCATCGGCTTGCTCGACTTTCCCGCGTCTTGCAGCAGTGGCGAGAACTGGTCAGGAATCCCCTCTTTTTCCGCTTGCTTCTCGCCTTCCCCCTCTTGTGGTTACTAACAAGAGCACCCGGACCGATCGTGCGTATGGGTCCACCGCAGATCGTGCAGACCATCAACCCCAAGATCGGCGTGCACACGCGGTTGACCGACGAGGTCGAGGAGTGGAAGATCAAGCGCACGCTGGAGATGGTGCGCGAGATGGGCGCGTCGTGGATCGTGGAGTACTTTCCGTGGGGGTATTACGAGCGGGAAAAGGAGCAGTACGACTGGAATCACTCTGATCTGGTGGTCGATCACGCGCTTGCCCAGGGACTGACGGTGGTGGCGCGGATTGACTTTGTCCCTGAGTGGGCACGGCCAACCAACACCACTTCCCGCTACCTGTCCGAAGAACACTTTGCTGACTATGCTGACTTTGTGTGCGCCTTTGTGGAGCATTTCTCGGGCCGTGTACGTCATGTCATCGTCTGGAACGAGCCGAACTTGAGCTTCGAGTGGGGCTACCGAGAACCCGATCCTGGAGCCTACGTTCGCTTGTTGAAAGCGACCTACACGCGAGTGAAGGAAGTGGATGGGAACGTGCTGGTGCTGGCTGCCGGCTTGGCACCTACGTTGGCTCCGCCGGGCAGTGAGTGGGGCATGAATGACCTCGAGTTCCTGCAACGTATGTACGAGGCTGGTGCACGTGGCCACTTTGACGGTCTGGCCGTGCATGCCTATGGCTGGGTTTCCCCTCCTGATGACCCACCCTCCCCAGACGTGCTCAATTTCGCGCGCAGCGAACTGATTCATGAGGTGATGGCCCGCAACGGCGATGGGGACCTCCCTTGCTTCATCACCGAGGCAGGGTGGAACGACCACCCTCGTTGGAGTCGGGCGGTACCGCCGGGTCTGCGCATTGAGTACACGGTGCGCGCCTACGCCAAGGCGGCGGAGGAGTGGCCGTGGTGCCAGATGGTGGCGATGTGGGCTTTCCGCTATCCGCGGCCAGCCCGCACCTTTCAGGACGGCTTCACCTTCGTAACGCCAGGCTTTATACCCAAACTTATCTATGAGGACGTGCGGCGCTACGCGGAAGGCGGGAAGCAGACAGAATGAGGTCGGGCGAGGGGGCGACCAGAGGCCGGGAGCACCTTCACCTGCACAGGCAGCGCTGGTTTTGGCTTGTCGCAGCGATAGGCTGTTGGCTGCTTGCGCTGCGCTGGATATACGCCACCTGGTATCGGGGACATACGGGGCCCACCTGGGAGCGGATTCAGCGCAGCGGGGTTGTGAGAGTGTGCATGGATGCCACATACCCCCCTTTTGAGTTGCAGGACGCAGCAGGCGGTTTCTCTGGATACGATGTGGATCTGGCTGAGGAGTTGGCAGCGCGCTGGGGGGTAGACCCTGAATTCATCAACGTCCACTTCGACGGCCTCTACGACGCACTTCTGGCAGGCAAATGCGACCTGCTGCTCTCGGCACTGCCTTACGATGAGACTTTGACCGAGGACGTGCTATTCTCGCCCTCTTACTTCAACGCAGGGCTGCTGCTCGCCATTCGCGAAGACGAACGTCGCATCAGGAACACGAACGGCTTGGCGGGCAGGAATGTGGGTGTAGAACTGGGCACTGGGGCGCACCTGGAAGCGCGCCGCCTGCGGGAGCAAGCGCGGATTCCGCTGGAAATTGTGACCTTCCCCAGTGCACGCGAGGCACTGGAAGCGGTACGCGCAGGGGACATCGACGCAGCGATTGCTGAAAGTGTGGCGGTCTACCGATTCGTCCACGGGCCGGGGGGCATGCGTCATCTGAGAAAGTTCCTCACTGACGAGCAGTACGTTATCGCTATGAACCCTCACAGTGGCTACACGTGGAACATGATTACCGACGAATTGGTGCGCATGCAGAAAGAAGGCTTTCTCGAAGCACTTGGAGCCAAGTGGTTTCAGTAGCCAGCTAGGAGCGACGAGTGGCCCGCTACCCCCCCAACTTGTAGCCGATCTTGCGCAGGAACTCGGTGCGCCAGGCGATGCCTTCTTCGTCCTCAACGCCTTTCGATCTGAGGCCGTCGATCACACCGAGGATACCCCTTCCAGTGTCGCCTTCGGCGACAATCACTTCCACCGCATTTGCAGTTGCGCAATAGATGTGGCACACCTCGGGCACCATCTTGACTGTGTTGAGCACGTTGATAGGGTAGGCGTTCTTCAGAAAGATGACGAACGAGTGCCCGGCCGATAGGGCGTAGGCGTTCTTCTTCGCCAACTCGGTCATCTCATCGTCTGTGCCAACCCAGCGCACCAGACATGCCCCCGACGATTCACAGAAGGCAAGCCCAAACTTGATGCCCGGTACAGAGCTCACGAGCGTCTCGTACAGATCCTCGACCGTCTTGATAAAGTGCGACTGCCCAAGGATGACATTGACGTCCTCAGGTTTCTCGATCTTAACCGTCTTGATTTCCATGGCGACCTCCTGCATCATGCACTGTGCTAGCGCTCCTTGCAGATTATAGCATCGTAACAGTCGGAGACAAAGGCACCGCGACGAGGACGACATCGCCCATCCTGTACCTGTGGGCGCATCCTGATCCAGGGCCGCCTAATTGACGGCTCACTCGCTTGGTGCTAGAATTGGCCATGCGCTTTGATATCTTGAGCTTGTTCCCGGGCTTTTTCGCGGGGGTCTTTGAGCAGAGTATCGTCAAGCGAGCCGTCGAGTCGGGGCTCGTGACGATTGCCGTTCATAGTATCCGTGACTTTGCTCCCGACAAGCATCACATCACCGATGACGAGCCGTATGGCGGCGGCGGGGGCATGGTGATGAAAGCGGGGCCAATCTTCCGCGCCGTTGAAGCAGTCGTAGGACCTGGCGTGTTGCCCAGAGGGGCCCTTGATCCCACACAGGTCATTCTTCTCAGCCCCGCTGGCCGCCTGCTTGACCAAGCTGTTGCGCGTGAATTGGCATCCCGCGAGCACCTGGTGCTGATCTGCGGCCGCTACGAAGGCGTGGATGAGCGCGTCCGTGAGCATCTGGTGACGGACGAGATCTCCATTGGGGATTATGTGCTGAGTGGTGGAGAGATCCCGGCCATGGTCATCGTAGAGGCAGTGACGCGCCTGCTGCCCGGTGCGCTGGGTGACCCGATGGCGACGATGCGCGATTCGCACTCTGGTGGCCTGCTCGAGCATCCGCACTACACACGGCCCGCGGAGTTCCGCGGCTGGGCGGTGCCGGAGGTGCTGCTGTCAGGTAACCACGCCGAGGTGGCGCGTTGGCGAAGGCAGCAATCCCTATTGCGCACCCATCAGCGACGCCCTGAATTGCTGGACGCGGCTGACCTCAGTGAAGAGGACCAGGAGTTTCTCCAGCAGCTGACCGGATGTGATTGATCCAGAGCGATCATTCTGATGCTTTTGTGTATCGGGTGGAATACTGCGGCGGCAACGACAATCTGGCCTGGTGACGGCCAGGATTGTACGGGCACCGGTCGGAGGCTGCGTTGTCTTGCCGTGATCCGTTCACCGCGCCAAGATCCGACATGAGAGACAATCCGCAGTGCAAGCAGCTCCATTCCCCTCGCGTCGTGGTGTCTTCAGTGCTGCTGTGAAGGGATCTCGGGTGCGGCAGACTCGCCATCACAAAAACGAGAAGGAGGCAGGCCCATGCTAGTTGGAGAGAGGATGACTCGCAATCCGATTACCGTGAAAGAGGGTACCTCGCTGTATGACGCGCTGAAAATCATGCGGGAGAACAGAGTGCGACGTCTGCCGGTGCTTGGCAAGGGCGGCAAGTTGGTGGGCATTGTGTCAGAAAAGGATTTGCTTTATGCTTCGCCTTCCCCAGCCACGTCACTGAGTGTGTGGGAGATAAGCTATCTCACATCCAAGATCACGGTGCGAGAGCTAATGACGACGGAGCTGGTTACCATATGCGAGGACTGTCCAATGGAAGAAGCGGCGCGCATCATGGTAGACAACAAGATCGGCGGGCTGCCGGTTGTGCGCGGTGACCAGCTGATAGGCATCATTACCGAGACTGACGTATTCAAGATTCTCTTGGAGCTGCTAGGCGCGCGTGAGCAGGGCACTCGCTTCACCGTCTTGGTGCCGGAGCGGAAAGGGATGCTCGCAGACCTGTCTGCACGAATCGCTGATATGGGGGGCAATATCGTCGCCCTGGGCACCTTCCTTGGCGAGGATCCCACCAACCGACTTATCGCCCTGAAGGTGCAAGACGTCGACAAGGACCAGCTCTGGCCGAAGCTGGCGGAGCTGGGCATCAAGCTGATAGATGTCCGCGAGACGTAGGTTTTGCCACAAGTTCGTAGGCACCTGTGGGCGGTCAGCCTTCTCAACAGATAGGGAGCGTTGGGGGAGAAGCAGTGTCCCTGTGCCACGAAGGCACGTCCGTCGAGTGAGTGCGGTTCATGCCCAGTAGCTGTGCGCTCCTGGGCATCTGGTGCGCGGGCTGGAGCCATCGCCTACGAACCTGGGTAGGAGCTGAACCATCCAGACTGCATGTCTCGCTTCTTTTGACAAAAGCGGCGGAGCTGATTATAATTGGGTGTCGCTGGGCCGGTGGCAGCGTTTTTTTGTGTCTTTGCACTTGAACCAGTGGAATCATGTTGGAGGTATCCTCAGTGTACGCTGTAGTGGAAAGCGGTGGCAAGCAATATCGCGTTTCAGTCGGGCAGATCATTGACGTCGAGAAGCTGCCCGTGCCTCAGGGTGAAAGCGTGACCTTGGACAAGGTGCTCTTACTGGCAGATCGCGACGAGATCAAGGTCGGCCGGCCAACGGTGAAGGGTGCGTCGATCTCTGCTACGGTGGTGGGGCATGGTTTGAAGCCGAAACAAGTGATCTTTCACTATCGCCCCAAGAACCGCTATCGGGTCAAGCGAAGCCATCGTCAGCAATACACGCGCCTGCGAATCGAGGAGATCAGTATCTAGCTAGCGGCGCAGAACGCAGAGTCCTGCCCGTCCCTTTCAGGAGGTCGAGTTATGGCACACAAGAAGAGCGGTGGCAAGAGTCGAAACAACCGAGACAGTGAGTCAAAGCGCCTGGGAGTCAAGCGCTTCGATGGGCAGCTGGTGAGCAGTGGCACCATTATTGTGCGTCAGCGTGGTACTCAGTTCCATCCCGGGGCAAACGTGGGCATGGGAAAGGATCACACGCTCTTTGCCACGATCGACGGCTACGTGAAGTTCGAGAACGTCAGCCGTCGCCAGAAGCGCGTGAGTGTCAATCCGGAGAGGCACTAGGTATTCAAGTGAAGAAAGACATTCATCCAAAGTACTATCCAGAGGCCAAAGTGATCTGTGCCTGCGGTAACACCTGGACAACCGGCTCCACGCAGGAGGTCATACGCACCGAGATGTGCTCGAAATGCCATCCCTTTTTCACTGGCGAGCAACGCATTGTCGACACGGCAGGTCAGGTTGAGCGCTTTGAGCGACGCAAGGAAAAGGCCGACCAGATTGCGGCGGAGATCGCGAGCCGAGAGCTGAGGAAGGAGCTCCAGGAAGAGGCTTTCTTCGAGTTCGTGGAAGAAGAAGGTGCGCGGGTGCCAGCGGCGGCGGTTGCCGCAGAGGCACAGCCAGCTGTGGCTGCTGTGGAGGAACCCACGGAGGCGGTGGAGGAAAAGCCCAAGGCGGCGCAGGACCAGAAAGGCGAAGGCTGAAGCAGTTGTCGAGGAGGCCGTGGCTGCCGTGGAGGAACCCGCTGAGGTAGTGGAGGAAAAGCCCAAGCGGCGGCGCAGGACCAGAAAGGCGAAGGCTGAAGCAGTTGTCGAGGAGGCCGTGGCTGCTGTGGAGGAATCTACCGAGGTGGTGGAGGAAAAGCCCAAGCGGCGGCGCAGCACCAAGAAGGCCAAGGCTACCGTTGAGGAAGCCGTGACTGCGGAGGAACCGGCCGAAGGAGCGGAGGAAAAGCCCAAGCAGCGGCGCAGGACCAGAAAGGCCAAGGTCCCTGAGGCAAAAGCTGAGACCAAAACTGAAAGCAAGCAGGCTCAACCCGCTGCCGAAGACGCGCCGGAAGCTGTCGAGAAGCCCAAGCGCAGGCGCAGGGTCAAGAAGGCCCAAGCTGAGAAGCACGAAGCGGAAGAGATGTCGGAATCTGCGGGGGATCAACCGGGCTCAGAAGCGGGCACACAAGCATCTGACTAGGCCTGGGACGCTATGGTAACTGAAGAGACAGAGTGGGAACTCTGTCTCTTTTGCACGCAGCAAAGGAGATCGCACTAACGTGTCCTATCATCGCTATGACGGCGGTTGGATTGAGGTAATCTGTGGGTCCATGTTCTCGGGCAAGACGGAGGAGCTGATCCGCCGGGCAAAGCGGGCGGTCATTGCCAAGCAGAAGGTGCAGGTGTTCAAGCCAGCGATCGATACGCGCTATCTGCGTGAGAAGGTGACCTCGCACAGTGGGATCGATTTCCATGCTACCCCTGCCAAGCAAGCGGAAGACATCCTGAGGAATCTCGATCCTGACACCCAAGTCGTGGCTATTGACGAGGCACAGTTCTTTGACTGGTCAATCACTGAGGTGTGCAATGACTTGGCCGATCGGGGGCTACGAGTCATCGTAGCTGGCTTGGACATGGACTTTCGTGGGGAGCCCTTTGGCCCGATGCCCGTTTTGATGGCCCAGGCTGAGCGCGTGGACAAGGTGCAAGCCATCTGCCAGCGGTGTGGTGCACCGGCCAGCCGCAGTCAGCGCCTCATCAATGGCGAACCCGCCGCATACGACGACCCCGTCATACTGGTAGCAGCAGAGGAGGTCTATGAAGCGCGCTGCCGTGTATGCCATCAGGTTCCGCGTCAGAAGGCGGGTTGATGGCAAAGTTTCACTATGGCGGGCAAGCTGTCATCGAGGGTGTGATGATCCGCGGCGTGCAGCACGTCGCGGTAGCAGTACGCAAGCCGTCCGGTGAGATCCTCGTGCATAGCGAGGCGCTGCCTTCCACTATCTACGCAGGCCCCGCTGGCAAGATCCCCTTCGTGCGTGGGCTGACCTCGCTCTGGGACACGCTGGTTCTGGGCGTACGCTCGCTCACGTTCTCCGCTGATGTAGCTTTGGAGGAAGAGGGCGTGGAGTTTGGCGGGCCCATGATGTGGGGCACACTCCTGTTCTCACTGCTTCTGGGCATCGGACTCTTCGTTATACTGCCGGCGCTCCTGGTTGGCATGATGGATCGCTATATCACCATGCCACTGCTGGGCAACCTTGCAGAGGGCTTGGTGCGGCTGCTGTTCTATATGGTGTATCTGGTGGTCATTGGGCGACTGCCGGATATTCGGCGAGTGTTTGCCTACCACGGTGCGGAACACAAGACTGTGAATGCCTACGAAGCTGGGGTGGCGCTGACGCCACAGGATGTGGGGTCCTTCGCGACAGCACACACTCGCTGCGGGACGAGTCTCCTGCTCATCGTGTTGTTCGTTTTTGTGCTGCTGTCCTCTATGATGGGCCGCCCGCCGCTGCTGTGGCGGCTCTTGTCGCGTCTGGTATTGCTGCCCGTTGTCGCCGCTCTGTCCTATGAGTTCCTCAGGTTCACGGCGCGAAACGACAACCGTGCCTGGGTCAGAGTACTGATGGCCCCTGGCCTTTGGCTGCAGCGACTTACCACGCAGGAGCCGGACGACAGCATGCTGGAAGTGTCCATCGCCGCCTTGCGGCGCGTCCTTCAGGAAGACGGCTCGGCTAGCGAATAGGTCGTTCATGCCCAACTGCGGTTGCTGATGCGCGAGGACCTGATTGCATCTGTGCGCCAGATGTAGCGCGGAAGGCACAGCCCTGGCACACAGTTGCGCGATACACTACCCCATAGCAGGCTCTGGGAACCAGCAGGGACAACGGGGGCCGTTGATGCGGCCCTTTTGTTGTTGCTGTGGCAGCAATAAAGGATGAAGCCGCTCCAGTTTCCTTGACCCTGCCCCGCCTTTTCGCTACAATCGTCTGCAGAAGCGGCCAACAAGTGCGCCACGGTTGGAGAACAGTTCCCTTGAGGTTGGCTTGTCGTCTAGCACCCTGGCGGTTCGTATCATGGGCGAGGCATCGCCGGCAGGTAAGGTTTGTATACATGAAAATCGTCTATCGTGACAAGGTCTGGGAGTTGAAGGGACGGACCACGGTGCGGGACGCGATCAGAAAAGTCGGCCTTCACCCTGAGGCAGTGCTGGCCCTGCGTGACGGTGAGCTGATCACAGATGACGTGATCATCGCCGGCGACGATACCATCAAGCTGATTTCGGTGGTCTCTGGAGGATAGTGGGCTGTCGCAAAGTCGGCAGTAGCGGTAGCCTGGGGATGAGACGGGTGCAGTGCGATGGGCATGAAGTGTAAGAAATGTGGAGAGACTGCGGTCATCAACATGCGTCAGCATCGGCTGGCCCTCTGCAAGGATCATTTCTTGGAGTGGGTGCCGCAGCAGGTGCAGCGTGCCATTGAGAAGTTTGGCATGTTCTCGCCTGACGAGCGTGTCCTGATCGCCGTCTCTGGCGGGAAGGACAGCCTGGGTCTGTGGGACATCCTGCTACGCCTGGGCTATTCCGTTGAGGCTTTGTACATCAATCTCGGCATCCCAGATGGGGACTATTCCGGCGTGTCGCAGCAAAAGGTCGAGTGCTTCGCTAGCGAACGGGGTGCACATCTTATCGTGATCAATGTGGCCGCTGAATTCGGGATGTCGATCCCCGAGGTGGCACGCAGCAAGCGTGGTCGCAGCACGTGCGGAACCTGTGGGCTGATCAAGCGGCATACGATGAATCAACTCGCTTGTGAGGGCGGCTATGGAGCCATCGCAACCGGCCACAACGTCGACGACGAGGCTGCAGTACTCTTCCAGAACGTATTGCATTGGTCTACAGGCTACCTCGGGCGCCAAGCTCCCGTTTTGCCTGCCAGCCATCCCAAGCTGGCACGCAAGGTCAAACCGCTGATCCGCTTGTATGAACGCGAGATGGCTGCTTATGCTCTGCTGCGTGGCATTGACTACATTTACCAGGAATGTCCCTATTCCAAGGGAGCTACGACTCTGCTGTACAAGGACCTTCTCAACCAACTGGAGGAACGCTCACCCGGCGCCAAGCAGCAGTTCTACCTCAGCTTTCTGCAAGCGCGGCAGGAGGGACGGTTGCTGCCTGACCAGAGTGGGGCCGTAGAGATGGGCGAGTGTACACGCTGCGGACAACCTACGACGGCGCCGGATTTGTGCGCGTTCTGCCGCCTCTGGGAGCCAGCGCGCATTGACTAGAATCACCGAGAGACAGCAGGCACAAGCATGCGGGGTGCCCTCTTGTCCTGCCGGCACTTGCCTTGCGTAGCTCTTGTGAGGAGATCGTGGTAGGGAAGTCAGATGTCTAAGCACAAAGGATCCCCCCAGGCAGAACTTCCACCTGACCATCGTTCGGGCTTTGTCGCCATGGTGGGACGGCCCAATGTGGGCAAGTCGACATTGCTCAACGCTTACGTGGGGCAGAAAATCGCGATTGTCTCTCACAAGCCGCAGACCACACGCAATCAAATCCGCGGTGTTCTGACCCAACCAAACGCCCAGATTGTCTTCGTGGACACGCCAGGCATCCACCAGCCGCTGCATAAGCTGGGCGAGCACATGGTCAAAGCCGCACAACATGCAGTCCCTGACGCAGATGCTGTGCTGTTTTTGGTCGACGTGAGCGTTCGTCCAACCGAAGAGGATCGCCTCGTTTCGCAGTTCCTGGCACGCACGTGTCGAGCTCCCGTGATCTTGGCGCTGAACAAGATGGATCTGCTGACAGCGGACAAGGTGCAGCCACACACCCAGCAGTACCTGGCGCTCGGTGGTGTTGACGAATGGATGATGACTTCGGCCACGCGTGGCGACAACCTGGACAAGCTGCTGACGCTGGTCATCGAGCGCCTGCCCTTCGGACCACGCTACTATCCGGAAGGTCAAGTCACCGATCTCACAGAGCGGTTTCTGGCTGCCGAGCTGATCCGGGAACAGGTGCTGCGCTTGCTGCACCAAGAAGTGCCCCACGCAGTTGCCGTTGTGATCGATGAGTTCCAGGAGCGAAAGACGGACTTGACGTACATTGCAGCGACGGTCTATGTTGAGAAAGACTCCCAAAAGAGTATCGTTATCGGCGCCAAGGGCAGGATGCTTAAGAAGATCGGCATGTCGGCACGAGAGGAGATCGAGCGTATGTTAGACACCAAGGTATACCTCGATCTATGGGTCAAGGTGCGACCCAAATGGCGTCGTGATGAGGTTGCTCTCCGACATGTCGGATACAAAGCATCGTAGCTGGGCAATGGCACTCCACACGCCCGGTGTGGAGATTGATTTCAGGAGTGTGTAGACGTGGCAAACGTGGCAGGCACGAATCTCGAACCCTCGGGCGAGTCCCAGGCACCAGCCGCCAGAATCCATATCGGCGTTCAGGGCTTTAGCCCGCGGGACTGGGTCGGGACGTTCTACCCGCCGGGTCTTCCCCAGCGAGACTTTCTCGACTTTTACTCGCAGGTGTTCGACTCTGTAGAGTTGAACACCACATTCTATGCCATCCCACCTGCCCGCACGGTGCTGGCCTGGGCCCAACGCACGCCGCTGGGTTTTACCTTCACGGCCAAGATGCCCCAAGCGATCACGCATGAGAAGAAACTACTGGGCGTGGAGAAGGAGGCCGCCACCTTCGTGAACAGGATCAGCCTGTTGGGGGACAAGCTTGGCGCCGTCGTGATTCAGTTTCCGCGCTCTTTCACCAGAAGAATGGAGGACAGGCTGCGTGCCTTTCTGGACGTGCTACCTCGCGGGCCGAGGTTCGCTGTTGAGTTCCGCAGCAGGTCTTGGCACAGCGAAAGCGTCTTGAACCTCCTCAGGGACTTTCAGGTTGGCTGGTGCATCAACCACTGGCAAGACCTGCCCCCGCTTGCCGAGAGCACTGCCGAGTTTGCCTATTTCCGGCTGGTGGGCTTCCACGACCAGTTCACGTATCTTGGCCGGCTTCAGCGAGATCGTTCAGAAGAGCTGGTCGCACTGGCCCGTACCATCAGGGGTTTCGCCGCACAGCTCAAGCACATCTTCGTCTATGTGAACAACCACTATGAGGGCCATGCGCCAGCCACGGTCAGTCGCTTGAGACATCTGCTTGGCCTGCCTACCGTCGATCCGCGCAGCCTGTGGCCTGAGCAGCAGAAACTGCTCCCCGGGATGGCGGGGTAGAGCGGGTTGTGTTGTCCACTAGTATCCAGCCTGCACATCCACCTGATTGGGCATCGCCTGCCCTCTTGCTGCTGAGTTGAGCAGAGCGGCCAGGTGCGTCGTGCGCAGTCCGTCCGTCTCCCTGCACAGCCCTCCCCGATGAGGGCTCATCACCACGTTGTCGAGCTGGTGGAACGGGTAGGCGGAGGGCGGTGTGCGAGTGCGCGCGGCCTGGTCCGGAGGATAGTTGTACCAGACATCCAGTCCGGCAGCGTGCAGCCTTCCTTCACGCAGGGCGTGGTACAACGCCGCCTCGTCCACGAGGCTGCCACGTCCGACATTGACCAGTATTGCGTGTGCTGGCAAGAGCGCCAGCTCCTGCGCACCGATCAGCCCCCTCGTCTCCGGCGTGTGCGGCAGGCAGATGAGAAGAGCGTCGGTCTGAGGCAGCAGGTCGTGCAACGACTCGAGCGTGGCAAGGGGAATCTC
>SMTZ1_10000699_pt1 | contig 32117 bp, 23 predicted proteins | sample DeeMarSWOR136_30_FD_25667 | JGI IMG/M metagenome (IMG submission 25667) | reverse complement strand
TTGCTTTACAAATCCATAACCGGTCGAGGTTTTGACAAAGGCAACTTCCTTGACCGTACATATCTCACATAATTTCACAATATGCATATCCTGCAGATAGTCATTCTCAAAGATTACTTTGAGGGTGGCATGCTGACTAACCACTACTTCATTTATGGCTCCGATCTCATTAGCGACATATTGCCAGTCGCCGCTTAACACTTTACCAATATTCACAACCATATCAATTTCAATAGCACCATCTAATACGACTTCTTCGGCTTCCTTTATCTTCATCATAGTTGTGCTATTACCATGTGGAAAAGCAATGACTGTACACACGCCAACCTGGGAGCTTTGCAGAACTCGACTCGCCAATTGAATGGCATAGGGCTTAACGCACGCTGTTGCCACGCCATATTTACTGGCAAGTTCACACCCTGCTATAATGTCCTGATCTGTCATCGTGGGATGCAGCAGGGAGTGATCAATCATTTTAGCCAGTTCCTTTAAAGCGATGTTTTGCTTCATACATTCTCCTTGAGATCATTTGGTGAAATTGATGGTACGGTTTAAATTCAGTTATACAGCTTATTGCTTTGCATAACCTATTGATAGGATTGTTTGGGAAACTTCTTAAAACCTACCATCCTGCCTGGTTTGATAATCCCTCTTCCCAACTACTCCATCCCGAATTCATTCCATAAGGTACTTCCTGACAAATTGCTTCGATTTGGCGAATCAAGCCATTCTCTACCTTGAACAACTCGACGATTTCCCAGGTCCATGGACGTATAACACTAATGGGTACGGTCATTCCATTGGATAATTTCACGTTGTGTATATTCCCCGTGTGGTCAAAGAATACGAATGCCAGCACCAGACCCCGCTCTTGATCGACCACCTTAAACCGTCTATCACGAATCCTGGTTACGAACCTGAAAAAGCCTGTTTCAAACTGTTCCTTACACCCCAGCGCCTCTATATCAAATGGTTTAGAGTTATTCGAGGGATGATTGGTTGTCTGTTTACCATTTTCGATTCGGTTACAATTATCTGTAAAGGGATACACACCTTTGCCATCGTTTCTTTCCAATCCCGTGAAGTACATATTTGCGGTATTAATCAACTCCTCGCGGGAGGTTCGTTGGGAGACTGGAATGTTTTTGAGAAAAACATGATGCGGATTACCTAGCTTTTCCAGTCTCATTGCACCGATTGAATCTCTTGCCACTAATGTCTCTATTTCGGAGATGATATGATTGTCCACCTTCAGGCGAAGGGCCAGGATAGCGGGAACGCCATTCTCACGAATGGTACCAAAGTATCCAACCTGCCCCTGCTGTGGATCCGCTATATAAAGTTTATAGGATCCCCGGTCACTCGCAGTGTTCCAAAGTCCGTCACCCGGTTTTAGCCTTTGACCATTCTCAGTATATTTCACGTTTTTTATCAGGGGCAAGATAGAGGGATCATGCGCCACAAGCGCTGTAAGATACTGATTCACAAAGTCTTCCAGGCAGCTCCTGTCACAAGTGACTAAAGAGTCCGAAGAATCGGATGCCGCTGGTCTATTGACGTCATCAGACGCCGAACTATCCAGAGAGATCAGATTTTTATAAGAGGTTAATGAAATAAGTATTAGTAAAAAAGTTATCAGATTACTTTTCATAAAATATCTTCCTCCTGATTTCATAGTACAGATAGAGTGAATAAATCTTTTCTTTTGATTTTATTCGATACATTTATGTAATATTTCTTCCCGCTCAGAAGACTATCATCTGAAATACATGAAAGTATATTTTTATATTCCTTTTGCCAGATGATAGTAAATCTCATTCCAGCGTAATTCTTTTTTAAAATTTGCTATATTGGTATTATTATCGATTTGAACATACTCTATACCTGCCATACCTGTAAAGTCTTCAATAAATTCAGCTGTTATGGCCTGGCTGAATGCTGTATGATGCGCGCCACCAGCGTAAATCCAGGCAGCGGCGCCAGTTTTAAGATCCGGTTGTGGAACCCAAAGAGCACATGCCACCGGTAATTTTGGTAACGGTTCTGGAACAACACAATCAACCGAATTCACAATCATACGGAAGCGGTTACCCATATCCACTAAACTTGCGTTAACAGCTGATCCCGCTGGTGTGCTAAATACCAATCTGGCAGGAGCGTCTTTACCGCCAATACCCAATGGATGGACTTCCAGTTTTGGTTTTCCAGCGGAAATAGAAGGACAAACCTCTAACATGTGAGCACCTAAGACTTTAGCTCCTGATGGATCTAAATGGTATGTGTAATCTTCCATGAATGAACAACCGCCCTTTAAACCGATACCCATCACTTTAAAGGCACGTACCAAAGCTGCCTGTTTCCAATCACCCTCAGCGCCAAACCCAAAACCGGCTTCCATTAAACGTTGTGTCGCTAAGCCCGGAAGCTGGGCTAATCCATGTAAATCTTCAAAAGTATCTGTATAAGCGTTAAAACTACCTTCGGTTAAGAATGCCTTAAGACCCAACTCGATACGAGCTTGATATCTTACGTTTTGGTGATATGCACCATCTACTCGACCATCGCAGGAAATCTCATAGATATCGGTATATTCCTGAACCAGTTTGTCAATATCGGCATCGTCTACTTCATCAATAACTTTAACAATGTCGCCAACACCGTAGCTATTAACAGCCATGCCAAATTGTATTTGAGCTTCAACTTTATCGCCTTCGGTAACGGCTACCTCACGCATGTTATCACCGAAGCGGGCAATTTTCATATTTTGCATATCGTACCATGCAGCAGCAGCACGTGTCCAAATACCTATTCTTTCCTGTACTTCTTCTTCTTGCCAGTGACCTACTACTACTTTGCGCTCGATATGCATCCTGGTCATGATATAACCATGTTCTCTATCACCGTGAGCTGCCTGGTTCAGGTTCATAAAATCCATATCAATCTCCTTCCAGGGTAAGTCACGGTTGTATTGTGTATGCAAATGGAGGACTGGTTTATTTAAAATTTTTAAACCATTAATCCACATTTTCGATGGAGAAAATGTATGACACCATGTTACCAGTCCTATGCATTTACGGTCAGCATTTGCATCAATACAAAGATTAGTAATTTCATCTGGTGTTTTCATTACTGGTTTGAATACGATATTTACTGGTATTTTTCTAGACTCATTCAAGAATTTTGAAATTTCCTGCGAGTTTTTTGCCACCTGCTTCAGGGTTTCCGGTCCGTATAAATGTTGACTACCTGTGACAAACCAGACATCAAATTGTTTAAGATCCATAAGGTACTCCATTTCTTTTTCAATTTTATGTGTAACTATTTATTTTTATGATAAATATATTCTACACTCATTTGAAGCGAAATGAATTTTATCCAGTTACTCTTTCTTGCTCACAAGGTTTGACTTCTATTCCGGCGGGATATACCATGGCTTTAATGACACCATCCCGATAATTTTTTACTATTTCGAAGGCAGACTTCACCTGTTCGAGATCGTAATGATGGGTCGCCATAAAATCGATTTCTACCAAGCCTTGTTGGACCCAATCAATTGCCGTTTGTATAAAACCGTTTTGTCGCCTTACATTCTGTATGTCGATTTCTTTCCGCCTGAGCAGATGGATATCAAAAGAGATACGGTCTGATTCCGGAATACCTACGATCAGTAATTCACCCCCCGGTTTTAGAATATCTATAGCCTGGTCCAGTGCATCCTGCTGCCCACAACACTCAAAAACAACATCAAGTGAGTTTACCTCTCTCTCCTCACCCATATTGAGTCGATCCGGATTACCAGTCCATGAAGCACCGATCCTTCGAGCCTCCTGTAAACGATGATCAATCTTATCTGTTACAAAGATGGATTCAATTCCGACCTGTTTACAGGCCAACAGAACACTGAGTCCAATTGGTCCTACACCAAGAATACCTACAGTTTTGGGTTTCTTGTTTTTGAGTAGGCTGACAGCATATGCACCAATTGATAAAGGTTCTATTAAAGCCGCCTGAGTTAGAGAAATATTATCCCCAACCTTAAAACAACATTTTTCAGGCATTGTTATATATTCAGATAAACATCCGGACATTTGACCCGGACAGCCGAGAAATTTTTGATTCCGGCAGGTATGTGTTCGGCCTGTCATACATTGATCACACTGACCGCAAGAGATAGTTGGATCGACGGAAATCCGGTCTCCCGGCTTCACATGTGTTACTTCCTTGCCAACTGCTTCGACAATGGCCGAACATTCGTGCCCAATAGTAAAAGGATAAGTGACTATCTGGTCACCAATTCTACCTTCTGCGTAGTAATGGATATCTGAACCACATATTCCGACCACTGCTATTTTTAATAGAACATCATGATCAGATTGAATACGGGGTTTGGGAATATCTTGAATTTCGAATTTTTTTGCACCTGTTAACACAATGGATTTCATAAATTTTCCGAAAAATTTATTATATTTTATCCCCTTATCACAGGAACATGAGGCATTTGTATTATGGTGGCTCTTCCTGTCTGGTTCTTTCTAAATTATAAAAATAATGATGCTTTAATCTTGTCCGTAGTATGCATTAGGGCCGTGCTTTCTTCTGTAATGTTTTTGGGTAAGTGTGTTGTCCAGACTGGATATTTCTGGATTAATCTGAAGAGTTAGTAGTGCCATTTTAGCCAATTCCTCAAGAATAACGCTGTTATATACTGCTTTTTCCGGAGTTGGTGCCCAGGTAAAAGGACCATGCCCGGCGACCAGCACCATTTCTATCTCTTTGTATGAAAAGTTTTTAAAGCAATTCAGGATCTGATTTCCGGTTTCAACTTCATAATCCCCCTCAATCATTTCCTTGGACATAAAATCGGTACAGGGTACTTCTAGATGCAAATGATCGGCATGTGTGGTACCTAGTATGGGAATGGGTTTTGCCGCCTGTGCCCAGGCTACGGCGTAAGTTGAATGTGTATGAACAACTCCTCCGATCTCTGGAAAATTTTTATAAAGCACCAAATGGGTGTTTGTATCTGAAGAAGGTCGTAGATTCCCTTCAATTACCTTTCCATCTAAATCTACCACCACAATATCTTCAGGAGACATCTCATTATAATTAACGCCACTGGGTTTTATGGCGATAATGCCTTCGTCTCTGTCCATGGCGCTGACATTGCCAAAAGTGTATATCACTAATTTTTGTTTAGGTAATTCTAAATTGCATTTATAAACGCGTTGCTTAATTTCATTAAATTTGCTCATTAGTGTCCTCACTGTATAATCATAATCTATGTTCCTGATTCGGTAAATTCGTTTTCAATAAAATCACACAATTTTGAGTATTTCTCATAAATCTGTTGATAAACAGCGGCATTCTCTGGAATTGGGTGGAAGACTTTCTCGAAACCGCTACCCATTGCTTTTTGAGCTTTTTCCATTGTTGTATGTAACCCGGATGCTGTAGCTGCTGCCATTGCCGATCCCAGCGCGCACGCCTGTTCAGATTTCACTACTTTAATGGGCATATTAAGTACATCAGCCGAAACCTGCATCACAAATGGTGACTTTTTGGGTATACCTCCAATTGCTATGACACCTTTAATTTCAATACCTTCGTTTTCAAATCTGTCAACAATTTTTTTTGCACCAAATGCTGTAGCTTCTACCAGGGCACGAAATATTTTAGGTGCATCAGAACCCAGGTTTAGTCCAGTTATAGCACCCTTGAGTGCCTGATTTGCATCTGGTGTGCGTCGGCCATTCATCCAGTCTAATGCCAGAATCCCCCATTCATCGATCGGGAGTTTTTCCGCCTGAACTGATAATTCAGGTATAACTTTGTTATACATTTCATCGATTAGCTTTTGCCTGGTAGCGGGATCAATCAAGTCTGACTCAGGCAGTAGATGTTCTACCGGCCATAAAATCAATTTTTGAAACCAGGCATAAATATCACCAACGGCTGATTGACCAGCTTCAAGTCCCAAAAGATTAGGGATAATTGAACCATCAACCTGACCACAAATACCTTGTACGAGGTGTTCACCCTCTTTGGGCATTTCGGTAATAATCATATCACATGTTGATGTACCCATTACCTTTACCAGCATGTTAGGTTCAATTTCAGCACCAACCGCTCCAAAATGTGCATCAAAAGAGCCAACCCCGACTACAACATTAGAGTTCAATCGCAGTTTCTCTGCCCATTCCGCTGTTATGCTCCCTACCTTTACATCCCCGGTGTAAGTAACCTCAAACAGACGATCACGCAGACCTGAAAGTAATGGATCCAATTTTGCTAAAAATTCTTCCGGTGGTAAACCGCCCCAGGAAGGGTGCCACATGGCCTTGTGTCCCGCCGCGGTTCGACTGCGTTTTATTTTCAATGGATTGGTTTCACCTGTTAACAGTGCGGGAATCCAGTCACAATGTTCAACCCACGAAAAAGCGGCATCACGAACTTTTTCGTCTTCACGCAGAATATGTAATATTTTTGACCAGAACCATTCAGAAGAATACACACCGCCTTCAAATTTCGTATAGTCCTCTCCGCCCCAAGTCTTAGCAAGTTTGTTTATTTCATGAGCCTCTTTCACCGCTGTATGGTCTTTCCATAGCACGAACATTGCATTGGGATTTTCCTCAAATCCTTTAGTAAGTGCTAACGGGTTACCGTGTTGATCTACCGCACATGGGGTGGATCCAGTGGTGTCAATGGATATCCCCCTTACTTTTTCTGCCATTCCCACAGGTGCGTTTGCTAGAGCACCCTTGACAGAAGACTCTAATCCCTCAATATAATCCAAAGGATGCTGGCGAAATTGATTTTTCTCAGGTATACAGTACATCCCTTTCGTCCATCTGGGATAGTAGAACACAGATTCACCAACATTAGCACCGGTGTAGGCATTTACAATCAATGCGCGCACTGAGTCCGTTCCATAATCTATACCAATTACATAATATTCATCTTGATTCATATTCACTCCAATATTCTAATTTAATCCTATTACAAATTGATATTTATATATAATAATCTGCTATTTTGATACTTTTCACCTCAGGAAAAGCCCAGCACAATTTGCAGGCAGATTTTTATAAAATTATACAGAATTTTCGATCAGGAACCATATATTTTCAATTTTTAAGAAAACTTCTCTAACAAACATTGACCAAGTAAATGTATATGAAACATTACTTGATAGAAAATTTATGGATCGTAGTAGTTCTATATGTTTCGCCAGGCCTGAGTACCACCGAGGGAAAATTCGGTTTGTTCGGAGAATCAGGATAGTGCTGTGTTTCTAAACAAAATCCACTATGGATTTTATATGAGTTGCCACTTTTTCCCAAAATACTTCCATCCAGGAAATTACCACTATAAAACTGGATACCAGGTTCTATCGTTAAAATTTCCATAACCCGACCACTTATCGGTTCATATACTTTAGCAGCAAGTACTAAGTCTTCTTCCGTTGGTTTGTTTAGGACCCAATTATGATCATAACCATTACTAAATTTTAATTGTTCATAATCAGAATTAATTCTGTTACCAATGGCGGTTGGTGTTGTGAAGTCCATTGGAGTTCCTTTTACAGAAAGAATCTCACCGGTGGGTATCAAGTTTTCATCTACCGGCGTATAGGCATTGGCGTTGAGCATCAATTCATGATTCAGAATATCGCCCGAACCTTCACCTGCAAAATTCCAATAGGTATGATGGGTGAGATTCACCACGGTTGGTTTATCCGTCTTTGCTAAATAGTCGATCTTGAAAATATTATCATTGGTCAGGGTATACTTCACAGTCACATCCAGGTTTCCAGGGAATCCCTCTTCTCCTTCCTTACTCAGATAATGGAATTCAATACCTACACTCTCCTTATCTTTGTACGTTTCTGCTTTCCATATAACTTTATCAAATCCTTTTATGCCTCCATGCAGGCAGTTCTTACCGTCATTTTTGTTAAGCGTATACTCTCGCCCATCTAAAGTAAATTTGGCATTTCCGATCCGGTTACCATACCGCCCAACAATACATCCGAAATATGGATTATTTTTCACATACTCTTCCAGGTTAGCATACCCCAAAACCACGTCCCCCAGAGTACCATTCCTATCAGGAATCTTAAAAGAAGTAATAATACCACCATAGTTTGTCACTTTCATCTCCACCTGATTATCGTTTGTTAGGGTATAAAGATCTACCGGTATCCCATCGATTTCACCAAATATTTCTTTCTCAATTTTATGTCCCGAACAACCTGTTATTCCGGAAATAGCCATAATAACCAACATTATGATGCGGATAGATCTTGTTCGATAATTCATAAGACACTCCTTACCTAAAGTTTAGTTTGTTTAATTTGCCTAGAATGAAACTTAATCTAAGACTATTGGCGACCCAGCGAGAGAAATTAATGAATTCGGATCTCTCTAACAATTTAATCTTCATTAAATATAAAAAGTCAATAATTAATGTCAAATGGAGCTTTAAGATCTGATCGGAAACGGGGATTAGTGCATGGGATAGAAGCCAATCGATCCAAATGATCCCATTTTAAAATGTCAGATATCCCTTCCTTTCCAGTCATAATATAATTACAAGTATTTCTCTAGGGGGGTCAGCATCTGTTCCAATTAACTCATTGTCGATGTAAAATATTACCTGTTTTAGTTTTCCTTTTGATATTTCCTCTATAGTTAAATTACTACTTTACTCACAAGTGTACTGTCTTCAATAAGAAATAAAAAAAATTCTTATTTAGGATTTACAGGATTATCCTGTTTAAACACAAAGGGAAGCTTGCAGAATATAATGATAGGCAAAAAATCAGGGAATGTCCATATTTTTCCTGATATATATTTATACATCCTTATATCTCGATATTCTATAAGTTAATGCAATAATTAATTCCAATTAAGTCATCTCTTATTGTTACACCTATAACTTTCAATGGATCAATATCGGTCTTGGGGCGGTAACCACCATCTGGTTTCTTCCATAATGCATCGATAATATTAAAAACATAAATCCCCAATGCCGTATATGAAAAAATATTTCTCATTTTGACATCATTTTGAGCAGATTCATAATGGTGTTGTGCTTTACCTCTATAAAAATTCTCTAATTCTTCATTTGTTGAAATTTCAAACCAGAACCAATATTGTTTATACAAATCATTATTATTGATATATGAAGTCTGATAATAAGCGGCTAATATCAGGCTGACACTTGTTAAACCAAAAATTACAGAACCTTTTGTATTTTCTTTTTTATAAACCTGACTTGCTCCCGGGAATAAACCAAATAATTGAGACTTGGTTTTTTCAGGTCTATTATACATAATTAGTTTCTTAAGCTTTTTAGAGTTTATTGTTATGAATCGCTTGGAATTACCGGCAAGCTTATGTCTGGTAATGACTTCATATTGTCCTGATGGTAAATCCATTTTCACGATTCCGTGACCTATCAATTTATTATCAATTAAAACATCGGAGTCGTCATCTGTATAAATTACTACATTTATACCTGATTTTATCCAAAGATAGCTGCTATTAATTAAAATGTAAATCGGATCATTAGATCTGGCTAAAGAGATCGATTTTACAGTTGTTTTTCCTTCCGTTATTTTGACTTTAAATCTCGCATCTTCATAGTGCTCTGTGATAATAGTTACACTTCGCAGACCAATAGGTATTAATAAAGAATCGAATTTTGATAATTTCTCAAAATCCTCATATTTTTCATCTATTACAACATAAAAAGAATCCAAGAGCGAAAATGATTGTGTTGGTAAATTGATTTTTAAATAACCGTGTTGATTTATTGATGTTACTTTTTCTTGTGCATATAATGTTTCCGTCATGAATACAAAGATGGTAACTAATATTTCGATAATGTCTCTTTTTAATTTCAGGGTGGACATAAATTATCTCTTTGATAAAGTATGATCCGATTTATGTAGGAAAATTTATCACTAAGTCTCTCTCGGGGTGAGGAAAAGAAGTGAGTCATCCACCTCAAATTGATTGGAAATGGAGAAAACGTTTTTAAATATCTAACTTAGTCTAATCCTGCGTTGCAGGCTAATCCATCGTGTTCAGTCGTCAATAACTATTCGTTTCTCTTACCGTAATTACATCAAGGATAGGAATTTGTAACCAGTCTGTAATATTAAAATAATGACAGATTAAATATCATCTGTATTTATCTTATTTTCCTCTATAGCAGTTGTTAGTTTTTTTAATCTGTCATTATAATTCGAATCAAGCTTTACAGCTTTTTTCATTGCTACAATTGCTTTGTCATTTTCTCCTTCAACAAAGTATAACCATGCTAAGGTATCCCAGATATCACCGGCATCTGGCTTTAATTGTACCGCCTTTTCCGCTAATTCTACTCCTCTTTTATATTTTTCTTTAAACTTACCCTTGAAAACAGACCACGCATACTCATTCATTAAGTCTGTGTTATCTTGCATCTTTTCTAATGCTTCTTCCAATGTTTCAAAATATTTTGTTGTATCTTTTTCATTCCTATAAAATTGAATTAAATGAGAATATCCTAATTCTAAATATATCTCATTTTTCGTTTTCTTCAGGAATGTAATTAATGATTGGGCATTCTTTTCATCTTTATATCGAGCTTCAAATATTGCCTTATGTAATTCACTCTCTTCTCTGAAACCATGATTATCTTCTGGATCGAGGGTTAGCACATTGTCGAGATATTTTTGAGCATTTGAACTCTCCCAGCGATCTATATATTTTTTTGCTAGTATAAAATTGTTCTCTACATTTAAAGTATCATTGTTATACTTTATTAGTAGATCCTTAAGAGTGTTTTGGCCTGCAGCATAATCCTGAATAATTCCAAAATACTTAACTTTGTCCCCACCAAATCCACAAATTCTATCAATTTCTTTACCTTGAGGTGTTAAAAAAACAACTGTTGGAAAACCGTTTACATCGAAAGTTTTTCTAAAATTTTTTCCATCTTCAGTTTTTACATTTAAACGCAAACTTAAAAAATTCTCATTAACGAAATTTCCTACTTTATTATCTTGAAAGACGACACGGTCTAACTCTTTACAACCTCCTCAGCCATCTGAGAAAACATCAACCATTACTGATTTATTAACTTTTTGAGCCTTTTCTAGAGCCGTTTGATAACTTAATTTTTCAAAAAAAACACTATCTCCCCCGGAACAACCTATTACCAGAAAAACTACAAAGATAAAAAGTAAATTGTTCAATTAGATCCCCATATGTTTCTGTTAAAGTTATTTTGAGGCTAAAAGTGGGAGACTTCCCAACGAGAAAATTCGGTAGTCTGTTTCGATTGAAAACATGAGTGCGTTTTTTGTCATGTGCGTTGAATGGTTAGCCACACCTTTATTATAGTTTCAAGAGCTTTATGTTATAAGATTAGTATATTTTTTGATTTTATACAACCTCCAAAAAAATATTAATAAAGTAAATGATAATAATAAAAATATTGAGAAACTGAGTAGCAATAAAACAGTAGGGGTACTGGTTATAAGTGAGGAGTTAGGAAAAAATAAATAGGTAATAAAGGCAAAAGTTCTATGTAAGACGTTTAAAGCGGAACTAATCAGGACTAAAAAAGTGGCTTTTTTTAAAACATTATAATTTCCATTTAGTTGGTTATGAAGTGTATAGAAAAAATAGCAAATAAAAATAGAACTCAACCAGAGAATGAGCTGGGTGGATGGTCTTGAATTACCTGTCAGGATAACATTATATAAATAAGGTGAAAAATCATAAAGTTTTAAGGACAATTTAGGGGATAAACGTATTATATCTTTTAAATGTATGAGAATAAAAAAAGCAGGTCCTATCATAGTCGCCAAGACTGTCAATTTAAAATGGATTCGATTCTGACCAATAACTTCTTTGATAAAGTAAAATCCAAACAAGATGATAGCAATATTAGTAAGGATAGAAAAAAAATAAGAGATTTGAGAAGTAAAAACATGTGAGAAAATGCCCGGATAGAGAAGTATACTAATCTTTAATAATAAGGAGTAAATAATACCGACAATTACTAAAATGGAAGATTTTTTAAGATTCATCTGTGCTCCAAAAATATTAGTTTTTTATGTTAGCGTAGTTTAGACCTAAAACATCTGGCTTTTCGCTTCGGCTCCAGTTCCAGGTTTTACGATACCAAGCAAATCTCGCTCGCTTCTAAACGCGAATGATTTACCATCAATGGCTCTGGACACTGCAAGGATGCCCTCAAGATGATCATACTCATGCTGTAGTAATTCTGACAGATCTCCTTCCAGTTTCATAGACTCCTCACTCCAGTCCAGATTCATGAAACATATCCGGCATGAACTATGCCTCATCACTCTAACGATGAGGTCAGGAAAGCACAGGCAATCATCCCAGACCTCAATCATCTCTTTACTCTTGGCCTTCAGTTCGGGATTAATGAAGACGATTGATCTGTTATCCACATTCATATAGATCACTCGTTTCATAACGCCGATTTGTGGAGCTGCTATTGCACGACCGGTACCATGTCTTTTCCGGAAATCCATCAGGGTGTCTTGTAGATCAGAGACAATACCATGCATATCCTGAAGTTCTGTCTGATATACGGATTGGCTGATCTCATATAGTTTTGGATTGCCGAGGAGTAGAATGGGTTTCACAGCCACTTTGTTCCTTCTACCTCCGCACAATTAAAAATTTATTTAATTTTCAAGTAGAAAACGGGTGTGTAGGTTTCTACTGATCAAATATTCTCATGTAAATTTGAAAAAATTGACCGTAAATCCTATAAGAGAGTCATTTTTATTATAAATATTCTTCCCGGACAGGTGAAAATACCTCAATTACAATTGAATCTTCCTCCACTTCCACACCATGCTCCACATTTCCAGGAATACTCCAACTATCACCCGGAGTGGTATTAAATCTTTCCCCATCAATAATAAAAGTCATTTTCCCTGAAATCATATAGCCAGTCTGTTCATGCGGATGAGTGTGATTAGGGATTATAGAGTCTTTCTGCAACTTAAATTCACTCAGAGAAGTATGTTTACCATAAGCCAGTGTTTTGTAGGTAATCCCTTCCAGTGCTTGTCGATATGGACTATTTTCTTTTTTATAAAACATTTTTTCTCCCTGTTTTTAGAAGCTTTAATTTGGTTGTGTTTTACCATTCAGGAAAATCAAAGTGTAAAACATCCCTTATTAAAGTCTATTTTGGTGTAGTTCTCATTGCTTCTTTAATCCGGTCAGGGGTCATGGGAAGTTGAAAAACCCTTGCACCTACTGCATCATATATAGCATTGGCCAGTGCTGCACCCATGGTAATGATAGCCGGTTCTCCACCTCCCTGGGGATCAGAATTATTGTTATTGATAATTACCGTTTCTATTTGCGGAACCCAGGAGAAGCGGGGGATCTCATAGGTATCGAAATTGAGGTCGAAAATCTCTCCGCCTTTAAAATGAATATCCTCTCTCAGAGCGTATCCCAGGCCCATGGTAATACAACCCTCCATTTGAATAGTTGAGCCCTGTGGATTGATGGACAGGCCCATGTCCTGGGCGGCCACTACTCGGTTGATCTTTACATTACCGGTTTCTCTATCTACTTCTACTTCTGCTATAGTAGCCACCTTGGTTCCTGCATCCGTTCCGCAGGCAATTCCCCATCCCCGACCTTTAGGCGTTTTTCCAGTTTTCCAAGCGAATTTCTCTGCCGCGGCTTTCAGAACCTGTTGCATGCTTTCGTCGCTGAGATTTTTCAGTCGGAATTCCAGGGGATCTATTCCTGACTTAGCAGCCATTATATCAATATGTGATTCCCTGGCAAAGGTGTTGGTGTTATTTGCCGGTGCACGCCATGCCCCGGTGGCAAATGGGTGAGCACCGGGTATTCCGCCCCATCCCGAACCGTGGGACATAGTGCGGTGATGGGGAATATCGTAAAACTGTGGTGAACCTCTTTCACCGGCAAAATAGACATGATAATCCCAGAAACTAATACTACTTTTATTGGTAATACCCGCTTTTATTTTAACCACGGCCGCTGGCCGGAATGAATCATAGAAAAATTCCTCCTGGCGGGTCCAGGCTACCTGTACCGGTCTCCCACTTAATTTTGCAAGACGGGCAGCCTCAACTACCTGTAAATTACGGGTTTTCCCCCCAAATCCCCCGCCAATAAAAGGAGATATGACTCTAACATTTTCAGGGGGGATATCCAGTGCTTCCGCCACCTCATCTTTCGCCCGGAAAGGAGTCTGGGAGGAGGGCCAGACAGTTACTTTATCACCTTTGATTTCAACGACAGCGGTGTGGGGCTCTATAGGTGCATGGGATTTGTAACCGTCAAAATAGGTTTCTTCGATGATCATAGCCGCTTCTGTTTCTCCGGTTTGAAGATTACCACCTTCCGCTACCACTTCTCCTTCAGGTGCCATTTTGAGTAAATGTTCGAAGATATTTTGCTCGGTAATTTCAGACAAAGGTTTATCAAAGGTTGCCTTAATTTTAGATAGTGCTATTTCAGCTATATCCGGGTATTGGTGTAAAACGGCGATCAGATCGCCATCTTGGATTACCTTAATACCTTCAATCTGTTTCGCTTCAGACAGGTCCACATCTTTCAATTTTGCACCATGAGCAGGTGGTCGCAATATCCGGGCATAGAGCATACCAGGAAGTTGAATATCTCCGGCAAATTTCGCTTTACCAGTCACTTTATCTAGAGCATCCCGGCGCAGTTCAGGTTTACCAATAATCTTAAATTCAGAGGGACTTTTTACATTCACATTTTCTGATAACTGGCGGGCAATCTTTTTACCTTTCGCCAGTTCGGCATAAGAAATCCGTTGTTTTTTATTGGTTTTGTCATATACTACACCGTTTTCGGTGAGCAGATTTTTTCGCGGGATTTTTAATTGTTCGGAAGCCAGCTCCAGTAAAACCTGTCTTCCCTGGGCGCCGGCAGCCCGCAGCTGCGGTCCGAAGAAACGGGTGGTTAGCGAACCAAAAGTGCCCCTGTCCCAGGGACACAGGTCCGTGTCACCCATTACCATATCTACAACATCTAGCGAGACATCCAGTTCTTCGGCCAGCATTTGGGCCAAAGAAGTGATAACGCCTTGTCCCATTTCGATTTTCCCAGTATAGCAGGCAACCCGGCCATCTTCCCCGATTCGTAGAAAGGCATTGAAATCGGTGGGCGGGGTTTGCTGTGCTCCCATAACTTCTGGTGAGAGAAGCGAAGAATCCCACACGGTGAATAAAATAAAAATACCACCACCTGCCAGTTTGAGAAATTCCCGCCGGCTTATATTAAAGTCGGATACTTCATCGGTGAAATCAAATTCCAGGTATTTATCATTTTTCATTTCAGTATCCTCCTGCCATTTCTTTTGCTGCATCTTGAATTGCTTGAATAATTCGTTTATGCGCACCGCAACGACATAAGTTATTATCCATACCTTCGATGATTTCTGAAGTCGAAGGTCGAGGATTCTTCTTTAATAAAGAGTATGCATTTAAAATCATACCTGGTGTACAATATCCACATTGTAATGCATCATGCTGCATAAAAGCTTTCTGCACCGGATGTAATGTTCCGTTTTTTGCCAGCCCTTCGATAGTAATCACTTCTTTTCCCTGGATATCCTTCGCGGTGAGTTGGCAGGACCGGACAGCTTCATTGTTCACTATCACGGTACAGGCACCACAATAACTTTCACCGCATCCATATTTTGTCCCGGTTAATCCCAGATCAGTACGCAAAACCCATAAAAGCAAACGGTCGACCTCTACTTTTAAAGACTGCTGCTTCCCGTTAAGTTTGAATTGAATATTTTCAACCATACACTTCTCCTTAATCTTTGTTGAAAAGGATTGGTATTCTGGTATTACCAGCCCAAATTTGTATTTGTTCTGGTCTTAGAAAGAAGAATAAAATGAAATAAATATTTTTCGCGAATATTTCTATCAAAACAACTCTTCTTTTGAGGACTCTTACATAATACTTTGGTTTCATTATTATGTCAAGATAAAATGGAACCAAATAAAGAATGGTCTTCTTTTACAATCCAAATTGAAACGATTGGTCATTGGAATATGAAGCAATATAAACTATTGTAAATCAAGTATATTTATAAACCCATTGCCCCTTACATCTGATATTTTTAGAGTGTTTCTTTATCCTATATATTCTAAGACCTCTTAAATTAGCTCACTAGGCAAATCCTACCATAGAAAGTTGTTTTACTCAAATGATACTTTTTGATGTTCAGACACTTCATTGAAAAGCGAGGTGACTATATTATTTATTTTGGGTGGCTGAAATTCCAGCATAGATTATCTCAATAATTTTGTCGACATTATATATACAGCCTGACCAGGTACCCCCACTTGCATTTTGTAGGGCAGCCCAAAGCCGGGTATCATCCGGTAAATTTTTATTTGGCTGGAGATCGGGATGCAGTTTTCGCTTGTTAAGCAATTTTGCGGCTTCTTCAGGTGTTAGTTCTTCTGAGTCCGTCCCAATGAAATTAATCTGACCGGTCAATTTTTTTTGGTCGATGATGATTTCAATAATATCATCGTTACGTAGCTTGCCTATTGCCCCGCCAGCCAGGGCCTCGGGTCCAATGTGTCCAATGCATGCCCCGGTTGAAACTCCTGAAAACCGTGCATCGGTTATAATGGGCACCCTCTTTCCCCAGGGAATATATTTAAGTGCAGATGTTAATTGATAGGTTTCTTCCATTCCTGTACCCAAAGGTCCGCTGCCGATAAGTACAATAACATCGCCTGAAATAATGGGATTATCACTTTGTCCTTTAATAGCTTTTATGGCATCTTGCTCAGAAACAAATACCCTGGCAGGTCCTGTGTGCTTGTATACTTTATTTTCATCAATAACAGAAGGGTCAATGGATGTGGCTTTCATTACTGATCCCTGTGGTGCAATATTTCCAATCGGGAATACGACCGTACTTGTTAAGCCTTTTTTAATTGCAGAATCGGGGTCCATGATAACATCCTGAAATTCAATATTATCCATTTTTTTGAGGTGAGCCTGCGCCGATTTTCGCCGATCACTACTTTCCCACCAATTTAGAGAATCATCGAGTGATTCACCGGTTGTAGTGATCACGTCGGTATTAAGGAGACCCAGCCTGCGCAGGTGCAGCATTACTTCCGGTACCCCACCGGCCAAATACACCTGTACAGTGGGATGATTGCGGGGGCCATTCGGCAGCGCATCAACAAGTCGCGGTACTGTTCTATTAATCCGATTCCAATCTTCAATAGTAGGTTGCTTTAAATTTGCGGCGTAGGCGATGGCGGGAATATGGAGCAATAAATTAGTAGATCCACCAAATGCAGCATACACAAGCATCGCATTTTCTAATGATTTCTGAGTTATTATTTTTGATAGAGGTATTTTATTTTGTACCAAGCGTAGCAGTGCCAATGCTGAACGATGCGCCATATCGAGCCAGATCTCTTCACCTGAAGGACTTAGCGCACTATGCGGCAAAGCCATTCCAAATCCTTCAGCTACAACCTGAGCAGTAGCTGCTGTTCCTAAAAACTGGCAGCCGCCACCGGGAGAACCGCAAGCGCGGCATCCCATTTCGGCAGCGTAGTTTTTGTCAATTATTCCATGTGCAAATCGAGCACCAATAGATTGTATTTTGGCATTATCCTCGGCATTTATCGCCGGAAGTGTCACCCCACCGGGAACTATAATACCAGGTAAGTTGCCACTGCCTGCTAAAGCGAGCATCATGGCCGGCAACCCTTTGTCACAGGTAGCAATACCCATTACCCCTGCGCGTTGCGGTAAAGACCGAATGAGTCTACGCATAATTATAGCGGCATCATTTCGATAGGGAAGACTGTCGAACATTCCTTCTGTCCCCTGCGTTCTTCCGTCGCAGGGATCGCTGCAATAAGCAGCAAAGGGGATTACACCCTTATCGCGTAGCGTTTCTGCAGCTCTTCTTACTAATAAACCTATTTCCCAATGGCCGGTGTGGTAACCGAGAGCGATGGGTTCTCCATTATCGGCACGTAAACCCCCAAGAATGCTCAATATAAGATATTGATCCAGATCGGTATCATCCGGGTTCCATCCCATTCCGGCATTTTGAGTCAATCCAAAAAGATTACCGCTGGGTTCATTGAGTAACATTTCTTCTGTTACGGGTAGTTTTCCTTTTGGACCATCTCCTTTTGTGCGGGTAATATCAATTTTTTCGGATGAACCTAAAATATCGGTGAGTGATGGGATCTGATTTTGCAACATAAATTATCTCTATTTTAAAGGTTGTACAAGTTGGTATTGTAAATCAAACAGATATACTACATAAATCGTAAACTCAACATGATCGTATATTTCGGCCCTGCACGCTTCACAACTGCGGGAATAGGTGATTCCACATGCCCAGAATTTCTAAACATATTCTATTATAACAAGAAGTTCTTTATTTACCGATTCAGTTGTTGATATAGTAGTTAAATAATCTTTTAATTTATTTTAAGGTGCTTATATTAGCATTTCAAAGCTAAAGTTTACAAGTAGAAGTTTACTATCTAATGTCCCAGTTGATTCTAGGTTGGATATATGCTTTGCTAAATGCTTTTATTGAGTGCCAGTTAATTATTTACATAGATTATAACAAATATAATAGTATCATAAAAGAAAGAGACTTGCTACCCAAATAATAAAGCAGGCAAATACTCCCATAAAAATTGTACCCACAGTCATTAGCTTGTATCCTGTTTGTACATTCATACCACTCATTTGGGTAACGATCCAGAAGAAACTGTCGTTTGCATGTGAAGCAACCATCGATCCTGAGCCTATTGCCAAAACAGTAAGTGCTTTGCCAGTTGCAGAATCGAGGCCTAATGTTCCAAGAAGGGGCGCCAGCACGGATGCAGTAGTTATAATTGCTACGGTTGAGGAACCTTGAGCTGCTCGAATAGCCGCAGCAATAATGAATGGCATCCAAAGCCCTAATTTAATTCCCGGCATTCCTTTCCCAATCACATCAGCGATTCCTGAGTTCTGCAACACCTTGCCAAATGCTCCTCCTGCTCCGGTAATCATTATGATTATTGCTGCTGCTAATAATCCTTCACCAATCCAACCGGAGGATGAAAGTATTTTTTTATCAAATTTTTTGGGCAAGGTCATTGCCAGTAGTACACCTATTAATAAAGCAATTACAGGTGCACCGATAAAACTAATTGTCGCATATAAGCCTTCAGTACCAAATGGATAGGTGGGATAATCGGATATTGATTTCAATATGATAAGTAAAATAGGTATAAGAATCGGTAAGAAGGAATGAAAAGCAGAGGGGGAATTTGCCAGTCGGATTCTTAATTCAGTTTCGGTTAAATCCGGTTCAGGATCAATATAGGTACGACTTGCAAACTTAGTTGCCCACAACCATCCAAAACATAAGGTAATAAGGCTGACAGGTAAAGCTATCATTATTACTAAACCGAGATCTGCTTCCAGTATGCCTGCTGCCGCAATAGGACCGGGAGTTGGCGGCATAAGTGTGTGGGTAACCATTAGTCCAAGGCACAAGGCAATTGCAGTTGTTGCCAGGGAAATACCTGCTCGTTTTGTTAGGGCTTTATTTAAAGGGGAGAGAATCACAAAACCAGAGTCAGCAAAAACCGGGATCGATACTATATATCCTATAATTGACATTGCCATTGGAACACTCTTCTCACCAATATATTTTAAAATACGTTCAGCCATTGCATAAGCGCCACCCGATTTTTCAAGAAAAATCCCAATAATAGTTCCTGCTATAATGACTATACCTATTTTTCCAATTGTACCGCCAAATCCTTGTTCGAGTGATATTACAATTTCTTGCAGCGGCATGCCGGAAAGAAGCCCAAAGAAAATTGCAGCAAATAACAGGGCGAGAAATGCATGAAGTTTAAATTTGGTTGTTGAAATGATTATGAATAAAACACTCACAATAAGCAGTACTGCAAATATCAATTAGTTTCTCCTTTAATTGTTCAAAGTTATATACTTCCTAGTCAAGCATTGGCGAACACCTGCTCTAACCATTCTAAATCCTCTTTTAACCATTCAGCCTTAAAATCTCGAATACCTCTAAAAGGAATTTTAATATTTCTTTTAAGAAGCTCCTTATGAAATTCTTTCATAAAAATTCCAGATTTTTCTGTAAGGGATTGAGTATCCTTATTAGACTGTTCTATATGTATTGCACAACCCGGACTTTCAGGGTTGCCACCCAAAACCGCTAATATTTTATTTTTGTTTTTTCTGTAATCCTGAATTCTATTAACAATTTCAATACTGAGTTTTTTGCAGAAATCCCACCCAGCTTCAGTATCCAATGCATCTCGAATTGATTGTCCCTTCTTTCTTTCCCTAAATAGGCCTAAAAAGGCCATCTCAGGGCATGGTATCTGAAAGATTCCTACATTGTACATCATACATAAACGAAGGATATCCTTATTCATTGAGGGATAAGTTGCGGCTCCAAAATCACGTGAATTTTGATTCAAAATACATTCTATTACTATAACTAGTTTAAAGCTTCTTTGATCAGAAGTCTTTTTAATGGTAGATCTTAATTTTATTATTTTTCCTAGCAATTTCATTATGATATCTCGTCTATATCAGTTTTAAAATAGGTTTTTTTATATGGCCATAAAAATCTGATTTTTTTTGCAGAGTGGATTAATTAAATGCATTGTCCATTTAAGAATTATTACACTATATAAATGGTCCCACTTGAATACTTTAACCTACCTCTCATGCCTCGCCTGGTAGCATTCAGCTTGAGGCGAATATTAGATGGTGGGGTGAAGGATAAATCTTTAGCTGGCCTTTATATTATTTATAATTATCTCTCCGTTGTGGATCACCATTTTAATATTCGAGAGAACATTTAAATCTTCAAGTGGATTACCATTTACAATAATAAGATCAGCAATTTTGTTTGGTTCAATTGTTCCCAATTCATTTTCTAGATCACAAACATGAGCAGCATGCTTTGTTCCAGCAATGATGATTTGCATAGGTGTCATTCCCGCCTCTTGCATTAAGTGCATTTCAACCAAAGGTATACCTAATTCGAAATGGGTTATATATCCGTCATAGTCTGTTCCTAAGGCAACTTTACCGCCTGTCTGGACAAAGAGGCGGAGATTATTTCTTGCAATGATATTCCAGTTCAGACTATGATATTCACTTACACCATTCCAAAGTTCAAGAGTTGGTACCCAATAAATATCTTTTTCAATCATCTGAGTAATAAGTGAATCGGGCAAATCATTTACTATCATGTGATTAACATCGTCCACTCCAGCTTTAATAGCCATATCAAGATGCTTTGCTCGGGTAATATGTGCAGAAACCCGTTTATTTCTATTATGTGCGGTTTCTACAATCGTTTTAATCTCGTCTTCGGATAGCATAGGCCAGGTTCGGCCTTGGAGATTATCTTCGATGGCAATTTTTATGAGATCGGCTCCGGCATCAATAAGTCCATTAATTTTCTTTTCTGCATCAACCGGTGAATTTACTGAATAATTTCCATATCCACCTATGGTAGTAACAATTGGGCCTGCCGCAATCAATCGGGCATTTTTATAATTATTTAATAGTTTATCTCGAATGGAAAAAGCTTGCTCTGGGGGATTTTCAAAGTTACCCAAATCCCGTACGGAGGTAATTCCGGATTTCATCCACTCTTTTAGATTGCTTTCAAGGTAGCCTCCATGTACATGAGTATTCATGAAGCCTGGTAGAATATATGAACCATTGATGTTTATAGTATCTATTCCATTCGGTACGGTTAAACTTGTGGCTGTTCCAACAGCATGTATATATTTGTCCTGAATGATGACAGTGGCATCAGGTATTGATTCGTCACCGGTACCATCTATTAAAATCCCATTCGTTATAGCAATAGCATGACCACCCTGATCATGAGAACCAATCGAATTTTGAGTGTTATTGCATAATAAGATTACATTAAACGTAATTAAAGATAAAATAAGAATGAATATAATTTGCTTTTTCATTGATCCTCATCGCACTCCAAATAAATATTAAACATATTATGTACTTGAATTATTACCTAGCGGCGGTGCTTGTGTATACCGATCAGATTATAAAAGAACGAAATTGACAATATTCAACCGGATATTACACCAAAATTTTTCTAGGCAATTAAAATGACATTAAAAAGTGGAAAGAATATTTCGTAAATTTGTTCTATAAATCTGTGAATTTTACGACAAACAAAACTTTATTATCCTGGTTTACTGAGAATTAAATCTCATGTAAAAGCATTTAAATCTGAGATATATGAATAAGAATCCATTTGAACTTGTAACATATAATTTAAAGAGTAATACTGGCATTGGCAAAGAGGAATATGGAGGCTAGATTTGTGAATATTTTTCATATGGCAATATTTTTACCTGGTTATTGGTAAATTGTACTTTTAATTCCTTCAAATACAAACATAATAATGGTCATATGTCTCTTAGCGATACCCCAAAATGAATAAAGGCTGGAAGTCATGAATTCATTCATATTTGAGCTTTATTAATATATTTTTGTAAATTCATTTCGTTCTTTATCAATTGAAAACAAATCATGACCACAAATAAACAACATACCCACCGCCCTAAGAAACACTGGAGTCAGAATTTCCTGAGGGATGAAAATATTGCACTTAAGATAGCCAATTCCCTGAAGCTAACAAAACCTTTTCTTATTATCGAAATCGGCCCCGGTAAAGGTATATTGACCAAATATCTGTTGAATAAAGCGTCCAAGCTATTAGCTATTGAAATCGATCCAGTTTTAGCAGAAAACCTTCCTAAATCTCTTAATTATCCACCGAACCTGCAGATCATCCAGCAGGACTTCCTGGAATGGGATTTAGTCGATCCAGAGGGTAAAGAATTCTTTAAAAATGCCGTTATTGTGGGTAACTTGCCTTATCATATTACCTCCCCAATCGTATTCAAGGTACTTGATCATCGTGATCAATTTCAGCAAGCTGTCTTCACCATGCAGAAGGAAGTTGCCCAACGTATTGCTGCTTCACCTGGTAGTAAAAAGTATGGAATCCTCTCGATCTTTTGCCAGTTCTATGCCACAGTGGAGTTTCTCTTCGTCATTCCTGCTAAAGTATTCTTTCCCCAGCCACAGGTCGATTCAGCAGTCGTTCGTTTCAGCTTTTTACCCGGGGCGGAAAAAGAGCTGCTGAATCCCTTAATTTTCAGAGAAATTGTCAGATTAACCTTCAGCCAGCGACGTAAAATGTTGCGAAACACGTTGTTAAAACGTTTTTCTGAAACTATATTAAGCCAATTAACTCTTGATTTAACACGCAGACCTGAATCTCTGTCTGTAAAAGAATTTGTCGATTTAGCCAATCAATTGCAATCGATTCAAATGAGTGATTAACATGGCACGTATTTTAACAGATGTAGAAATAGATGAAATTCTTGAAAATCTACTCGACCTTATTAAAACCGAACAAATTAACTTTGCCTTACCTGTTTTAGCCGATTTACATCCATCGGACATAGCCGAAATCATTTCCCATTTGGAAGAACAAGATCGCCGGGTCATCTTCAATCTACTCCCCCCTCAACAAGCCAGCGATGTCCTGGTGGAATTAGGCGAAAATGCCATGGAAGATGTCCTCGAGGAGATGGATAGCCGTAAAATTGCTCGTATGGTCAATGAGATGGATTCCGATGATGCAGCCGACATCATCGCAGAACTGCCGGATGAAAAAGTCGATGAAATATTGGAACATGTGGAAGATGAAAGTTCGGAAGAAATTCAGGAACTTCTAACCTACAAAGAAGATACCGCTGGCGGTATCATGGCCAAGGAGTTTGTCTCGGTAAACGCTAGCTGCACAGTTCAAATGGCCATAGATGAAATACGAAAAAAACACGAAGAGATTGAAAATATCTATTACTGTTTCGTTACAGATGATTTTGGAAGACTGCTTGGCAGTATTTCCTTGCGTAACCTGATCATTGCTGCAGCAGATACCAAGGTTCGGGAAGTAATGGATCAGGATATTATCACAATAGACAGTGAAACGGATCAGGAAGAGGTAGCAAAAATATTTAAAAAGTACGATTTAGTTGTCGCACCAGTGGTCAACCAACAGCACAAATTGTTGGGCCGTATTACCGTGGATGATGTGGTTGATGTTATTGAAGAAGAACTTGAAGAGGATCTGGGAATTATTGCCGGTACTGGAGAGGAAGAGGTGTTGGAAGACAGTATTGTGCAGATTTCCCGAGCCAGACTCCCTTGGCTGGTGCTATCTTTCGTGGGTCAGATTATCGCCGCCTTTATCATGAAACATTTTCAAGGAACCATTCAGCAGATTATTGCTTCCACCTTTTTTATTCCGATGGTCATGGCCATGGGAGGAAGCGTGGGACAACAATCCAGTATCATCGTAGTCCGGGGACTGGTTACCGGTGAGATTAGCTTCAGTGACACCCGACGGCGTTTACAGCGCGAACTCCAGGTATCCCTGCTGAATGGAGCATTTTTAGCAGCACTTATTTTTACTCTTATTGTGGTCTGGGATCGCGATTACACCTTTGGGGCTCTTCTGGCCACTTCACTGATGGTTATTATCATGAATGCCTCTCTATTTGGCGCTATTATTCCGATTATTTTTAAAAAAATCAATGTAGATCCTGCCCTGGCTACCGGGCCTTTTGTTGCCGCCTTTAATGATGTGGTGGGATTACTCATTTATTTCTCCCTGTTGACTGTGGGATTCCGTTATTTTATTTGAACTCTGATCACCAGTACACTGTTAAAATGAACCGGCCTATTCGATGGTCTGCTGGGCTGGGCTTATACTGGGATTTATTGAAACTTTAAATAAATTTGAAAACAAGATATGCCTCAAATCCTGAAAACCGAAGCGCTTATCCTATATGGTATGCGCTGGAGTGACACCAGTAAGATAGTCCATTTATTCACCGCTGAAAAAGGTCTGATTAAAGCTATTGCCCGTGGCGCAATGCGTCCCAAGAACCCCCTCAGGGGAATAGTGGAAAACCTCAACCATGTGGAAGTGATCCTCTCTCTGAAGGAAACCAGAGGACTGCAAATCATATCACAGGCAACACTGATGAACAGTTTTAGTCATATCCGTGATAACCTGGAGGCGATCTCAATTGCCTATGCCATATTCGAGTTATTGCGACAGCTCGTCCGCTATAATGAAGCATCCAATACCCTTTTCCAGTATACCATTGAGAATCTTAATCAACTCAATCAAGCACAAAACCATCTGTCTCTAATTTTCTTACTGAGCTTTATCATTTTCATCAGTGAATACCTGGGTTTCGGCTGGAATTTTGCCGAGTGTCACAAGTGTAAAAATACCCCGCACCATTTTCCCGTGAAAGTCGATGCAATAAATGGCGCGGTCTATTGTGCCACCCATCCTCCACTGAAATCAGTTGCCCTGCAGGAGACCCAGTGGAAATTACTCTTGCAACTCCAGCACACTCCACCCGGGAATCTCCAGAAACTCCTGGAAAATTTACCTCCCGCTGTGAATTACCAATCCCTCCTTGACCTTCTCATCTCCCATCTGAATTATCATACCGAACAATCTCTTCAATTAAAATCTTTGAAAATGTACCTTATGTAATTATATTTGCAGCTAATTTGAATTTAAAATGGAAAGCTGATAATACCAGTTTTTACTAGAAATATTAGAATGAAATGAATTTAATTAATGGAAATATTACGGATAAAACCTTACCAGCGTTCTATATTTTTTTAAAAGTTAAGGAATAGTTATTTAGAAGCAATATATGAGGGTGAATTAATTATTGAACTTGAAAAGGCTAGTTTAAATTATCAAATACCGATATCAATTAATGTTTATCATCAAGTTCAGCTGGTTTGAAAGCACTTTACTAGAATTATTGTTGAAAATTAAGTTTTAATAGCACCTAAAGCTGTTAAGGTTATTACTAAAGAACATGAGAATTAAATCGTTAATAATATAAGATTAATTAATGTTAACGTTTGATTATTTTCAAATTTCGGTGGAAAGATGTATAGGAAAAGCGTCTTAGAGAATTTGTCTCATCTGCAGAATCAGCCTGCTACAAAAAAACGAGGTATAACAATTGGCAAATAAGGCTACAACAACGGTAATGGATAAACTGAGTTCACTGGCAAAACGCCGTGGGTATATATTTCAGAGCAGTGAAATTTATGGGGGTTTGAACAGCTGTTATGACTACGGTCCTTTGGGAACTGAATTGAAAAAAAATATCAAGGAGCTTTGGTGGCGAACCATGGTCTATGAGCGTGAGGACATCGAAGGATTGGATTCCAGCATCCTCATGCACCCTCGTATCTGGGAAGCTTCCGGACATGTAGAAGGTTTCACAGATCCGTTGGTAGATTGTAAAAAATGCAAAATGCGCTGGCGGGCAGACCAGATTGAAACAGAGAAAGAGTGTCCAAATTGCGGGGGAGAACTAACTGAGCCACGCATGTTTAATCTCATGTTTAAAACGTTTATGGGACCAGTGGAAGATGCTGCTCATGTGGTATATATGCGCCCGGAAACTGCCCAGGGAATCTATGTGAATTTTCATAACGTACGGGAAGCCAGCCGGCAGAAACTACCCTTTGGTATCGCCCAGATCGGTAAGGCCTTTCGCAACGAAATCACACCCGGAAATTTCATTTTCCGTACCCGGGAATTTGAACAGATGGAAATGCAATATTTTGTAAAACCGGGAACAGACGAAGAGTGGTTCGATTACTGGAAAGAAGAAAGATTTAACTGGTATGAGCGTCTGGGTATTCGAAAAGAAAAATTGCATTTCTACCAACACAGCGAAAAGGAGCTGGCCCATTATGCCAAGAAGGCTTTTGATATAGAATATGAATTCCCATTTGGCATGAGTGAAATCGAGGGGATTCATAACCGTACTGATTTTGATCTTTCCCGCCATCAGGAATATTCCGGCAAAGACATGCGATATTTCGATCAGGAAACCAGCGAAAAATATATCCCCTATATTGTCGAAACCTCTACCGGGGTGGATAGATTGATGCTGACTGTCCTGGCTGATGCCTATGAAGAGGAGGAAGAACGGGTGGTTCTGCGTCTGAAATCACCAGTTGCGCCTATAAAAGCGGCAGTATTTCCGCTGGTGAATAAAGACGGCATGCCAGAAATCGCTACCGAGGTATTTACCAATCTTAGGAAAGATTTTAAAGTGTTTTATGATAGTGCCGGGTCAGTTGGACGACGCTACCGCCGGCAGGATGAAGCCGGAACACCATATTGCGTTACTATAGACGGGCAAACCCTGCAGGATGATACCGTCACAATTCGTGACCGGGACAGTATGGAACAGTTCAGGATCAATAAAGCGAAGATATATGAATTCTTAAAGGACCATATAGTTTAGATTATTATAAATGTTTACTTTATTCCAAGAAATTTCAGATTAATTTTTTAATTATATTTTCCAGAAGATGCCCAATTAGATGTTGATATCAATCTTACAAATAATTAATAAAATCTATCTAAAGGTAACTTTGATGCAATTTTAAGCAAAAAAACCTACTCCAGTGATCCGGAGGAAGATTTCCATAATAAATTCAGTAAACAAATGGAAAAGAAAAAAATGAAAAAGTCCCACCTCTTCCCCACAAAGCTCAAAACCTTAAAAATTATTATTCTCCTGGTTCTGCTTCCTATATCTATACTACCCGCCAGGGAAAAAGGCTTCGGATTAGGTATCATTATCGGTGAACCAACTGGTCTCAGCTTTAAGAAATGGACCAGTAAAACCCAGGCATTCGATGCAGCGCTGGCCTGGTCTTTTGAAGGGGATAATGCCTTCCATCTTCACGGAGATTACTTAATCCACAATTTTCACTCTCTCAGGATTGACCGGAGCAGCATTCCTTTTTATTATGGTATCGGCTTCCGTTTGAAATTTGAAGATGAAAATAAATTTGGCGTCCGATTTCCGCTGGGGGTAACCTTGTTCATTCGAGAAGCACCGATAGATCTGTTTCTAGAAATTGTGCCCATCCTCAATCTGGCACCTTCAACCGATATGGACCTAAATATTGCCTTTGGTGCTCGTTATTATTTCCAATAAGTTAATGGAACAGGAATGGCAGGTAATTTTTTTACAACCGTTTCAACTGCAGTCCCTTTAATTTCATGGAACCAAAATTAGAATACTGTTACTCAGAAAGCTGCCGCTTCCAGGTGTAAAAGGCTACCCGGAATTGCTCGAAGAATTCCCAGGAGGCATGAGGAAATAAACTGATATCTTTACTTTTACGGGGAGAATTCAACCAGGGAAATAACAACCTCAGAAAACGATATCCTTTCTTCCTTTGAACATGAATTTCTCCCTTTTTTGAACCAAGCCCAAACGAATAGGGAGGAATGACATTAAATACCACGTCTTTGAGCCAATTTAATAAGGTTAATTTCTGGTTGGTAGCAACTCGGCATAATGGATCAATCAATTTCCTGAAAAAAGAGCGTGATTTTTTGATGGTCGGATTCACAAAACGAACTTTACCAATTTCATTAAATTCAATCGCCAGATTCGACCCATCCTGAAAAATAATTCGGACCTGATTTTCAAGCAGATCATACAACTTGGGCTGTCCGCGCAGAAAAGGTACCACCCCCAGAAACCACAAGGTCAATGTATACCAGATACACAAAAGACTGGCAAAAATAACAATAATAATTGACTCAGTGAAAGCTGTCTGGACATTTTTACCAAGGATCAGTACATAAAAATAGATGGGCAGGAGTGGGATGAGCATGGCAATGAGGGGTGGGATGATATTTTTAAAGGTCTCCAAAAAACTACCCTGGGTGCCCTTTGCTTCATAAATTTTTTGGAGAGCTTCATCTTTTCTTTTAAAAAAATCTTCAGACTCCTCTTTTGAATATATTTGCTTGGCTTTATTTCCCGAACGCCCCAAATACTCGGCCGCTTTTTCCCAGTTTTCCGCTTTTTCATAATGAAAGGCGAGTATTTCATAAAACTCCTGCAGGCGATCAGGATAGAGGTCTTCAATGGCATGGGCAATGGAAGCATGTAACTCCTTCCGTTTATTCACCAGAATGGTGTTGTAAGCAACCTCCTGAATCAAGTAGTGCTTGAATAAATAATCAAATTCCCGGGCTTCTTCTTTCTCTAAAATAAGTTCCAGAGTTTTCAGCTCATTCAATTTTTTATCAAGATCGGTATTCATATCTACTACTTGTTCAAGAATGGGTCGTGAAAACTCCCTGCCAATAACAGCGGCGCTGAAAAGAACGCTCTTGATGCTTTCCTGTATGCTATCAATGCGAGCCATAATAATACCCTGGATTGTGCCAGGTATTTCCCCTTCAAAATCTGGATTGAGAAGTCTTACCTCTCGCTGATTAACGATGATGATATTTTTTTCTGAAAGCGTTTTTAAAATCTCCTGCAAATAGAAGGGATTGCCTTCTGAACGAGTTAAAATAATTTCCTCAACCTTTTCAGGAATCTTATCTGCTCCAAGGTGCAGCCGCATCAAACTTTTCGTGTCGTCCCTGCTCAAGCGGCTCAGGTTTAGAACATTTCCGTATGACTCCACTTTTCTGGCGTGGGTATATTCTGGCCGATAAAGACCTATTACCAGGGTTGGTAGGTGATCATCCTGTGATAATAGAAAGTATAATAATTCCTGGGAAAATTTATCAATCCAGTGTAAATCTTCTAATATGATCACCACCCGATGACGGGCAATGTAGGCTTTTAAAAGCGTACTGAAAGATTGAAAAATTTTGTGTTTTCTTTCGGATCCTTCCAGATTCAGCAGATTATCATGTCGGATACCCAGTATGGCAGATACATAAGGTTCCTCTTTCCTTAGATTTAACAAATCCAACTTATGTTGCAGGCGACTTCGTGCTTCAAATTCAGGTACATCAAAATCAATCTCGAACATACTACGTAACAGAGTATTCCAGAGATAATAAGGAGTATTAACTTCAAAACTGGAACATAATCCTTCTATCACTGAAATGCTTTTTTGAACAGCTCTGCGATATATTTCATCTTTTAAGTGACTCTTACCAACTCCTGCTTCTCCCTTGATAAATAATTGCAAAGGTTGTTTTTTTGCGGAGAATTCCAGCAACTTCTCAATTAGTTTTATCTCCTTTTCTCTGCCAACAAAATACTTTCCTACCGGACGTTTGGTATCATGACCAAAGGTTTCTTTTATGGATTGTAACTTGTAGATAACCACCGGATCTGATTTTCCCCTCACTGACACTTTATAAGGACCATTGGCAACCGCTAAATTTGAAACCAGTTTATAAGTGCTATCGCTCACGAATATCTCAGCCGGTGGTGCCAGATGGGCCAATCGGGAGGCAAGATTGACGGTATCCCCAACCACTGAGTAATTCATACGTAAATCACTTCCTACATTTCCGGCAACCACAATACCGGAATGAAGACCAATATGCAGGGTAACGGGTGTCGTGATATTAATGTGACTGATTAAGTTGAATCGCTTAATATCCTCCATCATTTCCAGTGCACAACGAACTGCCCGCTCGGGATCATTTTCATGGGCCAGTGGGGCACCGAAGATGACCATGATGGCATCTCCAATAAATTTATCAATTGTCCCTTCGTATTTATGGACAATAGATACCAGACCCTTAAAACAGTCGTTCAATAAGGTGGATAATATTTCCGGATCTATTTGTTCAGATAAGGCGGTAAATCCGGTTACATCAGCAAACATTACCGTTACATGTCTTCGCTCACTTTCAATCTTTTTCCCGGCATCCATAATCTTTGAAGCCAATTCCGGAGGAATATATTCTTTGATCAATTGAAGCCGGTCAGAGGCGGATGTGAGTGTAGAAGAGGTAGTGGATATCGGGGTACCACACTGGGGGCAGAATCGGGCATTACTGGGTATTTCAGCTGTACAGGCCTGGCAAACCATGGCGTTTCATTTTCTGGTAAATTTGGTTTCTCATTAAATACAAAAAAACATAAACAAAATTATGAAATATTAAGACTGTGTTTGATAATTAGATCACAAAAATGTTGAAACTTATATTAAATATAAAACTACATAAATACATGGTAACGGCGACTTTTGTATTATCGGTATTTCGCTGAATTCTTTTAAGATGAATTGTTATTGAAATTTTTAAATTATATGCAAAAATTCTTATTGAACCAATTTACAAGTTTCTCTCTCAGGGTTTTATTAAGTCCTATTTTCTTTCACACAAATCTTTCTTATGCCTGGTTTCGATTATTATCCTCTTAAAACTTGATGACACAAACACCTCCATAAGGAACTTTTATTTATCTATATTAAATATTTAATATAACGATATCACAATAAGTTACAAGGGTTTACAAAATAAATTAATTGAGAGATGAAGAAATATATTTGTTACTTTAATGTTTTTAGTGTATATTAAGTTGTTTAATTCTTAATCATGCTAACTGGAAATTTTTAGCTGTGAGGAAACTTTATGGAAATTCAAAAGAATACTACCCAAGAACAGACTGCAGATATTAAAACAATCCCCGGATTGAACTACAAAAAGAAAATTAAACTCAGATTTAAAAAGACAGATAATTTTGGATATAGTATTTACCTGGATTTATGGCACAACGGAAAGAGACATTATGAATTTCTTAATTTATATATCGAAGGTAAAAAGTCCACCCTACAGGAAGATAAAAAAATATTACAGCAAGCTTGTGGGATGAGAGACCAGAAGGAAAAAGAATTGCAGGATAGTAAGGCAAGCTTTGCGCTTACCAATAAAAAAGAGAAAATGAACTTTATAGACTTTTTTAAAACAGTGGCTGAAGAGAAAAAACACCATAATTGGTGGTCTTGTTTAAAGCACCTTACTAAATTTTCAGGTACCAATATTTCATTTAAAGATGTTGATGTTCAATTTTGTAAGAATTTTAAAGAATATCTTGAAGAAAAGCT
>SMTZ1_10000889_pt1 | contig 32187 bp, 26 predicted proteins | sample DeeMarSWOR136_30_FD_25667 | JGI IMG/M metagenome (IMG submission 25667) | reverse complement strand
GTTCTGACATATATTCGTTGGGAGTTATTCTGTATGAAATGGCGACAGGGAGACTGCCTTTTGAAGGAGAGACTCCTTTAGGGATAGCTATGAAATACAAGAGCGAAATGCCTGAAGATCCCAGAGGGTTTAATTCTCAAATCCCTGACGATCTTAGTCGGTTAATCCTTAGGTGCTTGGAAAAAGAAAAGGAGAAGAGGTATCAGAGTGCAGGTGAAATGCGTTCTGAATTGGAGAACATAGAGAAAGGGATGCCTACAACAGAGAGAGTTGTTCCTAAGAAAAAGCCCATCACATCGAAGGAAATAACTGTAACATTCGGATTAAAGAAACTCTTCATTCCTGCTATGATCATGACTCTTGCAATCATCGCAGTGATTATCTGGCGTCTCCTCCCTCGAAAAGGAATCTCTCCTGTGCCCACCGATAAAGCATATATCGCCATTCTGTATGTGTTAAACAACACGGGCGATAAAAACATGGATCGAATGAGAACGAACATATGCCAATGGATGGTCACAGACCTCCATCAATCTAAATACATCGAAGTTCTCCCGATGGATCAAATTCACAGCCTTTTCAGGAAACTGAACCTCATAGAAGCTAAAGGTTATACATCCGAAGATCTGAGAAAAATCGCAGATGAAAGCGGCGTCAGCCATATTTGGCAGGCCAACCTGTCCAAAGTCAGAGATCAGTTCCGTATAGACTACTCTATATATGATGCCAAGAAACATAAGACAATCGCCCCTGAATTTGTAACCCAAAGTTCAGAGGAACCTTTGACTCAACTCGTCGATGAGATGACAAAGCGGATAAAGAAAAGTCTTAATTTATCTACAGAACAGATTGCCAGCGATGTGGACCTGGATATCGGCAAGGTGACCACTCAAGATCCCCAAGCGCTTCAGGAATACATCGAAGGGGAAAGGCTTCACTATCTCGTTAATAATGAACAAGCGATTGAATTATTTGAAAATGCAGTCAAGATTGACCCCGAATTTGCCATGGCTTATAGGATGATCGCAACCTGTTATTCGAATTTGAAGAATCACGGAAAAGAAAGAGAGTACTTAGAAAAAGCTCTTGCTCATAAGGACCGCTTGCCTCCCCGAGAATATTTCCTCCTGCAGGGAGATTACTACAGACAATTTCAAGAGACGTATGACAAATCACTCGAGATGTACGAGAAAATATTGGATTTGTATCCCGATGATTTATTAGGTCATCATAATGTTGCCCATGTATATAGTGAGATGGGAGATTATGATAAAGCCATCGAGCATTGGGAAAGATTGATTCAAAAAGGTTCACGACAAAAAATGATCTACATGAACCCTGCCTGGTATTATGGATGTCTTAAGGAGTATGAAAAAGGCAGGCAGACAGTTCTCAAGTATCTAAATACTATTGGTGAAGCTTGGAATTTCCGAAATTGGATAGTGTCTACCTATATTATTTAAAGAAAGTTTGATCTTGCGCTTCAAGCTTATAAAAAAGCTCTGGCTGTTGAAGGGAACCCGTATGCAAAATTGGAATTAAAGGATATCTATTATTTTCAAGACGATATCGATCGTGCCTATCAAATATCTCAAGAAATATGGGATTCCCAGAAAGCTCTCCAGTGGCATTGGTTTTTTGATATGACAGACATATTAGTCACTCAAGGAAAGATTCAAGAAGCTATCGATCAGATTGAGGCTGTTCTAAATGAGAGAAAAAGCCTTTTGGATGATTCAGATCTGAGGTCTTTTCATTACGAATTGGGTGCTAGATATTTGTCTGTTGGAAAACCGGTTTTGGCTATCAATATTTTCAAGAAGGCGACTGATCTACTCAATATTGATGAATCTGCGATGCAGAGTGATGAGCCATTATTCTCATACCAAGCAAATTCCTTAAGAGAATCATTTTTCTGGGAAGCCTTATCGTACACAGAACTCGGAAAACTCGAAGAGGCTGAGAGCGTGGTCGAAAAGATGAAACGTCTGACTCCTGTGACAGTCAAGAATGTTTTTCAGCATATGATCTTATTTATTGAAGGAAAAATAAGCCTGGAACGCGATGATCTTTCTGAAGCCGTCAAAAACTTCGAACTCGCCTATTCCTCAATGTTTAAACAAGAATCAATGGAACTCGATAATAATCTGTGGGGTTATATCAGACATGCTTTATATCTAAATGAGTTAGCTCAGGCATACTTAGAGAGCGGCAACTTAGAAAAGGCCATGGGAACTTACGAAGATATAACTGAATTGACAATCGGTCGATATTATTGGGGCGATATCTACGCCAGGAGCTACTACATGCTCGGCAAGATCCACGAGCAGTTGGATAACACAGCAAAAGCCATCGAACAGTATGAAAAATTCCTTTCCCTCTGGAAGGACGCTGACCCTGATCTCCCTGAAGTTGGGGATGCGAAAAAAAGACTGGCCAGGATCAGTTCTCAATCCTGACTTATTGTTTCTTTAAATTTTTTTGGTAAATCCTGTATTTTTCAATCATTCTCTCGTTATTTGACCATCTTTTAATTTCACGAAAATCCACAGGATTATCCATGGATACTAGAAGAGCTTGATCTAAAGCCTGTTTATCGTCCCAATGATAAAAGGCTGCTAAACGGTCCTTAACACAATCTGTTGGAGACAATAATTTTAAGACACGATCATCTTTTTTTATTTCCGAAATATCCTTTACCGGTTCGCTTCCTACCGAGAGAGGAGGCGAGACAAAATCAACAAAGAATTCCGTTTCTTTATGTTTGAAGTATCTATCGTCCTCATAGAAACCGATTTTTTCTAGAGCGCTCCGTGCTTTTTTCTGATCATCCGTCGACAGAAGAACAAAATCTAGGTCGTAAGAAATATATTTGTTGTCAGTGTATATGGAGACACAAGCCCCGCCTGTGAGGACTGTCTCCACCCCATTTTTCCTCAGATGATCGGAGATAAAAATGGCAAGATATTTGAGTGATAAATTCTTTATGTCCATGAGTTTTCGTCCTAAAATGGTTTCCCAGTACGGCGAGGTCTTAATCTTGGTCTGTATAACTTTTTTTTCTCATCTTCAGGAATAAAATTTAGAATAAAATTTAGTGCTTTTTCCAAAAGTGACTCTAACTCTCTTCTGAATGCGTACCTTGGATTCAGCCCGAACAGCCTGACTTTTCCTTTCAGCCGGCTGTAGAGAAGACCATCTCTTTCCATGTTAAGCAAATGATTCTGAACAGTGTTCAGATAAAATTTCAATATTCTTGCGATTTCAGTAGGATATGCTTCTCCATTTGTATAGAGATAGAGGAGAATCTTTCCTTTTTTCTCAGAACCAAACAAACCTTTTAACATTTTTGAATTTAAAACCTATATTGTTGGTTATATAACCAATATATCTGTATATAGCACTGATTTAAATATTTGTCAACTAAAAGACAAGCTGTGTGTCAAGGCAGAATGAAACCTTAGCAAGACATAATTATGGGGTCGCGTCTCAACATTTGACATTTATGTTGTTAAAATAAGTTTCCTAATCTTTATTTGTTTGCTCTGAGAGATACTTTTTTATCAAGCGCTCAAATTTGATCCCACAATCGAGTAAAAGAAGAAACGTCAAATGTTGAGACGCGACCCCATTTTTACACAGAAACCGGGGATATTAAACAGCATCTTCAGATGACCCCAGAGGAAAGACAAGGAGTGGCAAAAGAACTCCGAGAGAGATATTATGGTAAAAATGCTCTTGATGTACGCGCTGCGCTAAAATTAAAATGGAATCTTCTCATTTTTCCCCTTTTTAGGTTCATGGTATAATTCTTATTGATAGAAGGGAGGGTGAAATGAGAAAAACAGCTATTTTGTTTTTGTTATTATTCCTTACTATTTTTGTCGTTCAGGCGAGCCTGGCAGACAAAATAAAAATCAAAACAGAAAAGGGCATACCGGTTGTTTATAATCCGAAAAAACCAGATCCTCCCCAGGGATTGGAGGGAAAATTGGTTCTGGTCGAAGGATTGCGGATCGGCGAGGAAGAAAAGGAAGGATACATGTTTGCTCAAACACCCGACGGAATTTCCTTGGCTGTCGATAATGAGGGAAATATCTACACTTTAGATCCCAAACTCGTTGAGGTAAGAAGGTTCAGCCCTGAGGGAAAACTATTAAAGTTGTTCGGCAGGAAAGGGAAAGGTCCGGAGGAGATGGATATGCCAAGAAGCATAAGAGTCACGGCTCAGGATGAATTGATGTTTATCGACACAGGCAACAGAAGAATCACTTTTTATGATCTAGATGGGGAATTCTTGAGGTTTATCCCGACCTACAAATGGTCGCTGGGGAAGATTAAGCTCGACTCAAAAGGAAACGTCGTGACAGACCTGACTCACTTTACAGGAGACAAAGAGACGAGTTTGATAGTTAACTACGAGATAAAACGGTTCAATCAAAAAATGGAACCGCTGAACACATTTATTACTGTGGACAGGACTGAAGAATTCACAAAAAGAGAGTATGGTCATGGCTGGCGGTATTATTGGCAGTTATCCAAGGATGATAACCTGATTTTTGCCTACAACCAGGATTATGAGTTTCATATCATCACTCCAGAGGGGAAAATCATCAGAAAGTTCAAGAAAGAATACGATCCAGTCAAGGTCACCGAGGAAGAGGAGGAAGAAGTTCCGCAGCGGATAAGAGAGTTATACAAAATGCCAACCCATCACTCAAGATTTCATTATTTTACGGTTGATGATGAGGGAAGGCTTTACGTCAGGACCTGGGAGAGAACGAAAGATGGGGATGAACGTGTCTGGGATGTCTTTGACGCTGAGGGAAAATGGTTGGCTCAGTTCTTTACCAACGATATCGTAAAATTGGGGCTAAAAGGCAAGCTGTACACCGCCGGCGAAACAGAAGAAGGGATCAGCGTCGTCAAGCGCTACAATATGATTTTTAAGTGAAGAGGCGTTAACGAACCCTACTCTTTTAGATCTAAATAAAAGACTTCTTCTAACGGCACTCCGAACACCTGGGCGATTTTTAAGGCCAGGACTGTGGACGGCACCCATCGTCCCCGCTCCACAAAATTGATCGTGGTCCTGGTCACTCCGACCAATTCAGCCAGTTGTTCCTGGGTCATGTCCCTTTTTGCCCGGTGGACTTTTATGTTGTTTCTCAGGATATTCTCACCCATCTTGAGCCTCTCTGTTGTAATAGAGGAAGGCCCCGACTAAGGATATGACAGCACTGAACAGAATCAGCCATGGGTCATGGGGGAGGAAAATTCTGCTGTCCAGAAGAGCAGGTGCTAATAAAAGCATATCCCACAGTTTCAAGAATATTGTTATGCAGATGATGATATAAAAAGAAAAGCGGTAAGCCTTTAACCAGTTTAATTTAATCCTCTCATCATTGACCGCAGCCCGCAAAGTGGAATCTTTTTTTAGAGAGTTCTTGTATATCCAGTATCTCGTACCAAAGATAAAAAGAATAAGAAGCCCTGTAATGCCTGCTCCCTTTAGAGCGGTATCGAATAATCTAAACCTAAACTTAATAAAGAAAGTGGGAAGCATAAACCAGCCAAACATGATGACTACACCTATCAAAACACCTAATAATATATTCCTTCGCATCTTGTTCATCTTTTCGATTTGGCTTGCCATCTTGACCTCCTTGACGCATCATTGTTAATTAATCTAAACAAAATATATAGTAGACTATACTAAAAGTCAAGTAATATTAACAATAAAATGAAAAATTCCCAAAAAAATTACCTTAAAAAAGTGTCAAAAAATGCTTCAATCAGATCGTTATTTTGGGCAGCAGCCCGAATGGTAAGGCCACTCTGTGGGTCAGGATTATCCTGGCTCATTAAAGTCTATACTCCCAAAATCGCTGGTCCTCAGTAATCCCGCTCCCCCACCGCGATGAGCTCCATCCCCTCTTTGGGTGAGACAATTTTTGTCAAAATCACCTTGGAAATCCTCCCTCCCGGTGATTGACGCTTCAGGGACATCTCTGAGACCATGAAAACCGTCCCAAATGGAATGGTATCCATTTATTATGAAAAATAACTCGAAAGCAGAGAAGATTTCTGGGATGAGAGCGTCTTCTCAGTACGGACAGATTCACAATGACAAATCTTGTCATGGCTATTTTGGCCAACCAAAAAATCGAATGGTGAACCCTGATGGCTTCAAACCTCGGTGAGCTTTTATTACGCGAAAAACTCCTCACCTCTGATCAATTGAAGTCCGCCCTCGATATTCAGAAGAAAAACGGAATTCCCCTCTCCACGGCCCTGGTCAATCTTAAGTATATTACAGAAGAAGAAATGGCCAAGGGTTTAAGCCGCCAATTGGGATACCCTTACATCGACCTCAACCAGTTTGAAGTCTATCCAGAAGTCATCAACTTGATACCGGTCGAAATCGCCAAGAAGCATAATATCATGCCCATCCATCGCATTCGGTCTTTCTTGACCTTGGCCATGGTCGACCCGACAGATTTGGATATCATCGAGGACATCCGGTTCAGGACCGGTCTCAGTATTCAACCCGTCATCGCCTCCGAGACGGGCATCATGAACGCCATCAGCAAATATTACGGAACGACGGATTCCCTGCGGGTTAAAAAGATACTCGATGAAATCGAGCTGGCTGAAGACACCTCAGTCAACATTATAGAAGAGGAAGACGAGGACTACGATATCGAAGAACTGGTTCATTCGACTGAAGAAGCTCCGATCATCACCCTGGTCAACACCGTCTTCATCGATGCCATAAAAAAAGGAGCCAGTGACGTTCATTTCGAGCCCTACGAAAAGTCCTTGCGAATCAGATACCGCCTCGACGGAACGCTCCATGAAATGATGAACCTAGCCACAAAATTCATCAATCCTGTGGTCTCGAGAGTGAAGATTCTCTCTAATATGGACATTGCCGAAAAAAGACTTCCGCAAGATGGACGACTAAAGATGAGGGTGAAGCTCGAAAACGGGAATAAGAAGGAAGTCGATATGCGTGTCTCCAGCATCCCGACCATATTCGGTGAGAAGGTGGTCACGAGAATACTCGACCGGGAGATGTTGAAACTTGATCTTACCCAACTGGGGTTTGAGATGGAATCCCTCGAGATTTTCAAGAAAGGGATTGTCCGGCCCTGGGGGATCATCCTCGTTACAGGACCCACAGGAAGCGGAAAGACGAACACGCTGTATTCAGCCATTTCTAACTTGAACTCTATGGAGAAAAACATCATCACGGCCGAAGATCCGGTGGAGTTTCATATCCCTGGAATCAGTCAAGTCAACATCAAGGATGAAATTGGACTATCCTTCTCTGCTTCCTTGAGGAGTTTTCTCCGGCAGGACCCGGATATCATGCTGGTCGGGGAGATGCGGGATTTTGAGACTGTCGATATCGCCATTAAAGCCGCACTTACCGGGCACTTGGTTTTCTCCACGCTCCACACCAACGACGCGGCCAGCACCATCTCCAGGTTAGTCAACATGAATATCGAGCCCTACCTCATCGCCGATTCAGTGATCATGATCGTGGCCCAAAGATTAATCCGGCGTTTATGCAAAAAATGCCGGACCGAGGATAAGCTGACGGAAGAAGCTCTCGTGGACATCGGTTTTCTTCCTGAAGAGGCCAAGAAAGTGACGGTTTACAAGCCCAGCGGCTGCAGCAGCTGCCATAACACAGGATACAAGGGAAGGGTCGGGCTTTTCGAAGTGATAAAGATTACGGAAGAGATGAAGAGAATGATCCTGAGCAAGGCGCAGGCTTTTGAGATCAAAAAGAAAGCCATAGAACAAGGAATGGTTACCTTGCGTCAGAGCGGACTGATAAAAGTAAAAGAGGGGATCACCTCTATCGAAGAGGTTTTAAGAGAAACAGTAAGAGATGCGGAGGTCAAAGAATGAACATAACAATCCAGGAATTATTAAAGAGGGCGGTGGAGATGGATGCCAGCGATCTTCATATCACAACGTATGTCCCACCGCGGGTAAGGGTTCACGGTAGTTTGATCTCTCTGGATTATCCTCCGCTGACGGCCTCCGAAACGAAGTCTCTTGCTTACAGTGTCCTGACCGACAGACAGAAGAAACAGTTTGAAGAAAAGATGGAGCTTGATTTTTCGTTCGGAATTGACAAACTCGGCCGTTTTCGCGGAAACATTTTCATGCAGAGAGGCGCTGTGGCTGCGGCTTTTCGGAGGTTTCACGAGAGTGAATTCAGTTTTACCCAACTGGGGATTCCTCAAAGACTCGCCCAGCTCTGTTTTCTGCCTCGAGGTTTGGTGTTAGTGACCGGGCCGACAGGGTGCGGAAAATCGACGACCTTAGCCTGCATGATCAATCATATCAACAAGGAATGCGCCGTCCATATCGTGACCATAGAAGACCCGATCGAATACTTTTTTTCACCCAAAAGAGCCATCGTCAACCAACGTGAGCTTCATGTGGACACCTACACTTTTCCCAATGCGCTCAGGTCTGTTCTGCGGGAGGATCCGGATGTGGTCTTGGTCGGAGAGATGAGAGATTTAGAGACAGTGGAAGCCACCTTGCGTGTCGCCGAGACAGGTCATCTGACCTTTTCGACACTCCATACGAATTCAGCGGCAGAGTCCATTGCCCGGATCGTCGATATCTTTCCCTCCCAATACCAGGCTCAAATCAGAATCATGCTCTCGATGTGTCTAGAAGCAGTCATAACTCAGGCTCTTCTTCCGAGGGCTGATGGCAAGGGGAGAGTGCTGGCTATGGAGATCCTTATTCCCAATCCCGCCATCAGAAACCTAATCCGGGAAAACAAAATCCACCAGATCTACGCCACCATGCAGATGGGACAGGAAAAATTCGGGATGCAGACCTTTAACCAATCGCTGGCCAATCTTTATTTTAAGGGACAGATCACCCTCGAGACAGCCATGAACATAACCTCTAAACCCGAGGAGTTGACAGACATCATCCAGCGTCGAGAGGGTCTCCGCGTCGCCAACATAGGTTATACAGCCCAACAACTAAGAAAATAGGAGAATGAACAATGCCAACATACCGATGGAAAGGAAAGAATCGATACGGAGATGTTGTCGGAGGTGAGCGGGTCGCTCAGTCTGCCGAAGAGCTGACAAAAGCTCTACAAAGGGAGATGATCACCGTTCAAAACATCTCTGCGAAAGGAGCCCTACTCAAGATTCCTTTCTTAAAGAGAGAAAAGGTCAGACTCAAGGATTTGGCCATCTACAGCCGACAGCTTTCTGTTTTGATCGACGCCGAATTGCCCTTAATCCAAAGCTTAGGTATTTTAGCGGCCCAGACAAAAAATAAGTATTTCAAGAAAGTCATCAACAATATCAAGGATGATGTCGAGGCGGGCTCAACCCTCAACCAGGCCAAAAGAAAATTCCCTAGAGTGTTTGATGATCTGTACTGCAACCTCGTGGCCTCGGGTGAGCAGAGTGGGTCGCTGGACATCATGCTCAGGCGACTAGCCGAGTATCAGGAAAAGATTGTCAAGATCAGGTCTCAAGTCCGCCAGGCGATGATCTATCCCTCGGCGATCGTCTGCTTCTCCGTCTTGGTCGTCATTTTTATGCTGTGGAAAGTCATTCCCGTTTTTGCCTCGATTTTTCTCGAGCTCGGAGCCCAATTGCCCTTCCTGACGATGGCGATCATCACCCTCAGCCATTTTATCCAGAAGTACATCTTGTTTTTGGCTATTGGAGCGGTCGGTCTCGTCTTTCTTTTCAGGTACGTCAAACAAACAGAAAAAGGGGGACGAGTCATAGACCAGGCTCTACTCAAGCTGCCTCTTTTCGGTAAGATCATCAGAAAAGTCGCTTTGTCCCGCATAACTCGAACCTTGAGCACACTCCTCACGGGTGGAGTCCCGATGCTCGAGAGCTTAAAAATCACCTCCTCTACAGCCGGAAATGTGATCATCGAAGAGGGCATCATGGGGTCCCGGAAGATGGTGGCTGAGGGGACGAGTCTGACTGATGCTTTCAAGGAATCAGGACAGTTTCCCTTCATGATGACCCAGATGGTCGGTGTGGGAGAAGCCACAGGCACACTGGATGAAATGCTGGGCAAGTTAGCTGATTTCTATGACGAAGAGGTAGAAGCATCGGTGGCGTCGCTTCTGTCCGTTTTAGAACCCATTCTTTTGATTATGGTCGGAGGAATGGTCGGGACTTTGGTCGTCTCCATGTATCTGCCCATCTTCAGCTTGATGCAACAGTTTTAAAAGAGAATTGAGACGAGGAAGTAGGGATGGATACCCTCAAAAGACATGTCTTTTGGTTCATCCTTCTGCGTCTCATCGTCGTTACCTCCGTTGTGACATCTGCTTTTATCATTCAGTTTAGCACGGAGATTTTTCTTCCCCTCTCTCCCTTTTATTATGTCATCACTGGTTTCTATGGGCTTACTCTTCTCTATTTTCTTTTTTATCTGTGGGGAAAAAACTATACTATTCAAGTATACCTCCAGATCATACTCGATCTCTACCTGATCACAGGCCTCGTCTACATATCCGGTGGACTCAAAGGATCTTTCTATTTCCTTTATATCTTCGAGATCATTGCTGCCAGCATCCTCCTTTCTCGGCGGGCCGCGTATATCATAACGGCCCTGGCCGCTATTTTCTTTGGGCTGCTCGTGGATGGGATGTATTTTGGTCTTGTTCCCTCCCTCTCCAATACTCAATCCATGAATCTATCATTAGGTCAGGTCATCAACAATATCGTCATTGCTTGGGGCGTTTTTTTCCTGGTGGCCCTCCTGATGAACCATATCACCGAAAATTTAAGAAAAACAAAAGAAGAACTGGTCAAAGCTCAAAAGGAACTTGAGATGAGAAGTCGGTTGGCCATTGCTGGAGAGGTCGCCGCTCGAGTGGCCCACGAAATACGGAATCCTCTGGCCGCCATATCAGGATCAGTCCAGGTCCTCAAGCAAGAGCTGCGCTTGGACCCTAACCAGAAGGATTTGATGAACATCGCCATCAAGGAATCCAAGCGGGTCTCTCAATCCATCGAGCAATTCTTAAACTATGCCGCTGCGGATAGACCAGAATACACGAAGATTGATCTCTCCGCTCTCCTGCGGGAGACACTGCGGTTACTCGAGAGAAGCGGTGATCTGAACGGAACTCACCGAATCACAGGAAATTTTAAAGGGAGAAAGCAGATCTATTTCGGGAACGCTCATCACTTTAAGCAGATCTTCTGGAATGTGGCTAAGAACTCATTCAAGGCCATGCCTGATGGAGGCACTTTGAATATCGATATTGAAAACAGGAAAGATGAGGAAATCGAGATGAGGTTCACTGATACAGGAAGAGGGATGACCGCCGAGGAAAAGAAAAGGGTTTTTGAGCCTTTTTTTTCTGGATTCAAGGATGGGGTGGGAATCGGTATGGCTGTCGTGAAGAGGATTGTTGGTGATTATGGCGGAAATATCAAACTTTCTTCAGATGTCAATCAAGGAACTGAAGTGATGATAACCCTTCCCTGTAGAGATCCCAAAAAAATAACAGGGACAAAGAGAGAGGACGATGGTGAAAAATGGATAAACTCCTGATCATCGATGATGAACGCAGCATCCTCGAGCTTTTGAGTACTGTTTTCAAGAAAGCAGGGTATGCGGTGAAGACGTCGCTTTCTGCATCCAAGGCGTTGGGGCTGATCGAAACTGAGAATTTTGACCTCATCATCTCTGACATCAAACTCCCCGAAATGAGTGGAATGGAGATTTTGAAAAGGGTCAAGAGGACGAAACCCGAACTTCCGTTCGTCATGATCACAGCTTACGGCTCGATCAAACAGGCTGTCGAGGCGTTGAAAGTCGGGGCACTGGATTATGTGCTCAAGCCCTTCGATGTGGAAGAACTGAAAATCGTGGTGGCTCACGGACTGGAAAAGCGCAAACTGAAACAGGAAAACATTCAGCTCAAAAAAGAACTTGAGGATAAATACAAATTCGAAAACATGGTCGGAAAATGCCGGAAAATGAAGGAGATTTACAGCCTGATAGAGAGAATCGCCGGAACAGATTCAACTGTGCTGGTCATGGGCGAAAGCGGCACAGGGAAGGAGATGGCCGCTAGGGCTATCCATTTCCTCAGCACCCGGCGGGACAGGCCCTTCGTCTCCATCAATTGCGGTGCCCTACCCGAAAGCCTTCTGGAGAGTGAACTCTTCGGACACAGCAAAGGATCCTTCACAGGGGCGGTGGCCGATAAGAAAGGGATGTTCGAGGTGGCCCAACGGGGAACTCTTTTCTTGGATGAGGTCGGAGAGATGTCCCCCTGGACCCAGGTGAAACTGTTGAGAGCCCTTCAAGAGAGAAGGATTAGAAGAGTGGGCGGGATAGAGGAGATTGAGGCCGATGTTCGCATTATTGCGGCCACGAATCAAGACTTAAAAGTGAAGATCGAGAAGGGAAATTTTCGTGAGGATCTCTATTACCGTTTAAATGTCATTTCCTTTGAGATGCCTCCTTTAAGGGAGAGGAAGCCAGATTTTCCCCTCCTGATCAATCATTTTCTGCAGAAACACTGCCAGAAGATGGGAAGGAAGATGAAGAGAATAGCGCCAGAGGCCATGAGTGTCCTCGAATCCTACCCCTGGCCGGGAAATGTCAGAGAGCTTGAAAATGTCATCGAGAGGATTGTCGCCATCGAAGAGAGAGAGACCATAACTGATGAGAGCCTTCCGGCCGACCTCTTCCTGGCTCAAGACATCCCAGAGAGCAAATACATCCTCCAACCTGGGTTTAATCTCAATGAATACGTGGACATAGTCACCCGACACTTTCTCAAAGAAGCTCTGGCGGCATCGGGAGGGAATCTCAAGGAGACGGCAGGTCTCTTGGGGCTGAATTACCGGTCTTTGCGCTATCTTATCGAGAAGTACGCCCTGAAAGAAAAGCGTGAGACCGAAGGTTTTTTCAGAAAAGGTACAAATAGTGTCAACAAGGTACCAAAAATTGTCAATTAATCGCTTGGAATTAGGCACTGAGAATATTTAATTAATTTAATATCAATAACTTAAATTTTTTTTGGCCTGGCACAAAGCTTGCTAAATATATCGGTGATGAGAGTGATGAAAAAAATCACAAGAAAAAAATTTTTTAGGAGGTTTTAAATGTTAAAAAGGGCTAAGGGTTTTACGCTGATTGAATTGTTGATTGTTGTCGCTATCATCGGAATTCTTGCTGCGCTTCTGATCCCCAATGCGATTACGGCCATCCAGAAATCCAAGCAGAAAGGAACAATGAAGGACATCGTGACCATTGCTACGGGTTGTGCGGATTACATCACGGACAACGGGACCTTTAACACAGCTAAGAATGGCGCACTGACCGCAGGCGATGCCTTCATTCAGGATCTGGCACCCTTCTATGTCAAGATCATTCCTGTTAATGATCAATGGGGACAACCTTTCAACATCTATACCGGGACGAACGGTACAGCCAGAGGGATCGATGCCGATGACCTGGGTACGGATGATTTTGTGATTGATTCGTACGGACGTGATAAAGCAACCGATGGTTGGGCCTATGATGAGACTACTCCCACTTCTGGAATGTACATCATCAACTCCATGGATGATTTCAAGAACGATCTGGTTAACTGGTCTGGCTCCTGGATTAGAGCTCCCAGAACTGCTGTAGAGTAAATACTTCCTCGTTACGCGTAGTCGGGTTCGCCTTTCACAGGCGGAGAAGAGGCGATGTGTCGGAAGACGCATCGCCTTTTTTTTTCAGTCGCCCCGCAACTCAGGAATATAAAGATATCTTTTCCTCCCTTTCGGAGTTACTGAGCGACTGAGTCAACTTTGGCGGGGGAACCGCTCCGCATTCCCCCTTCCAACGGTCGCCCGAACTCCGTCCGGCCTCCCTGCCTCCCCTTCTCGGCCCTGGCCCTGCGACCAAGGGGGTTTGCCCCTTGGATCCCCCGACGATCGGTTTCCCGCGGCAAGCCGTGGGGCATATCAACCGATCGTCAATGAGTTGCTGAATAAGGGGGCAGGAACATCACTTTTAACGAATTAAGCAGGCTGTACCCTTATTTTTCCATTGTGTGGTATAATCTGGAGCACTCCAAATGCGAACAATCATTCTCCTCTTCCTCTACGGAACACTAGCCGTTCTTCTCCTGCCAGTCCTGCTGGTTTGCTATCTCGGGGGATGGAGACAGCCTCTTGTGTCCATCGGGAAATGGGCTATATCAGTAGGAAGGAGGATACTCGGGATACAGATTGAGGTATCAGGTGTTGAAAGAATCATCAAGCGAAGGGCCTATGTTTTTATGGCCAATCACTTGAGTCTCCTGGATGGGCCGCTGTTGTTCTGGCTGATACCCCAATCGATCAGCGTCATCTTGAAAAAAGAAATCTTCCGGATACCCATTGTCGGTCAGGGTATGAAACAGGCGGGATTCATCCCTGTCGATCGGAAAAGGATGAAGGGAGGAAAGAAGAGCATAGAGGAGGCTATTCGCCTTATAAAAGAAAAGGACCTTTCTTTCTTGATTTTTCCGGAAGGTACGAGGAGCAGGGACGGAAAATTGCAACCATTTAAGCGCGGGGGCTTCTTTCTTGCTCTCAGCAGCCAATCTCCGATCGTCCCCATCTCCATTCGGGGAACTTATGAGCTTATGCCCCGTGGGAGTTTTTTCGCAAGGAGAGGAAAGATCAGCGTTCTCTTCCATGCTCCCCAACCGGCGAGTGGTTATAATCCCCAAACGATGCCGCAGCTCATCGAGAGGATAAGGAACACCATCTGGGCTGGGATAGAGGGTTGAGGCGGATTACTTGGAGAGAACATCAACCAATTTGGAAGCTTTGGGAGACGGTCCGAAGCGAGAGGAGGAAACATGGATTTTGAAGACACAGCTAACGAATTATCTCGTGTCGTAGAAAAGTTTTTCCTGGAGAAGAGCCAGCTATTCGAAGAAATAATTGACATCACGGTTAAGAGCTTACGGAGTGGCCATAAGATTCTTGTCTTCGGAAACGGCGGCAGTGCGGCTCAGGCTCAACATTTCTCCAGCGAACTGGTGAATAAATTTTTGAAAGAACGGCCGGCTCTTCCCGCCCTTTCCCTGACCACCGACACCTCGGCCTTGACCTCCATCGCCAATGATGTCTCCTTTGATCAGGTCTTCAGCCGGCAGATAGAGGCTCTGGGTGAGGAAGGAGACGTGGCTCTGGGCCTTTCGACGAGCGGAAACTCCATCAACGTGATCGAGGCAGTTAAGAAAGCCAAGCAAAGGGAGTTAATAACGGTGGCGTTCACTGGAGAAGGAGGGGGACGTTTGTCTTCTCTTCCCGATTTTCTCCTGAATGTCCCTTCCTCCAGCACTCCGCGCATCCAGGAGGTTCATCTTCTGTTAATACACATTTTAGCCGAGGAAATAGAAAAGAGATTAAGCTAGAGGACTTTACCTCGATCGCCAGAAGCCGCTCCGGCGCGGCCGTGATTTGGGCTCCCAGTAATAGAAAGGTTTTTCTTCTTCGGCGGGACCTTCCGGTATAGTGGCCGTTTTCTTTCTTGCACCTTTGTCGATACCGAAAGAACGTTCGGCCGCAGACAGGATTTCCTGTCGGAGACCTTCTCCGGCCACCTCTTCGGTGAACTGGCGTCTTCCTTCGACCAAGTCATGGATGTAGTCCAGAATCTGTTCTTCTGAATAGAATTGGCGGATGTCGTATTCCTCCAGGCCTTTCCCCTCACAGGCCTTGATTTCTTTAGTGCCCAGAATCCCCTTCTCGTAGTGATTGGTCCCGCGAAGGTCTCCTCGCTGGATCTGAGCCATAAGGCTGATCGGAACCCGGCTCACCTTGCGCACCATTCTTTTTTTTGGCTGTCCGCTTTCCTCATATTCTTCGATGATTTCTCCCAATCCCCCTGTGTTGTACTGCATGAACTTCAGCTTTCCTGGATGGTTGCTGACGAGGGTCATGATGATTTCGTAGAAGCGGTTGGCTTTTTGGGCCCGCGATCCGATGATGAAGGGATCGGTCCCGACAATACGGACGGATTCACCCGCTTTGTGCGGCTGGCTGGCAAAGCTGTGGGTGCTTTCTCCCCAGAGATAGGCCAGAACAGCCTGTTCCGGCGTCAGCTCCTGGGCAAAGGTCATGATCGTATTCCTGCGCGTGATGAAGGCAAAAATCAAACCATCCAGATCTTCCAGGGGAGGGAGGTTGATAGATTTTGAGGAGATGCTCAATGTTTGGCCTTTTAAATTGACTTTGAGCTTGTCCCGGCGGATGACCGCTCTCCCGTTGGCCGTCAAGCTTTCATCCAGGAAATCAACCTCGCCGTTGGATTTAATCATCACGTTCTCCAGCAAAGCTGATTTGTCGATGAGAGCATTGTACATGGCTTCCTGGTATTTCTTCTCAACATCGGTCTTGACAAAGAAATTATCCTCTGAACCAAGAGCCGACCCATCTTTTTTCAGGAAGACGATGTCGTCTTGGATGACTTCAGTCTTTTCGCCTTTATCGTGGTCGAGTCCGAGCTGGTGGCAGGACCAAGTCGACTTCCCTGTGGCTGTCAGGCCGAAAAGGAAGACACCGTAGGTTTTGAGCTTATTCTCGGGGTCGCGGATGGTGACCAGCTTGGTCCCGGCATGAAGACCGAGCATACCCTGTTTATCAGCGGACCACATAGCCTGGCGGAGGAATCCCTTCTTGTCTTCTCCCATGTAGTCTGTTCCCAGGGCGATGTTGATGTTCTCCTCAGGAATGACCAGAACCTGCTGGCGCAGCAGATGCTCTTCTGGGATATGGATCATGTAGAACTCGGGGCCAGGGCGCTTTTTGGGCTTGAACATCGTCGAGCCCCACATGTAGCCCAGACGGTAGTTGATCAAGTCGGCCTCGGAGACAATCAGATTACAGTAGGGATTGAAATGGTCATTTTCTCCCATCCGACGTCGGATGCGATAGAGGGGAAGGCTTCGCAGCAGGTGGATAACTTTATCCAGCTCTTCAGGGGATTTTTCGATAAGAGATTTTTGTTCTGCTGAGGGATTCGGAAGGCGGACACTTTCACTCCCCAAGTAAACTGTTTTGGGAGCGATACGGCTGGAGATGGCTGCGCGCCAGCCGTACGAGCCGAATTTGGTCCTGACACCCGTGGCTTTGGCCCTGGGCTCGAGCCACTTGAGGTCGACGTTCTTTATGTTCGGTCCCTCGAGGACCCGGAAGAATTCCTCAGCAAATCTTTTGTAAGCAGCTTGATCGTAGATGCTTTGGGCGCTTGCCATGAACTCTCTCTTTAGGCTGGGCTTTGGGCTTGGGCTTCATCCGAGAGGATTTTCTTCAGATCCTCAGCGGTCGCCACAGCGCTGTTGAACAGGTAGCAGGAGGTGCATTCCAGAAGTTTTCGGAAAAAATTCTTCTGAAGCTCTAGCCGAGGACCGTCAGTGACCAGGAGATGGGGGTTAAAGAATGGCTGTCTCTTGGAGGCCGTCAAACTTCTTGTGGCTCCGAGGCTTTCTCCGGATTCGAGGAGACGGAGAGCATCCTCGGATGCCATCTTCACCGCAGGAGGAGAGACCTTGTCGTAGCGCAGGATGAACATCCAGCGGAGGATCATGCGTTTGATGTGTTTAGAAGGCCCTTCGATCCAATAGGGATCGAGGAGGACTTGCGCGTCCTTCGAGGCCTTGTAACAGTAAGGAGATCCTCGGTCCAGACGGCAGTCATCAAGACGGAGACACTCGGAGTGCTGACAATCTTCTTTGCGGGTAATGACATTTTCACACTTGCTGTTATCGAAGAGGGGGGCAAAAGCAGGGTATGATTCAACTGTGTTGGTGGGCAGGAAAAGCTTCCTCTCGACAGAATCGGCTACAGCTCGACCTCCTGAAAACCGGACGAAGACGACATCGTTCGAGTGAAGTCTGAATCGTCTATCTTGGAGGAGAGAAAGAAAGAGTTCCGTTTTTTTAGTTCCTTTGGGACCTACCAGAACCAACCCGAGGCCTTCTTGATCAGCAGACATGCCGCGGATAGTATGGACATTAAACAGTCGTTCAGACACATCCGTGACGAGTCCAAGGGCCAGGCTGCGAAGGGGAGAGTAGTTATCACAGTTCACCAGAATGCCAGAATTCGTTTCTGCGTTGTAGAAAGAGCGGGGTTCCCTGCCCGGAATACCATCTACAGCGTAGATGATTCCATGGGGTTCAAGGTCGGCTTCTAATTGGGCAGGATACCAGTTTTCGATCCAGAAATCGTTTAAATGCGAGACGTTTGTCCGCAATTGGACGATGACTCCGTTGATATTGGCGTTCCACTCGAAATAATTTTCGTAGCTGAGATGGCTTTCCATCTCGCCGACAAGGGCATCTCGCATCGGGACTGAGATCGAAGAGTCCACAGGAGCCGATTTTTTCCACCGCGTGAGGGTGTTGTTGAGTGCTACGCGCCTCACCTTCTTGGCTGTTTTGAGCTTCGCTGCGGCTTCGATAATCCGATCCATGCCCTTTTCCAAGTTTTCCATGGAGTTGGCATAGGAGATGCGAATATAGTCATCCATTCCGAACGCATCGCCAGAAATGATGGCTACCTTCGCTTCCTTAAGCAAGAAATAAGCGAGACCGTAGGAGTTTCGGATGAGGACATTGTTGAATTCTTTCTCGTAGGTGGAAGAGAAATTCGGGAAGAGATAGAAAGCGCCTTGGGGCTTGAAGCAAGAAATGTTCGGGATGCTCTGCAGCCTCATCAAAACATAATTTCTCCTCCTTTGGAACTCTGCTCTCATCTTGGAGACTTCATACTGCGGTCCCTTGAACGCCTCGACACTGGCCATCTGAGAGATGGAGCAGGGATTGGATGTGCTGTGGCCCTGGATTTTGTTCATCCCGTCGATGATATCTGCCGGACCGGCCGCAAATCCGATCCGCCATCCCGTCATCGAGTAGGACTTGGAGACGCCGTTGATGACGATGGTTTTCTTTTTGATTTCCTGGCTGAGAGAGGCGAAGCTCGTGAACCGGAAGTCATCGTAGACGAGGTTGGAATAAATCTCATCAGCGATGACATAGATGTCCTCTTCCATGATGACATCAGCTAAGGCCTCCAGTTGATGTCTTGAATAAGCCGCTCCAGTGGGATTGGAGGGATTGTTCAGGATCAAGGCCTTGGTGGCCGGTGAGACAGCGGCTTGGAGTTGGTCTGGAGTCATCAGGAAACCATTCTCTTCCTTGGTGGGGATGATGACAGCTTTTCCGTTGGCCAAAGAAACAGCGTGGGGGTAGGTGAGCCAGTAAGGAGCGGGGATGATGACTTCTTCGTCTTCGTTGACTATAGCCTGGATGAGATGATAAAGAGAGCTCTTGGCACCGCTGGAGACGATGATTTCATCCTGGGTGTAGGTCAGCCCGTAGTCTTCTTTCAACCTGGTTCTGATGGCCTCGATCAAAAGTGGGGTACCTTGGTTTTGAGTGTATTTGGTGAAATTCTGGTCGATAGCCTTTTTGGCGGTTTCTTTTATGTTATCAGGAGTCGGGAAATCCGGCTCACCAGCGCTGAGGTCGACAATATCGATGCCCTCGGCCTTCATGGCCAAGGCTTTGGCCTTGACTTTGAGAGTTAAAGACTCACCGATTTGATTCGCTCTTTCTGATACCATGGTTGACCTGCTTCGTCTATTCCTCTTCTTTCTCCTCGGGAGTCAGCTTATCTTTAAGATACTTTTTAAAATCCACTCCGGTTAAAGATTTGACCACATCGGGCATCTGAGCCAGCACTTCAGCCACCTGGGCTGTGATTTTAGTGCTCCCCGTTCCCTTCTCGCCTCCGACCAAGACGATTTTGTCCACCTTGGAGAGAGGCTCTGCGACAGCCTTGGCCAAATCGGGGAGGATGTTGAGGTAGTTCTCGAGGATGGCCGCCTGGTTGTACCTATCCCATGCCTGGGCCTTCTTCAGCATGGTCTCTGCTTCGGCCAATCCTTTGTGTTTGATTCTCTCTGCCTCAGCGAGGCCTTCCAGTTTTACGGCCTGGGCTTTTCCCCTGGCTTCAGCTTGGAGACGGAATTCCTCGGCTTCGGCCTCGGATTTAATCTGCTGCTTGCGGGCGTCGGCGGGTTTGATTACGTTGGCATCCAGTTCTTTCTCTTTGCGAACGATTTCCAATTCTTCGATTTTTATGGCCTCTTCTGTCTCGATTTGTTTGACTTTGGCTTCTTCTTTTTTGATTTCTTGACTCAGCCGGAAGCGCTCCAGTTCGTAAGCGAAATCAGCCCTGGCTTTTTTCTGATTGACCGCCACCTGGGATTCGGCTTTTTTGGCCTCGTTTTCCCACTCGGATTTAGCGATCAGGGCATCGGCGGCCAGGCGGGCGATCTCTCCTTCCTTCCGGGCCTCGGAGGCCTTGACCGTGGCTTCTTTTTCCGTTTCTGCCTCAGCAATGGCGGCATCTCTTTTGGCTGCGGCGATCTGGGGTTTGCTCAGGGAATCAAGATAGCCTTGGGTGTCGCTGATGTCTTTGAGCGCAAAAGAAAGCATGGACAGGCCCATCCGGGAAAAGTCGCTCTGAGTGGCCTCGGTCACTTTGATCGAGAACTCATGCCTTCCTCGAAATATTCCCTCCACGGTCATCGTTCCCATGACCTCTCTCATTTTTCCTTCGAGGATGGTCATCGAGACTTCCCGTATACCGTCCTTCCCTAAACCCAAGAACTGCTCTGCCGCGAGACGGATGGAATAGTCGTTGGAATCTATCCTGACCTGGGCTGTGGCCTCAGCCATTAGAGGCACACCCCCATGGGTAAGCACCTCGGGAGTCTTAATCGCCAGCGTGATGACCTCCATGGGCAAGAGATCGACCGTTTCTAGGAAAGGAATGACGAATGTGCCCCCTCCGAGACGGTAGCGGTAGCCGATTTTTCTTTTGGTCCCGTCGGGCTCGACCACACTTCTTTTCCTTCCGCCGGAGATGATCAGGACCTCATTCGGACCGACCTTCCTGTATTGTTTGGCGATAGTCAGCACGATCAAGGCAAGGATGACAACTATGATGCCGATGAGGATGAGTTGAGAAACGAGTGTCATCGTAACCTCCTTAGAGCCTTCCCTCGAGAGGGGGCTCAAATGGGTGCTTACTATTATAAGTATTTATATTCCATTTTCAAAGTGAAATTTAGGAGCAGACCTTCCTCGTCTCTAGAGCTGCTTAGGTAGCTTTGTTTGTAAGAATGTTGAGTGACTAGAGAGAGCTTTTTGGGTTAGCAAAGTTTTTACGAACGTAATAAATGATGTGACAATCTATGGTCAGCGCCAGGGGCGGCTTCGGGCGCTGCATACATTCATTCACATCATTTCTCGGGCGGCCTGGATGCCGCCCTCGAGTCCCCGTAACGGAGGGAGGCCCCATCGGCTTTTCCGATGGGGGGAACCGACGGGACTGGTTCCCCCGGGGTTCGGGGTTCAGGCCGCTAAAGAGACTGTAACCTTATTTACTGCGCTTACATTAGTTAAGTTTGATCCCGCTAATTAAAAAATTTGAACCGGAGGATGTGGAAGAGGGCGGCGATCCCGTCCTTCCAGCCAATCTTCTTCCCCTCGCTGTAATCCCTTCCAGAATACGAGATCGGAACCTCGTAAATCCGGCACTTCAATTTAGAGATTTTGACCGTGATTTCAGGCTCTATCCCGAATCTTTTGGATTTGAGCGTGATTCTATCGATGATGTCTTTGCGAAAGACTTTGTAGCAGGTTTCCATGTCCGTCAGGTTCAAGTTAGAGACCATGTTGCAGAAGGTCGTCAGGAATTTATTCCCGACATAATGCCAGAAGAAGAGCACCCGGTGGGGGCCGCCCAGAAAACGCGAGCCATAAACGACATCGGCTCTCCCGTCCAGGATGGGCTCGAGAAGCTTCGGATATTCTCTGGGATCATACTCCAAATCCGCGTCCTGAATCAGGACGATATCCCCCTTAGCCTGGGCAAAGCCGGTCTGGAGGGCCGCCCCTTTTCCTTGATTCTTATCGTGAAGATGGATCTTGATGTTTGGAAGATCGATGGTTTTCAACACCTCCCGCGTGCCATCTTCGGAGCCGTCGTCGACGATGATGATCTCCTTCTCCAGCCCCAACTCAACACTCTGGACACGGTCGATGATATCCTGGATGGTTTTTTTCTCGTTGTAGACGGGAATGATAATCGAGAGGGTCATGCTCTCTGAACTTTCTTCAGTCCCAGCTTCTCTTCAAAGTAGTCGATGGTTTTCTTCAACCCGTCTTCCAGGTTGGTCTTCGGCTGCCAATTCAGTTTCTCCTCTGCCAGAGTGATATCCGGACATCTTCGTTGCGGATCGTCTGCAGGCAGGGGCTTGTGGATGATTTTTGACGAGCTCTGGGTGAGACTGATGATTTTTTCGGCCAGTTCGATGATCGTGAATTCGTCAGGATTCCCGAGGTTGACCGGACCGATGAAGTCTTCTGTAGCCATGACCTTCTCAAGGCCATCGATCAAATCTGTGACATAGCAGAAGGAGCGCGTCTGGCAGCCGTCTCCGTAGATCGTCAAGGGTTCCTGGCGCAAAGCTTGAACGATGAAATTGCTGATGACCCGGCCGTCATCAATAGTCATCCGGGGTCCATAGGTGTTGAAGATGCGGACGATCTTTATGTCCACCTTGTTCTGACGGTAGTAGTCCATCATCAGAGTTTCGGCCACTCGCTTTCCCTCGTCGTAGCAGCTGCGAAGACCGATGGGGTTGACGTGACCCCAGTAATCCTCTGGTTGGGGATGGATCTTGGCATTTCCGTAAACTTCCGAAGAAGAGGCGAGCAGGATTCGGGCTTTGATTCTCTTGGCCAATCCAAGCATGTTGATTGTGCCCATCACGTTGGTCTTGACAGTCTTTATGGCGTTGTACTGGTAGTGGATGGGTGAGGCAGGACAGGCGAGGTGGTAGATTTCATCCACCTCGACGAACAAAGGATGGATGATGTCATGACGGATCAGCTCGAAGAAAGGGTGAGTGAAAAGGTGTTGGATGTTTTCCTTGCTTCCGGAAAAGAAGTTATCGACGCAGATGACGTCGGCCCCTTTTTGGATAAGGTCATCGCCAAGATGGCTGCCCAGAAAGCCGGCGCCGCCGGTGATGAGGACACGGTTCATTTTTTTTCTCCATAGGCCATGAAGAGAAGGCTTTTCTTCTTAAGCACTTCTTTCTGGTGTTGAATGATCTCTTTTATCCCCTTGTGGGCTAAGTTCAGGAGAGAATCCAGCTGCTTTCGGGAGAACGGATTCTTCTCTGCTGTCGCCTGAACTTCTATGATTTGTCCGGTGTCGGTTTCAACCACATTCATGTCGACCTCAGCGTTTGAATCCTCTTGGTAGTCCAGATCGAGGAGCGTGTCCCCGTCGAGAAGACCAACGCTGACAGCGCTGACGAGATGCTTGAGGGGCATTTCTTCGATCTTCCCCTCGTCCATCATTTTTTTCAGAGCCAGGGCTAAGGCTACACAGCCGGCAATAATCGACGCCGCCCTCGTTCCCCCATCGGCTTGGATGACATCACAATCCAGGATGATCTGTCTTTCACCAAGAACGCTGAGTTCGGTGACGGCTCGGAGCGACCGGCCGATGAGCCGCTGGATTTCCTGGGTGCGGCCGGAAAGCCTTCCCAATATTCTTTCCCGCGTTGTTCTTTTCTGGGTCGAACGGGGAAGCATGGAGTATTCAGCGGTTATCCAGCCGCTGCTGCTGTTTTTCATAAAGGCAGGAACCTTTTCCTCGATGGTGGCTGCTGCGATAACCTGAGTCTTGCCGAGCTCGATATATGCAGAACCATCGGCAAAATCAAGATAATCAGGTTTGATTTTGATCGATCGGAGCTCATCAAAGGCTCTTTTTTTGTCTCTCATATTGTTTCCAGGGGCTATCGTTCTGGTTAAGCCGCCTCTCCTTCCGGTCTTGATTTCCATCTCTGATGGAACCAGAACCAGTAAACTGGGTTCATCCGGATTTGATTTTCTATAATCTTAGTGCATAATTGGGTGATTTTCAACAGGTCTTCGTCCTTCTGTCCTTGGAGGTGGAGGTCGAGAGGCTTCCCTATCTTGATGAGATACCGGTGGGAGCTCGTGGGATAACAAAAGACCGGGAGGAGAGGAGACTGTTTCCGCAAATAAAAGGCAGCAAGGCTGGGAGTGGTAGAGGCTTTTTTCCCGAAAAAGTCGACAAATACACCTTGGCTCCGGAGGACATTCAGGTCGATCAGGATGGCCACCATTTCTTGCTGCCGCAGAGAGTGAAGGATTGGCTTGGTTGCCTGAAATTTGGAGATGACCGAGGCTCCCAATCTTGTCCTGAGTTTGGTCAGCTCTCTCTCCAGCCTTTCGTTATCCAAGGGGCGAGCGATGACATTCAGTTTTCCCATCCGGGAGAGAACATGAGTGGCCACCTCCCAGTTGCCGTAATGTCCAGAGAAAAGAAGGGCACCCTTCCCTGCTTGGAGGGCCTGAGTGAGGTTTGCTTCTCCCTCGATAACAAACAAGCGATCCCTCTTTTTTGGGTCAAGATGGGCGATTTTCATGATGTCCAGGATGACCGCACCAAAATGGCGAAAAGAACTGCATGAAATTTCTCTGAGAGCCTTGGAGGAGAATTCCTCTCCGAAAGCCGTCTTCAGGTTGGAAAGGGTTATCCTTCGGTGTTTCCTGTCCAGCCAGAATACGACAGTACCTAAAAAACGGCCGAGCACCAGGCACCAAGTCCGGGGAAGAAGAAAGACCAAGAATTGGAGCTTCCGGAAGACAAGAAGCTCAGTCCAATCCTTGACACGTCTCATGGCCGACCTGTGTCCCCGATAAATGATAGAAACGACAGGAAAAAGCCCGTCTCGATGTCTATGCCTATCTTCAGGTAGTAAGGCACGATGTTGAATCGGCCGAAGGTTTGAGTCAGTTTGACAGCGTCCTTCTCAGTCGTGATCACAGATGAGGATTGGGTATTTTTACAGACGTTTATGATTTTCTTGATCGAGGAAGGAGGGTAAGGATGGTGATCCGGAAAGGTCAAGAAAGAGAGGGGAGATATTCCCTCCTCGAGGAGGAGGCGGGAGAATCTTTCGGGCCGGGCAATTCCGCAGAAGGCCACCATTTTTTGGGCTTTCAGCCTGTCTCTGTCTACCGGTTCTCTTTTTTCCAGGCTGAAGAATCCCCGGCTGGTTACGGAGTATTCATAAAGCTTTTTTCCCAGGAAGAATTTCTCTTTTCTTCCTTGGCTCCCTTTTTTAAGCAGGATGATGTGAGCTCGGTCAAAAGACGAGAATGGTTCTCGGAGCGGGCTTTTGGCCGAGGGATCGTACAGGACGATATCCAGGTCTCTAAGGAGTGACCGATGTTGGAACCCGTCATCCAACACTCCGATGTTAAAACCCGAAGAGAAAGCCTGCCGACAGGAAGCTAATCGATTCTTTCCGACGAAGACACCGGCTTCAGGAATATTCTGAGCCACCATGAAGGATTCGTCACCTGAATCCTTCCAGCTGCCCAGAATCCTGAGGCCGTTCGCGACTGTCCCTCCCTTGCTCTCCCATCTTCCCCTGTAGCCCCTGGTGATGAGGGCTGGCCTGTATCCTTTTTTCAGGAGAAAAGACAGAACCTCGATGACGAGAGGCGTTTTTTCAGAACCTCCGAAAGTAATATTCCCGATACTGATCACAAGAAGGGGGGCTTTCTTGGGCTTCAGGATTCCCCACTCGTAGAGCCAATTTTTGGCTTGACAGCCTAGACGGTAGGGATAGAAAAGAAAATAAAGGAGAGACTGCATCCCTTGGGGACTATACTACATCCGTTTTTCTGTTTCAAGCCGTGGGAATTCCTCCTAAAAAGAAAGCATTGGGGGATGTTTTCGCTCCAGTCAGGTTTTTTACGCCATTCCCTAGTGTTCTTTACCTTCTGATTCTTTCAATTCAGCCCAGATTCCAAAAAGCATCCTCCACTCTATTCTCAAGAAAGCCATAATTCTCTTGAATTCTGTCACTTTCAAGCAAAACATAAATAAATAGGTCGTAAGCGTCCCCATTATCTGGAAATAAAGTCAATTCCTCCTTCAGATACTTCAGGGCATCATCTACTCTGCCCAACTGAAAATAGGCATATCCTATCTTCTTTCGGATATTTTGTCTTTGCGGATTCAATGAGTAAGTTCTTAAATAATTCATGATTGCCGAATTATACTCCATCATATCCAACAACAAATCTGCTCTTTTCATAATCTTATCTCTTGCTTGTGAGATTGAATAGACGTTGATGAGAAATAATGCGACTAAAATTGGTATTAATTTTTTCATTTCATCAGAATCTCTTGGAATTTAAGGCACGATTTTTTTCTCACTTTGATCTCCCCTGATTGACTTTGCTATTTCTCCTTTGATTATAACATTGATATATTTTTTGTATCCACAAGAGCTATGAATAATTTTTGCCCCTCAAATTTTTAATAAGCGAATAGCTTGCCAGAGTAAGATAAGAGGTTCATTAAAACAGCTGGTTTTTTCTTTGTCCTAAAATTATGACAGATGTAACTTTTAACAGATACTGAGGAGGTCTAATTCAATCCTTTCGACTACCTGATAATTTTTGCTTCTTACAAATTTTTAGATTTTAATAATATGGCTCTTTTTGCCAGCTGGAGAGAGGACCTTCCTTTTAGTACCCATCATCAAGCCCTCTTTTGCTGATACTTCAGCCCCGCCAGCCTCTTCCGTGCAACCTTTAGCCCAGGGATTTGGAAACCCAATATCTGTCACCGACGGAGGGCAGAAAGGTAAAGCTTAATCTGTTATCATTCTTAATCAGATTGGCACATTTTTTGCTACAATAAAAAGGGATCAAGGGTGATAACTAGATCGTGAATTTCTTAAGAAAGATCTTTGGCTTAAAAAAGATATTGATTTTTACTCTTGTTTTTTTCTTACCTGTTAATCTTCAGGCAAATGAACTTTTTGTAAAAATGACTTTTGGCTTATCTTCAGGGGGAGACGTGAATGATGCTTTGCTCTCTCCATTCGAGTACTCTGATTATATCTCCATGGGAGATAAGCAGGAATCGAAACTAGGAGCAGACATCTATTTGGAATTTATCTATCAGCTCAATCCCCATATCAGTTTTTCAATTGGAAATGGATATCTTTCAGAAAAGCTGGAAGGGGAAACAGCTCAATTTGTCTCGCCAGAAATTAATGGCAGAAGTATAGGATACACTTTAGCTCCTGAATTCTCCTCTGCAGCAATTCCTGTTTGTCTCTCTTCTATATTGACTTTTCCTGTCAGTACTTCTATTCATATAAATCTAGAGGGAGGCGTCGGATACTATTTTGGAACTTTTGAGAGCAAAACAAAATGGCGTTCTCTTCCTGGTTTTACTCCATGGGAATCCAGCTCTTGGAATTATAAAGGCAAAGCTAACACAATCGGATATCACCTAGGCATAGGATTTGATATAGAATTTTCTTCGAGCATGTTTTTGACTATTGGCGCCCTTTATAGAGTGGCTAATTTTAAAAACGTTAAAAGCACGGAGGAGTTAGGGCAAAATTCAACTTTTTCTTCTCTTCTATTTTATAGAATAGGAGGCGAGCATTTAGATTATGACTACCGCGTCTCTCAGGTTAGCCTTTCGAGTTATTCATTCAGGGTGGGTATGAAATTTAGATTCTAAAATTTAAATAAAATTGAAACCAGCATGAATACTCAGATATTCTATCATGCTGATAATGCATAAGGAGAGAGGGGCGGTTTTTTTCAGTATCCTGTTCTTAAGCCATAACGGTAATAGGGATACTGGCCATTTCCACTTTTTTCTTTGACGATCGGTTGATATGCCGCGCTGCCTGCCGTGGGAACCGATCGTCAGGGGATCTAACGGGGCATGCCTCCTTGGTCGCAGGGCCAGGCTGAGAAGGGGAGGCAGGGAGGCCGGACGAAGTTCGGGCGACTGTTGAAAGGGGGAACGCGAAGCGGTTCCCCCTCCATGGTTGACTAATATGGCCTTGTTGGTATAATTTGCCCTTTCCTATTTTAAAAGATAAAATTCGTCTATCAATTCTTATTATGGAGGGATGAGCGTGAGAAAAACATTTGGATCTAGGTATTTATTCGCTTTTTGCCTGGGACTGATGCTCGTCTTGTTTGTCGGTGCCCAGAAGGCCGAGAAGAACACGGGCGGTATCCTCAACGGGGCACTGCTCGAGGGTTTGAGATGGAGATGCATCGGCCCAGCGAACATGGGAGGAAGGATTGATGACTTTGCCGTCGTCGAGAGCAATCCTCATATCATCTATGTAGCCACGGCTTCAGGAGGAGTTTGGAAGACGGCGAACAATGGTGTTACATGGGTGCCGATTTTTGACGATCAGACGACGAGCACGATCGGAGACGTGACGGTCTGTCCATCTAACCCAGACATAGTCTGGGTTGGGACAGGTGAGCCCAACAACCGCCAGAGCTCCTCCTGGGGTGACGGTGTTTACAGATCGAATGACGCTGGAAAGACCTGGACGAACATGGGTCTCAAAGACACCCATCATATCGGGCGAATTGCCGTCCACCCCACAAACCCAGACATCGCCTATGTCGCCGCTCTGGGTCACCTTTGGGGGCCGAACAAGGAGAGAGGCCTTTTCCGGACCATGGATGGGGGAAAGACATGGGAGAACACCCTGTTCATCGATGAAAACACTGGCTGTGTGGATGTGGCCATAGATCCAGAAAGCCCCAACACCCTGTATGCAGCGGCTTACCAGCGAAGACGCCGCGGCTGGGGATTCAGCGGAGGTGGTCCACAAGGTGGGCTGTATAAGACGACCGATGGGGGGGGAAATTGGGTAAAACTGACGAACGGGCTTCCCGAAGGCATTACTGGGAGAATCGGCATCGACATATATAGAAGCAACCCGAACATCGTCTATGTCATTTTCGAGCATAAGACAGGCGGTGTTTTTCGCTCTGAGGACAAGGGCTTAACCTGGGAAAAAATGTCGAGCACAAATCCACGTCCGATGTATTACAGCAAGATCCGGATCGATCCCAACAACGACCAGAGGATTTGGGTCCTTGGGGCTTCGATGTATGTCTCAGAGGACGGCGGCAAGAATTTCCGGACAGATTATGTCAGGCGGATCCATGGCGACCATCATGCCATGTGGATTAACCCCGATAACTCTGCCCATATGATCGTCGGCTCGGATGGAGGAATTTATTTCTCTTACGACAGAGGCAAGACCTGGGATTTTGTCAATTCTCTGCCCGTCGGCCAGTTTTACGAGATCGGTTTTGACATGAGAAAACCTTACCATGTCTATGGAGGTCTCCAGGATAACGGAAGTTGGGGCGGTCCCAGCGCGACGTGGTATAGTCTAGGGATTACCAACGAGGATTGGTTAAGGATTGGGGGAGGGGATGGGTTTTACACCCAAGTCGACCCCACCGACCACACCACGATCTACGCCGAATCTCAGACTGGCTACCTGTTTCGTTTTGACCTCAACTCGGGGGAGAGCAAGATGATCCGGCCGGAACCAAAAGACAGGAAGGAAACATACAGGTTCAACTGGAATAGCCCGATTCTCATTTCGCCTCATAACCCTAAGAAAATCTATTGCGGCGGGAACAAGCTGTTTATTTCTGAAGACAGAGGAGAGACCTGGGTAGAGACCGTCGACCTGACCACTCAACAAGACCGGGAGAAATTACCATTGATGGGTGTGCTGCCGGATAAGAACACCCTTTCTCGACATGACGGGATTGCTTTCTACGGAGACATCGTCACCATCTCTGAATCTCCCCTTAAGGAAGGAATATTGTATGTGGGTACGGATGATGGAAACCTGCAGGTATCTCAAGATGGCGGCCAGACCTGGAAAAACGTGATCAGCAAGGTCCCCGGAGTCCCCAAGAATACCTATGTGACCCGTGTTGTGGCTTCCCATCACGCCCAAGGAACGGCTTATGCGACATTTGATGGGCACCGGAACAACGATTTCAAACCCTATGTTTTTACGACCGCTGATTTCGGGGAAGGCTGGAAAAACATAGCCAGCAACTTGCCCATGGGAAGCACGGTGAACGTGATCAGGGAGCATCATCGGAATCCGAATCTTCTTTTCGTGGGGACGGAGAAGGGAGCTTACTTCTCTATAGACCAAGGACAGAAATGGGTGATGTTTGACAACAATTTTCCGATCGTTCCGGTCGATGACATCGCTGTTCACCCGCGAGATAACGATTTGATATTCGGCACTCACGGACGAAGCATTTGGATCCTTGACGATATCACCTGCTTAGAGCAACTCAATCAAGATGTACTGGCCTCGGCTGCTCATCTTTTTGACAGCCGTTCGGCGACCATCTTCAATCCTTATTCTCACAAGGGAAGCCTGGGGCATAAGATTTTCGTGGCCCCCAATCCTCCATATGGGGTAATCATCACCTATTACTTGAAAGAAAAACCTAAGGAAGAAGTGAAAATCATCATCAGAGATGGCCAAGGAAAAACAGTCAGGGAGCTGAAGGGAACAAAAAAGGCTGGCCTCAACCGCCTTGCTTGGGACCTTAGATACGGGCCTCCTCCCTCCCTTGATGAAAGGGGCAGAGGATTTCAAGCGAGAGGTCCTTATGTGCTCACCGGGACCTACGAGGTGACACTCCAGGCGGCCGGTCAAGAGATGAAAACAGAGGTTAAAGTCGAAGGCGATCCTCGGATCGAAATCTCATTCGAGGATAGAAAAGCCCAGCACGATGCCCTCTATTCTGTCTACAAACTCTATCCGGCTCTGACAGCTTCGACCAAGACACTAGAAACGCTCCGCAAAGAAATCAACAAGATCAAGAGCGACCTCAAGAAAGTCAAAGACGTTCCTGAATCTCTGACAGAGAAAGTGAAGGCGATCGGCACAGAATTGGATGACATCCGCCTGATACTCATGGGTGATCCAGAACTGGGTTTCCAGGGGATGCGCCTGTCCGTCAGAGGACGGATTATGATGCTTTCCCGAAGCATCAGCGGCTACACAGGGGCTCCTTCCCCGAGCCAAGTCCAGAATATCGAGAAGGAATCTGCCGAATTGATGGCTCTCGTCGACAGGATAAACAGAGTGATCGAGACCGATATCCCAGCTTTGAACAACTTGATGAACGAAAACAACATCCCCCGCCTTTTCCCAGGGGAAAAGATCAAGAAAAACTAGACAATCTGAATCATCGCTCGGTTGCTCAGGAAGAGAAAAAAAGAGGCTTACCCGATGAGCTGACCACTTTACACATAACGGCGGATTTCTTATAATACGACGAGATTCCCTGAGAGGAGGATGGAAATGCGGAAAAAAGTTCTTGTGATGTTTCTGGTCGGGATCATGGCCCTGACCGTGTCAACCTGCAAAAGAAAGGCCCAGGTGAAAGGGATTTCGCTCGAAGTCTCTTTCTCTGAAGACACCCTGTCTGATGAACTGATCACGGATATGACGTACACCTGGAAGACAGACAGCACATACATTCCAAACCAACAGGACTACACCGTTTTTGTTCATTTCTGGCATAAGGGGAATATGCTCTTCCAAGATGACCATCTGCCTGAGATCCCTACGTCTGAATGGGAACCAGAGAAGGAATACACTTATACGAGAAGAATTTACATCCCTGGTTTTATCGATGAGTTTGACCCCGAATTCAAAGGAGAGGAGACATTAAGATTATCTGTAGGCCTCCATTCCCCGTTCGACAGGTCTGGAAAATCCAAGCGGGATGTGCTGTCGAAAAATCTTGAAGTTCTTCCTCCTCCCCTGGATACTCCCGAGATTCTGTATGAAGAGGGGTGGTACAACGAAGAAAAGAATCCCAAAGCGTTCCTCAAAAACTGGAGATGGACTAAGAAAGAAGCGAAATGTCTCATCGATAATCCGCACCGGGATGCCTTGTTGCTCATAAGAGGGGGGATCAACCGGGTAGCTCTGGAAGACCAGATGGTTATCTTTGAGATCAACGATCTGGTTTTGGATAAATTCATCCCTGAGAAGGATCATTTCGAGAGATCCTATAACATAAAAAAGGAGATGCTGGGTGATCGGGATGAATTCACTCTGACAGTCTCTACTGATAAAACGTTTATCCCTGCTGACACCATCCCCGATTCCAAGGATAAG
>SMTZ1_10000906_pt1 | contig 32230 bp, 32 predicted proteins | sample DeeMarSWOR136_30_FD_25667 | JGI IMG/M metagenome (IMG submission 25667) | reverse complement strand
CGCCCCAGCAAATAATTGTGCGCGACCCGATAGACAAGGCCGAGCACAAATACCGCAACGGAGAAACCGAGCAACGGGCCCCGGACGAAATGCAGCCATTCGGTTACGGTCATGGCATTACTCCTTGATGTCCTTCACCGTCAGCTTCTCGTGACTCGCCTGGGCGCGCGTGCGCTTGGCGCGGTCATAAAGCCCAAAGGCCACACCTGCCGCGGCACCGGCAGCCACCGCCGCCGTCGCAATGGTTTTAACGTTCACGCCCGGAGTCGACACTGGCGCGTAGAAGCTGCCCGCATCCCAGAAGTCCGGCTCCGAGCAGCCAATGCAGCCGTGACCCGATTGGATCGGGAAGCTCACACCGCCGTTCCACTTCTCGGTTGCACAGGCGTTGTATGTGGTCGGACCCTTGCAACCGAGCTCAAACAGGCACCAGCCGTTACGCGCGCCCTCGTCATCGAAGGTCTTTGCAAACTGGCCACGCTCGTAGAATGGACGGCGATAGCAGCGATCATGAATGGTGTCGCCGAAGAACGCCTTCGGGCGCTTGAGGTGATCGAGCGCGGGAATCGTCCCGAGCGTCAACACGTGCGCGATCACGCCGGTCATGACAGTGGCGATCGGCGGGCAACCCGAAACATTAATGATTGGCTTGTCCTTGATGATGTCCATTACCGAGACGGCGCCGGTCGGATTTGGCTTGGCATGCGGAATGCCACCAAATGCCGCGCAGGTGCCTACCGCTATGATCGCCATCGCACCCTTGGCGGTCTCTACCAGCATGTCGTGGTTCGATATACCGGCAATCGTCGAATATATGCCGCCGTCCTTCATCGGCACCGAGCCGTCAACTACCAGAATGTACTTACCGGCATTCTCCTTCATCGCTTGCGCGCGAGCCTCCTCCGCCGCCGTGCCAGAGGCCGCCATCAAGGTGTGATGGTAGTCGAGCGAGATGGCATTGAAGATCAGGCTCTCGAGCGTCGGTGAGTGCGAGCGCGTGATGGACTCCGTGCAGCCGGTACACTCCTGGAAACTCAGCCAGATCACCGATTGGCGCTTTACCTTGGCGAGCGCCTCTGCCATCACCTCGACCATGCCGGGTGGCATGGCCATCACCGATGCGACCGAGGCACAGAACTTGAGAAATGTGCGGCGACTGACGCCGCGCCGCGCCAGCGCTTCACCCAGCGTAAGTTCATCGGACATGACCGTCTCCTTCTTCGAGATTCTGCAAGGTATTCATCTGTTCGCGTAGGCGCGCGAGCCCGGCCTGCATGTCTGCCGGATGGGTCTTGAGCAATTCCGGTAGCTGCGTGACTTCAATGAAATCCGCCGTCACGTTGCCGCCTTCGTCGAAGTGCCGCACCCACCACACGCCGAAGACGCCGGTTTCCAGTACATCGCTGGATCCCATGGTCTCGACGCTGGCCTGCACTTCACCCTCACCGAGCGCGCCGGCGAGCCAGTCAAGATCAGCGGGCGACAACGGTAGACTGCGCAGATCGATCCTCCCGAGCGTTCCACGCTCGATCAGCTCAACAAGCATGGATTCGATTTCGCGCAGCACCGCGGGTGCCGCGCCGGTCATGGAAGACGCGCTCTCGACCTGTACACCAATGTCAGCGAGGCCGGTCATGCGCTTTGGCTCCCTTGGAATCTGGCGTCCGCCACGTGGGTGACGACCGAGCCCTGCCAACGCTCGATCAGTCCATTCGCAATGTCGCACGCGCGCGGAATAGCCGCGGCTACCGCGGGTGTGGGAGCATCGGCCCAATCCACATATTCTGGCTGCACCGCGATCAGCGCACGTCGCGCCGGCAGCGCGTCGGTGAGTCTGGCGATGGTCATCAGATCAAGCAGCCCCACCTCGTGCACGCTGCGCTTGCGCTGACGACCGAGAAAGCGATCCATCTCCTCGCCCTCGAAGGCCTGTACGGTACCGGGCGGCGCATTCAGCTGCGCCGCATCGATCACGATGAGCTGGTCGGTGGACTCAATCGGCCCGGCGAGCGTGAAACTAAGTGTCCCGCCATCCAGGAACTGAACGTTCTTCGGCGACCCGAGGCGGGCCTCGAGTGCGTGAACGGCGGAGTGCGTGAACGGCGTGCACGCCAACGCCTTCGTCGCCAAGAAGCGTGTTGCCGATTCCAAGCACCAGGGTTCTTCTTGTCATCGCTACCCCCAGAACCCGCAAACTCCGCGGGGGTTTTGCCCACGCGCCGGATCAGCGGGCCGTCATGTGTGCCAGCATCCTACGTGATCGATCTTTCAAGTTATTGACGCAAATCAATATCGCCGCCCGGATTCACACTACGATCGCGAGATTGTCTCGATCAGCAGATCGGGGAATACTTAACCAGACCCATCAGGAATAAACCGCACATGTGTCTCGGCATTCCCATGCAGGTGATGCAGATCGACGGCTTCACCGCGCGTTGCGAGGCCAAGGGCGTGAGCCGCGATGTGAGCCTGTTCTTGGTACAGGATGAGCCGCCGCAGGTTGGCGATTTCGTGATGGTGCACGTCGGCTACGCTATCCAGAAGATTGAGCCGGAAGCGGCACGCAGCGCCTGGGAACTCTATGACGAAATCCTCGCTGCCGAGCAAAGCCTGAATGTCGAGCCGGGACCTGGCCATGCATGAACTGTCGGTCTGCCAGGCGCTGCTCGAGCAAGTGGCGACAGTGGCAAAATCGCACCGCGCACAATCGGTAAGCCGCATTGTGCTGCGGATCGGTCCGCTCTCGGGGGTGGAGCCGCAACTGCTCCAAGCCGCTTTTCCGCTTGCCCGTGGCGGTACCTTTGCCGCGACCGCCGAGCTGGTCATCGAAGACCTTCCGATACGGGTCAAGTGCGAGCAATGCGGCGCCGAGACGGACGCAACCGCTAACCGCCTGCTATGCGGCAGATGCGGTGACTGGCACACACGATTGTTGAGCGGCGACGAACTGCTATTGGCCAGCGTGGAACTCCTGGAGGCAGAAGAAGCATGTGCGACACCTGTGGCTGCAACGTAACGCCGGGCAACGCGCACCTTGCGCACACCCCCAATGAACGAGGCGAAAGCGCGGTTTCGGTCCTATCCAGTCTGCTGACCGCGAACGATCAGGTGGCCGCCCACAACCGCGCGCATTGCGACACGCACGGCGTGCTGGCGCTGAACCTCATGTCCTCGCCCGGCGCTGGAAAGACCGCGCTCATCGAGGCCACGATTGACGCGCTCAAGGATGAGTTGCGGATCGCCGTGATTGAGGGCGACCTCGAAACCGAGAACGATGCCGCGCGCGTGCGTGCGAAGGGCGTCCCCGCTCACCAGATCACGACTGGCACCGCCTGTCATCTCGATGCGCACATGGTGCATGAGGCGCTGCATCACCTGCCGCTCGCGGGTCTCGATGTGCTGTTCATTGAGAACGTCGGCAATCTTGTCTGCCCGGCGAGCTTCGATCTCGGTCAGCATCGCAACGTGACATTGCTGTCCGTGACCGAAGGCGACGACAAGCCGTCGAAGTATCCGGTCATGTTCCGCGCTGCGGATCTTATGCTGCTCACCAAGACCGACCTACTCGCCGTGCTCGATGACTTTGATACAAAACGGGCGGAAGCGAACTTGCGGGCGCTTGCCAATCCTGCCCCGGCGATACAACTTTCCGCACGCAAGGGTGCGGGCATGGAGCACTGGATCGCGTGGCTGAAGCAGGAAGTGCGTGACCAGCGCCATCGAGTTGCCGCGCGCGTGAGCCTCAGGCCCGCGATCCAGCCGGATGGCGCGAAGCTGCATCAGTCGTTTGGCCAGTGGCGTATCCGGGGCTGAAGTGCGCATGACCATCAGCGCGAGGCAATGGCTTGAGAAGATCCGCGCCCTGCCGCTTCCCGGCCGGGTGCGCATCATGAATGTCTGCGGCGGCCATGAACGCTCGATCACCATGGCCGGCCTGCGCGGTGCGCTGCCGCAGCAAGTCGAGCTGATCCCGGGGCCCGGTTGTCCGGTGTGTGTCTGCCCGGAAGAGGATGTCTACCAGGCTATCCAGCTTGCGTTGCACGAGGACGTGATCCTCATCGCCTTCGGTGACATGCTGCGCGTGCCGGTGAACGCACCAAAGAAAGACGCGCGCTCGCTTGAACAGGCGAAGGCGCAGGGCGCTGACATCCGTCCGATTGCTTCGCCAGTCGAAGCGGTCGCGATCGCCCGCCAGCATCCGGACCAGGCGGTGGTGTTCTTCGCCGCCGGGTTCGAAACCACAACCGCGCCTATCGCTGGCATGCTGGCCGAAGGCGTGCCGGACAATCTCTTCGTCCTGCTGTCTGGCCGGCTTACCTGGCCCGCCGTGGCGATGCTGCTTGAATCCGACGCACCAGGTTTCGATGCGCTGATTGCGCCCGGACACGTCTCCACCGTCATGGGCCCGGAGGAATGGCAGTTTGTGGTAGACCGGCACGGACTGCCGGCAGCGGTTGCCGGTTTCGATCCGGAGAGCCTCCTCGCCGCGATGTACTCGGTACTGCGCCAGCACGTCGAAGGTCAACACTTTCTCGACAACTGTTATCGACAGGTTGCCCACCCCGGCGGCAATCCCACGGCAAAGCGTTGGCTTGCCGAGACCATGCAGGTCGAGGCCGCCAACTGGCGTGGCGTCGGCATCATCCCGGGCTCGGGCTTCAGGTTGCGCGACCGGTTCGCCGCGCACGATGCGCGCCTGCAGTTCCGTTCATATGAAGACGAATCGCGCAAGCGCCGTGGCGAAATGCCGCCCGGCTGCGACTGCGCCCGCGTGGTACTCGGCAAGATCTACCCGAGCGAGTGCATCCTCTATGGCCGCGCCTGCACCCCCCGCCAACCCATCGGCCCGTGCATGGTCTCTGATGAGGGAGCCTGTCGTATCTGGTGGGCCAGCGGGGTTCGTGAATCCAGGGTAGCGGCGAACCTGTGATAGATTGATCCACGGCGCGCTGGCAAAGCGCTTCTTTAAGTGCGCCCCTCCATTCTGCCCTGACAAAAGATGCTGGAATCGGCTGAAGTTGGACACACGATCGACAAGGCAACCTTCGAGCGCGAACTGCCCGCTCTGCGCGAAGATCTGCTTGGCGCGCAGTACGAACTTCTGGAGAAAGCACGCTTTCCCGCGATGCTACTCGTCAACGGCCTCGATGCCTCGGGCCGCGGCGAGACGGTCAACGCGCTCAAGGAATGGATGGATCCACGCCACCTCAGGGTTCATGCCCTGGTCGAGCCGAGCCAGGAGGAGCGGGAACGGCCCGAGGCGTGGCGATTCTGGCGCGCATTACCACCTAAAGGACGTATCGGCATCTTCTTCGGCAACTGGTACACGCTGCCGCTGATCGCGCGGGTGCGCGGGGAACTACGTGCCGCCGAACTCGACCAGCATCTTGACGAGATTCTGCGATTCGAGCGCATGCTCGCGGACGAAGGCGCGCTGATACTCAAGTTCTGGTTTCATCTGCCACGCAAGCAACAGAAGAAGCGGCTCGAGAAGCTCGAAGCCGATCCGGCGACCCGCTGGCGCGTCACCAAGCGCGACTGGGCGCACTATCGGCTCTACCGGCAATTCCGCGACGTCGCCGAGCGCACCTTGCGCCAGACGAGCACCGCCCACGCGCCGTGGATTGTCGTGGAAGGTACGGACCGATACTATCGCAACTTGTCCGTCGGCAAGACGCTGCTCGGCGCGCTGCGGCATCGTCTGGCTGAGCCGGAGACACCGGGCCCGGCAACCGAACCGCCGCTTCCCGAGCGCATTGACCAGCACAACATCATTGCGCGCCTCGACCTTTCGCAAAAACTCGACAAGGCCAAGTACGAGAAGCAACTACCCGAATATCAGGGAAGACTGGCGCGTCTGACACGCAAAAAGCGCTTTCGCGATCACTCGGTAATCGCGTTGTTCGAGGGCGTGGATGCCGCCGGAAAGGGCGGTGCGATTCGTCGCGTGGCCAATGCTCTCGACATCCGGCATTACGACATTTACCCCATCGCGGCACCGACGGATGAAGAGCGCGCGCAACCCTACCTGTGGCGCTTCTGGCGGCACGTGCCGGCGCGTGGACGCATCGCGATCTTCGACCGCTCCTGGTATGGACGCGTGCTGGTCGAGCGGGTAGACAATCTCTGCACCGAACATGACTGGATGCGGGCGTACTCAGAAATTAATGACTTCGAGGAACAGCTGGTTCGCGCCGGCGCGATCGTGTTGAAGTTCTGGCTGCAGATCAGCCCCGAGGAGCAGTTGCGGCGCTTCAAGGAGCGCGAGGCCACGGCGCACAAGCGCTTCAAGATCACGCCCGAAGACTGGCGCAACCGGGAGAAGCGGCCGCTCTACGAGCGCGCCGTGCTCGACATGGTTGATCGAACCAGTACCGAGATCGCACCTTGGCAATTGATATCAGCCGAAGATAAGCGCTACGCGCGCATTGAAGTGCTCAAGACCCTGTGTGAGCGGATCGAAACCGCAATTTAATTCCACGACGCATTTCAACCATCCGGCAAATGGAGCCACGCATGCCACCTGCTGAACCGACCCTCGCCGCCCTACCCAACCCGCTGCTGCGCTACCTGCTCGCGACACGCCCGCCATTCTTGAGCGTGACATTGTTCGCGGCCCTGATCGGGCTCGCCGGTGCGTACGCCACTGGCGTCCCGATGCAACCCCTTACGGCGATCCTGACCGTGGTGTTTGCGCTGATCGCGCATGCCGGTGTCAACGTGCTGAACGATTACTACGACGCATTGAACGGCACCGACGCGATCAACACGGAGCGTGTGTTTCCGTTCACCGGCGGCAGCCGCTTTATCCAGAACGGCGTCCTGACAACCACGGAGACGGCCATGTTCGGGGCCACGTTGTTCGGGGCGACATTCGTTGCGGGTGTGTTCCTGACCTGGTGGTCAGGGCCCGGGCTGCTCGTCATCGGCGCGACCGGACTCCTGATCGGCTGGGCGTACTCAGCTCCACCACTCAGACTCAATAGCCGCGGGCTGGGCGAGTTGTGCGTGGCGCTCGGGTTTGGGCTGATCACGGTGGGTGCCGACTACGTGCAGCGCAGCAGCTTCTCGTGGACCCCGTTGATTGCGGCAATCTCCTACGCGTTGCTCGTCACCAACATTCTGTATATCAACCAGTTCCCCGATCGCGCCGCCGATGCTGCGGTTGGCAAGCGCCATTGGGTGGCGCGCCTCGAGATCCGCTCGGCACGCTGGGGCTACGTATTGATCGCCCTGCTCGCCTACGGCTGGCTTGTGGCAGCGGTGAGCATGCGATACTTGCCCCCGCTCACTCTGGTCAGTCTGCTCGCGGCACCACTCAGCCTGCGTGCGGCGCGCGACCTGTTGCGCTTCGCCGCAGTTCCCGGCCGGCTCGTCCCTGCCATTCCACTCTCTATCGCCGCGGCCGGATTCCACGGCCTGTTGCTCGCCGCAAGCCTTGCGCTCAGTTCCGGCCCACCGCCCTAGGCATGGCATCCGCTACTGTGCGCTTGGCGTCCGCGCCAAAGCGACCGATATAGCTGCGAACAATGTCATAGTCGTGGTCGCTTCCGGCCACGAAGCCGTCATAGGTCGGATCCAGCGCCCGGATAATGGCGCGATGCATTGGATCGAGCCCATTCAACTTGAGGAATGCCTCGCGCACTCGCTCGACTGAACGACCGTCAAGTCTGGCGCTGACGGCAATGCAGTAGGAAGGCAACGGCGGAGTCGTATAGATGGCACGCAACCCTCGCGCACGCCAGCTGAGTGCTGTGCTTTCGCGCATCACGCCGGCGTCCACGTCGCCCTGCGCTACCGCCCGTGCGACCACGTCGTGATAACGGAGATACTGGATCTCGCTGAGCTCGTGAAATGGCAGCCGCGCCTGGCGCATCATGGCGTACTGCAGCACTGCCGCCGGATCACCGAACGCGAAGCGCTTTCCGGCAAGATCGGCAAGACTGCGAATAGGTCCGCTGTCGCGCGTCATGACCATAAGGTGAAAGGTCTTGCGACCCTGGGTTGTCGGCTGCACGATGATCCGCGCGCCCTGCTCTTCTGCGCGCACGTACGCAACCGGGGTCAGCAATGCGATATCTACCTCGCTCTTGCCAAGCTGGTCGACCGCATGTTGCATGCTGCGCGAGAGCTGCGGCACCACCGGTCTGCCCAGGGCGTCACTCAGGTATCGCGTCAGCGGCACGATGCGCCGCCCCATCTCTGCCGGGATATCCATGGCGGCGGAACCAAAGCGCAGCGGCACAAATTCGGCCGCCGGATCCGCGTTGGCTAGGACTGACATGCATAGCGCGGATAGTCCAACAATGCACTGCACCATTCTGCGCATCACGCGGCGCCTCGCGCGGCGTCTCGATGTGTCTCAAGAAAGCGCACGAATTCGTCCGCCGGCACCGGCTTGCTAAAGAGAAATCCCTGCGCAAGGCCGCAGCCATGGTTGCGCAAGAATCGCAGCTGCTCCTCCGTCTCCACGCCCTCGGCCACTACCTCAAGCTTGAGGCTCTCGGCCATGGTGACGATCGCGCGCGCGATTGCGGCATCGTCGGGGTCGGTGGCAATGTCCCGAACGAACGATCGGTCGATCTTGAGCGCATCGATCGGAAAACGCTTCAGGTAACTGAGAGACGAGTAGCCCGTGCCAAAATCATCCACCGAAATGGTTAGGCCCATGGCCTTCAGCTGCCCGAGCGTCACGACTGCCTGGGCGGCGTCCTGCATCACGACACTTTCGGTGATCTCGAGCTCAAGCCAGCGCGCATCCAGACCACTCGCGGCGAGCGCCTGCTGTACCACGCTTGCCAGATCGCTGTGACGGAACTGCCGTGCCGAGAGGTTCACCGCCACACTGATAGGTCGGCTTCCGGACTGTTGCCAGATGCGCACCTGCCGGCAGGCTTCGTGCAATGCCCATTCTCCGATCGGGACAATGAGTCCGGTCTCCTCGGCCAGCGGAATGAACTCTGCCGGAGACACCAACCCGCGCTCCGGGTGCCGCCAGCGGATCAGCGCCTCGGCACCTACCACGGCGCCGCTCACCAGATCCACCTTCGGTTGGTAGAACAGACGGAACTCCTGGCGCTGCAGCGCGCGGCGCAGATCATGCTCCAGCGTAAGGCGATTGGTGGTCGCCTTGTTCATGGCCTCGCCATAAAACTGGTAGGTCCCGCCGCCTACATCCTTGGCCGCATGCATCGCAACATCGGCGTTGCGCAACAGCGCCTCGGCGTCGGCACCATCGTGGGGGAATACGCTAATACCGATACTGGCACCGGCATACATGGCGTTGCCATCAATGGTAATCGGCTGCGCAAGCGCATCAAAGATCCGCTGCACGACTACGATTGTGTCCTCGACACGTTCAATGTCGGAGAGCATCAGCGTAAACTCGTCGCCACCGAGGCGACTTACCGCCAAGTCGCGTTCGGGGCGCATTACAGCATCGCTCGATCGCACGCACTGTGCGAGCCGCTCCGCCACCGCTTGCAACAGCCGGTCGCCTGCACCATGTCCCAGGGTGTCGTTAACCCGCTTGAAGCGATCCAGATCAACGGCGAGTATTGCGAGCACACGGTCGTGACGCCGCGCCGACTGCAGCGCGAAATCGAGCCGATCCCGAAACAGATTACGGTTTGGCAGGCCCGTCAAGCTGTCATAGTTCTCTAAAAAGCTGATCTGCTGCTCCGCCGTCTTCCGCTCACTAATGTCCTGCAGGGTGCCGGAGAGGCGCACCGGCTTGCCGTCCGCTCCCAAAACCACCTCGACCTCGGCACGTACAAAACGCGCGCCGAATTGCGGCACCATCACCCGAAAGTCTATGCCCTCAAAGCGTGCTTCCACCAGCGCGCGCTGGATCGCATACTCGAGGCTCGCGCGATCTCCAGGATGCGCGCAAGCAAGAAACGCCTCAAGGTTTGAGGGCCCTTTCGCATCCGTGCACCCCAGTAGCCCACATAGCTGTGCCGAACACACGATCTCGTCGGCGCCGGGCTCCCACTCCCAGTGCCCGAGCCGCGCGATGCGTTGCGCATGTGCGAGGCGCGCCTCGCTCTCCACGAGTTCGTCGTACAGGCGCGCGCCACGCAGCAAGTACTTTGCCCGGTGCCCCAGCAGCGGCCAGTTGATCGGCTTGGTGGCAAAATCGGTAGCGCCGCATTCGTAGGCCCGGTTGATCGATTCGAGGTCATCAAGGCCAGTGAGCATCAGGATCGGCACCGTGCCGCCACCCGGGGCCGCGCGGATCGCGGCACAGGCCGAAAACCCGTCAAGACCCGGCATTACGACATCGAGCAGCACGAGCTGCGGCTGATGCTGCCGATAGCATTCAAGCGCCTCGGCGCCATCCGCTGCTTCCACGACCTGGAACCCTGATTGCTCGAGCGCCGCACGCACCAACATGCGGGCGGTGGCATCATCGTCGGCAATCAGGACCGATACGTCACGCTGAACGTCTGGCTGCTTCATCCGTATCTCCCTTCGCATGGCCGGCGAGCGCACCCTTTACCGCAGAAAATTCCTGCTGCAACGCCGGCAGATTCCGTTCGCATTCGTCGATTCGGTTGCTCTTGGCCAGTGCCTCCATCTCGCGACACAACTCGGTGAACCGCGTCGCGCCAACGCTCGCGCTGCTCGACTTGAGCGAGTGCGCTGCATTTCTCACTGCTTGCCCGTCGCCCCGCCCCACAGCCTCGCCGAGCTGGGCGAGGAGCTTGGGCGCGTCGAGGAGGTAGATACTCGTGACGCGTTGGACCAGATCCGGACCACCCGGATGTTGGAGCGCGCGGATCGAATCCAGCGCACGCGAATTGATAACGGTTGACCGCTCCGGCCCCGCAGCCGGCGCCGGAACATCAGGCGCGCTCGCGGGTTCGGCTGGCGCACCGAGCCAGCGTTCCAGCGCTGCCTTGAGATCTTCCTGGCGCAGGGGCTTGGGCAGATAGTCATCCATGCCCGCGGCGAGGCAACGCTTGCGATCCCCCGGCATCACATTTGCGGTAATCGCGACGATCGGCGCGTGGCGCCCACCGCGGGCGCGCTCGAGACGGCGAATCTCCACCGTGGCATCGTAGCCGTCGCAGTTCGGCATGTTGCAGTCCATGAGCACCATATCGTAGGCATAGCGGCGCATTGCCTCGATGGCCTGCAATCCATCACCGACTGCCTCGACCTCGCAGCCGAGCAGCGTCAGCATATTTCGCGTGATTTCCTGGTTCACGGCATTGTCTTCGGCGAGCAGCACACGTGCATGGGTCACGTGGCGCGGGGTAGTGCGCGGCGGCGCCACCGCAGGAGACTGCACGCTCGAAGCCTCTACCCGACCGAGGCGCACCGTAAACCAGAAGCGCGATCCCTGGCCCGGCTGGCTTTCCACCCGGATTTCGCCACCCATAAGACTTACCAGTTGGCGTACGATCGCGAGTCCAAGGCCACTGCCGCCAAATCGGCGAGTGGTGGAACTATCTCCCTGAGTAAACACCTCGAACACGCGATCGAGCTTGTCCGGCGCGATACCGATACCGGTGTCACGAACCTCAAAGCGCAGGACGACCTGCTCGGAGCGGGTGCCGTGCAGTTGTGCGCGGACCATGATCTTTCCTCGATCGGTGAACTTGACCGCGTTACCGACCAGATTGGCCAGCACCTGACGCAACCGTGCTGGGTCCCCGCGAACCAGTCCCGGAACGTCCTCCGTACAGACGCAGTCGATTTCAATCTGCTTTTGCTGCGTCGGCCCGGCAAAGAGGTCGCAGACCTCGGTGAGGAGATCGCGCACACCGAAGTCAACGGATTCCAGCTCCAGCTTGCCCGACTCAACTTTGGAGAGATCGAGAATATCGTTCAGTAGCGTCAACAGGCTCTCGCTCGAGCCGTGCAACGTGCGTACATAATGCTGCTGGGTGGCATCAAGCCTGGTCGCGGCCAGCATGTCGACCATTCCGATGATGCCATTCATGGGCGTGCGGATCTCGTGCGACATGCTGGCCAGGAACTGCGACTTTGCCTGGTTGGCATGTTCGGCCTTGTCGGCCAGCACCATTGCGTGCTCTTTGGCGAGCGCCAACTCCTGCGTACGCCATTCGACCTTTTCCTCGAGGGTGCGCTGCGATTGCTCGACCTCCTCGCGGGTACGACGCAAATTTTCGAGCATCTCGCGGAATGCCCGGCCCAGATCACCGACCTCGTCATTGGTATTTACGTCGATGTCCGGATTGAGGTGCCCGTCGCCCACTGCGCGCGCCGCCGCCGCCAGCTTGCCAAGCGGACCAGTGATGCCTCGCGTCACAAACAGCGTCACCGTCACGCCGAGCAGGACGAACAGCGCCGCGTAGAGCAGAGTGCTCCATCCCGCCTCATTGATGCGCGCCCGTATGCGCTCGTCACTAAAGCCGATCTGGACATAACCGATCATGTCCATGTCGGTGCTGCGCGGATCGATCTCCTGGAACATGCGCGTCGGATCGACTGCAGAGGCACCCCGCACCGCGACCCGCATGTCGTAGTAGTGCCGTCCGTTGGACGTGTCCGTGAACTCGGCGAACGGGACGCGGTATTTCAAATGAGTTGGTCGCTCGGCACCGAGCGGGGATGGTACTGCGTTGGGGTGCAGGCTCTTTTCGAACAGTACGCGCTGGCGATGATCAGCAAAGCGGATGTAGGCAACGTGCGGATAGGCCTGGAGACTGCGCGCAATTTGTTCCATCGCGCTCGCATTCTGGGTATACAGTGCAAACTCGCTGTTCTCGGCAACGATATTCGCGAGAGCCGCGCCATCCTGCACCAACGCGGCTTCGTACTCTGAGGCCTCACGCGAGAACAGCAACCATGCCGTGCCGAACGTCGTGACGGCGACCAAGCCGATCACGAGCGCGTTAAGCTTGGCGGCAATACTGCAGCGACGACCGTTGAACATCAGGCCCTGCCTGCGCGACAGGCGCGCCCAATCGTTGCCGCGACCTGCGACCAACCGCCCTGACGAACGTCCATTGAGTTGTCTCTCGGTCCCATGTTCCCTAGCCGGACAGCAAAAACCCCCGGCGCTGCCCCATTCCCTTCGCGGGGCAAGCTCCTGTGGCGCTTATCTAGGTGCAACATCCGGGCCAGCCGACGCCGTAAAAATCGTCTCCTAAACAACACGCAACCTACTGTTTTTAAGTAAAAAACATATCAGTGAAATCACGCGAATCGAAACGGGCCGCCGTAAAGGCGCCGGCTTTCGGGTAGGGCGTGCAGTATCAGGGCCGCGAACTCCGGACCCCAGGCTCGCGCAGTCGCCGGCCAGGCGACCCTAGTCTGGTCGAAATCGACGCGTAAGCTCGATCAGGCCGACGATCACCAGCGCCGCCGCCAGGGCACCGGCAACCCAGGTGCTGCGGACATGCTGCGTGGCAAACAGCAAGAGCGTTCCGGGCAACAGCGTCATCCTGCCGGACAGCAGCTTCTGCATACCGCCTTCGTGCTCGCCGAAAGTGCCCGCCTTGAAGCCGACAGAACGCACGGCAGCAATTCATGCCCGATTGCCGCCAATCCCCAAGAGCGAGCCTGCTCAGCGACCGCCCCAATGCTAGAGTGGCGTTCGGCCATCCGACCGGCGCCACCGCCCAGCTCTACTGTTGCATGGATAAGGAGCACGACTCATCGGCACAGGAAGCACGCCACATCGTGCTCGGCGGGCGCGTGCAAGGCGTGGGCTTTCGACCTTTTGTCTACCGTCTTGCGCATGCCCACCAGGTCGTAGGCTGGATACGCAACCTGACCGGTCGGGTGGAGATCTTCGCGCAGGGCGACGCGCCTTCCCTCGACCGCTTCGCGCAGGCCCTGCTCTCGGCAGCCCCGCCCCTGGCTCGTCCCGAGATCACCTCAAGCCAAAGCGCGCCACTTTCCCCTGTCACGGCCTTCGCCATTCTGCCGAGCGAGCGTGCCGAGCAGCCGGAGATTCACGTGCCGCCCGACTACTTCGCCTGCGATGACTGCGTGCGCGAGATGAACGACCCGGCGAACCGGCGCTACCGCTACCCCTTCATTAACTGCACACAGTGCGGTCCGCGCTACACCCTGATCACACGGCTGCCCTATGATCGTGCCAACACCACGATGGCGTCGTTTCCGCTCTGCGAGCCGTGTCTGCGCGAATACGAGAACCCTCTCGACCGCCGCTTTCACGCCGAACCAGTCGCCTGCCCGATATGCGGGCCGAGACTCTCGTTCGTCGCGAACGGCACCACGATTGCCGAAGACAACGAGGCGGCACTGGCGGCGTGCGTCATGTTGTTGCGTCAGGGCGGAATCGTCGCGGCCAAGGGCATCGGCGGATACCACCTCCTGTGCGATGCAAGCAACGAGGCCGCCGTTGCGAGGCTGCGCGCGCGTAAGCGTCGCCCGCACAAGCCGCTTGCTATCATGTTTCCGTTTCGTGGCCACGATGGCCTCGATGCCGTCCGTGCGGCGGCAGCGCTTACGGCGGAGCACGCACGGGTGCTGCTCGATCCCATGCGCCCGATCGTGCTGGTCCCCATGCGCGCCAACACGGAGGTAGCGCCATCGGTCGCACCCGGCCTCGGTGAGATCGGTGCGTTTTTGCCATACAGCCCGCAGCACCATCTCCTGCTCAGCGATGCTGGCGGTCCGTTGGTGGCAACCTCGGCGAACCTGAGCGGCGAGCCGGTACTCACGAACAATGCCGAGGTCGAGGCAAGGCTCGCACAGGTCGCGGATGCCTTCCTGCATCATGACCGACCGATCGCCCGCCCGGCTGACGATCCGGTAATCCGTTTGATCGCTGGCGACACGCGCCCGCTTCGCCTCGGGCGCGGGAGTGCGCCCCTCGAGCTCACACTACCAGTTTCGCTACCGTCTCCGATGATCGGGGTTGGCGGTCACATGAAGAACACAGTCGCGCTCGCGTGGGGGAATCGTGTTGTGATTTCCCCGCACATCGGCGATCTCGATTCGCCACGCGCGCTGTCCGTCTTCGAGCAGGTGATCACCGACCTGCAAGCGCTGTATGACGTGCAAGCCGAACGCGTTGCCTGCGATGCACACCCCGGCTATGCCAGCACGCGCTGGGCGCGCCGTTCGGGGCTTCCCGTCACAAGCGTTTTGCATCACCACGCCCATGCCTCAGCCCTTGCCGGAGAGCATGTCGACGTGAAACGCTGGCTGATTTTCACCTGGGACGGCGTCGGTTATGGCGCCGACGGGACACTCTGGGGAGGCGAGGCATTGCTTGGCCGCCCTGGCGCATGGCAACGCGTTGCAAGCTTCCGGCCCTTTCACTTGCCAGGAGGCGAGAAGGCCGGCCGCGAACCTTGGCGCTCGGCCCTCGCGCTGCTCTGGGAAGCAGGCATGGAATGGCCCGGGTGTCCCGAGGACACCACTGTACTGCGCGCGGCCTGGCACAAACGCTTGAACGCGCCGTCATCGAGCGCGGTGGGCAGGTTGTTCGACGCAGCGGCTGCTCTCACCGGCCTCAACCACCGATCCAGTTTCGAGGGCCAGGGGCCGATGCTGCTCGAGGCGGCTTGCACGCAGCCGACGGAGGCGCTGCCACTGCCGCTTGATCGCGACACCAAGGGCATCTGGCGAAGCGACTGGTCGCCGCTCCTGCCGCATCTTCTGGCAACCACAAGGCCAACCAGCGAGCGTGCTCGTGTCTTTCATGCGAGCCTCGCGCAGGCTCTCGCCGATCAAGCTGGAAAGGTCCGTGGCCACGAAGGCGAGTTTGCGGTCGGATTGTGCGGAGGAGTCTTCCAGAATGCGGTCTTGAGCGCAGAAGCACAGGCGCGTCTTTCGCGCATGGGCTTCGACATTCGGCTCGCATGCTCGGTCCCGGTCAACGACGCCGCTATCAGCTTCGGCCAGATTGTGGAGGCAGGATGGACTGCGTCGCGCAATCGCTAGGCCCCAACCCGATTAGGTCTTCCCGCCATGCGACACGAGTTGGGCTTTAATCGCCGCGAAGTGCCCACATATCAATTCGGTCAACTTCGCAAAGGATCGTTTCCATGCTGCGTATGATTGCCGGGTTGTTACTGGTCATCACGTCATTGCCGCTGCAAGCCGCCTGTCCGCCGCTGCTCGACTTGAGGGTACGCACCCTCGCATCTGAAGAATCCGTGCACTTGTGCGAGCGCTACGCTGGCAAGGTGCTGCTGGTGGTCAACACCGCGAGCAAGTGCGCGTTCACCGACCAGTACGCCGGGCTCGAGAAGCTCTACGACAGGTATCGGGAACGCGGTCTGGTGGTGCTTGGCTTTCCTTCCAATGACTTCCTCGGCCAGGAGCCGGGGACCGAGAAGCAGATCCAGGAGTTTTGCCGGCTCACCTACGGCGTCGAGTTCCCGATGTTTGAGAAGACACGCGTGAAGGCACCCGACGCGCACCCCTTTTACGAGTCGCTCGCCCGCGAAACCGGCAAGCGACCACGCTGGAACTTTCACAAGTACCTCATTAGCCGCGATGGCCGGGCTGTGGGGAGTTTCGGCAGTACCGTAGCGCCGACCGACAAGGAGCTCATACAGTCTATCGAAGCCGAGATTGCCAAGCCTGCTCCGACGCGCTGATCGCGGACGTCACGGCAATTGCGCGCCGCACGAAGCGTGCGAGAATGGCGCGCTATGGATGATCTGCATATCACACTCGCACACGGCAACGGCGGGCGCTTCATGCGCGAGCTGATCGAGAGCATCTTCGCGCGTCATCTCTCCAACCCCCTGCTCGATATCCAGGCCGATGCCGTGCCGTTGCCAATAGACGGCGCCGGGGAGATCGTCTTCACCACCGATGGATTCACGGTACAACCGCTCGAATTCCCGGGCGGAACGATCGGCTCGCTGGCGGTGCACGGCACCGTAAATGACCTTTCGGTTGCTGGCGCCAGGCCACTTTATCTGTCGCTCAATGCGTTCATCGAGGAGGGTCTCGAGATCGCGCAGCTAGAACGGATCATCAGCTCACTCGCCACGGCAGCACGCGAGGCTGGCGTTCAGGTGGTGGCGGGCGACACCAAGGTGGTGCGCCGCGGCGAGGGTGGCGGCATTTATCTCGCCACCACCGGTATCGGCGTACGCGACCGGCAGCTACGCCTGGGAATGAACCAGATCCGCGCCGACGATACGGTGCTGGTGAGCGGGCCGATCGGCGACCATGGCATCGCCGTGATGTTCGCGCGCGAGCAGTTCGGCTTGCGGGGCGATCTGCAATCCGACGCCGCGAGTGTCTACCCCCTTACCTCAGCGCTTCTTGGACTCCCGGGTCTGCGCTTCATGCGTGACCCGACGCGTGGCGGGCTTGCCATGATCGCGAACGAGATCTGCCGCGCTACCGGACTTGGCGTGCGGCTGAACGGACCTGCCATCCCGGTACGTGATCCGGTCGTGTCGGTCTGCGAGATGCTTGGCTACGATCCACTCTACCTCGCCTGCGAGGGGCGCGTCGTCGCGGTGGTCACACCCGAGGACGCAGGTGCTGCCCTCGCAATGTGGCGTGCCCTGCCGCAGGGAGGCGCAGCTGCAATCATCGGCAAGATCGAGTCCGGTAAACCGCACGTCGTGCTCGAGACTGAGTTCGGCGGAGAACGGCTGCTGGAAGAGCTGGAAGACGATCCGCTTCCGCGAATCTGCTGACGGACCGTAAGCCGTCGACTGTTTACGGCGGGATTGGGCTGACGCTAGGTGAACAACCGGAACAGCTCCCATATGGCAAGTGCGAAGGTGATGATGCTGGTGAGATCCATCACCACGTCAAGAATGAACCGCTGGTTAACCCATGCCCAAAAGCGGTGGTTCGGCGTCTTCGCAAGCTCCGGGTGAAGCTCGGCAGCATAGGCATACCAGCTGGCAGTCTTGTTAACAAGCGCAATCAACACCTGCGCGCCGGCACCGATCAAGAACAGCGCTACAACGTAGGCGAGCGTGCCCGCTTGCGCGAGGTTGGCCGTGAGATCACGATTGACAATCAGCGTCGCGGGACCACCGACACCAAACACCACGAACCACGCGCGCAAGGTACGATTGTACTCGGCATAGTTCTGGTAGTAGCCTTGGGCATCGCGTTCGCGCCGCGCCCGTTTGCCTGCCTGCATGCCGGCCTCCCTGAAGTTACGATCCCTTGAATGCACCAACTGCGAGCAACACCCACGACGCGATGAAGGCAAGCCCACCGACCGGGGTGACGGCGCCAAGCCAGCGCTGACCGGTAAACGCGACCAAATACAGACTGCCCGAAAAAAGCACGATGCCTGCGAGCATCGTCCAGCCCGATGCCCGAATCCAGCCAGAATCTGGCCAGTGCGCGACTGCCAGCCCGACGAGCACCAGTCCGAGCGCATGATAGAAGTGATATTGCACGGCGGTCTGGTAAACGGCCATAGCGTCCGGCGCAAGGCGTGCCTTCAGCGCATGCGCACCAAAGGCACCAAGTGCAACCGCGAGCGCGCCGGTGAGCGCGCCGGTCAGCACGAACAACTTGTGAGTCAATTTTATTCTCCTTACTTTTTGCAGGGCCCGCACTTTTCTTCAAACATCGGCGAATTCTGGCGCAAACTTCACCAAGCCAGCGCAGTCACGGAATGCATCGGGCTCAAGTGCCAGCGCCATGAACGCCTCGTCCGGCGCATTGTACTCGCAGTGCAGCCCGTAGCGTTTGGCCGGACCGAACCCGAACCATGGGTAGTACTGTGGATGCCCGAGCACGATGATGCGCGTGTAGCCGAGTTCCTTGCACGCGATGATGCCCTCTTCCACCAGCCGGCGCCCGATGCCACGGCGCTGATGTGACGGAAGCACGGCCATCGGAGCCAGCGCCACAGCCGTGCACGGCTTGGCCGCACCCTCGATGGTGACTGGACTGAAAAGGATGTGGCCCACAATCGCGCGATCCTGTTCGGCCACCAACGCCACAATAACCTTGCCGCCCGCATGCAAGCGCTCGACCAGATCCGCCTCGTCGCGACGACCGAAGGCCTGCTCGTTCACGCGCCGAACCCCGCTCGCGTCGCCCGGCAATTCTGCTCGTATCGTTAGCTCGCTCATTAGAAGTAGTACGCCGCCCGCGCGTACACCGTGCGGCCCACGCCAAGGTAACCATACCCGGGCACCGTGATCCCTCCATATTCCGTGCCGCGCGCGCCGCCCGGCACGTTGACGCCGGCCATGAACTGCACATTCTGCTGCCAGTCATAGACGCCGCGCAGCTGAAAATATGCGCTTGAGTCGTTCAGGTTCCACAGCAGGTTGGCGAAAATATTGACAAGTGGCGTTACCTCGAGCTGCGCACCAAGCGCGACATTGTCCCGCGCCAAGGTATAGACCTCACCGCGCGCTATGCGTCGCGCAAGCGCCGACGGCGGCGCAAGATAGTCCTGCTCGTCGGTAACCCCGAAGCCGTTGCGATAGTACTCAGCGAAGCCGTACATGTTCTTTTCGAACCACGTCCAGGAGTAGTCAAGATTGGTCACGACTGACGTGGCCGAACCACCGTCGCGCAGGTTCGTGTACGCTACATCCAGCCGCCATACCGCCCCACCGACGCTACGCACTACCCCGACGCCGAAGTAGCCATCATCGTAGTGCTGTGCACCTAGCAGTTCGAGGTCGAACATGCCGAGTCGGCTGCGCAACTTGAGCGCGTAGGAACTCTCGCTGCTCATGATGGCACCACTCGCAATATCGCGGCGCGGCACGATCATGCCCTGCAGGTCGCCGCGGTCTGCTACGGTCCACTGCGCGTAGAACATGTCGGCGCCGGTTTTGTACTCCTTGTCGATTGCCGTGGGTGAGAACGGATTAACGAAATCCAGTACCTGAAAGGCCAGACCATTCCCCCAGCTCACGGCCTGGCGGCCGAAACGCGCTACGGTGCGACTCGTCGTATGTCCAACGGACAATCGGTCCAGGCGCTGGACGGCGTAAGCCATGGCGCTGTCCGCAACCTCGGACGTGAGATCGAAGAGCTGCTGGCGATCGTCCGGCAACGGATTCGGGCCTGCGGCCGGCGACAATCCGCGCTGCACCAACGCCCTCCGAAGCGGGACCGTGTCACCATAAATGCCGAGCAATTCGTAGTGCGCACTGAAATCCCAGGCACCCTTGCGGCCGTCAGCCTTCAGGCGCAGATCGATTTCGTGATTGCGGGCGGGATCCTCGCCGAGCAGCGCGGCGACATCATCGCTGCGGAAGTCCGTATAGCCGAACTGATACTTGGCATGGCCGCCAAAGCGCCATTCATCTTGTGCTTGCAGCGCAGGCGTGGTGGCCAGAAGCGGCAATGCAACCGCAGCCACGGCGCAACGAAGGAATGGGGAGGCCATGCGGACATTTTTGCATGGCGCGCAAGATCAAGGCGAGCATCGATGGCTCGCCGCTACGGATCAGTGGCTACTCGCCAGTTGCGAGGACGTAGCGCGGAACGTCACACTGACAGGATTGTGATCCGAGGACGTTACCGGAAAAGCCGCCGCAGTGACGACCTGAAGCCCGCGGTAGTACATGCCATCGACCGGCTGACCCAGGAATCGGGTGCGATGATCATCGGAGAGCGCGACCGCGACCAACCCTAGCCGCCCCGCCACTTCGTCGAGCACCGCGAGGCGCTCGCTGCTCCAGGTATTGAAATCTCCGGCGAGTATCGCCGGTCCTGCGTGCGCCGCCAGTTGAACGGCCACTGCCTCGATCTGGTTCCGGAAGGCGGCGGTGCCGAGCGTGAAGTTGATCCCATGAAGATTCGCCACCATAAGCTTCTCACTGCTGCCCGACAGGCGATAGGTGGTCGTCAATGCCGACTTCGGGATTCGCGTCACCGGCTCGGTGGCGCGCAGGCTGCACGCACCAGCAGCCGGAACACGCGCCGCGGTCAGCACTCCCGCTTCGACCGCGAGAAACTGGAACGCCGAGGTGAGGCGCCAGTCATAGCCCTCTTGCGCCAACGCACCCCGCAGCCGATCGTTGACGACGGCCTCTTGAAGCGCAAGCAGATCGTGATTGGCTGCCAAGCGCGCGAAATCTTCGTGCCATCCATTATCCTCGGTCTTGTGCACGTTCCAGGTGAGCACTCGCAGACGCGTTGTATCCAGCGTCCGTGATTCACCGTTGGAATTCAAACCCGGTAGACCGGTTGCCTTGCATGGCGCCGAGACGACCGCAACCGTGCCTTGCGCATCGCCGTGCAAGGTGCGGCCATCAGTCGATATCGTTACGCAACCGACAAGCACACTGGCGAATACAGCGAACAGCGCTGCACAGGCAACACCAACACGACGACAAAGGGGAAAACGTTTCACGCGGGCATGGAGAAGGACACGACCCGCGCAGACTACCGGAATCCGCCCAGTCGCGTCCAGCACCATTCCGCGCAGGCCCGCTATTTCGCGCTGTTTCCGCGGCGCGGCGACTCACAGAAAGCCACCGTCAGCACCGCTTCGCCATTCTTGTAGGCAATACGCTCCGCAACCCCGCGGGGCAGATCGGCAAGCCAGGTTCGTGCCCATGAAGCATGGCGCGCCACCTCGCTCCAGCGGTCAGGTGTGTAGGTATCCGTGCCGACCATGAAGCGGTCCGGGAACTCGAGGAACAGTGCGCGCCAAGAAAGCGCAATCTTTTCAGCCGTTTGGATTTCATAGCGAAACGACAGATCCGCCCAGAGCTGCCTGTGCCGGCGCATCAGTTCGGCCACTCGCTCGGGATTCTCGAAGCCTGCATGCGCCCACAGGATTCGCACCTCGGGATCCTGGTGAAAAATTCGATCGATGGCGTTGGCGTCCGAGTGCACATGCAGCATCAGGCCATAGCGCTTCGCCAACTGAACGACACGGCGTACTACTGGCGTGTCGGCCTGCTCGTCATCGAGATGAATCTCACCGATGGCGACATAGCGATACTGCTTCAGGCGCTGCTCGACGTGCACGACAATGGTTTCATCGTTGAACCATCCGTTCAGATCGTCGCGCGTGCGGTAGGGGCGAAGTTCCGGAATGACGAGATCCGGCGCTTCCGCATAAAGTTTCTGCGTGCCGTCGTCATTCGAACTAGACACCAGCGCGCGGACGACACCGGCGCTGCGCAGCCGCGCCACGGCCTCCTGCGGCGACAGTATGCTCCAGGCATCTTCACTGTAGTGAATGTGCGCATCAAAGATTGGCAGCTCGCCGGCTGATGCGATAGCAGACAAGCACATGGCGGCAAGCACAGCCAGAACGCTACACACCCTGCCGGCTCGAGCGACGGATGCCAAAACCGGTCTTACACTATTGCCTGCGCTCGTCCTCAACGATCCGTCCGTCGCGCAGCTTGATGAGACGGCGCGAGAAATCCATGACCCGCTTGTCATGTGTGGAGAATATGAAGGTGACGTTATGCTCGGTATTCATATGCACGAGCAACTGCATGAGATTCTCCGCGGTCTTCGAGTCAAGATTGGCGGTCGGCTCGTCAGCGAGCACCAGCGACGGCTCGGAGACGATGGCGCGCGCCACCGCGACACGCTGCTGCTGACCTCCGGAGAGCTCACCGGGCCGACGACTTTCGAGGCCCTCGAGACCCACCTCCATCAGGATCTGGAGCGCCTTTTCCCTACGCTCGGCCGTGGCAACACCCTGCAACTGCATCACGAACTCGACGTTTTCGATCGCAGTCAGTACCGGAATCAGGTTGTAGGCCTGAAATACAAAGCCGATCTTGTGCAATCGCAGCCGCGCGAGCTCGCCTTTCGGTAACTGATCGACCCGCTGACCGTCAACCGTTATCTCTCCGGTCGTGGGCCGATCAAGCCCGCCGATCAGATTCAATAACGTACTCTTGCCAGACCCGGACGGGCCCGAAAGACACATGAAATCTTTGCGCGGCACATCAAGGTCGATTTCTGTGAGCGCATGCACGGCAATGGCATTCTGCCGATACACCTTGCTCACGTTGCGCAGCACCACCGTATTGTCGGTCATTCGCTCCATCCCTTGCCTAGACACGCGTAATAGCCTCGATCGGGACATGTCGCGCGGCACGCCATGCCGGATAAAGGCTCGCCACCAGCCCGAGCACAGCGACCAGTGTGTTTGCCATCGTGACGTCCCCTACCGAAAGCGCCGGATAGATGATCGGACTTACTCCGAAATACTCCATGCCCTCGGCGAATGCAGAGAGATCGAGACCATCCCGCAACGCGTGAACCGTTGCCAGCGCGCCAAGATTTCCAATCACCAGTGCGATGGCGAGCAGGATGAGCGACTCGACCAGCACCTGGCCCAGAATATGCCGCGGGGGCATGCCCAGCGCCTGAAACAGTCCGAATTCGCGGGTGCGCTCGAATACTGCCATAAGAAGCGTGTTGACGAGTCCGAAGGACATGGCGGCGAACACGATTGCGTACCAAATGACAAGGATGACGTTGACGATCTTCTCAGTAAGCGTCAGCAACGGCTCCACCACGGTCCAAGGTTCAATATCGAGACTTGGTGCCACCGTGCGTAGCGTGCTGAGCGGCACTTCGAGCCGATTGCGATCGTCGCTCCGTAGGGAAATCTCCGAAAGGGTATCTCCCATTCCGAGCATCTCCTGCGCCGTGGCACGGCCAACAAAGACAAAAGCGGTCTCGATTGCCTCAGGCTCGGCGTCAAAAATGCCGACTACCCGGAAGCCGCGGTCACCCACCTGATTTTTCACGTCCTGGCTCATCACGACTACGCGTCGCCCCAGCGCCGTCTCAAGACGCTCGGCGAGCTTGCGACCGAGCAACAACCCGGTGTCGCCCGGAGACTCTAGATAGCGACCGTCGGTGACTGCGGTCCCGATGAAGGACAACCCTTGCTCGCGTTGCGGCTCGATTCCGACGAGCGTCACGCCTGCCGACTCGCGCTCGCTTGCGATCACGGCCGGTACCCGCACCCGCCCCGCCCAGACACGTACCGAGGGATCGGTCAATGCGGTCGCGAGCGCCGCGTCCGGCGCAGGCATGCGATGATCGATGGCCGGATCGTCCCGGTACCCGCGTGCGTGTATCTGTATATGCCCGGTCAGATTGCCAATTGCCTTTTGCAGCTGTCCCTCGAGCGATCCACGCGAGAGCGCGGCAAGCGCCACCATCGACCAGATGCCTAGCGCGAGCGCGAACAGGATTGCGGCGGTACGCCCACGGTGGCGCCAGAGATTGCGCCAGGCAAGCGTGAGCAAGAGTGGCTGGGCGCGCAGCATGGCTACACCGCGTGAATCGCCTCAACTGGTGTGAGCCGGCGGATGCGCAGCGCCGGATAAAGGGCGGCGGCGACGGTAAAGACAAAGATGACTGCCGGCCCGAGCGTCAGGGTAGTGAAAGAAAGTTTCGAATGGATGACACCGGGCAGTCCAAACTGGCCATAGAGCTCGGCCATCCCGGGGAAGGTGAATCCCTCGAAATGGAAATAAACGGCGAGCCCCGAGCCGCATCCCATGCCGATCAAGATTCCGAGCAGCGCAAGCAGCGTGGATTCGAGCATGACGAGACTGCCGATGCGATAGGGCGATGCCCCAAGCGCAAGCATCACTCCGAACTCGCGCGTGCGCTCCAGTACCGACATGAGAAAGGTGTTAAGAATGCTGAAGGTCACCACCACGATCAGCACGATGTAGGTGAACCAGTTCTGCACCATGTCGGCCTGAATCGCCTCCTTGATGCCTGGCAGCAGTTCCTCCCAGTGCCTTAGCACGAGATCCTGATCCTTTGGCAACCTTGCCTCGACGCGTGTAGCCGCTTGCGCCAGTGTGCGCAGGTCGAGACCACTTAATACAATCGCATGCGCATCACTGCCCATGCTGAAGACGTCCTGAAATGTCGCAAGCGGCAACTGCACGAAGTGGCGATCGAGCTCGGGATTTCCGCTCTCGAAGATGCCCACGACCGGAACGATGGTGGCGGCGACCGAACCGTCCTTTCCGCTGCCAAGCAGGGTGAGCTCGTCGCCCAACTTCACCTTGAGGTTGCGCGCCAGGGTCGCGCCAATCACGGCCTCCTGGGCGCGCACGTCGGAAAGGTAACGCCCCTCCGTCACCCGGCCTGGAATGGTCGATACCTCCTTTTCATGCGCAGGCTCTACACCGACGACCGGTACGCCATACGAACGTGAACCGCTCGAGGCAAGCGCAAAGCCCTGCGCACGAGTTGCGACCGCAGGGAACCCGGCTCCGCGAAGCCGCGCGGCAAGGGACGCGGCCTCGGGGATGGTGGAGCGGATTTGGGGCTTATCGAGGTAGCCCGTGCGCTGCACCTGCAGCTGCCCCGTGTATACGCGCAGGCTGGTGTCGATCATGAGATCGTAAGCACCGAGCTGCAACGTGATCATGAACACCAGCAACGTGGCGGAAAAGGCGATGGCAGAAGCCGTGAGCCAGGTGCGGCGCGGATGCCGCCACAGGTTACGCCACGCAAATCGCAGCGTAATACCCATACCCTACTCCCGCGGATTACGAAGGTTCGACAGCGTGAACGTGTTGGGTCCGATTGTAACCCCGAACTTGATCTCGTGCGTGACGACGTCGGTCCACTCGCCGGGCTTGTCGACTCGCTGCATTCGCTCGCGCGCGGCGATGAGCTTGCCGCCCATCGGCTTGATGTCGGACGTCACGAGCTTCTTGAGCAGCCTGTTCTCCTGGTCATAGAACTCGTGCTCAAGCATTATCCAGTCTTCGCGCACCTTTACGACTTCCTTGCCCCACACAACGGGCGCAGCCTCCTTGGGCACCGACTCGATGACATAGACCTTGCGGCCCTCATGTGACTCGGTGCGCAGTAGCTTATGATCGTATTGCTCGATCAGGTCGTCGGCCTTGGCAAGATCGTTGTTGGAGAAATCCGATCCCATCCAGCTCTGGTTCATCATGCTCGACGGGATCTTGATGACGCGATTGATCTTGGGCGTGAAGCTCCACATGTCGTTGTCAAGGAGCAGTGTGGCGTTGCCGGCGTCCTTGGGCGGTGCGGTGACGCGGACGAGCGATTCCTTGCTGCCACGCGTCCATACGCGAATCGTCATGGTGCGCTCCCAATCGGGACGGTGGATAGTCATGTCCACGACGGAATAGGAGGAAACGTCGCGCCAGTAGTCGATGGCGCTCTTGATGATCTGCGCCGCACTTGCCTCGGCCGCGCCGGCCGATTTGGCAATCAGCAGCAGCGCTGTGGCAACGATCGAGGTTTTCCAAACCCCCATAAAAAAAGTCTCCGCTGTCGGTAGGCAACATACCGCCTGCCGATGCGGAGTTCAACAACAGGAGAGAGTTGGGTAAGTCTGTTTACTAGCGCTTGCTAAGTTCCATGCGCTCGCCGTCGTGGCGCACATTGAGTTGGCCCAGCGCCGACATTCCAAGCAGCGGCTCCTTTGGGAATCGACCTTCGATGATGCTGGCCTCGACATTGGTCAGTTCGATCGAACCGACCTGCAGGCGCTCCAGGTTCACCATATAAGTCGAGACATCGCCGCCAGCGGTGCTCGCTTCGGCACGATTGGTGCTGCCGACGTAGGCGATGCCAAGGCGTCGGGCGTCGTTTCCGCTCAGTGTCACCACTGTCGCACCGGTATCCACCAGAAAGCGTGTCTTCTTGCCATTGACCGCACCGTCGGCATAGAAGTGCTTGTCCTGCGCCTGCAGTACCACACTGGCATTCAGCGCGGCCTCCACCGGGTCATTATCCACCCGTGGCATCATGACCACTCCCAGCACCAGCACCTCCTGCCGTCCGTCACGCTCGACGATCATGCGCTCGGACCGGGTATCGGTGGCGATGAGCCTCACGCCCTCCGGGCTGACCTCGCCGACCTTGAGCAGCCGGCGGTTGCCATCGATGGTGAACAGCGCCTTGTTTTCGAACAGTGCCTGGACCCTGATCTTCGGCACCGCCGCGAACGCCGCCGCAACCGTAAACAAGAGCGCCGCCGTCATACCCGTCACCACCGCACTGCGAGCCTTCATTCCGTTCCCCCGAAATCCATTCTGGTTCTCCGGGCGGCCAGCTTCCCCGCCGGTCACGCCGCTCCGGGTAACCATGAGCAAGACTCATGCCTGTGGGGGAATTTCGTCAGAAAACCGTCACGATAGTGATGGAGGCGCAAACTACGGAGAAGGCGCCGGCCCGCCGGCGCTTGCACCTGCGATTGCGGCGCCCCGGGGCCCGGCAGCAACACGCTTAACGCTGCATTAGTTCCATGCGATCGACGTACTGCTGCATATCGAGCTGGCCCAGGAACGACATGCCGAGCAGGATATCCTGCGGGAAGCCGCCTTCCACGACGCCAGCATCGACATTGAAAAGGACAATTTCGCCGAGCTCAACTCGCTCAAGTTTGAGCGAATAGGTCCTCACAAAGCCGCCAGCAGTACTTGAGACACCAGGCACGCCGAAGCGTTTGTAGTCGATTCCAATACGCCTGGCCTCCCTACTGTTCATGGCGATGGTGGTCGCACCGGTATCGACCACGAACCGTACCGGCACGCTGTTAATCGTGCCATCGGCATAGAAGTGCTTGCCGTTCGGGTAGAGCGTGACCTTGCCCTTGTCGGGGGCGCGAGCGAAGCTGGAAACAACCGTTCCCAGCCGAATGGTTCGCTCCTTGCCGTCGACCTCGAGTGTTGCGGTTTCCTGCTGCGTATCAGTGGCCTTGAGCCGCACACCCTCCGGGCTGGGCTCACCGCTTTTCAGGACACGGCGCTTGCCGTCGATCACCACGATCGCCTTATCCTTAAATAGAGCCTGCAGGGAAACCTTCTCCACTGCACCAGCCGGGTGCACGGCGAGCGCGAGTAGCACGCCGACAAACACGCCGACAACGCCTTTGCAACCCGCTCTGTTCCGCAATGTTCGCCCCACCGATTAGAATCCTCGCATGCCAGAGATACTGGTATTTCGCCATGCCGCTCACGAAGGACCCGGCTATCTTGCCGACTTCCTTGCGCGCCACAATCTTCGCTACCGTCTCGTGCGCATCGATGCGGGCGAAGCAGTGCCAAAAAGCATAGCCGGAATTTCCGGCTTGGTCTTCATGGGCGGCCCGATGAGCGCCAACGACCGCCTCCCATGGATACCGCCGGTACTGGCATTGATTCGAGAGGCGGCGCAAAAGGACGTGCCCGTACTCGGACACTGTCTTGGCGGGCAGCTCATGGCCAGGGCGTTCGGCGGGCGCGTGACGCGCAACCGCGTGAAGGAGATCGGCTGGCTGCCGGTGCGCGTCATTGAATCTTCCGTCGCGCACGATTGGATGACCGGGCTCGCGCCGCAATTCGAGGTATTCCACTGGCACGGCGAGACCTTCAGCGGGCTGCCGTCCGGCGCAACCGCCATTCTCAAGAGTCGAGATTGCAGGCATCAGGCCTTTGTCCTCGGCAAGCATCTTGCCTTCCAGTGTCACGTCGAGATGACGCCGGTGCTCGTGCGCAGCTGGGCGCGTGCCGGTGCGGCCGAGATCGCCAGACCGACGGATACGGTGCAAAGCGCACGGCAGATGCGCGTCAATCTCGTCGCGCGCGCTGAACGCATGAACCGCATTGCAGATGTGTTTTACGCCCGCTGGATCAAGGGTCTGAAGTGACACTGCGCATCGGCGTCGACCTGGGTGGCACCAAGACCGAGGGCGTTGTCATGGACGCAAGCGGTGCGATCCTTGCGCGCGAGCGCCGCCCGACTCCGCAGGCCGAGGGCTACGAAGCCATACTCGCCAACGTCGTCTCGCTCATACACGATCTCGAAAGAACTGCGAGCCATGAGTGTTCGGTCGGTATCGGTACTCCCGGCGCGATCTCTGCGCGCAGCGGTTGCCTCAAGAATTCGAACACCGTGTGTCTTAACGGCAAGCCAATCAAGCAGGACCTCGAGCGATTACTCGCGCGCGAGATCCGGATCGCCAACGACGCCAACTGCTTTGCGCTTTCCGAGGCGATCGATGGAGCGGGACAAGACCATGGCGTCGTATTCGGCGTCATCATGGGAACCGGTGTGGGAGGCGGAATCGTGTTCCACGGCCGGCTGCACGAAGGCCCGCAGCATATCGCCGGTGAGTGGGGACACAACGTCCTCGAAGCGCACGGGCCGCCCTGCTACTGCGGCAAGCGTGGCTGCGTCGAGACGCTTCTTTCCGGGCCCGGCTTGCTGCATGACTATCGCTCCAGTGGTGGTGATGCAGCGCATGACACTGTCCGCATCGTAGCGCTTGCGGAGCAAGGAGATCCGCTCGCCATAGCCGCGATGCAACGCTACTTCGACCGGTTCGGGCGCGCGTTGTCGGTCGTGATCAACATCCTGGACCCCGACGCCGTGGTGCTCGGCGGCGGCATGTCGAACATCGGGCGACTCTATTCCGATGGACGCAAGGCGGTCGCGCGTTACCTGTTTAGCGACGAACTGCGAACGCCGATTCTGCGCAATAGCCACGGTGACAGCTCCGGGGTGCGAGGCGCGGCCCAGCTTTGGGTAGTCGACCACAAGTGAACATATTTCCGGCATCACGACAGCGTGTGTGATCTCATCGCCCGCCCGCGCGCGATCTTTTTTTGACGCAATCAAGTGATCTGGCGATCACGCCGATCGAGAAGGCCGGGCGCACTCCGCGCCTGTCAGGCTCGGTGCTACGCCCATCTCCGACGTGCTGGGACGATCCCGCTTTTGGCGAACGTATTCAGTGTTCTAGGGCGTCGATCGTTCGGCAATGTCTCGGTGCCAGCATGTCGCGACACCGCATCCCCCAAAACTGATCCGCAGCGACGGGCACGGAAGAAATGGTTCCATAAATTCTTCTCGCAGTTCGCTGTCACTCTGACAGCGACACATGCCTGGTGAAAATTTGATACCTGTCAAAGCTGACAGAGACGTTGGCGCACATAGTACCTGTACAAGAAGAGAGCAAGAAGGTCCCCACTACAGCTGGAGCAATGAACGACTAAAGAATCTGCAGGAGGGTGTCATGAGAGAACGCACAAAGATTCGCGTCGCGTTCGCGACCGCAACCCTCGCCATGATTGCAGCAGCCTACGCGGCTATACAGCTTCAGTTCGATACTGCGGTCAACGTTTCCCAATCCGCTGCGGCTAGCGAGAAAGGCCGGCTCGCACGGCTTACGTATGTCGACAACGGCGAGTTTGTAAAGCCAATCCTGGTCGTCTACATCGACGCATCTGGAACACCGAATGGCGAGTTCAATGTCTATGCGCGCCGCTCCTTTGATGGCGGCGTAACGTGGGAAGCGCCCGCCCTGCTCTCACGCGATGCCACCGACCAGCCGACTGGCGGCCAGGCGATTGCCGTGCAGGGCGTCGCCTTCTTCGCATCGAACCGCAAAGCCTCGATATTCGCGCCGCAATTTTATGCCAACAACGCCAACCGCAGCGTGCTGGTGACTTGGAGCAGCTCGTATTGCCCAACGCTTGACACCGGCGAGCTACCCAATCCCGATCAGCTCATCAACACGGCAATGGTACCGAATGAGCCATACAAGTGCGTGTGGACAGCGCGCTCGGTGGATGCCGGTGCGACATGGACAAGCGAACAGCTGACGGACGCCCGGCGCGATGCCACGAACGATGTGGTGTCCGGTTCGCAGAGCAACAACGGCTTTGCAATTGCCTGGCAAGAAGATCCGCTCGGGCTTCAGCCCGGCGAAGCTGAGGGGCCAGGAGACGGCGGATCCGGTGCACACACCACGGGCGGCACCAACATCTGGTACACGTACGCGGCGAACCTCGCCGGCGCGAACCCGCTGCTGCGCAGCAAGATCGTGCAACTTACCGACAACGTTCCCACACCGCCGCCGGGCGACGGCCCACCAACCGGGCCCGGGGCATCGCGCCCGACGCTCCAGATGAGCGGGACTACTGCGGCCATCGTATATGAAGAGTCGAAGGGTGGCGGTGGTGGTGGCAAGGATCAAGCGGTGGCGGCGGAAAGAGCGTTCACTACCACTCGTTCCGCTTCGACACGCCGGACGTAGAGAGCGACGGCATCGTGGTGAGCGACCCGAATCTCAATGCCCGTCGTGCGCGCGTCGTTCTGCAGGGAGCGACACAGGCCGGTACCTCGCCGCTGCGCGTCGTCATTCTTTATCGTCAGGGCCCCGCCACCATGCCGGGCGCACCCGCTGACATCGTCGTACTGCGCGGGCTGAAGGACTCGACGAACGCGGCATCCACCGGCTATCGCCCGGAAGACATCGAACCGCAGAGCGCCGCGCAGAACGTGAGCGATCCGGGCGGACTGAGCGCAATCGATAACGCGCGCGCCCATCGCGCCGTCGTTCGCGGCAGCTCCATCGCGGTGGGCTACACGCACACGCCGGACATGATGGCTGCTGAACCCGACTTCACGGCGAACCCGACGCGAAACTACAACTTCTACGTCCGGATCTCTTCCGACTCGGGCGCAACTTTTGGACCGGCGCGCAACCTGTCAAACGTCTGGAATCCGCGCGTCAGCGTCGGTGAACCGCGCCTCGTGCCGACACCGGGCACGATCACCAATCCCCTGACTGGGGTGCCCGACCCCGGCGATACCCAGAACACTGATGTGTTGTATGCGGCGTGGGGCCTGTACGGGAACGACAGCAAGGGGGCGGACTACTCCGTAGTAGTCACTCGAACGACCGACTTTTGCAATAGCTTTGAACGTCTCGCCGAGGCGCCCGGGGGACTCGGGCAATCCGAAACCCAGCTCCGCGCGACTCCAGACGGTTCGTCGGTTGCCATGCTTTGGATGCAGGAGATGCCGCCGGATGGTGCGCGCGATGTGGTGTTGGCCACCGCAACACCCAAGGACTCGCGCTGCTTCATTGCCACTGCCGCCTACGGCACGCCGATGGCCAAGGAGATCGGCTATCTGCGGGCGTTCCGCGACCAGTATCTACTGACCAACAAGATCGGCCAGCAGCTTGTGGCGTACTACTACCGCTACAGCCCGCCGGTCGCCGACGTCATTCGCGAACACGAAATGCTTCGCAGAGTCGTGCGGACAGGTCTGGAGCCGCTGGTGGCGTTGAGCCGCTGGCTGGTCGCCGAACCGGTGGCTGTTACCGCGAAGGAATTTGTCGGCGCGAGTGCGCCGCAGACAACCGCCCCGCGTATCGGGGCACAGGAACTGCATTACGGCACTTCGCCGAAAGGAGGTTTGTCATGAAAACGCACAAAACTCAACATTTTCGTTGGCAACAATTTGTATCGGGCCTTGTCATGATCGCCATAACATCCCTAGCGGGCGTGGCGCTGACAGGCTGCGGAAATGATAGTAATGATGCGGC
>SMTZ1_10000930_pt1 | contig 32254 bp, 30 predicted proteins | sample DeeMarSWOR136_30_FD_25667 | JGI IMG/M metagenome (IMG submission 25667) | reverse complement strand
CATTAAAGTAAAAGATAGACCAACTACTGTAAAGACGCGCATCATCGGGAATGATCAGCATATTGCGCGGGTGGATCAGGAAATAACATCATATATTTCCTTGAAAGAACAGGAAAAATTGTTTAAAATTTTTCTCGAAAATATAGACGAAGTAGAAGCCATTTTAATTCAAGATTATAACAAAGGTGTGGTTGCGCCACAACTCATACACCATGTAATAGAATTAGCGGTACGTCATGGGAAGATGGTAACCGTTGATCCCAAATTTGATAATTTTTTTGAGTTTAAAAATGTCACATTGTTTAAGCCAAATCTTGCTGAGACTGAAAAAGCTCTGGCTTTGAAAATAAAGGATGACAATGATCTCATTTTTGCTGGCCAGCAATTAATTCAGAGGTTGAACAGTGAAGCTGTTCTCATAACACGTGGGGCTAAGGGTATGGCACTTTTTGAGAAAAAGGGGGATTATTCGTTCGTGGAGACGAAAGCAAGAAATATAGCCGATGTCTCTGGTGCTGGAGACACAGTAATTGCCACCTTAACATTTACACTTTGTGGAGGCGGCAGTATCCGAGAAGCTGTAACACTTTCAAGTTATGCTGCAGGTTTGGTATGTGAGGAGGTTGGGGTAGTCCCGATTAAATTACCCATTTTACTTAAAGCCGTATTAAATGATCAATAATTTCCGGGAAATATCCAGGTGATACTTCAAGAAAAAATAAAAATCTTAGATGAGCTCATTACTATAAGAGAGCGTTTGAGAAAGGAAAACAGGAAGGTTGTTTTTACGAATGGTGTTTTTGATATTTTACATCGGGGACACGTAGAATACTTGCATAAGGCCAAAACTTATGGTGATGTATTGATACTTGGATTAAACTCAGATAATTCAGTACGTATTGTAAAGGGGCCAGGGAGACCGCTTATAACCCAGGAGAACCGAGCTGTGGTTCTTGCCGGTTTGGCTTCTGTAGATTATGTCTGCATTTTCGATGAAGAAACGCCTTTAAGAATAATTCAGAAATTATTACCGGATGTGCTGGTAAAGGGTAGTGATTATGGACTCGGGGATATTATCGGACGGGAGGTGGTAGAATCTGCTGGGGGCAAGGTATTAACTATTCCCTTAACACCTGGTCTATCAACCAAAGATGTGATTGCTAAAGTAAAGAAATTGATTAAAGAAGGGATAATAGTGGTATGAGCGGCTCAATACTTTTAATTTTACTCGCACTTTCTATTTTTTCTTGTAGTGGATGGAAAAATGTTAAAATGACGGAGAATGATATTACATTACCATCTATAGAAAAAGTGATGAACCCACTGGACAGTGCAAAAATTTACATCGAATTGGCGAAAACAGCGGAAATTGAGAAGGATTCCTCTATCGCAGAGCGTTATTTTGAAAGAGCTATGGAAATTTCTGTAGATTTTCAGACTGAGAATCCGGAAACTCTGGATTCTTTATCAAAAAGCGTAATTGAAGAAATCTCTATTGAATATTCAAAATATCTAGCTCGAATAAATGGATTAGAAGAAGATTCCTTGACAGCTGCAAATGTAATAGAACTAATAGGGGATATTGAGGAATCTGTTTCGGAAGACAGTAGTGAAACATTCGTTACTATCAATGATGTTATTGATACCACTCAACAGCTCTCAATTCCTCTGGTTCTGAACAAGAAAGTAAAAAATGCAATTGAATATTTTCAAGGCAGAGGGCGGAGAGTATTCACAAAATGGTTACAGCGATCAGGTTGGTTCCGAGACTTAATGATACCACTTCTTCAGGAAGAAGGAGTACCAGAAGAACTATATTATTTGGCAATGATTGAGAGCGGCTTTAATCCCCATGCACGTTCATATGCCAGAGCAACGGGAATCTGGCAGTTTATGCAAAGTACAGGTAAAGCTTATGGATTAAACAACAGTTGGTGGTATGATGAAAGGCGTGATCCAGAAAAATCAACTCGTGCCGCCGCACAACATTTAAAAGACTTATATGAAAGATTCAATAACTGGTATCTAGCAATTGCTGGCTACAATTTTAGTCCTGCAAAAATTGAAAGTCGCATGAAAAGGTATAATGTACAGGAATTCTGGGATCTGCCACGACTTCCAAGACAAACCAGAAATTATGTTCCGACTTTTATTGCCGCAGTACTCATTGCTAAAAATCCTGAAAATTATAGCTTCTATATCGAACCTGAAAAACCTATTGTATATGATACAGTGACAGTAAAAGAGTGCGTGGATTTAAATGTTGTAGCAGAATGTGTTGGCAGTACATTTTCAGAACTAAAGAAATTAAATCCGGCATTACTTAGATGGTGTACTCCTCCTGATAAGAATTCATGGATTTTGAATATCCCAATAGGTACCAAACAGTCATTTTTAGAGAATTATGAAAAGGTACCAGATAATACAAAGTTTACTTATGTCCAACATCGTATTCGGAGGGGGGAGACCTTATCAGAAATATCACGTAAGTATGGAGTGAGTCTACCTGAAATTAAGCGATTCAATAATATTAGAGGAACGTTGATCCGTGAGGGTCATTATCTGGTAATTCCTTATCCTCAGAATAAACAGTATGCTAGGGAACTGGCTGTAGCGTCTTCCCGAACTTACTCTTCTACTCGCAAGCAAAAAGAACCAGTTAAGAATGTACCTGGAAGAGAAAAATTCGTTCATGTTGTGAGTCAAGGAGAAAGTTTATGGGATATTGCTTTATTTTATGGGGTTTCAATATCTGATATTCGTTATTGGAATGGACTGACTTCCTCCAGACTTATTTATCCAGAACAGGAACTTCATATTTGGATACCCCAGAATAATAATAGCACAAATAACACAAGGGAAGTTTATGCCAATGCCTCCAGATCAAATCAAGTTGAATCTGACACTTCTGCTCAGGGAAAGACTATCATTTACACCGTCCGAAATGGTGATACTTTATGGGATATTGCCAATCGACACGGTGTAAGCATACGAGATTTGAAAAACTGGAACAATCGAACAAGCAACCTGATCAAGCCGGGAGATGAACTGAAGATTCTTACCTACGAATAAAATGTAATTTCCTCCTATATTTTGTTTATATCTGCCTATTCTCGAAATTGAATGAGTTTCCTTATTCCGGAATAAGCTTTCTATTGTTTTTTCACTTGATAATATTTTCATTGGGTGTTACTTTTTTATAAAAAATATTACGACAGAGGGTGTAATGAATCTCATTCGATTTTGCATATCTATTCCTGCCGAGTTAAGCAATAGATTTGATAAATTAATCCGAAAAAAAAAATATGGAAATAGATCTGAAGCCATTCGCGATCTTATTCGCGGATCATTAATAGAAGAAGAAATCGCTTATAATCGCGCAGTTGTCGGGATCGTCAGCCTCCTTTATAACCACCATAAACGAGAATTGTCGGAAAAATTAACTAAACTTCAGCATTCACATCACCAGATGATCATTTCAGCTATGCACGTTCATCTGGACCAGGACAATTGTATGGAAGTCATTATCCTGAAAGGTAATAGTCAAGAAATTAAGAATTTAGGAGATGTACTCATTGCCACAAAAGGTGTTAAACATGGTTCAATTTATCTGACTTCAACTGGTAAAGATTTGAAGTAAAAATATCATCATACTGGTAATCCTGATGATTATTATACTCTGTAAATTATATTAAATTATATCGGCCGGCCGGGAGAGCGAAGTGCCTGTCCGGCGGCCAGACGGGGAGGAATCTATTGAACTTATAAAGATTTCTCGGCTTCGTCCGTCAGCCGATGGACTTCGCTCGAAATGACAGTTTTATTAAATATAATATAAATAATATGTTACTATAAATATTTTCGGAACTAAAGTACTAATCATATTAAATTATTTAAGTATTCGTCAATATTTACTATCATATTGTTCTTTAATCTAGAGAAAATTCAGTGAGACTACTATATGAAGCATGAATTTCTTGACCATCATCGTAAGGGAAATAGTGTTATCCATCTCGCGGATCCCAGGCTCAAAATAATAATGATGGTTATCTATGTTATTGTAGTTGTCGCTATACCTTCAAATGCAAATAAATATTATATACACTTAATTCTCATTGGAATATTGTTTGCTTTGATAAGTGGTGTCCCTCTACTGCATTATTTAACAAAGTTGATTAAAATATATTCAATGGTTCTTTTAATTTTTGTTTTCATACCTTTTTTTCCATCAGGATCTGAAAATTATTACCAGCTGATAAAATTGAAAATATATCCTTCTGGCTTGAACAAATTTATTCAAATTAATTTCAAAACTATTTTAATTGTTTTCATTTCAATTATACTTACCACAACCACTGATTTTATGCACCTTTTGAAAGGACTGGAAAAGATGAAGGTTCCTCAAGTAACCTTAAGCATATTATCCTTTATGTATCGTTTTATCTTTCTAATAATTGATGAGATTGAAAGAATGATAATAGCATTTCGTTCTCGCTATATCAAATTGTCATATCTCAATAGAATGAGGATTTTTGCTAAACAAATAGGTGTATTATTTATTCGTACTTACCGAAGAGGGGAACAAATTTTTCAGGCAATGGAATCCCGAGGATTTCACGGTAAAATATATATTATGGATGACTTATACTGGCAAAAAAAGGATAGTTATTTATTAATTGTTTTTATCTTTCTGCTTTTCTTTCCAATTTTCTTGTTATCATTATTAATAGCATAAATTAAAATTCATATATTTTAAATTGACAAGAGGATAAAATCCAGTAAAGATGATAGCAATCCGGGCATGTCATTTAGATTATTCTTATCCTGATGGAACTCATGCGTTAAAGAATATTTCCTTTGAGATTATGGAGAGAGAGAAATTGGCCATCATAGGGCCAAATGGATCAGGAAAATCTACTCTCTTAACCCTTTTTAATAGTGTAAGAGAAGCCCAAGGGGAGCTGTACGTTTTTAACTACAAGCTCGATAGGAAAAATCGCAAGACAATCAAGAACCTCGTTGGTCTGGTATTTCAAAATCCGGATGATCAGTTATTTTGTCCTACCATTTTTGAAGATATTGCTTTTGGACCGTTGAATTTGGGCTTAAATCCAACTGAAGTCCAAGAGGCGGTCGGGAATGCATTAAAAAATGTGGGGCTTGAGGGATATCAAGATCGTTCCTCCTTTCACCTGAGTTATGGAGAGAGAAAACTTGCAAGCATTGCTACGGTTGTGGCAATGAATCCTCGCTTGATATCATTGGATGAGCCTACTAGCAACCTGGATCTTGCTCATCGCCGCAAAATTATCCAGTGGTTACAGGCAAGTGAAAAAACAATTGTACTTACTACTCATGATCTTGACATGGCACTTGACACCTGCCAGAGAGTTATACTTTTAAACCAGGGTCAGATTATTACAGATGGTAAAGCGAAAGATATATTGTTAGATCAACAGTTGTTAGAACAAAATGATCTTGAACTCCCCTTAAGTATTCAAAACCGAAAAAGCCCAGTCCTTTAAATTGGATCCAAAGTATAAAACTTGTCTCAATCATAAATCAAACCATTTTGGAGCGGTTTTACCTGGCACAGTTATAAAGCCTCAGTTTGTCCCCTCATAGAAAACTTTGAGAGATGAATATTGGAATCGGGTTAAGATGTAATTTGGGGTGGTTTAGATAAAAAAGATATTTTTTCAGGTATGAGTGAATTTTTAATTCATAATATTTGGATGAAACGATTCAAAAATCTCCTCTAATATAAAATTCCGAAGTTTTTCAGGTTCATCATACTCTGGATGATGGCCGGAATTCTCAAACCAGATTAATTTCTTTCCCTTTGGAGCAATTAATTTCTTAAAATAGTCTTCTGTCATAAATCCCGGAGTAAAATAATCCTTTCTTCCTACTAAGAAATAGACCGGTACCTGAAGTACAGGTACATTTTGCACCAAATTTATTTCGTAGTAAGTATTATTCCATAAGTGTTTCAGTGAGAAATAAGGATCTAACCCCATGATAAAAATATCCGACCAGCTGTATTCTGGAGTTGATAACAACCTATTTAAGTTTAAAAATAATCCGTATTTTTCTCTCCCATTGCTGAATTTTGTCAACCATTTTCTTTGCTTGATCAATTGTTTATACTCATAGGGGGGTAGCCCAATTTTTCTTAATTCCTTTATTGCATTCTGACATCCAAATTGGTTAGCAAGCGAGAGGGTATGGTAGTAGGATATAGAGTCGTTTTTTAAGGGAAAAACAACTTGTCCAATACTTATAAAAGCTTTTATTTTGTCGGGATATTTTTGTGCCGTAAATATCCCGATAATAGTTCCCCAGGATCGAGCCATGAGATAGACTTGCCTAACCTGAAACCGATCACAGAGGTTTTGGATCAATTCATAAGTGTCTGAAACTAATTGGTCAATGGTCATTGTTTCGGCTGGAATTGATAGTCGATAGGACTTTCCGGTGCCGCGTTGCTCCCAATAAACCATCGTGAAATAATTATCTAAATGAGTATACGATTCCATGTCTCGCACCCATGGAAAGAGAGGTGCTCCGGGGCCACCGTGCAGAAATAAAATTACTGGTTTTACTTTACCTTTTCCTCTTATCAAAATCCATTGGTAGACCCCACCTAGTTGAATTTTTTCCAGAAAAGAATATCCCTCAGTTGTCTTTGTTTTATTATTAACCTCTTTTTGCAAATATTTTCGGTAGGAAAATAAGACTAACCAGAGAATTAATACCACAAGGCAACTATACAGAAATCCATACTTTAGAAAATGTTTTTTTCTTTGAATTTTGTTTTGATGCAATATCTCTTCAAATAATAAATTTATTCGTGTAGAAATTTAATAAGTGTCTTATATCTGAATTACCCCAATAGAATACGTTCTGGCTTTGCCAGCAATAACAACTCGGTCTCCCAAATCTTGACAGAATAATTCTCCCCCTCTTTCAGACATTTGGAGTGCATGCAAGGTTTTCTTATTAAGCCTCTCGGCCCAAAAGGGAATAAGAGAACTGTGAGCGGAACCTGTAACCGGATCCTCCAGAATACCCGCTCTTGGTGCAAAAAATCTGGAGACAAAATCAACATCATTTCCTTTTGCAGTTATACAGATTCCCAATGTCTCAAGTCTTTCTAAAACATTGAAATCTGGCTTTATGGATATAATCATATCTGGATTATCGAAAACTGCATAATAGTCTCTCGCTTTGAGTGTTTCTGTTGGATTATAACCGAGTCCTTCTGATAATTCAGGAGGACAATCGACTGGCTCTGGTTTCCTGGATGGGAAATCCATGGAAATTAAATCGTTCTGCTTCTCCACTGTTAGAACACCACTTTTGGTATGGAAATTGATTTTTTCAATTTCACTTGATATATAAGTGAAAATGACAAAAGCAGAAGCCAGAGTTCCATGACCACACAAATCAACTTCAATTTTGGGAGTGAACCATCTTAGCTTATAATGGTCTTCGGTCTTTACAAAAAATGCGGTTTCTGATAAATTATTTTCTGTTGCAATTTTCTGTAAAATTATATCTTCTGGCCAATCCTCTAACGGACAAACTGCAGCAGGATTTCCTCTGAATAGTTGATCAGTAAATGCATCAATATGATATAGGGGGATTTTCATGTATAATTCTCCAGTTTATGTGAAATAGGTGTTTACAATTATACTGAAACTTCCGCCTAACAAGTTAGATGGAAGAGAGCAATAACAGCACCTTTTTCTTGAATATTCCACTGTTTTAATGCTTCAGGAGTGGGGAATATTTTTACTTCGCACTCTTTTTTTTTGAAATATTTCTCGGCTTCTTCAGATAGTGTTACTTGTCCATATTGTCCGCTGCCAATGATGAGGTGTTTTGCTCCTTTTTCAAATATATATTTGGCCTCATCTATAGAAATAATATGAGATGTACCAAAAATACGTTTAGAAAGTTTTTTCTTACGTTTTAAGATCCTCCCATCCATGCGAATGATTATATCGTGTTCATATCTATTACCCTGGATAGTAATAGAACCAAATGAGGTTTTATTAATATCTTGATTCATTTTGATTTTATTTGTTCACAAATTTTCATGAAATCAGCTTTTCATTCCCTACGTGGTTAAATTTTAGGTGTTTGAAAAGTAATATAAAATATAAATAATATTCTAAATTATTACAATGCAAACAAGTGGTTTGAGCTTGATACTATCCGAATTTTTCTTCAGCTGCTATAGCAGCACCGATAATACCAGCATTGTTGAGTAATTTTGCAGGAATAACTTCTGTATTAGTGGTTAAATATTTCTTAAATTTATCAAATTTCTTACTAACACCACCGCCGACAATGATTAAATCAGGCCATAAAAGCATTTCAAGATGAGTAATATATTCGTTAAATCTTTTCGCCCATTTTTTCCAGGATAATTTTAGATTTTTACGAATGGCATCGGCTGCATATTTTTCGGCTACTTTACCATTCATGGTAAATTGCCCGAACTCGGTGTTGGGGAAAAGTTTTCTCTCAATAAATAGAGCAGAACCGATACCAGTCCCAACAGTAATAATAACCACGACGTCACCATCTAATAATCCGGCCCCAAATTTCATTTCAGCAATACCGGCGGCATCAGCATCATTGAGAACAAATACAGGATTATCTACCTTTTCCTTAAAAAGTTCCACAATGTTTATACCAATCCAACTCCGGTCGATGTTTGAGGCAGTACGCACGATTCCATGTTGAACTACTGCCGGGAATCCACATCCTATGGTACCTGACCAATTAAAATGTTTTTTTATTTTTTTAAAAGTTGTTGCGATGGAATTAGGGTCTGCAGGTTGTGGGGTGGGAATTCTATGTCTTTCACTAATAAGTTCACCTTTTATTGTATCGACAATAGCCCCTTTTAAACCAGAGCCCCCAATATCTATTCCTAAAATTTCCATCATGATCCTTTAAAATAGTTACTGAAGAATAAATTGTTGGTGTACTACTTTCTAAGTAAATTATTTTAAAATATTTATAAACATAAATTTATCTAAATTAAACGATAGTTCAAGGCAGTAAGAATTGTATCTTCCTGAGGGTGCTCGAATTAGAAAATTTAAAATTCACAGAAAAATCGTTTCATTTATACAAGCCACTAAATCTATTGGAATCTTTTCAAAAACCTTGGAGATGCGGTTGGCTCGCCAGGCATATTTTATTTTTACCTGAGCTTCATCAGATGAAAAACGTCCAATTGAAATTATCTCCGGATCCGGTTCTCCATCGTATTGGCAATTTCCCATTAGTAGTTGATCCTCGGATGCCAAATTGGGTAATATCACAATGTCTAAAATTCTTAGAAAAGCTCTCCCTATTTCATCACGGTGAGTTAATTTGCAAAACCATAGTAGATGGGTACCGTTTTTTGAGACATGATTAATAACATACTCATCCCCTTCAAGAAAACCGAAAACATATCCGGTTTGTTCTTCAAAACCCTGCGGAAAACTGTCAGGACCGAATTCACGCTTGATTAAATCTTGAAATTCTGTGGGTAAAGAAATTATCTGTTCATCGGCTGATACCTTCGTATCAGGAATTTTTTCTTGCTCTCTTGAGCAGAAAAGAACCAGAAGAAATGCATTTAAAATAAAAAATATTGATTTCATTATTATGCCTTCATTTACAAATAAATATAAGAAAACATTTTTTCTGAATCACCATTATTAATTAACAAAGAAGATTTATCTTATTGAATATAATAAAGTTATTCGGTATTGAAATGAAAAAATAGAATTACTATGCAGTTATATTAAATTTGATTTAGAATATATCATAGTGCGATTTTAACTGTAAATATTAAAAAAAGAATCATCATCAAGATTCTGTTTTGTTATTTATCGTTATACCTCATATTTGATTTTAAAATGAAATACTAATAAAATTTTTAAATTAACAATGAATGGGATATTTTAATTGGTAACATTATAGAAAGGAATATTTTATCTAAAAAGTTAATAAAATTTTTATTACATCTATTGGGGAACTAAATGAGTTATCTAACTCACCTTGACTGTACTGGTTGTCATTTAAAATTAAAGCCTGATAAGTTGTGGAATCTATGTCCGCAGTGTAATAAACCGCTATTTGCCAGATATGATCTTGAGCGGGTGAAGAATACTATAAAAAAAGAAGAATTATTAAAGCGGTCTGATCATATTTGGCGATATAAGGAGTTATTACCTGTGAATGATTCCCGCTACATGTTAACTCTTGGTGAAGGGGATACTCTCCTTATTAAGGCAAAGGGATTGGAGGCAGAGTTTAATCATACAGGAATTTTTATAAAAGATGAAGGATTAAATCCTACAGGTTCGTTCAAAGCCCGTGGATTATGTGTGGCGGTTTCCAGGGCCCTGGAGCTTGGTGTCCAATCTCTGTCCATCCCTTCAGCAGGTAATGCCGCCGGGGCAATGAGCGCTTATTGTGCCCTTGCCGGTATTCCAGCATTCGTATATATGCCCTCTGATGTGCCCCATTCCTTTAAGGTAGAATGCACTATATTGGGAGCTAATGTCAAATTAATTAATGGTTTAATAACAGATTGTGGAAGTATAGCTGTACGAGAAGCCCTTAGGTATAATCGTTTTGATCTGTCTACTCTCAAAGAACCTTATCGAATTGAAGGTAAGAAAACCATGGGATATGAAATTATTGAGCAGATGGGATGGGTTGTGCCAGATGTAATAATTTATCCAACTGGTGGTGGTACAGGATTTATCGGAATGTGGAAAGCATTTGCAGAAATGGAAATTATGGGGTGGATCAATCAGAAACGTCCCAAAATGGTGGTAGTACAAGCAGCAGGATGTGCCCCGATTGTTAAAGCATTTCATGCGGGAAAAAGTTCTGCTGATGTGTGGCAGGAAGCATATACCATAGCAGATGGTTTAAGAGTTCCAGCTGCTATAGGTGATTTTTTAATTCTGGAGATCATAAATAAAAGTCGGGGAACAGCACTTCAAATACATGATAATGAAATGCTGGAAGGAATAAGAATATTAGGTAAAACCCAAGGATTATTTGCTTCGCCTGAAAGTGGCGCAACAATTATTGCACTACGAAAATTGTTACAGGAAAATTGGATAAAGAAGAATGACAAGGTGGTATTGTTTAATACCGGAAGTGGTTATAAATACAGTCATTTAATCAATAATGAATAAAATTATCCTTCCTTAAAACTCTTTCAGCGTTTGCTTTGCTTTTTTTCTGATAAATGCATAATCCATACTCATCTTCGTATTATGGTTAGCTGCCTTTGTGCAAAATTCTTTTGCCTTGGTAATGTCTCCTTTCATTTTATACGCAAGAGAAATTCGATATAGGTTGTATGGATTTTGCAGATTTGATCTGCCAAATTCTCCCAGTGCTTCATTATATTTCTTTTCTTCAAAGGCAATCATACCCTTCAGTTGATGAGAAAACTTTAATTGATTCCGGTTTCCCAATTTTTCAATTCTTTTTGAAAATTCCTCTGCCTGAACTTTTGCTTCAGGAATAATACCATTTATTAAAGAGACTCTTGCCATATTATAGAAATAAAAATTTTCTGAATTTTCTTTTATTTCCTGAGATAGGTTCGATTTTTGAATAGTCTGCAAAGCCTTTTGATACTTTTCCTTTGCTTCGTTTATCTTGTTTTGTTCAAGCAAAATATTTCCTATTAATGAAAGATCCTGCGATATATTTACAAAATCGTCTGTTTCCTGACTCAGTTGATAGAGCCATTCGAGTTGTTCAATAGCTTTATCTAACTTCCCTTCATCAATATAGGTAATGGCTGTAGCGAACTTAGCTATCCGTTGTTCACCTTCGTTTCTGGCAATGTTGAATAAAGTTTTCAGTTGCTCTCTTGCTTCGGTATGTTTTTCTAAAAACATCAAATTTGTGGCAATGCCAGTATGAGAAGCTGCAAAATAATGATCTATTTTAAGTGCTTTTTTGTATGTCTTAATTGATTCATCGAATAAACTCATTTTCATTAATAATTCTGCATAAGAATCATAGGGATTGGGGTCATCGGGAATTAATTCAATATATTTTTTAAAAGCTTCTTCCGCTTCGGTATAATTTTCTAAAAACCGGTGAGAATAGCCTAGCTGATTATATGGTTGAGAAAAGGTAGGATCGATTTCAATGGCCCTCCGATATTGTTTAATGGCGAGATTATAATCCTGCTGTGAAAAGTAGTAATTCCCCAACAAATTATGAGCCCGCTCATCATTTGGATAAAGTTCTATTAACCTTTGATAATAGGCCAGTTGTTTTAACGATAATCCGCTAACTCCTGCTTGCAAACCCAAGATCATCAAACGTTCACCTTCCGATACCTGATCAGCCAATGCAACTGCTTTCTCCAATTCCTCCAGTACTTTTTTTATGGTTGGTTGGACCAGAGCGTAAGCTAGTCTTGCTATAGCAAAATTTGGTTCAAGCTTTAATGCTTTCTCGAAATATTGAGTTGACTCCTGGTATCTTAACCTTTCTAGAAGGTCCCTGCCTTGTAAATAATATTGTAATGCTTCTGAGGAAGAAGTGGTAATAGGTATTTTTTCTTGTTTATTACCGGTACAGGAAATTACCGATAATAAAATTAAAATAACAAGAAAGCTGTATTTTATTAAATTATATATGATGAGCATTATCTGTATCCTTTATAAAAATATATGATTGTCTATTTTGTTCCGAAAATTATAATTTAAAAGTCCTTCCAACCAGGCTCTTCCGGCCCGGCAATACTGTTCTGACCGACGGTTAGACCGGCCGGGACTTTGCTCAAAATAATAGTTTTAATAAATATAATATAAATAATATGTTACTATAAATTTTTTCGGAATTAAAGCACTAATCATATAAAAATATAATAAAATAGTTAAATTAATCTCAAAATAGATGTATATGGATCGAATAGTTTAACGAGTAATATATCACTTATTTTTAAGTGAATAAGACTCGTTTTATAAAATTTGAGAAATTTATAGTATACGGAAATATAAGAGCAATGTTGCAATTTCAGAAGCATTTAACAAGATATAGAGGATTATTTAAGTGGTTGATGATCATTCTGAAGTCTTAGAACATATTTGATATGAATTTCCAGTGTCTGAATCTCACCACGTATTTCATTTTCCTCTCTTTTGCCACATTTGAATAAATCGATTAAGTTCAAGTTTATGGGATTCAGTCATATCAGAGAATTTTGCTCCTATTCCGATATATTCCGTTGTAGGATCCTCAAATCTCCAGATAATTTCAGCATAAACATTAATAGGTTGAATGGTTTTGTTACGCTGTTGGATTTCTTTGAGGATTATTTTATCTCCTTTCTTTACTATCTTACGGTCTCTTCCAGTTATGGAGAAGCTAACACCACCCGGACTCATGTTTAATATGAGTGCACGTATGGGTTCAGATCTGGTTCCGACTATATGAATTGTGGAATATATTTCATTATCAACTGAAAAAATCAATCTCTGAAATTGCCGCCTGTCCCGTGATTTTTCTTCCATGCTCTCTCCGGTGTTTTTGGAAATTTCTCCTATATTTGAAATGGGAAATTAAGTAAAAATTATCTTTCAAAAATATAAATAGGTTATAGTTATAAAAACAAGACTTATAATGCCTGAGAATGAATTCTTGCGAGTGTTGTTTTCATAACATGAATTTTTTAGGTAAAGTAAATTATTTACTTTTTTAAACTAAGACTCCAGATTTCCTAAAGATTTAGTAGACTTTTCCCGACAATATGGGAATACTTGTTTTCAGAATATGCAGATTTATCTGAATTAGATATTCTATATGAATATAGAGTGTATAGATATATATTTTTATTAACAACTAAAGTAATATGGTATAACAGTTGCGATATTGATTTTTCCTTTTTGGGCTAGAATAAAGGCTAATATTCATTATTAGTTAAAAAGAAATTGGTCATTGGGAAGAATATTATATTGATGGTATTCTTCTTTTTTGTGAAAGAACATTTGAAAAAGATTTGAGGTGATGTAATAAATTTTTACAAAAAATAGGGGAGTTAATTCATGATTACCGGATCTAGTGGTGTTATTAAGATTGTTTTATCCATACTTTTTTTCCCGATTTTTTTTCAAACGGCTTTTATTGAATTTGCCTGGGGAGGATATGATTCAATTGCCCTTATTGTTTTGAAGCGACTATTTCTGCTTTTACCGGTTTTATCAGTCATACTAGGATGCTGGGTAACAATAGCTTGTTTGTTGACTGTAGTGATTCGACAAAAAAGACAACAGTTCTTAATCGCTTTGTTCATTACATGGTGGGATTTGGGGAAATCTGTGGTATCTTTCTGGGGTGGCATTTTTAAATTTTTATTCAATTTCTTAGTGGCGTTAGTGGGTTTGACTAAAATCATTATCTTAGCTTTATGGGTAATGGTTCAAGAAGTTTTATTCCTGCCATTTCGATTAATTCATTCTGTCGGGAAAAATGTAGTCAGCTCAAGCGTACCGTGGATTGCGGTGTTTCTTACCTTTTTCTGGTGCTTAATTGAGACCGTTATATTCACCTATGTTACCACACCTTTGGTTGTTGATACTTTTTCAAACATAACTGGCGAACAGTTATCGGTGAGCTTTGTGCGGATTCCCCTTTTCATTTTCCTTTTCTTTATTGTGCTGGGAAGTTATGCTGTTCTATCCACCATGGTTGATGCAGTAAAAAGTAAAAACATTTCGGCAATTTTAGGCATTGGTGTGGTAGAGATTGTTGCCCTTTTTGTTGAAGTTGTCTTTCTATACCGTGAATTTGTTGATTCACTGGTTCCATGGTTTGCTCAATATTCTGAAAATTTTGAATTGGGAATATTCTGGACATTAGCAATTTCCATGTTTGTATGGTTTGGAGTTCGCAGTTTATCCTGGTTCCTTTTCGCTTCCCATGGTACACCAACCATTATGTCTATTATTCAAGGGAAAGGAGTCAAATTGTTTAACCAAAATGGAGTAAGAAAAAGCAGAGTAGGTATTCTAACAACGGAATTAATGAATCAGATTAAAGCAGATAGTGAGTGGATCAAGATAAAATCGGAAGAATTGTTAGCCGCCATTATGTTACCGCCACTTCAGGTGATTGCTGCCTCGATCAACTTCTTGACCTTGCTTATTACCTCCAAACATTTGTTTGAGTTACCATTTAACAGTATAGACGATATCAGAAAATCGAGTATTCTGATTGAAAGTATTGCTTCAAAGAGTAAAAATCTCTCGAGTGTCTAAATATTAGATTGGAGATAGTAATATGTTGATAAAATCTCAATTCTATATTGTATGTTTTTTGTGTCTCATATTAATATGTTTGAACTGTGACTGGTTAGGTGAAAAGGGTGGTAATATTAAACCAAGATTATCAATGTTTATTGGTTTAGATATCAGCGGTTCATTTTTGAAAAGTCCATATTTTGATGATTCAATCAATTTTTTAGCACATTATTTATATGTACATCTGAATGGTTTAGGGGGAATGGAAGTACCTAATGTGCTGTTTGTCAGTTCCATCGGTGGCGCAAAGGAAAATGAACCAAAGACATTTTTCCCCATCCAGACCTTTCAGAATAAATCGATTGATGAAATCTCTAAGAAGTTGAGAGAAATATTTCCCAAAAATGTTTCGAATCCTTATACAGATTACAATGCGTTCTTTGAACAGGTCGCATTGACGGTCAGGAACAAAAATTTGGTATTGCGGCCAATTTCAATTGTGATGATTAGCGATGGTATCCCAGATGTAAAAGAGGAAGGAAAAAGTGATTTTGGGAGTCTCATTGTTAAACCTTTGGAAAGATTAGCGAGAAGTGTCACAATTCGCTTGCTCTATACCAGCGCAGTTGTGGGAAAAGATTGGCAGACGAAAGTGAAAAGGCAGCGGGTTAAAATCTGGACACAGGATGCTGAAGTAATGATTTACTGGAAGGACCCTTCAATTTTTTTACCGGATAGATCAATCGATGAGCAGGATCGCTTTTTCGCTTGGGTAAAGGATAATGTAAATTTTGGTGTTCGTGCCAGAAGAGTAGATTAAGTTAAAATGCTTTTATTACATTTTAATATAATGCCCGTATAGGTTCCCAAGAGCTAAACGGGCATTATTTTTATTTTTTAGAAGATTTTACTTCTAGTAAGAAAATATTCTACATTTTGATCTTCAAGAATTTTCTTTTTCCTACCTTCAGGATGGATCCATCCAGTGTTTGAATTTCAAAAAGTTCATTGCTGATTGTTTGGCCATCTAATTTGACACCACCCTGACGAATTAAACGACGTGCTTCTCCTTTTCCACTCACAATCCCTGCTTCCAGCATAAGATCAATTAACCTCATTGAACTTTTGTGCATTTTGAATTCCGGAATATCATCGGGAGTTTCTTTTTTCTTGTGAACAATATCAAAATGTTCTTCTGCCAGTTTAGCAGTATTTTCGTTGTGATACATCCGAACCAGTGTTCGTGCTAAACGGCGTTTTAACAACATTGGATTTGTTTTAGTATTTTCAAGTTGGCTTCTTATAATATTCAATTCCTCAAGTGACACGTCGGTTAGAAGTTCAAAGTAAGGGTAAATTAAATAATCTGGTATACTCATGCTTTTTCCGAACATATCATTTGGTTGCTCATCAATACCGATATAATTCCCTACTGATTTACTCATTCTCTGAATTCCATCGATACCCTCCAGAACTGGGAGGGTGAGTACTATCTGAGGTTCCTGTCCGTATTCTTTCTGGATTTGGCGGCCAATTACCAGATTAAATTTCTGTTCCGTAGCACCGATTTCAATATCAGCCCGGATCATAACAGAGTCATAACCCTGCATCAAGGGATAAAAGAATTCGTGTATACTGATCGGAAGTTGTGATGAATAGCGTTTTGAGAAATCATCCCTTTCTAGCATCCTTGCCACAGTGAATTTTGAGGCAAGATCCATAATTTCTGCGAAGCTCATTCGGCTGAACCAATCGCCGTTATAGCGAATCTCGGTTTGATCTTGATCTAATATTTTAAAAAATTGTTGTTCATAAGTTTTTGCATTTTCTAAAACATCTTCATGAGTCAGTCGTGGTCTTGTTGAATTCTTTTCACTGGGATCACCCACCATTCCGGTATAGTCACCTATGATCACGACAACTTGGTGTCCCAGCTCTTGAAATTGACGTAATTTCCTCAAACCAACCGTATGGCCCATGTGAATATCCGGAGCAGTAGGATCGAATCCTTGCTTTATTCTTAACGGTTTTCCTGTTTGGTAGCTTTTCTCCAGCTTTATGACGAGCTCTTCCATAGGAATAAGATCCACAGTTCCTCTTGTGATAACTTTGAGTTGCTCATCAACTGGAGGGAATTTGTGTGACATTTGTGGCTACTCCTATTTAATGCGAAATTTTTTTTCAATACGTTTCATTTCACGTTGTTTATCTCTTTCTGCAATGGCTGTCCTCTTATCAAATTCTCTTTTTCCTATTGCAATTGCAATCTCAAGTTTAGCGTTACCTTTTTTAAAATATATACTTAGAGGGACAAGTGTTACTCCTTTTTCCATAACTTTACGATAGAGGCGTTTGATTTCGTGACGGTGAAATAAGAGCTTTCGTTGTCGTTCAGGATCATGCCCTCGAAATCCGGTGTTGGTGTAAGCACCGATGTTCATGCCAATAAGCCAGATCTCACCATTAATGATTTTTGCATAACTGTCTTTTAAACTACAACGCCCCTCTCTTAGCGCCTTCACCTCAGTCCCTCTCAGGACAATCCCTGCCTCAAATCTTTCTAATATTTGATAATTGTAATAGGCTTTTGTATTTTTGGCTATGGTTTTAATATTATCTGCCATTTTGCAAGAACTTAAAAGTAATAATGATGTTCAAATTATTCAAATGAGATTTACAAATATACAAAATTCAATTATATAAGAATAAAATGAAAATTAAATATTGTTCAACAGTAAGCATCCTCTGCAAATTTCAATAATATACAAATTCATATCATTTAATTCTTTGATATTTTTTAGAAAATTGTGTAATTTCATTTAATGAAAAAAAGGATCAAATATGGATATTCAAGTAGATATAAAAGAACAAAATGATACGGTCATTTTATCTGTGAATGAACCTATAATTGATCACAGTAATTCAGCTTCTTTAAAAGAAAAGTTGTTTTTAGAAATTGCGGATGGTAAGAACAAAATCATTTTAGATTTAACCAAAGTGAAGGAAATGGATAGCTCAGGTTTAGGGGCCCTCTTATTTGGAAAACGACAAGCAAGTCACTCGGGAGGTAATATTTTACTAGTCGGTGTTCAACCTGCGGTGAATTCCATGTTACGTATAGCACAGCTTTCCCGGGTATTTGATATTTTTGAAAAAACGGATGATGCTATTGCTCATTTTCGTTCATAAGAACAATTTTAAATCGGATTGGTATAAAATTTAATGAATATATTATCAAACTGATTTAGTGAAAGATGGCCATATGAAATGGAGAGAAAGAAAAGTTATTTATATTGCTCTGTTGATTTCACTCATTCTTCATTTAATTGGCTTGATTATATTTACTGGCTTCAATCTTTTTGCATTTTCAGAAACAAAGAAACCTGAGGTGGAAGAACCATTAGAATTGGTTTTTGAACGACCGTTAATTCCGGAAGTTGAGAGGCAGGAAGAGATACCGGAAAAGTTTTATGAAATCGTCGAGAATCCCAATGCTACTGATGAATCTCCTGAAACATCAGATATGCTTTCTACAGCATCTTCTTTGTCTCAAGCACCTGTGATTATACCGGGCCAGATTCGGGCTGTACCCGGGACGGATGAGATAGAGGGAGGCAAGCAGAGGGAGAGCGAAACTGAACCAACTGATGATTCTCATACCAACCAGGAGATGGAAACTGAATTATCGAAGACACTTCTCGCCTATCGAGAAAATCGCTCTTTCAGTCGTTCTGCTCTGACAGGTAAAGCGGAAGCGAATGAGAATCAAAAAGAGGAAGCAGAAGAGGGGAATTTAGGAGAGACTCGCAATCGACCCGAAGGCTTTGACGCCGATCTGGTGGGTGATTTCGCATTGAGTACTTATGAGTGGGAATGGGCTTCCTATATGTTACCTTTCAAGCGAAAATTAAATCGATTATGGTACGCTCCCCCTGCATTTTATTTAGGACTTATTCACGGATATACAATATTGCGATTTAAAATTACCCGGGATGGGAGAATGTATGACCTTCAAGTACTTAGGCATGTCGGTCATTCCTCCCTAGAGAAAAGCTCTGTAAACGCAATAGAAGCGGTCTTTCCCTTCAAATCCCTACCTGCAAATTTTCCTGATGAATATCTAGAACTCACCATTAAACTGATATATCCAAACTTGAAAGAATACAACATGAGTCGGGGAAATTAAGTTAAAATACGAGAATGTTTGTGAGAAAATATTTAAAATTAAAACAAGACTAAATTGAGATTGGGATGAATATGTTAGAAATCTTTTCTAAAGGTGGCTGGACAATGTATCCGCTATTGATTAGCTCGATTGTAGCTGTAACTTTTATTATTGAAAGATTTTGGTATCTTAGACGCCGAAAAATTCTTGTTCCAGAAATAATTGGAGTATTAGATCAGATTAAATCTCCCCAAGATCTTCAATTGGTAAGGTCGGTTTGTCAAAAATTTGATGGACCATTTTCCCGAATTGTATGTACCAGTATTGATAATTTTGATCTTCCCACAGAAGAGTTAAGAGTTTTAGTAGAAGATGAAGGTCGTCAGGAAGTCCGGATATTACAAAGAGGCCTGGTCACATTGGAAACAGTAGCCGCGGTAGCACCCTTGATGGGCCTTCTGGGAACTGTTTTAGGCATGATTAAGGTATTTACTGTTATCGAAACATTAGGTGTTGGTCAAGCCAAAGCACTATCCGGGGGTATTTCTGAAGCTCTGGTAACAACTGCTACCGGATTATTAATTGGTATACCTGTTTTGATTGCTTTTAACTATTTTAATCACCGGGCCGAAGCATTTATACTGGATATGGAGAAGTATGTCATTTTGCTTTTAAACAAACTGATTCGATTTCAAAGGAAAGAGGACTCGGAAATGGTTGAAAATTTAAACCTTCGCTCAAAATAAATCTAAGAATTTTTTCTTTATAATGATATTTTGTTCATGGATTTTTATAAAAATTTTCAAATTTTATTGTTTTAATATTAACAAGGTATTTCTCCTCGTTCTTCTACTCTTGGCATTCTCACAGATGAATTGTATACAAGGATATCAACCAGCCACAGATTGGGAAAAAAATGTCTATGAGAAATCTGAATTATATATTTATCCAGATGATGTCAGAGAAAAATTTGAACGTTTTAAACGAAAGCAAATCGCTTGGGCAGGGATTATTCGAGAGACTGAATTTTATGATAATAATCGAAATTATGAGGTAATTCTATTGTTAGAGCATCGATATTTCGATTGGAAACTGGAATTAACAGATGATCCGGATCTGTACTATCCTTCCATTGCTGGGGAAGGTCTTTTCCAAACTAACTGGTATTTAAAAAAATCTTCTGATTTAGACTATTTTAGTGAACGGTTTTCGCCAGGGAATATGGTAATTGTCTATGCCATACCGGATACCATCATTGATGATGTTATTCTGGTGAATTCAAAGTATATTCGTGTTATTGATCATAAATATGTTCGTGCCGATCAAATAAATTATTACCCATATTAACTTATATCATCAACTATGCCTATGTTGACAAAATGTTTGTTAGCGGCTCAAAATTAACAGAAGATCTGCGTTCTGGATCCCATTCCTGGTCTTAAAAGAATTGTCATTATATATATACCGGCACCTTCCGTGATAACAGAATCAAGAAAAAGGAACATTTGCAGCGGGAATATTTTTCTGATTGCCAAAACACAAACATTGTCTGAACCTGTGACTTTATTTAAATACCATTTCTCATACTTCAGTAATTGTTGATGTTTCTTCCTTATAAAATTGATTAATATACTTTGATAAAATTATGATATAGTCTGAGTCAAGGACCTTTAAGGCTGTGTTAAATGAATAATAGCTTTGTTTTTCAACAACTTTTCAGGATGAAGGAGATTGTTTTATACCATTTATTCTGAAATGAATTATAGGTCAATAATTTGGATAGAATAATTTTATAAGTTTCTACAAAGTTTGTTCTTTCAGAAGGTCACTTATACAGCCAGGAACATAACCTTTCTCTCTTATAGTTTGAATAAGTCTTGGTAAGACCTCATAGACATGGTTCCCATTTCTATTTGAACCAAGATGCATGAGAACAATAACCCCATTTAAACCATTTGGACGGTCTTCTTCTGCCTGTATGATCTGTTTGTATAATTGTTCAGGGGTATGGTATAGATCGGATTCTTCATCTGTAACCCAGTCATGAGTATCGAATGCTCCTGTCCATCTGATATGCAGGAAACCGGCTTCGGCTGCCCAGGTTAAGATTTCTATATTATATTCTCCAAAGGGAGCTCGCCAGTATGGTTTCAAATGCTGTCCGGTTACTTGGTAAAAAATGCTATCGGTTTTAATCAGCTGTTCATGAATAAATTGTCTATTTATCCCTGGCAACAGGTCATGTTTTTGGTTGCTGGTGTAAGTGGTGAGATGAGGGTGGTTGAAAGTATGATTGGCAATTTCATGTCCGTTATCAACCATTCTTTTCACCAGGTAAGGATATTTTTTTATAAAATTACCAGTTAAAAACATTGTACAGAACAAATTATGACCTGCTAAAATAGTTAAAATCTCATTCGTATGCGCACTATCTGAACCTGCATCGAAGGTAAGGGCTATTCTTCTATTGTTCTGGTTACCTTGTTCTATTGAATTTCTTAATACATCTACCTGTTCATTCTTATAGGTGATTGAAAATTGATCTCCATGAACCATTTCCTGTTTATTATTTAAAACCATTAATCGAATCAAGTTATTTCCATAATCTAATGGGATAGAAAGTAACTGTTCTTTATCATTTTCTGACCACTCTGAGATAACTGGTTCATCATTTCGCCATATGTTGACCACCCATCCTTTCTTCATGGGAATTTTTAAATTATGATGATGTTGTGATAAAGTGCCGAGTTTTTTTAATTCCGATTTTTCATAATAGAATTCATATCTATTTAAGTAGCTTCTGATTGCCGGTAGAATTTGTAATGTTTGAAGATTTTTATCCTCAGGTTGGTAATTTTGTGTAGAATCTCTATCGGTGGAGATAGTCATCTGCCATAAAATCAGAAGAAACAGGATGAATTGGGTTGCAAAGATGATTTTTATTTGCTGACGTTTCAACTGTTTTGGTAACCCTTTTATGGTAAAGATGAAGTAACATTTATAACTACAAAAGTAGTGATGGGCCAGATTGAGACGGCATTCTGAGCATATGATAGTCTTGCAAAGGAAACAGCGATGTTTTGCGATTTTTGTTGGATGTTTTTTACAGATTTTTAAATTCATTTGCAGGATTTGGTAATGAGGTCTTTTCTATTAAGAATTAGTAGATTCTGTAATAACATATTCTATTTTTAATTATCGCCAATATTTCACAATAATTGATAAAAAATATTTTATATCGAATCCTGAAGATCATCTTTATCCGTAAGGTGATTTTCGTTGGTAAGAATTATTGATTTACCATTGGGAGATCTCCCAATGATGATCCGAGGCATAAATTTTCAATTTGCCAGTTGGATTCACGGCAGTTGCTTTTCCAAATAGAAGCATATGATCAATATCAGAATGATGGTTTGCAAATACAATTGAATCTTCAAAATCAATTTTTAATTTATCTTCCAATGCCTGGAGTAAACGTGTCTTTCTTTTTCCGTAAGGATGAATGCCTTTAAGCTTTCCTGAATAATAACCGCTTTTTTCCTCGACTTCGCAGGAGATAACGAAGTTCGGTGTTAGATAACGACTGAACGGTATTACCAAAAAATTTGGCGATCCACTCATTATCATAATTTTATATCCTTGCCTTCGGTAATATAAGTATTTTTCAATACCAATGTTAGATAGATCAGGCAAGATATATTTTCTAATAAAATTTACAGCAGCAGTTTTAATACTTTTCGACGGCAGATACTTTAAATAATATTTATTGCTTTTAAAAGCATCCGTCACACCAAGTTTTGTAGAAGAGAGAAAACCATATAGCACATAATACAACATATTTATATTAGGAAGAATTCCTGATTTAAGCATAAAGAGAATAAATTCCTTTTCAAGTGAAGATTTAGGGAAAAGCGTACCATCTATATCAAACACTGCCCATCTACTCATGTACTAACCTTCTGATTTTAGAGTACGAGGTAGGTATTTATCAAATAAATAGAAACGTCCATCAATAAGAACAGGAATGCCCCTGATAAGATTGAATGTAACCATGATCCAGACCAGGATATTAGTTATTAAAATCAGGTAGTTAAATGCCTGGGAGGATAACCAATCAAGGTTGGTTTCGAATCCTTTATCCAATGCTAATATTAATCCAAGAAAGACGAAAGCGACAACTTTAGATCCGCCGTACACAGCTCGGCTGAAGCGGGAGGCAGTTAGAAATTGAGATAGACCCGATTTCATCATAGTTTTATCTCCAAAGGGGGTTTTCCCTTCTCGGGTATAGGCCACACTCCTTAAGGTGTCGACCAAAAAACTTCGTGTTATGAAAATAATAGGCACCCAAAAACTGACCAATCCCATGGCGGTGTAGAAGATAATATAAATATGTTCCACAATCCTGTCACCTGTAATGTCAAATAATGCTCCAAAATCGCTGGCAACTCCAAGTTTACGAGCAACGTAACCGTCCAGGGAGTCCAGATAAATGATAACAATTGTTAATAATACTGCCAATAATCTCATGAAAAACCCTGCTTGAAACATAACAATCGCAATAAAAACCATTATAATTCTTCCTAAGGTGATAATGTTTGCAGCCATAAAAAAATCCTCATTCTTTATTCAATTTCCTGTTTTTATATTGAATGTAAAAAAACATTGGGCTCACCTGCAAGAAATTCCCATCATTTTATTGAAAAGCAAGAATCATCGAATAATGAATCTATTTTGGTTGATGATCTAATAATTACTAAATTAGGTAGATACCGAACCGACCTGGCAAATTATTGGTTTGGTGGAAACATTGATAACCAGAAGGGCTGGTTAGACCCGGCTTAGTAAATCTTACAGTGCTGACTTTCAAAGAAATCAAAATTAATATCCACTAATGCTAAAGAATATTGACTGCTTAAAATATGAGATTGATGCAAGATTTTATAAAAAGCATCCTCTGAACTGGAATGATATCTTTAACCGGATGGCTCCCCTAGCTGTAGAAATTGGATATGGTAATGGTGAATATCTTGTAAATTGGGCAAGATTGGAACCGGATTTAAATTTTGTAGGTATTGAGCTATCCTTGGCATCGGCTATGCGGATTCAGTTAAGAGCAGCTAAACAGGCCATAAATAATATTCGGATTATTCGAGATGATGTTAGGTTCACTTTGCGAGAAATGTTTCCGGATAATAGTATTCGAATGGTGGTGATGAATTTTCCTGATCCCTGGTCGAAAGACAAACACCGCGATCGGCGGGTAGTGTCACCAAATTTTGTGAAAACACTTTCAGCAGTACTCGAAATTGGGGGGCGTTACGAATTGATGACAGATCAGAAATGGTATGCAGAAGATTGTTATCATATGTTTTCTGATACAGGAGCTTTTTATCTTAACAATATTGTACAAATGAAGAGAGGAGAAGTAAAAACAAAATACGGGCGTAAATATATTCAGGAAAACCGAATAATATATTGTTTAAAGGTAGAAAAACAAAAAAGTGAGAAAATTAATAGAATTCTGGAGGATTATCAGATGCCTCATGTAATCATAGGAAATCAGTTCAATATCGATATTATCGAGAAACTTACAGGGATCGAATACAGATCGGGTGAGAAAATATTCAAAGTGAAAGAAGTGTTTATTCATCCTGGTGGACAGACATTTTTGTTAAGAACAATAACCAAGGATAATGATTACAAGCAGATGTTTTTTATATTAATTGCCCGACACGTCCAGGGAAGTATTGTAAAAATCGATCCAGGATTTCAACCATATCGAACACCAGCTGTTATGATGGCTGTGCATAAATTAGGCGAGATTCTTCAAAATTAGTAAATAGATTTATTATATTTGTGGAGAACAATGCCGGTGCTTTCCTAATTTGGGTAATTAAACAACATAAAAATAAAAATGTGAAGTAAAAAAAATTCAAGATTTACCCAAGAAATACAAAATATTTTTCAATTGACTTTATAAGGGCATTCAAGTATATTTTTCGTTCGAATTTTTTACATAATTATAACCGCTAAAATTCCTTAAGTTTATTATGGAGGTTTAATAGCGAATGCGTAGAAACATAACAGTAAAAGCTGTTATCATCGTTTTTTTCATTTTTCTATTTCTTTATCTATTATACCCAACTATTAGATTCAATTATTTTTTAAATGCTTCAGAGAAAGAGAATCTTAAGATAGTAGATCCTAGTTCCTATGAGAAGTTATTGGATAATTCTATTAAATTAGGACTAGATTTACAGGGGGGGATGCACGTGGTAATGGAGGTAGATATAGAGGAACTTTCCCGCGCCTTGGCCAGGAATAAAGATGAAAGATTTGAAGAAGCTTGGAGTGAGGCAAAAAGTATTTCCACTCAGGAGGATCAGGACTTTTTAAACATATTTGCAGAAAAATTGGAGGATAGGGGCGCAGATCTTGCCAGATATTATGGAACAAAATCACTGAGGGAGAAGGATGAAATTATTAAATATTTACGGGAACAGTCTAATGAAGCGATTAATCGCTCTCTTGAGATTCTGCGTAACCGAGTAGATGAATTTGGTGTTGCTGAACCTACCATTCAAAAACAGGGGACCAAGCGAATTATTATTGAACTTGCTGGAATAACAGATCCTCAAAGAGTAAGGGGAATTTTGGGAAAGACTGCCTTGCTTGAATTTCGCCTGTTAAAAGAACAACAAATCACCCAGAATGTTGCTTCCAAAATTAATGAATATATTAAAGGTGAAGTTGAGGAAATTGACACTCTTGAAACACCTGAACCGCGAGATACCAGCGTGGTACGGCCTGAAGAATTATTTGGTGAGATAGAAGGGGATACAGTCGCCGATACCACAGGCAAGGATTCTCTATCACTTGCCAGGGAACAATTGTTCAAGGAAAATCTCTTTTTCTCCTATCCAGGTGATCCGCAACGGCTGCTTGTTCCGCAAGAGAATGAAGCACGGGTGAAATATGTCCTTGAAAATGAAGAAATTCAAAATATTATCAGTACAGAAGCTGGTGATTCAGAATTTTTATTCGGGAAAATTGATCCAAGTGGTGAGTTTTATGGTATTTATTTAGTGGAAAAAGAACCAGAACTTACTGGAGAAACCATCACTGATGCTTTCCCTCAACCTGGTAGTGGCTACGATCCAGGCTCTTTTGGTAAATTTGAAGTTTCGTTAACATTCAATGATGAGGGAGCGCGAATATTTTCGCGGGTAACAGGAGCAAACTTAAACAAACGTTTAGCAATTGTTCTCGATCGCCGGATTCATTCGGCACCAACCATTCAGGCAAAAATTCGGGACGGCCGGGCACGCATTACCGGTCTGGAAACAATGGAAGAAGCAAAAGATCTGGCGGTTGTTTTAAAGGCAGGTGCTTTGCCGGCTCCGGTACGTTTACTGGAAGAAAGAACGGTTGGTCCCTCTCTTGGAAGAGATTCAATTCGTAAGGGAACCAATTCTGCTTTTATTGGTCTATTACTGGTTGTTCTCTTCATGATTGTCTATTATAAGTTCTCAGGAATCGTGGCAGACATCGCATTAGTATTTAATATTATTATCGTTCTGGGAGTAATGTCTTATTTTCATGCCACTCTGACACTCCCTGGTATAGCCGGTATAATTTTAACGATAGGTATGGCAGTTGACGCCAATGTTTTAATTTTTGAACGTATCCGGGAGGAAATGGACAAGGGGAAGACCGTATGGTCATCTATTGAAACCGGTTATGGTAGAGCTTTTGTTACTATTCTCGATGCCAATGTAACAACCTTTATCGCCGGAGTGGTTTTGTATAACTTTGGATCAGGTCCTATTAAAGGATTTGCCCTTACCCTGATGATTGGTATTGCTGCTAGTATGTTCACTGCAATTTTCGTCACAAGAACAGTATTCGAGTTTCTGCTGGAAAGAAAGATATTGAAGAAGCTAAGTATATAGATCGGATAAATCGAGCAAGGAAGGAGACATCTGTAAGATGCGAGTTTTTCGTAGTCCGGATTATAAATTTACCAATGCCCGTAAATTGGGTTATATCATTTCGAGTACCTTAATTTTAATATCGATTATTTCAATAATTATACATGGTGGTCCGCGCTATAGTGTTGACTTTCGGGGGGGCACATTCATGGAAATACGATTCGAGGATAAACAGGATCCGGAAAAACTGTTGAATATTGAAATCAGTCGGGTGAGAGGTGTTTTTAATGATTTTGGAATGGGGACTGCTGAAATTAAGCATTATGGATCAAATCAGGAGATTGCTGCCAGGGCAGATGTGATTGAGAATACAGATCAATTGTTTCATGATGTTGTGGTAAAATTGTCCCAACAGTTTCCACAATATAATGTTATTGAGATGCGCAAGGAAACAGTTGGCCCGAAAGTCGGGAAGGAATTGGTCTGGGCCGCGCTGTTGGCAATATTCTGGGCAATTATTTTCATTCTTATCTACATCATGTGGCGTTTCGAACTAAGATTCGGAATTGGTGCGGTGCTTGCTTTGATTCATGATGTGATCATTACTGTAGGAATATTCTCAGTCCTCAATATTGAAATATCCATTGCTATTGTGGCGGCGCTTCTCACCATAGTTGGATATTCATTGAATGATACCATTGTGGTTTTCGACAGAATCAGGGAAAATTTAAAAGCATTAAAACGCCAGGCGTTTGATTATGCCAATGTTGTCAACCGTAGTATTAATGAAACACTCAGCCGAACTGTGGTAACTTCCGGTACTACACTTGTTGTAGTGCTGGTATTATTTTTTTTCGGGGGAGAAGTTATTAAAGACTTTGCCTTTGCCTTAATTTGTGGAATAGTAGTTGGAACGTATTCCTCAATATTTGTTGCTTCCCCCATTTTAATCGAATTTGAAAATATTAAATTTTCAAAGAGAAAATCGGGAAAATAATGAGATACCGTGAATATATTTCATAATACGGGAAACAAATAATGAAAATTTCAGAGAAATTTGTGTCCGGAGTGGTAGTTTTAGGTTTGGAAGGAAGTTTAATGGGAGGTCCGGAAGCTGTATTGCTGAATGAAACGCTCAATCGGTTTCTCGATGAAGAGAAGTTAAAGCTGGTGATTAATCTTGAAAATGTGGAAAGAGTAAATAGTAGCGGATTGGGCATTTTAATTAAAGCATTAACTACCTTTAAATCTAATGGCGGAGAATTAAAATTGACCAATGTACGACCCAATATGGATAAACTACTGGTAATGACAAAGTTAAATACCATCCTTGAGACTTACAATTCCGAAGAAGCTGCCATTAATAGTTTTTAAAATTATGTAGAAATGATTTAAAATTAATTTACTCCGGTGTATATTGCCGGAGTTTTTTATTTAAGGAGGAGAAAAATGCCTGTTACAGTTATCATCGGAGCGCAATGGGGCGACGAAGGGAAAGGGAAAATTGTTGATATGCTGAGTTCAGAGAAAGACTATGTTGTTCGTTATCAGGGAGGAGCTAACGCCGGTCATACCATCAATCTGAAGGGTAATCAGTACATATTACATTTGATTCCGAGTGGTATACTACACCCCCAAACGATATGTATTATTGGAAATGGGGTAGTGGTTGATCCCCTTGCTTTGCTGGAAGAAATTAAATTTCTTGAAGGAAAAGGAATTGAAATAGAGGGCAGAGTGTATATCAGTGAAAGGGCACATGTTATTTTTCCCTATCATAAATTAATTGACCAACTGAATGAAGTAAAATCAGCAAAGCAGAGAATCGGAACCACCGGAAGGGGTATCGGTCCAGCCTATGTGGACAAAGTGAATCGATGTGGCATACGGGTGATAGATATGTACAATAAGGATTTATTTGAAGAGAAATTGAAAAGCAGAGTTACGGGGGTCAATGAATTGCTAAAGAAGATTTATCATCATCCACCAATTGATTTTGAAGAATTGTACTCCCAATATATTGAATTCAGCAACAAAATGAAACATTTTGTGAAGGATACCTCGCTGCTATTGAATCAAGCAATAATAGAAAATAAAAAAATATTGCTGGAAGGTGCTCAAGGGACACTTTTAGATGTTGATCATGGCACCTATCCTTTTGTTACTTCCTCAAATCCAGTGAGTGGCGGTTTATGCACAGGTACCGGAATTGGACCAACCAGGATTGATGAAGTTATAGGGGTAATGAAGGCTTATACTACCAGGGTAGGTGAGGGACCATTTCCCACCGAGTTGACCGGAAAAAAGGGCGAGTATTTTCGGGAAGTAGGTAAAGAGTATGGTGCCACAACCGGCCGACCCCGCCGGTGTGGATGGTTTGATGCAGTGATTGCGCGCTACTCTACTAGAGTCAATGGTTTGACATCTCTGGCCATAACAAAGTTGGATGTCCTGGATGAGGTGAAAGAATTATTTGTGTGCACCGCTTATGACTTCAATGGGGAACGATTGAATAATTTTCCCTCTGATTTGAATGTTTTGAAGAATTGTAAACCAATATATGAAAAATTATCTGGCTGGAAATCAAAGACTGAGAAAATTCGCTACTATACTGATTTACCGGTTAATGCCAGAAAATATATTGAATATATTGAATCTCTTACCGGTATACCTGTTACAATGATATCGGTTGGTCCAATGCGAACAAAAACGATTATCAAATGATTTATTTTCTTATAAATGGCTTATACTTTAAGAATGATTCAATGACCTCGGAGGAAATTAATGGTTGTATCAGTTGAACAGGAATCCGTTGAAAAAAAGAGGTTATGGCAAGTAGTAATAAAAGCGCCGAAGGAGCTAGGAAATACTTTTGTAGCATTTGCCTGGGCCCCGAAAGCGCTGTGGGGAATAAATATCCCTTATGTCATTGAGGGTTTGGTCTATTTTGGTATCCTGACAATTCTAGGAAAATTCTGTTCAGAAAATGTGGTATTAAGTGATCTCCATGCCGGATGGGTATATGGTGCCGTTACCGGTGGTATTACTTTTGCGATGCTTCTGTTTGGAGGTGTATCGGATAAAATTGGTGTAAGACAATCATTAGCTATTGCCTTATTTATAATGATGATCGGACGTTTTTTGGTATCTCTTTCTGGTACCATTCCATTAGGAAATGGCATAGGTTCCCCCATGTTTATTCTGATGTCGATCGGATTATTGTTTATGGTCTCAGCTTATGGATTGTATCAACCAGCAGCTTATGCAGGGGTGAAACGTTACACCAATCCAAAAACTGCTGCAATGGGTTATGCGGTAATTTATGGATTAATGAATCTTGGTGCTTTTTTTTCTGGATTTGTTTCTCCAGTGACACGTTATCATTTTGAAAGTATTTTCCCTCCGAATGGTTTAACCGCCGTATTTTGGGTTTACACTTTTTTCACATTTACTTCATTTCTCATAACAATTCTAGTACTATCTAAAAAAACTGACAAAGAAGCGATAGAGAGAATCCGAAATGAATCTCCCCAAATTAAAAATTTGGAAAATCATCAAGATAAATCATATGAAGCAGAGCAATCGTCTTCACAAGAAAAAATAAACAACACAATACTCATTATATTGGGAATTATTCTGCTTTTATTTATTATATATTTTATCAGACAGGTGATATCAGGGGAATCAGGAAATATTTATTATTTAGTGCCAGTGATTACGGTGCTTCTGGTCATAACAATTTGGGAATTTTTAAGGAAAAGACCAGATCATCCATTCCGGGATATGAAATTTGTATTTTTCATTTTTGTTCTCATCCCGGTACAAACACTTTTTGCTCATAACTGGCTCACCATACCTTATTATTTAGATCGGGCATTTGTTGGTACCATAGTTGGAGAGTATTTTGAGTTTTTTTCTAATCTCAATCCGATCTTAATTTTCATTTTTGCACCGATTATTGCTGCAATAACATCCCGGGCTAATGTATACAGAATGATGATAATTGGTACTTTTATTATGGCAATGCCAACCTTTTTACTGGTTATAGGTCCAAACACCTCTCTTTTTCTTATTTATATATTTATCATGACCATTGGAGAGGCCATATGGCAACCTCGCTTCTTACAATGGATTGCTGAAATTGCACCAAAAGGTAAAACCGGGGCATACATGGGTATTGGTCAATTTCCCTGGTTTCTGACAAAACTGATTACCGCCTCCTATTCCGGATACTTTATTGCCAATTATGTACCTCAACCGGATTCTGGTTTAGCACAGAAGACAGGAGAAATGTGGCTCTTCTATGCCATTATTGCTATGATCTCTCCGATTACGCTTCTACTTGTTAAAAAATGGATGATGACAAGCATGACAAAGAGTGTAAAAAAAGGCACTTGATGATGATATTTCTTTGTATATTAAGATGATATATATTTTATTACTGGAAATTGACATATGCAAAATCAGGAATTGCATAAACAAGTAAATCTCTTAACAGAAGAGAATAAACGCTTGCGAGTTGCAGTTGAGGAATTATCAGTATTAAATGATATTGCAACTGCCATTACTTCTACTCAATCTTTAGAGCAAATAGTTGATCTTATCGTCCAGAAGTGTGTAAAACATTTGAAAGTTGAACAGGGAGCAGTCATGCTTCTTGATGAAAAGGATCGTGATAATCCTTTTCGTACAATGGTTCGCAAGCAGGATACTGTTGCGGAGGTTCTTCCCTATCACCTCGATACCCAAATAACTGGCTGGATGATTAAGAACAAGGCGCCTTTGTTGATAAATGACTTTCAGAATGATGACCGTTTCAACTGGTTATCCCAGGAAAAATTACCTATTCAGACACTTCT
>SMTZ1_10004990_pt1 | contig 32270 bp, 30 predicted proteins | sample DeeMarSWOR136_30_FD_25667 | JGI IMG/M metagenome (IMG submission 25667) | reverse complement strand
ATGCCGACTCCGACAGCCTGGTCTCCGGGATCGACTTTGACGGCGCCGCGGTCGATTTCTCCGATATCGCCGGCCGCTTCAAGGCGGCGGGTATCGGGGTCTGTTTCTTCATCGAGCCGGAGGCCGACGCGGTCAAGGGGGTCTCGCGGGCCGGTGCCGACGCCGCGCTGGTTAACTGCGGCGGTTTCACCTGCGCGGTTACCCTGGACGAGGCCCAGCAGGAGCTGGACCGGATCGACCGAGCCGCCCAGGCCGCCTCCAAGGCCGGGCTGGCCGTCTACGCCGGGCGCGGCGTCAATTTCAAGAACGTGATCGCCCTGCACGAACTGAAGCTGTTCGACGAGTACTTTGTCGGCCACTCGATCATTTCGCGGGCGGTGCTGAAAGGGATGTCAGCGGCCGTAGGCGAAATGCTGGCGGTGATCCGCGCCGGGGTGCCGCAGGACTAAACGCTTTGCCTGCTTCCGACGACGAGTTCACCGGCGAAACCGTCACCCACCGGGTGCCGGCCGATATCGGCTCCGAGCGCCTGGACAAGTATATCGGTGGTCGTCCGGATATCGGCCTCAGTCGCTCGCGCGCCCAGAAACTCATCTTCAAAGGGCTGATCCTTGTCGACGGCCGGAAAGTCCCGACCAAACATCCGCTTACCGGGGGGGAGGTCATCGAGCTCACCATCCCGCCGCTGCCGGAGGAGAGTATCCAGGGCGAGGATATCCCGCTCGACATCGTCTTCGAAGATGACCATCTGGTGGTGGTGAACAAACCGGCCGGGATGGTCACCCATCCGGGGGTCGGCAACCGGAGCGGCACCCTGGCCAACGCGCTGGTCCACCACTTCGACCGGCTCTCACACGAGGGGGGTCGGCATCGGCCGGGCATTGTACACCGGCTCGACATGAACACCTCCGGCCTGCTGGTGGTGGCCAAAGACGACGACACCCACCTGGCGTTGCAGGACCTGATCAAGAAGCGTGAACTCAAACGCACCTACCTGGCGCTCGTGTGCGGGCATATGAAAGAGGACGAGGGAGAGATCGACCTGCCGATCGGGCGACGTCGGAATATCCGCACGCTGATGGCGGTCAACGGCGATGATGCCCGACCGGCATGCACGCACTATCGCGTGCTCGAGCGCTACCGCTCGTATGACCTGCTGGAGGTCACGCTGGAGACCGGGCGGACGCATCAGATTCGGGTGCATTTTTCGCACCTGGGGCATCCGGTGTTCGGCGATCCCGACTACGGCGGCCGGGAGAAATGGGTCGACGGCATGTTCGGTCCCGAGCGACCTTTGGCCCGCCGGATGCTGGAGATGCTGCCGCGCCAGGCTTTGCACGCGGCCAGGATCGAGTTCGTGCACCCGGTGACGGGGGAGGATGTGTCATGTGAATCTGCGTTATCGGCGGACTTTGATTGTATAATGGATGTCATTCGAAGGGAGGGTGCATGAGCGAGGACATTATCGCCGATAATCACCGGTGGGGAGGCAGTCCTGGGGTGCGAGCAAGCATCACAGGAACGATCGTTGGAGTGATCCTGGGGGCGTTTTTTCTCGTGACCTGCCGGGCGAAGGACATAGCGTGGAGTATAGGATCCCCGCATTGGTTTCTGAACGGAGTTCCGGCCCCACGTTCGGTATCGCTGGATGTCATGACGGACAGTTTACTTCCAGATCTATGTGGAGCCGATTACGGCTATTATACACGCGGTGAGCAGGTTTCTTGGCGCATTGATACAGTAGGGAGTTGGCAAGGCCGTGTTGTAGTTGATATCTTCGGCGAAATCCGGGCGCCGGGTTGGCCTGACTCAACAACAACATACACTCATAGGATGGCCAAGGCTATTGCGGTGGAGACGACTTGTGGGCGTTACCGGCTGATGTACTTGTCTTGGTCCGAACCATGGAATATCTCTTTTGTGTCCTCTGTTCTCACAGACGTCAAAGGTATCAGTGTTCTTTACACATGCGCCCGTATGAGCGGCACGGGAAATTTCTATGACGATGCCTATTGGACGTGGGATGATACCGATAAGGCGCCGCGACGGTTGAATTATACCCGCGCCGTAGGAGTCGCCATCGGCGAAGTCCTACCGCCTCATCACGGGGTTTGGAAAGGCGGTCGCTTTTCCATAGATTCGTTGAGATATCGGTCCTACACTTGGCGCGATGGTGATGGTAATTGTTGTCCCACTGGTGGAAGTGTCCGCGCTGACTTCGAGATCGACGGTGGCAAGCTGGTGGTAAGACGAGCTACCTTTGACTATGGTGATCTCGAGGCGCGGGCCCTGTGGACAGCGCGGCGCTCTTCAGACAGCATGTACACAAAGCAGCCGCCCCGGATTTTTGAGGGAGAAGACGCTTTAGATGCAGCAGGCACACCGCACTGGTTGTGCCTAGGAGGAATGTATCGCGGTTTCGGCCCAGCTCCCTACGCGACTAGTCTGGACTCTCTTGTAAATAGGCAGGTAAGGAACGCAATTAGCGGTTCGATCTATACCAATTCCAAGACAACGCCGTTTCTTTGGTCGGTTGATACGGTAGGCGTGATTAACGGTACCACGATTGTTGAGATTGCCTATTCGTTCAACTGCCCTAGCTGTCGCGACACGACCGGCAGAGCGATTGCTGCCGAAGTCGAGCCGTCGCGATATCGCCTGATGTATATCGAGATGACTATTTCGGGGCAATCAACGGTCGGACAGAGTTTCATCTTCACCGTCGGAGAGCACAAGGTCTTGGCCGTAAAGGGACATACGACCTTCGATGGAAACAGTGCTGACACTTGGTGGGTGTGGTTCCCAAATAGTAGTATTCCTGGTTGTCTACATCACCAATGGGTGCTGAACGAGACACTTCATCACTTGTTATGGGAATCCTCGCCTGGCGGACACACCGTTTCTATCGAGAGAGGCGCCTGGAGTTTCGACGATTTGACCTATAGGACCGTTGTGTGGCGAAAGGCAAATTCGGATGATGGACTCGCTGGGCATCGGTTGTCCATTCAATTTGGAATCAAGAACCGGCGACTGCTGCCAATAAGTGTAACGTTCGATCCGTCCTACAAGTAACGCGGGACGCTGGGAGGAGCTTCGGTCAAGACCTGTCTCGTTACCCTTCGACAGGCTCAGGGTGACATAGAGGTTGGCTCAATCCCGCAGACCCAGTGGTCCGGGAGGCCTGGCGGAGGCGGTTTTTTGGCCTCTTGCCGGCTTCGGCCGGTTTTTCCTTGCCCTAAGTGGCCGCAGACTGTAAACTTACGGGCGGTTTCTATCGATATAATGTATAATGACTTGGCGGCCCGAAAAGCCGCCCGATAGACAGCAGGTTTGGTTAAAGGGACTTAACTTGGGATTCTTCGACCTTCTCTCCAACGACATCGGAATAGACCTCGGGACCGCCAATACGCTCGTCTACGTTCGCAACCAGGGGATCGTGCTCAACGAGCCGTCGGTGGTGGCGGTCGAGAAGAGCAGCGGCAAGATTCTGGCGATCGGTTCGGCGGCCAAGGAGATGACCGGCCGCACCCCGGGCGGGATCGAGGCTATCCGCCCCCTCAAGGACGGCGTGATCGCCGATTTCGAGATGTCCGAACGCCTGATCGCCGACTTCATCCGCCGCGTGGTCAAGCGCAAGTATATAATGAAGCCGCGGATAGTGATCTCGGTGCCGTCGGGTATCACCGAAGTCGAGAAGCGCGCGGTCCGTGACTCGGCCGAGAACGCCGGCGCTCGCGAGGTCTACCTGGTGCAGGAGCCGATGGCGGCGGCGATCGGGGTCGGCCTGGCGGTCGATCAGCCCAGCGGCATCATGATTATCGACGTCGGCGGGGGAACTTCCGAGATCGCGGTGATTGCGCTTAACGGTATTGTCAATGATACCTCGATCCGGGTCGCCGGCGACGAATGCAACGAAGCGATCATCAACTACCTTAAGAAAAACTACAACCTGCTCATCGGCGAGTTGACCGCCGAGGACATCAAGATCAAGGTCGGTTCCGCTTACGCTCTGGAAAAAGAGTTATCCATGGACATCAAGGGCCGCGACCTGGTGGCCGGCGTGCCGAAGAACCTGACGGTTTCGTCGGTGCAGATTCGTGAAGCGCTGTCGGAAACGCTGGATATCGTGGTGGAGGCGGTCCGCCAGGCGCTGGAGCAGACCCCACCCGAACTGGCTTCGGATATCCTTCAGAAGGGTATTGTCCTGACCGGTGGCGGGGCGCTCCTGCGGGGTTTTGATAAGCGACTCCGCCAGGAGACCAACCTTCCGGTGAACATTGCCGATGACCCGTTGACCTGCGTGGTCCGCGGCACGGGTCGGGTGCTGGAAGATTTCGTCAATTACGCCAAAGTGCTGGAGAAGAGCCGGCGTGATTGAGTCGCGCAGGCATTCGAATATAGGCCGGAGTCAAGTCCGGCCTTTTTTGTGCCGGTTATTAATCTTTAGTCGCCACCGGCTGTCATATCTGCAGAAATGAAGCTATGACGGAACCAGCCGCAGAGACTTTGGAAAGCCTGGTCGAGCAGGCCCTGGCCGGTGATCGGCGGGCTTTCTCCGAGATCGTGAGGCAGATGATGACCCGAGTGACGGCCCTGACATATCGAATAACCGGCGACCGAGAAACCGCTCTCGACCTGGCCCAGGAGACTTTTGTCTCAGCCTGGGAGAAGTTGAGGGCTTATCGCGGCGAGGCCGGGTTCGCCAACTGGGTCTTCAGGATCGCCACCAATAAGGCGCTCAATCATCTCAGGTCGACCTCCCGACACAGCGAACTGGATCAACTTCATTCTCGCCCTCAGGAAAGCAGCGGTCCGGACCCGGAGCGGCAATTAACTCGAAAAGAGCTGGCCCGGCAGGTGCGCGACTTTATGGCCACCCTGCCGCCGCAGCAACGGGCCATCTTCGAACTTCGCTTCTATAAGGAGATGCCCTTCGAGCAAATTGCGGTCGCTCTGGAACGGGCGATCGGCACGGTCAAGACCGGTTATCGCGAGGCGGTCAAGAAACTCCGCGCCCACGCTTTGAAAGAAGGATGGCAGTCATGAACTGTGAACAGGCTCGTCAGGAACTGGAACTGAGTTTCGGCGGGACGGCACTGTCCGATGAAGCGGCCGAACATCTGGCGCGGTGCGAAACCTGCCGCGCCTATCGTGACGAACTGGCGGCGCTGGTCGGCGGGCTGGGACAGGATGACAACATCGACCTGTCGCCGGCCGAGATCGAACACGCCGTCCGGGCGGTCGAAGAGCGCATCAGTCCGAAACAACAGACCCGGCTGGTGTCGCTCGGGTGGTTCCGCCCGGTGGTGCGCCTGGCCGCGGCGGCCGCCGTGGTCCTGTTCGCCTGGGGTGCCTACGAGGTCGGACGGATGCAGGGGGGAAGCAGCGTGGCGCAGTTCGACGATACAACCTCCGGATACAACGGCGCCCTGACCTCGTTTTTGCAGGGCGATGTCGACGAAGAGATGGATGACGGTTTCGTGAGCGTTCTGATCGATCAGTACAGCTCGGACTATCAGTTTGGCGCCGGCGAAGCGTTGATCGGTGATATCAGCGAAGAAGAACTGGAATACTTTGTGGAGAATTTCGAGGTGGGAGACCTGTTATGATAAAATACGTGTTGATCGCGATAGCACTCGTCGGCGGGGTGGCGGCCCCGGGATTGGTAAAGGCGGATGATGATTTCCCGCCGCCTCCGCCCCCACGCATGGCTGAGATGTTCGACTTCGCGCCCGGCGAAGGACTCTTTTTCGCTCAGGCAACGGGTGAGGAACGGAGGATGCAGCGCGGGCGAGGGTGGCGCAGACATGAAGCGATGATGCGGCAGCGCAAGCACCTGGAACAACTGCGTATCCTCAAGATGCTCGAACTGCTCAACCTGAGCGAAGAACAGGAAGTGCCGTTTCTGACGGCGTTCAATTCGATGCGTCAGAAGCAGCGCGAACTCGACTGGCAGACCCAGGCGGTCCTGGACAGTCTGTCGGCTGAAGTGAACAGTGGAAGCGTGTCGGAGGCACGCCTCAACGGGATGATCGACCGGGCGAAAGTGCTCGAGCGAGAGAAATTCGATCGGGTGATGGCGTTCATGGACGAGGCCCGCACCATGCTGAGTCCGGAACAGATGGCCAAGCTGCTGATCTTCCATAAGCGCTTCGAAGCGGAACTGCTCGAGCAGGTCGGCCGGTTCCGTCGCGGCATGGGCGGCGGCCCGGGTGCCCCCGGCGGCCCACCGGAAGATGAAGGATAGAGCTTGTAGGTCAGGATGCTCGTCATCCTGACATTGCAGTAGGTCAGGATGCTTGTCATCCTGACAAAGCAGCTTGTCGGTTCTGGCAAACGGAAAACGAAAGCGACAGAGCAAACGATAGAAAGGAGATCGTAACATGAAAAAGGGAATCCTCATACTGGCGGCGGCCGTGCTTTTGCTGCCGCTGGCGGCACTGGCTCAACCGGCGCCCGGCGACGGACCGTTCTGCCCGCAGGGGCGCGGCATGGGGTGGGGACCCGGGCAGTTCTGTCAACCGGGCTACCGTCCGATGGGTTTCGGGTATCGCGGCCTGCTCGGCGACGGTGAGCCGGGGATCGGTCGCCTGCTATGGGTCGCCGACGAGATCGGTCTGACCGAACAGCAACGCGACCAGTTGAAGACGATGCAACTCGAATTTCGGACGCAGCAGATCGACCGCGAGGCCGAGCTCGAAAAAGCCCAGGTGCAGCTTCGGGTGCTCACGGCCGACAAGAACGCCGCCGAGGCCGAGGTCCTGCGCAAGATCGACGACGTTTCGCGTCTGAGAAGCGAGATGCACAAGATGCGGTACACTCACCGCAAGCAGATACGCGCGGTGCTCACTGATGAGCAGGTCGAGAAGTTGTGGCAGTTGCGCCAAAATTGGTGGGAGCAGGGACGTGGTATGGGTATGAGACCCGGGACACGCGGCGGTCGTATGGGTCGCCGCGGTGGTTGGGGTCGCCCATAACCGAGCTCAGCGTTCTTCCTCCACCGTATCACCGCGAAGGCCCGCTTACCGGCGGGCCTTCTGGTTTTGTGTGTGTGGCAGCGGCCGCCGGGCCGTCATGCCCGAGACGTCGGGCATCCATGGCCGCTCGCGGCCGGAACAAGTGAGCCCTGTAGGTCAGGATCCTTGCGATCCTGACGGAATCGACGTCAGGTTTCCTCGCCCTTCGCTCCGCTCGGCGACAGAAACCCTGACCTACTTGTGTCTAATATTCATGGACAATTCGAGAAATCACGTTATATTGCGGTGGGGAATGACGACATGCAGAAGCGCCTGACAACCTTCGCGGGTACCTTAGCAGCGCTAATCGTGTGCGGTTCTCTATGGGGGCAGCAGCCCGAGTTGATCACGGTCATCAAATCGGAGGATATCAATACCGGTTTTGGCAAGCGGATTCTGCCGTTGGGGGATCAGAACGGAGACGGCTACGATGATCTGATTGTGTTTGATCTTCTGGAACACGGTTACTACTACCTGGGGACGGCTTCCGCTGACACCGTTGTCTCATATGCTCTTCGGTTCGACAGGGTCGTTTGTCGGTCGAACAACGTAGGCGATATTAACGGGGACGGCGCAGATGACTTCACTATCCCTGGAACTGCGTCTGCCCGCAAGAAGCTGAATCTGTACTTCGGTGGGGCCGGTCTCGACACTACAAGAGATATGTGGTTTGGAACGGATTCCTTGTATGGGGTGGGGTTTACCGCCTATAGTCCGGACATCGATGACGATGGAACGCCTGAACTCATCTCGCTCGCTGTCGACGCCTACTCGGCTTTGTTGTTCAAGCTGACTCAACCATCGGATTCGATGCCTTATCTTAGCCTGCCGCCGGTCAACCTTACACCTCTTGATTACTATTTTTTTGGCCAGAGTCCGGTGGTGGGCGACTTCAACGCAGATGGTCATTCCGATGTTGCGCTTGGATTGATGCGGCCGTGGTTTGGGGGTTTGTCGGGGGAAGTGCACTTCTACTGGGGCGGAGCTACGTTCGACACCATCCCCGATCTTATCCTGAGGCGCCCGGGCGCGTATGTTCTGGGGGTTGAGAGCTTTGGCGGTCAGATCTTAGAGAACGTGGGTGATTTGAATGGTGATGGATTCGACGATCTGTTTGCCAGTGCGGGCATGTCTTACGACGACTCCCTGGGCTTTGTCTTCTTCACCGGACCGGAGCTGGATTCAATTCCGGACCTTATTGTGCCTCGGCCGCATACGGTTGTGGGTCGGGCCGGAGATATCAATCACGACGGTTTCGGTGATTTCATCCTGAGTAACCCGTTGCCGTTTTCGGGCCTGGGTGATGTCAACGTCTACTATGGTGGACCGGACATGGACAGCCTTCCGGATATTACCTATTCGGCGGATGAGATGCCGGGTTACCAGGAGGAGTTTGGTCGTGACTGTAGTGGGGTGGGGGATTTCAACGGTGATGGGCTGGAGGACTTCGCCTTTTCCTTCAAGGGCAGCTACAACTATGGGTATGTGCTGATCTACTCTGTAACTGATGTGAATTCGGTGGACTACGAATATGAGCCGACGCTTCCGCTGCAATACACCTTATCCCAGAACTATCCGAATCCCTTCAATCTGACTACGACCATCGAGTTTGGTCTGCCGCTGCGGAGCGAGGTAACGTTGCGGGTATACAACGTATTGGGGCACCTGGTGACCGAATTAGTAAATGACCGCTTGAGTGCGGGGAGTTACCGGGTGGAGTGGGATGGCCGGGATGGGCAGGGCCGTGTGATGGGGTCCGGGGTGTACCTGTATGAGTTGAAGGCTGGACAGTGTGTGGAATCACGGAAGATGATTCTGCTGAAGTAGGGGGTTCGCAAGAGCTACCGCGCTTCTAATCCGAGTACCGAGCTCAATCCTGTCATTCCTGCGGAAGCAGGAACCCAGTTGTGCTTGCAAGGGAGAGGCCACCGGCATTTAAGCCAAGCCGTGGAGAGAGTGGTTCACCGCGTCGAGCTGTCTGCTGATTATCACCGGTACCGGTTTACAGCGAGCTTAACTGGGTCCCCGCTTGCGCGAGGATGACAGAAATGGGCGGGGATGAGAGAAAGCGAGGGCAGATAACAAAAAGGGGCGGAGATGGTGGAAGAGGGGGAGTGGCATGGAGAATTTCACTGACACGATCTGTCAGGGCGGCAAGGCATTCTGCTAACATGAGACTATCGCCAGCAAAAGCTGCAGCGCCTCTAATTCGAGTAATACGCTCAATTCTGTCATTCCTGCGGAAGCAGGAACCCAGTTGTGTCCGTTAGTATGCCGGCGTTCGTGTACATCATGGCCAGCCGCAGAAACGGGACTCTTTACGCAGGCGTGACCACCGATTTACGACGTCGTGTTGAAGCGCACCGGCAGGGATTGATACCGGGCTTTACGGCCCGGTACGGAGTTAAAACGCTCGTCTACTATGAGATTCATCAGGATATCAGGAAGGCGATTCAGGCGGAGAAGCGTTTGAAAAAGCGTCGGCGCGCGGCCAAGATATCTTTGATCGAGGTTGTGAATCCCAATTGGCGAGACTTGTACGTGGATATTCAGGTATAGAGTGCATGGGCGAGCGTTGGTTATGAAAATCGGAGTGTGACTCATAGCGAGCTTAACTGGGTCCCCGCTTGCGCGAGGATGACAGAAATGGGCGGGGATGACAGAAATGGAGCGTGGGTGTTGCAAAGCTACCCACTTACCATGATTACGAATCCTTTGTCTGCCAAAATGGCAGTTTTCAACTTGACGCGGGAGAGACCGCACGATACCTTAACCCTATGCCTCTGAACAAGAAAGTTATACTCGATTTCGTTCGCGCCCAGGCCGAACGCCCGCTCAGAATCAAAGAGCTGGCAGCCGCTATGCGCATCCCCCCGCGCGACTATCCCGCTTTCCGCAAAGCGATCAAACAGCTCTTCCAGTCCGGCGATCTGGTCAGGCTCAAGCGCGGCCGGGTCGGGGTGCCGGATCAACTCGGCGTGATGGTCGGCACCCTGGCGGTCACTCGCAAAGGGGTCGGGTTTCTTCTGCGCGAAGGCGATCAGCAGGATATCCTGATCCCGTCGTGGGAACTCCACACCGCGCTCGACGGCGATCAGGTTATGGTGCGCCTGCGCGGGAAGGTCGAAGGGCGCGAGGCCGGCTCGGTCATCAGGATCATGAAACGGGCCGACCGCAACATTGTCGGGGTCTTTCACACGGAACGCCATTTCGCCTGGGTCACGCCGGATAACCCCCGCATCCATCGTGATATCTACATCCCGACCGATGAGGTCAGCGGCGCCCGCGACGGCGAGAAGGTGGTGGCTAAGCTGACGGTCTGGGATGATCCCCATCGCAATCCCGAAGGGCGGATTGTCGAGCGGATTGGTTTTCCGCATGAGCCGGGGGTCGACATGCTCACGATTATCAAGAGCTACGGATTCCCGGAATCGTTTGCGCCGGAGATCATCGACGAGGCCGAGCGCGCCGCCGCCAAGCTGTCCGACGAGGCCGAAAAACATCGCCTTGACCTCACCCGCGAGTGCATTTACACGATTGATCCGTTTGACGCCAAGGACCACGATGACGCGGTCGGGGTCGAGGAAACCGCTGACGGTTTCCGCCTCGGGGTGCATATCGCCGATGTTTCGTACTATGTCGATACCGGTTCGGCGCTCGACGTGGAGGCGTTCAATCGCGGCAACTCGGTTTATCTTCCCGGAACGGTCATACCGATGATTCCGGAGGTTCTTTCCAACGACATCTGCTCGCTCAAGCCGAACCGCCGCCGGCTCAGCCATTCGGTACTTATGGATTTTGACCGCCAGGGCAAGATGTTAAAATGGAAGCTGGCCGACACGATTATCAACTCGAAAGCGAAACTCTCCTACGAAGAAGTCCAGGACCTGTTTGACGGCAAGGACATGCCGGATCGGATCAAGCGAGTCGCCGACAACCTGCGGCTGGCACGGAAGCTGGCGCTGCTTCTCAGCCGACGTCGGTTTGCCGAGGGGTCGCTCGATTTCGATCTGCCGGAAGCGAAGATCATCCTTGGCAAGGATGGCGAAGTGCTCGAATTGGGCAGCCGGGTGCGGCTGGAGTCTCATCGGCTGGTCGAGGAGTTCATGCTGGCGGCCAACCGGGCGGTGGCACTGGAAGTGTTCCGCTACGCCCAGCCGTTCCTCTATCGCGTGCACGACAAGCCCGACCTGGAAAAGCTCGAGGCGTTTTCATACATGATGGAACGTCTCGGCCATCGTTTTCCGGTCTCAAAGACCATGCGGCCGATTCAGTTCGCCCGCTTCTTGGATACGGTAAAGAACACGCCCGAAGCTGATTTCGTAAACGAACTGCTGTTGCGCTCGATGGCCAAGGCGGTCTACCAGCGCGAGAACATTGGCCACTTCGGCCTGGCCTTCTCGCATTACACACACTTTACATCACCCATACGCAGGTATCCCGATCTTCTGGTGCACCGCCTGCTTAGAAAATTGAAAGGTGGTCGTTATCCGGTCAGCTTCGCGCGGCGGGTCGAGAGCGTGATTGACAACGTCGGCAAACATTGCTCGGAGACCGAGCGCACCGCCGAATCGGCCGAGCGCGAGGCAGTGCGGGTCAAACAGGTGGCCTACATGGCGGAGCATCTGGGTGACGAGTATACCGGCGTGATCAGCGGGGTGATGCCGTTCGGGTTCTTCGTGCGCCTGGATCGGCTGGGTGTCGAGGGCGTGGTGCGGGTGTCGACCATCGATGACGATTTCTACCGGCACGAAGAAGGTAACTACCGCCTGATCGGCCGCCGCAGCAAGCGGACTTTCCGTCTGGGTGATGCCATCAATGTCGGTGTGATGCGGGTCGACAAGATACGGAACGAGATTGACCTGTATGTAGCGGCGGCCCCCGATACCGGGAAGAAGAAGGAAAAGAAAAGCGGCGGGAAGAAGCGCCGCCGCAAGAAAGTCGCATAGGTTGTTGGCGAGGCGCATAGCATGAATCAGGATGTGGTTATTCTAACCGATGAGAAGCGCAAACCCGCAGGCAAGATCGACTGGGACCGGATAGGCGTTCCGGTCAACGGCATCGCGCAGCTCTACCAGATCATACGCGAGCGTGCGGTCAGCCTGGTGCTCGTCGACGTGCACCGTCATGACGTCAACCAGGCGGTGGCGATCAAGATCCGACGTCCCTACGGCCAGACCGATATCTGGAAGCTGGTGGAGACGGAAGCCGAGCCGTGTGAGGTCGAGTCATATTTCGACGGCTGTATCCCGGCGGATGCCGGGACCGGTGGGATTGTCAAACGCCTCACCCAGGTGCTGGCTGACAAGAAGCTGCTCGAATCGTACGGACTGGTGGGGCGATCCTCCACTATGAGGGCGATGGCCCGCACGATCGATCGAATCGCGCCGACCGATGTCTCGGTTTTGATTGTCGGGCCATCGGGCTCCGGCAAGGAACTGGTCGCGCGGGCGCTGCACAACAGCTCGCCGCGCAAGAGCGGACCGTTCGTGGCGATCAACTGTGGCGCGATGGCCGAGGGCTTGCTCGAATCGGAACTGTTCGGTCATGAAAAGGGCGCTTTCACCGGATCGGTGGGTAAGCGGGAAGGGCTGTTCCGCAAGGCGGAAGGGGGGACGATCTTCCTGGATGAAATCGGCGAAACCAAACTCGACATGCAGGTGAAGTTGCTGCGGGTGCTCGAAGACGGGACGTTCTATCCGGTCGGTTCATCGGTGCCGGAGCGAACCGACGTTCGGGTAGTCGCGGCGACTAACCGCGATTTGACCGAGGCACTCGCGGAGCGGCATTTCCGCGAAGACTTGTACTTTCGCATCTCGGCGGTCAAGCTGGTCGTGCCGCCGCTGATGGACCGGCGCGCGGATATCCAGCCGCTGCTGCAATACTTCTGGCGCGATCAAAAGGGGCTGGACTATTCGGGTGGCGCACTCGAACGGCTGATGAAATACGACTGGCCGGGGAATGTCCGGCAGTTGCGCAACTTTGCCTCGCGTATGACTGCCCTCAAACCGACCGGCCTGGTGGAAACCGACGATGTCGAGAAGTTCCTCTCCGAGCAGCATGCGACCGCGCAACATCTCCCGGTTTCGACGGGGCGCACGGCCGAAGAAGCCGGACAGGAGCTGATCTACCGGGCAATCCTCTCGCTGGGCAATGAAATCCGGATGCTTCGTAATCTGATCACGGCCAATCTTCCCGGGGAACATGCCGCCGAGCCCGCGACCGGCGCGGCGGTTGACGCCGGCTCTACCATGGAAGAGATGGAGGAAGCGCTGATCCGGGCCCGCCGTCTCGGGATCGGCGAACGAACCCTGTACCGCAAGCTGGCCAAGTACAACCTGAGGTAGGCTCGGTGAGCGTCCTGCGGGGGATAGTCGTCCTGACGTTGGTTCTTGGGTGTAGCCTGGCCTACTGCCAGCAACTGTCGACCTCGGTCTTCTCGTCTGATGATGAGTTGCAGCAGGCGCTGGCGAACGGTGATATCAGCTATGAACAGTACGTCATTCTCCGGGAGATCATTTTACACGGCATCGATTCAACCGATCAGCACCTGCTGGATGAAATCCCCAATCTGATCTATCTGATCGGGATTGACTCCGCCCGGGTCGATCCGCTGGAGAAAGACCAGGTGGCCGCGTTCAAGTCAAGGTCGGGACCGACGCCGCCACGAGGGCGGGTCAGGGGCCGGCTCGGGTATCGCTATTATCTGATGGCCGAAGAGAATCAGCAGTCGTGGTACCGTAGTTACGGAGATTTGACCGTAAACGGGCTGTGGAAGTTACGCTTTCGGCTCGATCGAGAGAAGAGCGGGTACGAACGAATGGTGAGCCGAGCGCTGGGCTATCGAGCCGGGAGAGGAGTCGTCCGGCGCGTAGAGGCCGGCAGTTTCACCACGCGCTTCGGGTTGGGGACTCTCTTCGGTCACCGCGGCAAGCTCCTGGACTTCTCGGAGAAAATCGATGGTGAGTCTTTTCTGTATCCTGACTACGGCGGCTACAATGGCGTCCTGGCTGAGTTACGAGCGGGGCCTTGGTCGATAAACAGCCTGGCGTCGGTAACCCGTGACAGCCGATTTCGACTGACGTCGGCGGGACTGCTGGTGCAGTATGCGAAGGGACAGGTTCGCCCCGGACTGATTGCAGGCATAAATTGTGTTACCAATCGAACCACGAAGGCCGCGGCTCAAATTCCGATGGCTGCTGTGCTGACAGACTACAGGTATAACGGTGGTTATCTCACGGCCGAGTTGGGCGGCCAGGGTGGGTCTGCGGTTGGCACCCTGAGCGCGGCGCTGGAGGGCCGTAATCGATTCCAGTTTGCCGAAATCGGATACGCGGCCTGGAGGTATGACGATGGTTTCATCGATCTTACCTCCGGCAGCAAGTCCGGTCAGCTCTATATCAGGGATACGCTCAAGACGGCCGATTTCGGATTCCGTACTCGCCGATCGGGCCAGTCGGGTTTCCTGGCTCGGACGACCATCCAGCTTGCTGAGAGGTTGTCCTTTGCCAACACGCTTATGATTGCCGACAACAAGCGGGCTGAGCGCCGGGAGCAGCTTTCCAGCGGGCTGATCCGTCGGCTCGGTTCGGACTGGCAGATGAGGCTGTCGTACCTGGGTCGCTGGCGGCGCGACCCGACCGACCGGCCGAGCCGCTCCGCCTCTCACCGGGTCCGCTTTGAAGCGCGATATGATGCTTCCCGGATGTACCTTAGATGTTATATTGGATATGATGCCGACCAGCGTGATCAGGATCATGTCTGTCTGTTCGCGTCCGTCCGCTATGTCCTGTCGGACGGCAGCGAGTACCAGGTCTGGTCGGATTGCGGTGAGATCGATCGCGACGGACTCCGATACTGGTACGCGTTCGTTCGCGGCGAGTGGCAAGTGACCGGACCTATGGTGGCTGCGGCCAGGCTCAGCAACACGTACCGCCGCGGATCAGCAGATGAAAACGCAACCCAGTTATCGCTGGAACTGATTGCCAACCTATGAAAGCCTGCTCCGCGGTCATACTTGCAGTGATCATGGCCGGTGCCGGTTCGGTCACGGCCGATGTCGTCGTCAATGAAGTCCTGGCCAATGAACCCGGCGACGATGTCTCCCTGGAATGGGTTGAGCTTTACAACGATTCGCCGCTTTCGGCCAACCTGGCCTTCTTCCAGTTGAGAGTCTACGCGGGCACCGATTCGACGATGTTTCTTCTGGATGGCACCATGGCTCCGCGCAGCTATCTGGTCTTCTGCCGCGATTCGATCAGGTTCGAGGAGCACTGGGGTGACAGCTCCGGGGTATGGGGTGACGATCCGGCCTCCGAATCCTACCCTATCGATCGATTGGGATTGCAACTCGCCAACAGCGGCGGTCGGGTGGCGCTGTTCAGGCTTTCCAGTCTGATCTCGGAATTGAGTTGGACCGAGTCAGGCCAGGATGGCTATTCGTGGGAGAGGGTGGCTTCTACGCTCCCGGAAATCGGGCAGTCGATTGATCCTTCCGGCTCTACGCCCGGCCGCATCAACTCGCTGACCCCGATGCCGATTGATCTGGCGCTCGATAGCGTGCAGGTCTATGCCGACAGCGGACTGGCTACGCTGGCCTTCCACATAGCCAATCGAGGCCGCGCCACGGTGAGCAACGGGGTGCTCGTATTGTACGAGTTCGACGCGCAGGCGGCCGACAGTCTCGGTGATCTGATCGTGGGTGAGGCGGTGGGATCGGTCGACTCCGGGTATACGGTAATCCTGGTCGGCCAGTACCAGTTCCCGCGTTATTACCAGAAGCTGGTCGGCGTCGTCGTGGTATTTGATGATGACCGCCCCGACAACAATCGCCTCGTGTTTTCTGCACCCGGCGATCAATACCCGCCGGTTATCCTGTCCGAGTTTCTGGCTAATCCCACGGCCAGTCCCGGCAGCGAGTGGGTGGAACTGAAGAACATCGGCGATACCACCATCAATCTCTCCGGCTGGCAGCTGGGTGATTCTATCGGTCTGGCCGAGATCGTTTCGGACGAGTTGCTCATCACTCCAAATGACTATCTGGTGATTGTGCAGGATAGTATCGACTTCCTGACCGCTTACCCTGTGTACGACGGCAGGTTGCATCAACCTTCCACCTGGCGCGAACTGAACAACAGTTCCGACAGCCTGCGCCTGTTCGACGCCTTCCGTATCCAGGCGGATCGCCTCTACTATGCGAGCACCTATGAGAGCAACCACACCTGGGCGCGAAGCGAGTCACCCGAATACCGGGGGCGATGGGGCCGGTCTGAGGACGCCGGTGGTACTCCCGGCGAAGCCAACCGGGTGCGGTTTCTTCCCGAAGGAACCGAATCGCTCGAGATAACTGTCGATCCGAGGATAATCTCACCCGACGGTGACGGCCGGGATGACTCGACGATTATTCGGATTCAGGCGTCGGATGCACTTTCGTATACTCTCAAGTTGTATGATAGCCAGGGTCGTCTGGTGCGCACGCTGGAAGACGAGGCGCCCGATCTGAAGGAGCAATACGTCTGGCGCGGCGAGAACAATGGCGGCCGCAAGCTGCCCATCGGCATCTACATTCTGTACTTTGAAGCGGCCGGAGTGGAATCAGCGAAGAAAACAATTGTGGTGGCGCGCTGAATGATCTCGCGTTGGGTTACCATAGTCATTCTGCCGTTGGTGCTGGCGGCCTGTGTGTCCGCTTTCGAAATGCGCGACGCCCGCGCCGGCGGACTCGGCCGCACCGTACTCTTGTCCCGCCCGACGGCGGCGAATCTGGTGAACGGGCCGAGCGACGGTCTGGCGCTCGGCACCTGGGAAGTCGAGGCCGGGTATCATCGCCGCTTTGAGATGGCCGACCTGGATTATCTCTTCGTAGCCGGAGCGTATCGTCGTCGTTCAGTAACAATGGCCCTGGGAGCGTCACAGTTCGGTAAAACCGACCTGTATGCCGAGCAGCTGCTCAAGGGCTCGATCGCCTATCACCACCGGCGTGTTACAATCGGTGGGTCGCTGTCGGCGATGCAGCTTCAGATAGGTAACGGTTATGGCGGCTTGCGGGCGGCTACGGTCGGCCTGGGAGGTGCTCTGACCTCGCATGGGCTCAAAGTCGTCCTGGCCGCAGACAACCTGGCGAAAGCGCGATTCGTCAACAACGGAACCCCGGCCGAGCCGATCTTCACGCTCCTGACCGAGTACGTCGGACACCGAGCCTTCTCGCTGACGGGGCGCATCCGCTGGGAAGACCTGCAGAAGCCTCAGTTCGGTCTGGGGCAAATGATCCAGCTTTCCGGCGGGAGGCGGGATTGAGATAAACATCCCGTTCGGATCGCTGACCTACGCCGCCACCATTCACCCGGTGCTCGGTCTGTCGCACACCGTGACGTTGTCATACAAGTCCTGGCATCGCAAGCCGAAAGGCGGAGACGAATTTGATTAGACGTCATGACGTAGAGGAACGGGAACGTCGCACGCTGGCCGGTTATGCCGCCCTGGCCGCCGAGTCGCGGGGCAGAGTGCACCCTCAGCCGGAGCATCCCCTGCGCACCGCCTACCAGCGGGATCGGGATCGGATCATTCATTCGGCCGCCTTTCGCCGCATGGAGTACAAAACTCAGGTGTTCATCCCCCATCTGGCGGACCACTTTCGAACCCGTCTCACCCATACTATTGAAGTTGCCCAGATCAGCCGGACGCTGGCCCGCAACCTGCGCCTCAACGAGGATCTCACGGAAGCGATCGCTCTGGTGCATGACCTTGGCCATACCCCGTTCGGCCACGCGGGCGAAGAAGTGCTCGACGATCTCCTTCGGGACCGTGGCGGCTTCAATCATAACCGTCAGTCGCTCCGGGTGGTCGATCTGCTGGAAGAGCGTTACCCGGAACATCCGGGCCTGAATCTCACCTTCGAAGTCCGCGAGGGAATCGTCAAACACGAGACTAGGGGCGGCGTGGTCGGGGATGAGTTCAATCCGGACGAGCGGCCCACGCTTGAAGCCGCGCTGGTGGACAAAGCCGATGAGTTGGCGTACAGTGCCCATGATATAGACGATGGTCTCAGTTCGGGCCTGATAACGCTCGACGACATCCGCCCCCTGAGGATTTGGGATGACGAGACCAGCCCTTTGCGCGACCCTCACCACGCGACAATTTCCGCCGAGGGCGATCTCCTTCGGCACCAACTGGTTCGATACCTGATCAACCGGATGGCTACCGACCTGATGACGGCGACCAGCGCGCGTCTTGACCAGATGGACGTCGTCGACCTTGAATCATTGCGCCGGTCGGAGCAGCCGATCTGTGGCTACTCTGATGCGATGGAGCCGCTGGTTGCGGAATTGAAACAGTTGCTGCGAAGCCGGCTGTATTTGCATCCGCGCCTGGTGGCCGTGACCGCTCAGGCTCAGACCGTGATTCGGCAACTCTTCCACAGGCTGATCGGCGATCCCGGATTGATGCCCGCGCGGTTCCAGGCGATGCTGGCCGATCAACCGACCGAAATCGTAGCGGCGGACTATATCGCGGGAATGACTGATCGTTTTGCCGAACGGCTGGCCGAGCAATATCTCTGAACCGTCGGTGGTCTATTCAACGACGAGCCTATGCCCATGAATGAAAATCAGTCGATTCCACCGACGCAGGCAGACAGTTCGCCCATCGAGCCGGTCCCGGCTATCCGTCGTGGCTGGCTCCGGGGGCTTCTGTCGTACCCGGCCTGGATGTTGATGCTGGTCGTGAGCGCCATTATTACCCACAGCCTATTTCTTCTGTCCAATCGACCGGATTCCGATCTGGAGAGCGCGACGAGTACGCCTTTGGGGATTGTGGTCATGCTCGTTCAACTGGCGGGGACGGTCCTGGTAGTAGCGGTCTTCCGTCGATTCATAGACCGGAAGTCGTTCGTATCGCTGGGTCTCACTTTCAACGTCCGTTTTGCCAAAGACATGCTGGCTGGTGTCCTCTGGGGAATTGGTCTGATCTCGACTGTCTTTCTAATCATCTTTGCGGGTGACGGCGTCACGGTCACCGGAGTAGATTTCCCCTGGGGTCTTCTGGGTACGATGATCGTTGTGATGGTTCTGGTCGGTATCAACGAAGAGCTATACGTGCGCGGGTACCTCCTCACCAACTTCATGGCCTCGACCAACAAGTACGTCGGGCTGCTCATAACCAGTCTGATCTTTTCCGCGAGCCACCTCTTCAATCCGAATTGGTCGGTGATCGGACTGATCAACATCATTCTGGCGGGACTCCTGCTGGGCATCTACTTCGTCCATCGGCGAAACCTCTGGTTTCCTATCGGTCTGCACTTCTCGTGGAATCTCCTTCAGGGAACGATCTACGGTTCGGAAGTCAGCGGCGTTAACACCCCGAGTTTCTTGCAGACTGAAGTCAGCGGAAGCGAACTCCTCACCGGCGGAGCCTTCGGTTATGAAGCTTCCCTGGTGACTACGTTCGTCCTGGCCTCGGCGGTTTTGGCACTCCACCTGATCTACCGCCCCCGGCCGGATTCGCCCGCCGTCAACTCTTGAGCAGCAACGCACTGGCGCTTATCAGTTTCCGTCATTTTCCCTGACATTTCCTGTCAGTCCCCCGCCCCTATTTCAGAAAGGGGGGTCGGTGGTTCGCCGGGGCTCGGGGGTTGGCGGACCACCGGCGTCAAAACCGAAGAACCGGGTCGGCGCACTCAGCAGGTCCCGGTCAGCTAATGTGAACCTTCTTGCATTCACGCCCGGTTGCAGGGCCGGGCCGGAACGATAATTCATTGTTGCACAAGTGATTAGTTGAGCTCGACGGCCTTCGGCCCGAAGGCACGACAGTTGCCTTGAACCCCGGCATGGAATGCTACTTTGGCGCCCGCAAACTGCCCCATGCCTCTCCCGATGGTAAATCATCGGTGGTCATGTTTTTCATACCGGAAGTGGGCATCCGGTTCAAGGCCCCGTTCGCCGGTATTGATCAGGACCACTGCGACCTGGCCTCGATGCTGGCTCTTCTGGAGTTCATCGATACCAACCAGAAGTACCTCTCCAAGCAAACCTACCAGCTCTACGGCGACAATCTCACCGTGATCAATCAGATCAACGGTCAGGGCGAAAGCCGCGACGAGTTCGGCCCGTTGATGACCAAGGCCGCCCAGTACCGCGACAAGTATCGCTTCTCGCTGGAATGGGTACCGAGCGCCGAGAATCCCGCCGTCGAGGAGCTTTTAGATTGACCCGGGACCGATCGTCCGCCTTTTTTAAGGCATGGGCCTGGCTTCCCCCCAGAAACTGAGTGCCGACATCGCCAGAGGGGAATTCAAGGGGGCTTACTACTTCTTCGGCGAGGAAGACTACCGTATCTCCGAGGCGGTGAAATGGCTGGCTCAGCAATTCCTGCCCGATCGACAACTGGCGACTAATTTCCGTCGGCTCGACGGCCGTAAGATCAGGTCGGCCGATCTGATTGCCGAACTGTCGGTTTATCCTATGCTGGGTGAGCGACAGGTCTTTGCCGTCAGCGATTTTCAGAGTTACAAACCGACCGAGGTCGACCGGGTTCTGAAGCTGCTGGAACCGGCCGACCCCAACCGGCTGGTCATTCTGACGTCACCGTCGGACAGAACCCCCAGGAAAAAGTCGGCCTTTCTCAAGAAAGTCACCGAGGTTGCCGAGAGCGTGGAATTCAACCGTCTCGAACCCCACCAGGCCGCGAATCAGATCAGCGGCCGCCTGACCAAGGCGGGATTGTCGATTGAAACGGGGGCTCTCCACCTGCTGGTCGGCCTGCTGGCGGGCAATCGCGGAGCCCTGGAATCAGAAATCACCAAGCTGATCGACTACAAGCAGCCCGGCGAGACCGTAACGTCGAAGGATATCGAAGAATTAGTCGGTGGTTACGAAGCGTTCACCGTGTTTCAGCTGGCCGACGAAATAGTAATGGGCGACAGGACGCGGGTGCTGGCGCTGGTTCGACGACTCCTGGCGGAAGGTTCGACGCCGACCGGGATGCTGTTCTTTCTGGGGCAGCATTTCGTTTCGCTGTATCTGGTGAAAGCCGGCAAGCCGCTCGAACCGAACCGCCGCTGGCTGGAGCGACAGTTCCGCGGTCAGGCTGGCCGCTTCACTATTGAGCGGTTGGAAAAAGCGGTTCAACTGGTTGCTCAGACCGATGCCGCTCTTCGCCGAAGCCGCTGCAGTCCGGAACTCGTTCTGGACCAACTGGTCCTGCAGATGATGACACCCTGAAGGGTCCGGGAGCGATGGAAAAAAGTCGGGAAGAACGAGTCAGGCCGACGGTAGAGGGGACGGAAGACCGGGCAGTCGAACAGGAGTTGATCCGGGACGCCCGGCGCGGCGACAAAGCGGCCTTCGGGCGGCTGATTCGCCGCCACCAGAAGCGTCTGTTTCGCTTTGTCTACGGACTGGTGGGCACTTTCGATCAGACCGAGGATGTTGTCCAGGAAGCCTTTGTGAAAGCGTATTCGGCCAACGTTTGAGGAGGGCCGGGACTTTTACCCGTGGTTGTCGACTATTGCCCGGAACCTGGCCCTGAACCAGATCGCCCGCGACCGCAAAGAGGAATCGCTCGACCTGATCCAGGAGCACGGTTTCGACCCGCCGTCGGGCGAGCTCGGCCCGCTGGAGCAGTTGATCACCGGCGAAAGCCAGCGGCGTTTCTACGCCGCCCTGCGGGCTCTGCCCGAGCAGTATCGGACGGTTTTTGTGCTGAGGCATTTCGAAGAACTGAGCTACGACGAAATCGCCGGGCAGTTGAAGATTCCACCCGGCACGGTTGACTCGCGGCTTTACCGCGCCCGACAATTGCTCGTCGAGGCGCTCGAGGATTTATTGTAGACGGATGAACCAGGTGGACCACAGCTTCTTTCAGGAAAGACTCTCGGCCTACGCTGACCGCGAATTGCCGGCCGACGAGCTGGCCCTGGTCGAGGAACACCTGCCTGGCTGTGCCGAGTGCCGGAGACGCCTGGACGAGATCTCGAAACTGGGCGAGTTGGCGGATCGGGACAGCCTGCTGGGCGAGTCGGACTATTGGGAGAAGGCGGCGCAGAAAATAGAGGCCGCTCTTGAGCCTCAGCGCGCCGGAGTCACCGACCTGGCAGAGGGACGTACTCGAAGAAGCTACGGCCTGCGGTGGAGACTGCCGGCGATCGCGGCCTCAATACTGTTCCTAACCTATGTTGGCTTGCACGAGAACGATATCCTCAGAGAAGGTGTTTCTGTTCCTTCTCGCCCGGTACCTTCCCTTGTGAAGCCTCAGCCTGAGTCGAGTGCCGTTGCCGTCCAGCCGGCTTCGCCCCCTGACACAGTCGTACACATCGTAGAAACACCCGCCGGTGAGGCCGATTATGAAGCAGAGCCCCGAGTTGCGGATCAAGAAGCAGGCCCCCGGGAAATCACTCAGGCTGAGTCTGCATCGGTTCGCGGGCGAAGGGAGCAGCCATCGGCCGCCTCAGATAAAACCGACGAGGTACCGACATCACCGGCGCCTTCAGTCATGAGCAAGATAGAGAGGGTTCGGGTCCCGGTCGAGTCTCTTGCTCAGGAGCGGTCCGCGGGCACTGAAGAGAAAACAACGGCACCGGCCGTTGCTGAAGAGTCGGCCGAAGAGGTGGCTGGGGCTGTCAGCACCGACCAGGTCAAGTTAAGTGATGAGAATTACAAGGAACGACGAAGTAAGAAAGCTCGAGCGGCCTCAGCCGACTCCATAACGCTGAGAGAGGAAATCGTCATCCCTGACTATACGGCCCTGACCGACTCGACCCTGCAACGCGCCGCCGATCTCGATCACTGGCGGACCAGGCGGGATTCACTGCTTCGGGTTACGGCCGATCTGGCAGTTGCCGATTCGGTAGGGCAGCGGCGGATACCCACGGGTGTTGCTCCCTCGTTTGATCGAGGTGAGAGCACCAAGTCGCTTGCCCTGGTGGATCAACAGGCCGCAAGGAAGCAGGCGAAAGACGAGGTTGAGGCGGCGCTGGTCCAGGCGTGGTTCCAGGTTTGCAGGCTGTCTCAGGATTCCACCGAGATACGCGCGGGGGTCGAGTACTTGCGACTGGTAGCATCCGATCGACAGTCGGGCAACCGCCGCAAGGCCGAGGAGTACATGAAACTGATTAGTCTGCAATAAGTTAAGGCGCCAAAGCCGGTGCAACCTTGTAACCCTGCAATCTGTCAGATCATATAGTAACAGGGTGAACCTTCGCCCAGAGGCTTAATGATGACCAGACGAATGTACCGCTCGAATTCAAACAAGGTGATTGGTGGTGTCTGCGGTGGTATGGGGGAGTATTTCGATGTCGACCCTACTCTGCTTCGTCTCATAGCGGTCGTCGGCGCCCTGGCTACTGGAGGACTGATCATCCTGGCATACCTCCTGGCCTGGATCATCCTGCCGCAGCCGTTTCCGGGTCAGCCGACTGCCGAGTTCACGCCAGCCGCCCCTCGCCCGCGAAGCCGATGGGGTACCTATCTACCGGGGTTGATCCTGGTGGTGATAGGCGGACTGCTGTTGCTGCGGGAGTATGTCTACTGGTTCAGCTTTCACGATCTCTGGCCTATCCTTCTGGTGCTGCTCGGCCTGATTCTGATTCTGCGCAATGGCCGTACGTCCGAGCCGACTCGTACGTCCGGCGGGCCGCCGCCCGATGTGCCTGACCCTAACCGCGACGATGGAGGGCCCAGGGTATGACGCCGGCCAGATTTCGATGGGGCATGCTGTTCATTCTGGTGGGGACGCTCATCCTGCTGGTTAACGTTGACGTGTTGAACAACAACTTCTGGATTGATTTCATATATCTCTTTCCCTTTCTGCTGATCGCCATCGGCATCGAGAAGATCTTCGCCCACACCAGGCTGAAAGGGCTTTCTTACTTAACGACCGTCCTCCTGGTGGCCGGAGCCTTTTATGTGGCGTTCGAGGGAAGTCGTTACTCCAGCGGTTCGAGTTTCTTCCGGTCGACGACGATCGTGTATGATGAAGACGATGCGGTGGATGTGATCGACGCTGACCTGGACCTGGGTCACGCCAGCCTGACGATCCGCGACGCCACCAGTGAACTGATGCGAGCCCGGTTCGGCGAGTGGAGCTACAAGCCGAGGTCGAACCTCTCTATCGAAAACCGACGGGCCAACGTCACCCTCACCAGCGCCGGGGTCACCCGTCGTTTCTGGGGGCGGACGATTGAAATCGAGGGTGGCGATCCCGACGATTGGCGGGTGTCCTTTTCGCGTGAGGTGCCGCTCGATCTCAAAATCGCCGGAGATGACAGCGAGCTGCATCTCAATATGGCCACTACCCCGCTCCGAAGCCTCCGCATGGACGTTGAGGACGCCGATGCTTACCTCAAGGTGGGGGATCTGGAACCGGAGGTGACGGTCAGGATTAGCGGTCGTGACTCCCGGTTGCGTTTGCGGGTGCCGCAGGAGTCCGGGCTGCAGGTGTCCGGAGTGGACGATCCAGCCTACCTGGAGGAAATCGGCCTGGCGGAGAGGGCTGGAAGCTACGTCACGGAGGGATTCGCAGACGCGGAGACCCGTATCCAGGTCGAGATTGACGACCGGTTCAGATCGCTGTCGATAGATTTCTACTGATAAGCCCAATTCTCTTCCTCCTCGTTGGGTAACGGCTCCCTGCTTCGGCGGGGGGCCGTTCCTTATTATACCAGTTAATGGTTGATTCCCAGGGAACGACTCCGCACTTTCAACAACGTCCGGTGAGTGGCCTATGAATCGATTGCTGACATCGTTGCTTGCGCTCGCGGTCCTTGTTGTGGGCTGCACGTCCGGGTCCCGACAGCCGGAGCGGGAACCGGACTTTGTACTGGTCGGGGTGGACCCGAACCACCCGCCTTTCGAGTACCTCGACTCAGCGACCGGTGAGGCGGTCGGCTTTGACCTTGAACTCATCGCTTTGATCTGTCAGGCGAACCGCTGGCGCTATGAAGTGGTGCCGACCCCGTTTCAGGACCTGATCGATGCTTTGAATCGCGGAGATATCGACATTGCCATCAGTGCGATGACGATTACGCCCAAGCGCGCGGTCCTGGTGGCGTTCTCCGATCCATACTATCTGGCCGGTCAGGCACTGGTCGTGACGGCCGAGGATACCTCGTCTTCAGCCCTGGACGATCTGCGTGGACAGCGGGTGGGTGTGGTGGCCGGTACCACCGGCGAAGAACTGGCAAGAAGCGCCGACGGTTTGCTGATTTACCGCAGTAACAATGTCGCCCAGGCTCTATCGGATCTGGCCGCAGGGGACGTCGACGCCGTTATAGCCGACTTTCCGACCGCCCGTGTAATAATCGCGGAACATCCTGGTCTGGAGATCGCTCAGGCGACCCTGAATTCCGAGTACTATGGGATTGCCGTGCGCCCTGGCGATACGCTCCGCCTGCAGCGGCTCAACGACGCCCTGGCCTCACTCCTGGGCGGCTATGCTTACGAGCAGCTGCACCTGAAATGGTTCGGCTACCCGCTTCTGGATCTCGCGGTGCCCGATTCCGTGTCCGCCCAGTGGCCGACCCACTAAGCCAGGACGGTATCGGAACCTGACATTTGCCGTTGCCAGTCTGAACATGGTTCTTTAGATTTTCGCCTATGACCTCTCAGCCTTATAAGCTCTCCCGGTTCAAGGGTAAGGTGATCGCTATTGACGGCCCGGCCGGCTCGGGCAAGTCAACCACGGCCAAGATACTGGCGGCTCGGATGGGTTACCGGTATCTCGACACCGGGGCGATGTATCGCGCCCTGACTTTGTTTGCCGCCCGGAACGGCGTTGCACCTTCCGACGGCCCCAAATTGGCCGTGCTGGCCCGATCGGTCGATATCGAGTTTGAAACTCGCGAGGACGTGAACCGGGTGTTCATCAACGGCCTGGACGTGACCAGCGAAATCCGGGAGCCCATGGTCACCCAACTGGTCTCCGAGGTCTCGGCTCATCCGGGTGTACGGCAGGCTATGGTGGAAAAGCAGCGCGAGATGGGTGCCAAGGGGGATATTGTGGCCGAAGGCCGCGACACCACCACGGTGGTATTCCCCGGGGCTGACATCAAAGTGTTCCTCGACTGCAACGTCGAAACCCGTGCCCAGCGGCGGCTTATAGATATGGCCAAGCTGGGGGTAACGACTACCCTGCAGGAGCAAATCTCCGAAATCCAGCGCCGGGACAAGTACGACTCCGAACGGAAGCACTCGCCGCTCAAGAAAGCCAAGGACACTTATCTGGTCGATACCAGTAACACGACCATTGAAGAGCAGGTTGAACGGGTTCTGTCCCTGCTCAAGTCTGTGCTGAAGTGAGCCTCAAACTGACGTACTATGCGGGGTACACAATCACCCGTTGCCTCTCGTGGCTGTTGTTCAGGCCGCGGATAACCGGTCGTGAGAACCTTCCGCGGAGCGGCGGCTTTATTGTGGCATCGAACCATATCTCGTACTACGATCCGCCGCTGGTGGGGAGCTGGCAGCGACGCCAGATGTACTTTTTCGCCAAGAAAGAGCTGTTCCGCAATCGGCTGTTCGGAGCGATCATCCGATCCACGAACGCCATTCCGGTGAGCAGGGGGGCGGTCGATCGTCAGGCCATCAAGCTGGCGGTCGACGCAATCAAGCGCGGCTACGGACTGGTCGTTTTCCCCGAAGGAACCCGGTCTCGCACCGACCGGTTTCTCCCGGCCAAGGCGGGTGTAGGCATTCTGGCCCATCACGCCGAGTGTCCTATCGTGCCTGCTTATGTCCATGGAGCAAACAGACTTAGCGACTGCTTTTGGCGCCGGACCCGGCTGAGCGTTACCTTCGGCGAGCCGTTTTCGGCCGAGTGGGTTCGCTCGTTCCCTGCTGACAAGTCCGGCTACCAGGCGCTGGCCGAGCAGATCATGGAGCGGATCGGCCAGCTTCGTGAACGGGTGACGGGCGTAAAGCAATAGCACCGTAGTGTCGACCAGACAAGCAAGCCGCGGACAGTTCAAAAATCCGCTTGGAAATCCCTGCGAATTGTTTATATAGCAGGGCTGTCCCGGGCAGCAGGAGTTGCCTGAAGCGGCGATCCGGCGGTTTTTCACGCTGCCATAAGTGGGGTGGAAAAATCCAGAGCCGCCGGATACTCGTAAGGAGGTATTTTAAGACAGATGGCTGTAGCCAAGAAAACAACCAAAACCAAAAAACCCACCAAAGCCAGGACCACCAAGGTCGCCAGGACTTCAAAGCGTAAGGCGACCGGGGGCAAGAAGACCAGCAGGGTCAAAACCAAAATCACCAAGAAAGAGGTGCAGGTAAAGGAGCCGCAGACGCTCGCTCCGCAGACCGAAGAACCATCTGAGGACAGGCTGATGACGGCCCGCCGCCAGCGGGTGCTCGAAAGAGCCAAGGCTCGAACGGAAGAAGTCGCCGTCGTCGAGCCTGAGGAGGAGATTGAGGCCGTCAAAATCACTGATGTCTCCGGGGTCGTGTACGACAAGGCTGACTACGACGCCATGGTCGAGATGTACGACGCCACTATCAGAGACATCAGGGAAGGCGAAATCATCCACGGCACGGTAATCGGGGTCAACCCTGACGACGTGTTCATCGATGTCGGTTTCAAATCCGAAGGTCGCATCCACATCGCCGAATTTCCTCAGCCGCTCAACATCAGGGTCGGCGACACGGTCGACGTCTACCTGGAGCAGATTGAGGATTCCAACGGTCAGCTTCTGCTGTCCAAGCAGAAGGCCGACTTCATGATGGTGTGGGACAAGATCCGCGAGATCCACGACGCCGGCGAGACCGTCCAGGGCCGAGTGGTGCGCCGGATTAAGGGCGGCGTAATCGTCGACATCATGGGGGTCGACGCCTTTCTGCCGGGGTCCCAGATTTCGCTCCGCCAGGTGCCTGATTTCGATGCCCTCATCGAACAGGTGATGGATCTGAAAATCATTAAGATAAACAAGAATCGGCGCAATATTGTCGTCTCGCGTCGGGTCGTGCTCGAAAAAGAGCGCGAGAAAATGCGGGACGAGCTGCTTAAGGAGATCGAGGTCGGCCAAATCCGTCAGGGTGTGGTCAAGAACATCACCGACTTCGGTGTTTTCATCGACATGGGCGGTGTCGACGGCCTGCTGCATATCACCGATATGTCTTGGGGCCGGGTGCGGCATCCCTCCGAAATGGTCAACCTGGGTGACACTATCGATGTCAAGATCCTTGACTTCGACCAGAACACGACCCGCATTTCGCTCGGCCTCAAGCAGATGACCCCGTATCCGTGGGAGAGCATTGAAGAGAAGTATCCCATCGGGAAGAAGGTTACCGGCCGCGTGGTTTCGATCACCGACTACGGTGCGTTTGTCGAACTGGAGAAGGGAATCGAGGGCCTCATTCATATTTCCGAGATGTCCTGGACCCAGCATATCAAGCACCCGTCCAAAATCATGAACGTCAACGACGAGGTCGACGCGGTGGTGCTGTCGGTGGACAAGGAGAACGAGAAAATCTCGCTCGGGATCAAGCAGATGGAGCCCGATCCGTGGCTCACCATTGAAGGCAAGTACCCGATCGGTAAGGTCCTCTCCGGCAAGGTGCGGAACCTGACCGCGTTCGGAGCTTTTGTCGAGCTCGAGGAGGGCATCGACGGCCTGGTTCATATCTCCGATATGTCCTGGACCAAGCGCATTCAGCACCCGTCCGAGGTGATGAAGAAGGGCGACGTGGTCCAGGTCAAAGTGATCCGGATCGACCACGATAACCGGCGCATTTCGCTCGGTTATAAGCAGCTCAGTGAGGATCCGTGGCCGACGCTGGCCGAGAAACTGAAGGTCGGCGCCGAGTGCCTCGGGACCATCATCAAGGTCTTCGACCGTGGTGTGGTGGTTGACGTGGGCAACGATGTCGAAGGTTTCGTTCCCACCAGTCAACTGGCTGGCCGCGACCTGGCCGATCCGACCGGCGTGTTCAAAGAGGGCGAGCAGATTCCGTTGCACGTGATTGAGTTTGATCAGAATCAGCGGAAGGTTGTCCTCTCGGTGTTGGCTTACTATAAGAAGCGGGAGCGCGACGAGTTCGAGAAGTACCTCGCGCAGCACCAGCCGGCCAGTACTCCGGTCGCCGATGCCATGCCGGAAGAGATCAAGGCTGCGGCCGAGACCGCTCCGGAGACAACCGAGGCGGCCCCGGAACCACCAGTCGAAGAACCCCCGGCCAAAGAGCCGGAGCCTAAACCGGAGCCGGAAGCGGCGGCCGGCGAGACCGAAGGCGATTCCGAAAAGCAGGAGTAGCCTGACAGTAACGAATACGGTTGAGACGGCGGCCATGCCTTTGGCCGCCGTCTCTTTGTTCAAGTGGCACCGGCGGTGCGTATTGGATGTGAATTGGCGATGAGCATCATGACCAGCCCTAAGGGCTTCTGGGGCGAGATAAAGCGGCCGATTCTGGCGCTGTCACCGATGGACGATGTCACCGACGCCGCCTTCCGGCTCCTGATTGCCCGCTGTGGCAAACCGGACGTCATGATTACTGAGTTCGTCTCGGTCGACGGTCTCTGCAGCGCCGGGCGCGACCGGCTGCTCAAAGACCTCCGCTACGACGAAAGCGAGCGGCCGATTGTCGCCCAGCTCTTCGGCAGCGAGCCGGAACTGTTCAGGCGGAGCGCTGAGTTGATGCGGGAACTCGATTTCGACGGCATCGATATCAACATGGGATGCCCGGTCAAGGCGGTGTGCAATACCGGCGCCGGGTCGTCCCTGATCAACAAGCCCGAACTGGCCCGAGAAGTCATTCAGGCAACCATCGCCGGGGCCGGGAACCTTCCGGTGTCGGTCAAGACCCGTATCGGCTATCACAAGCTTGAAACCGAGGAATGGGTCGAGCATCTTCTGGCGGCCAAACCGGCTGCGATCACGTTCCACCTTCGCACCCGAAAAGAAATGTCCATGGTCCCGGCCCACTGGGAGGAGATGCCCAGGATTGTCGCGCTGGCAAGGGGAACCGGCGTGCTGATCATCGGCAACGGGGACATCAAATCGCTTGAACAGGCGGAACAGACTGCCGCCGAGACCGGATGCGATGGGGTCATGATCGGCCGCGCGATCTTCGGCAACCCCTGGCTTTTCGATCGCTCGCGCCGGCTTGAAGACGTCACGCTGGATGAGCTTCTGGGAACCATGCTGTACCACTGCCGGATTTACGAAGAGGTATTCGGCTCCGACAAGAAATTCCTGGTGATGCGCAAGCATCTGATGGCTTATGCCTCCGGTTTCCCCGGCGCCAGGGACCTGCGGGTTTCTCTGGAAAGCGTGCACTCGGCGGCCGATGTCGTGGCCGCGGTCGAGGCGTTTCGAGCGCGCGCCGGGGACGCCTCAGAGGATCGAGGTCGGGTGAGATGACCGGCTCTTCGCATAGAATCGTCTCATTGCAGACCGTCGGCTGCCGGCTCAATCAATCTCTATATCATCAATACGTGTACGGTCACCCATCGGGCCGACTCGACCAGCCGCTACCTCGTTCAAAGAGCGGCGCGTGAGAATCCGAATGCCCGCATTGTCGTGGCCGGGTGCTATGTCGACTCCGATGTTGAAACCGTGGCCGGGCTGCCGTCGGTCGACGTCGTCATATCCAACCAGGAAAAACCGCGGCTGGTCGAGATCCTGTCGCAGCATCTGGCCGACCTGTTTGACGGTGAACCAACCGTGGTGGAAGCGGCTTCGCCCGGCGCGTTCGAGCGGTATAATCGGGCGTGGCTGAAAATCTCCGACGGCTGCAACCAGCGCTGCTCGTTCTGTGTCCTGCCGCAGGTACGGGGACCGCTGCGCAACCGTCCGGCGGTCGAAATCATCGATGAAGTTCGCACGCTGATGAAGCTCGGCTTTGAAGAAGTCGTGCTGACCGGGGTGAATATCGGTCATTATAAGAATCGTAAGATCGAGCCGCAGGTGAAGAACCTGGCGCAGCTCTGTCGCATGATCCTGCACCAAACCGACCTGCCGCGCCTGCGCCTGTCATCGATTGAGCCGCAGACGGTGCGCGACGAGCTGCTTCGGGTGTGTGCCGATTCAAACGGCCGTGTCTGCCGACACATGCATATGCCGCTTCAGTCGGGATCGTCGCGGCTCCTTCGCCTCATGCGGCGGCCGTATGACCGCGACCTGTATCTCAGGCGGGTGGCCGACGCGCGCTCGGCGCAACCCAATACCATTGTGGGCGCCGATGTGATTGTCGGTTATCCGGGCGAAACCGATGACGATTTTGCGCAGACCAGAGAAGCAGCCGGGTCGGGCCTGATTGACTACCTGCATGTGTTCAGCTACTCCGATCGTGCGGGCACGGCGGCATCGGAATCCACCGACAAGGTGAACCCCGAGGTGATCAAGGAGCGCAACGCGATCCTGAAGGGTGTCTCCGAGCGGCGATTGGCCGAGGCGCACCGTCGCCAGATCGGGGAGACGCTGGGCGTGATTTCCGAGCATGTCAAGCCGGGCCGAGATGTGCGTTATGGCGTGTCTGACAACTACATCAGTGTCAGACTGCCGCTCGATTTTGCCGGCGGCCGCAAGATTCACCGGGTGAAAATCACCGGGGCCACCCCTGAGTACGTAGAGGGTGACCTGCTCGCCTGATCGCGGGCTGGTTGTATGGCCCGACTAACTGACTGAGCGGGAAGACCGCCCGGGTCGAGCCGACGCATTCACTTTCCAAAAGTCATCTTGCCCGCCGCCTCTTTCCCGATCTGGCCGGAAAAATGTTCCGCTGAAAGTGCTGACACACACCTGTCGGCAGATTCCGCCCACACGCTAACCATCTGAATCATAATAACATCACCTACCCACCCGCGGATTGGCATCGGCCTTGCCATATGAGCGTCGGGAAAATGCTGTTTTGTGGAGTGCATTAATGGCTGATGAAGCTGACAAGACCAAGAAGACCGAAAAGTCCGGAGCCAAAGCGCCGGCCAAAAGCGGCATGAGCAGCCTGATCAGGTACCTGATTTTCGGCGCCGCCGGTGTGGTCGTCGTTCTGATCGTTGCCTTCGGTACCCTTATGCTGATTGGCCCCGGTCAGCCGGCCTTTGATCAGTCGAGTCAGCCCGCCGCGTCGGAAGCCGCCGGTGATGTGACGAATTCGCAATCGACCGGCGCGGAAAGTTCCGCTGACGTCTTCGATGAAGACTCCCTGATGGCGTTTCTGGAGCAGGATGAGTCGGTTCTCGAGACCATTCTGGCCAGTCTCGATGCGCTTGACTACGTGCCGGAAGAGAAGGACCTGACTCAGGAGTCGGTGGGCATGTCGGTCGAGG